>Ga0315280_10000937_pt1 | contig 52475 bp, 56 predicted proteins | sample YL17G06_40_MG_FD_203697 | JGI IMG/M metagenome (GOLD analysis project Ga0315280, IMG submission 203697) | Sediment microbial communities from Yellowstone Lake, YNP, Wyoming, USA - YL17G06_40 | ecosystem: Environmental > Aquatic > Freshwater > Lake > Sediment | place: USA: Wyoming | collected... | reverse complement strand
CAATTCCAGATATAGGCTCAAACTCCTTCTAAAGCAGCCCCGGCTCATGCTTTTTGGATTGCGCGCTCTTTTCAAGCATAAGTGCACACGGTAACTCAAATTAAGAATCGAGTTGACTTCAAAAGCTATCCTGTTTAATCTGAGTTCATGAAAGCGGGCGAAATAAAGAACATAGCAGAAAAATAAAGACCTTGAGCGCTTTGTCAAAGAGATAGGGTCATTTATAGAAGCTTATGAGCAGAAAAAGAAATCATAATTAAAAGTGCGTTTTTGACCCGAGGTGAGAATCATGACAGAAAATAGAAAACATGCCATGGGCTGGATCCCTGATTATCCTGATTTCAGGGATTACACAGAAGATACAGATGAGGTGAAAGAGCTCCTCAAGCCCTCCGGGCTCCCTCATCCCGTAGCCAGGAAAAAATCACCAAAAGCGAAACCTCTCCCCGCTTCTGTGGACCTGAGAGAATGGTGCTCGCCCGTCGAAAACCAGGGCTTTCTCGGCTCCTGCACCGCCCATGCCGGCGTCGGAATCATCGAATACTACGAGCGGAAATCCTTCGGCCGCCATATCGACGCCTCCCGCCTCTTCCTCTACAAAGTCACGCGAAACCTGATGAAAATGAAGGGCGACACAGGCGCCTACCTCCGCACCACCATCGGAGCCATGGTCCTGTTTGGCGTCCCCCCGGAAGAATACTGGCCATACAGGGATAGCGCGCAGGATTTCGACGATGAACCGCCCGCTTTTTGCTATTCCTTTGCCCAGAATTATAAGACCCTCAAGTACTACAGGCACGATCCTCCCTCAGCTTCGCCAGATGCCATCTTAAACAGGGTGAAGACGTATCTTGCTGCGGGGCATCCGGCCATGTTCGGGTTTACGGTCTACAGCTCCATCGAGCAGGCATCCGACTCAGGCAAAATTCCTTTTCCTTCGCTGAGAGATAAAATCGAGGGAGGCCATGCGGTCGTGACCATCGGCTATGACGACAGGATGAAAATCAAGAACAGATACGGCGACAAGGAGACTGTGGGCGCGCTCCTCATCCGCAACTCCTGGGGACGCTCCTGGGGTGAAGAAGGCTACGGCTGGCTCCCTTACGAATATATCCTTCGAGGCCTTGCCGAGGACTTCTGGTCGGTCCTGAAAAAGGAATGGATTGATACCGGGCAATTCAGGATTTAAAAGATGTTAAAGGAGTAGTTTATGAAAAAAGCTTTAGTCTGTGGTGCAGGTGGCTTTATTGGGAGCCATCTTATTAAAAAGCTAAAAAAAGAAGGCTACTGGGTTCGTGGCATTGATCTTAAATACCCTGAATTTTCCCCTACGGCTGCTGACGAATTTTTACTCCTTGACCTTCGCGAAAAACATAATGCTGAAAACGCAGTCTTAGGCTCCTTTGACGAAGTTTACCAGCTTGCTGCTGACATGGGCGGGATGGGCTTCATCTCCGTGGCTGAATGCGAAGTCCTGCACAACAATGCCCTGATCAACATCCACATGGCCCACACAGCGGGAGAGATGCACGTCCCACGCTACTTCTTCTCCTCGTCGGTATGCGTGTACCGGGACATGCAGCCCGGCGAGCCGGCGCTGACCGAGGACAATGCCATCCCCGCCAACCCCGACAACGAGTACGGCTGGGAGAAGCTGTACGCCGAGCGGGTGGCCATGGCCTATGGGCGCCGCTACGGGATGCAGGTGCGCATCGCCCGTTTTGAGAACTGCTACGGGCCGGAAGGGTCCTGGCGGGGCGGGCGGGAGAAGGCGCCGGCGGCTATCTGCCGCAAGGTGGCCGAGGCGGAGGGCGGCGGGACCATTGAGGTGTGGGGCGACGGGACGGCCGTCCGTAACTTCACCTACGTGGACGATATGGTGGCATGCATCTACATGCTGATGCAATCGGATTCCGAAGGCCCAGTGAACATCGGCTCCTTGGAGTACGTCAGCGTGGATCAGTTGGTGAACACGGTAATCGAGGTTTCGGGTAAGAAGATTCACAAGAAGTATGTAGAAGGGCCAGTGGGGGTGCAGTCGCGGAACTTCAGCAAGGCGCGCATTCATTCGCTGGGCTGGCGGGCGAAGGTGTCCCTGAAAGAGGGGATCGGGTACACGTATCCGTGGATCGAGGCGCAAGTGAAGAAAGCGCGAGAGGGCGACCAGTAAGCAAGTGAGCGAGTCGGCGGGTAGGCGAGTGGCAAGATGTGAAAGCGACAGGCCAGTGGCAGCCCGATAGCTTGATAGTAGGGAATTTTGGCGCGACAAACGCGTCATCATCACCGGCGGCGCCGGCTTCCTATGTTCCTTCGTTGTGGAAAAGCTCCGCGAGCGCGGCGCAGCCGAGATCATCGACCCCCGCAGCAACGACTACGACCTGTGGAACATCAACGCCATCCGTCGCCTGTTCCACGATGTGACTTCAAAATCCGAAATCCGAAATCATCGTGATCCATCTGGCTGCACGGGTTGGAGGCATTGGAGCAAATGGGGCTTGCCCCGCCGAGTTCTTCTACAACAACCTGATGATGGGCGCGCAAGTCTTCCACGAGGCCTGGAAAGCGGGCATAGGAAAGTTCGTGACCATAGGCACGGTGCGTGCCTATCCAAAGCACACGCCGGTGCCTTTCAAGGAAGAGAACCTTGTGGAACAGCTACCCAGAGGAGACCAACGCGTCCTACGGGCTGACCAAGAAGATGCTGCTGGTGCAGTCCCAGGCCTACCGATAGCAGTACGGCTTTAACTCGATTTTCCTATTGCCGGTCAACCTGTATGGACCGAGAGATAATTTCGACCTGAGGTTATCCCATGTGATCCCGGCCCTTATTCGCAAGTGTATCGAGGCCAAAGAACGTGAGCACAATCGCATTATGGCCTGGGGTACTGGCTGGCCTGCCCGGGAATTTCTCTACGTAGAGGACGCAGCCGAGGCGATCCCAGCGGCTGCGGAGCGATGCAACGAAAGCGATCCCGTCAATCTGGGATCGAGAATGGAGGGCAACATCAAGGATCTCATGAACCTGATTGCCAAGCCGACGGGATTTGAGGGAGAGACTGTATGGGATACGAGCAAGCCGAATGGTTAGCCACGGAGAAAACTGGATACGAGCCGGGCTGAGTGTGAGTTTAGTTTCAAGGCCAAGACGCCATTTGAGTAAGGGCTCCATGCTACGATCGAATGGTATCGTGAACAACTGCTGGCGGGCCGTGCTCAAATACACTAATCTCGAAGGGCAGAGTAAGGTAGGGGCAACCGATTAGGTAAAGTGTTTGCTATCCTTCCCAAGTCTGGAGGGAGATTAAGTTGTGACGGATACTCGGATTAATCGTTTGAAGCGACAAATCGTGCTCGCCACAGTTGCCGTAGGTGAGGGTCATATTCCCAGCGCATTTTCCATACTTGATATTCTCTGGGTGCTCTATGATCGTGTGCTGCAAATAGACCCGAGCAATCCAAAGAGCGATGAACGAGATCGTTTCGTCTTAAGCAAGGGGCATGGGGCGCTCGCTTTGTATGCAGTTTTGGCTGAAAAAGGCTTCTTCCCTGTATCTGAGCTAGAGCGTTTTGCAACCTTTGATAGCCCTCTTGGCGGGCATCCAGACCACAACAAAGTGCCAGGGGTGGAAGCATCTACAGGTTCTCTTGGACACGGGTTACCTATGGCTGTCGGGATGGCTCTGGGTATGGGCATCCGTAGGGTGAAGAATCGGGTCTTTGCATTAGTGGGGGACCAAGAGTGTAATGAGGGTTCAATTTGGGAATCAGCATTGTTGGCAGCACATCACCGGCTCTCGAATCTTACCTGTATTGTGGATTACAACCACTCTACAGATCGGGCGCTGATACTTGGCGACATCGCTGCCAAGTTTGCTGCCTTCGGTTGGGCTGCCACCACTATTAATGGGCACGATCACGACGCAATTTATAACGCCTTGATTCGAATTGAATCAGACCGTCCCACAGTCGTTGTGGCTGAGACGGTGAAAGGTTTTGGCTGCAAGCAGATGGAGAACAACCCCGCATGGCACCACCGTGCACCAACCCAAGATGAGCTCCCTGGTATCCTGGCAGAGTTGGCATGAGAAAGCAGTTCGTAAAGACCGTCGAAGATCTTATGGCACAGGACGAGCGCTTAGTATTGTTATTAGGCGATATCGGTGTGTTCGGTTTTCGAAATGCTTTCAAGATGTACCCTGAGCGCACCTATAACATTGGTGTGTGCGAGCAGGCTATGACCAGCCTGGCAGCCGGGTTAGCAAAGGAAGGGCTCATTCCTGTACTTCATAGCATCGCTCCCTTCGCGGTAGAGCGTTGCTTTGAGCAGATCAAGATTGATCTGTGCTACCAGAACTTGCCAGCCAATATCGTCAGCGTTGGGTCTTCGTACGATTACGCGGCGTTGGGTTGTACCCACCACTGTCCTGGGGATGTTGCTATTCTTCGGGCATTGCTTGGGATGGAAATTGTTATTCCAGGAACACCGGCAGAGTTTGATCAATTGTTCCGTGATGCCTATGCTGACGATCACCCAACCTACTTTCGGTTGAGCGAGCGTAGTAATCAGCAAAGCTGCGATGTCGAATTTGGTCGAGCCTTGATAATTCGGCGCGGCAGCCTAGCAACTGTAGTAACAGTGGGGCCAACACTTACCAGTGTGCTAGAGGCTACCCGGACGCTTGACGTAACAATATTGTACTACACGACAGTTGTTCCGTTCGATGGAGACACTCTAAGGGAAAACTGTCCTTCGGGAAGAATTGTGGTCGTTGAGCCTTTTTATGAAGGTACATTAGCTCACGACATTATGTCGGCGATGAAAGAAAATAGTATCCGACTGCTCTTATTTGGAGTGCCGCGCAGGTTTCTCACAGACTATGGACATGCCGCGGACCATGACTTTGTGTGCGGACTGACTACAGGGCAAATCAAAGAGCGGTTGGAACAGTTTTTGAATGAATAGACTTGATCTGTTGGAAGAGGATGGCCGCCATAGCCTGCGGGGGATCCCAACTTCGAGGCTGGCTGGCAAGACCGTCTTAATAACAGGGGCATCGGGACTGGTTGGAACACACTTTTTGTATGGACTCTTGCACTGTCAAAGGGAGTTAAGGCTACGACTAAAAGTCGTGGCAGTAGTCCAGCGAGGTGTTCCAGACCATCTAAAGCGGTTGGAACAGCAAGGGTGCGCCCGTTTTTTGACCGGAAACATGACCGAGTCCAGTTTTCTGGAAAGCCTGCCGCAGGCTCATGTGATCGTTCACGCGGCAACTTACGGACAGCCTGGTCTGTTTATGGAAAATGCCTTAACGACACTAAGGCTAAATACAACTGCCATCTTTGCCTTGCTGGAGAGACTTTCGCCTGAGGGACAGTTTCTTTTTCTCAGCAGCAGCGAGGTGTATAGCGGCTTAACCAATCCACCTTATTCTGAAGACCAGATAGGAACAACCAATACTATGCATCCCCGTTCTTGTTACATCGAGGCGAAGCGTTGTGGTGAGGCCATTTGCAACGCTTATCGAGGCAAGGGGATTGATGCCAAATCAGCAAGGCTCTGTTTGGCCTATGGGCCTGGCACTAGGGCTGGAGACAAGAGAGTAATCAATTCCTTTATCGAGAGAGCATTGCGGGAGAAAGCGATTTGCCTTCTTGATCGAGGTGAGGCCAAAAGAACCTATTGCTACGTCGCAGACGCCGTTCATATGATGTGGCGAATTCTGCTCGAAGGAAAAGATGCGGTCTATAATGTCGGCGGAATCTCAAGCACAACCATTGCGGGCCTTGCCCAACTTATTGGCAAACTGTTGGATGTGCCTGTGCAAATCCCACTCGAAACAAGTGCGGGAATGGTTGGCGCGCCGGACGATGTTCGTCTGGATCTCACTAAGTTTATCAACGAGTTCGGTCCAATTGCCTTTGTTGATTTCCCGACCGGCGCAGCTCGCACTATAGAATGGCAAAAGGCTCTTTACATGGACGCAAAGTGATCGAGCGCACAGAAAGGTCGCCATAAAGATATGAAGCAGCCACTAGTTATTTCTATCCAAGAAATCGAAGAAGTTCTTCAGACATCTCTTAGTCCGGCTTTGCGAAAACAATGTCTTAGTGCGGATTTGCGATACGAAGAACTCACCGACCAAGAACGAGACAGTTACATTCTCGAGGTTGTGGAAGCGCTTACCCACAATGACTTATCCGTCGTTGGCGAGCATCGCCTTCCAGAATGGGAAGAGGGGTGGGCAGAAAATCTTGAGGCTTTCAAAAGAACGCGCAATCCTGAATCGCTTGTTCCGGGTTATCATGGTAAACACAGGCTTTTACACTGGAAGCAGCGCATTATTCGGCCACTCGTTCCCTATTTCGATTACCGCATTCATTGCATCATTGTAGACTGGGCCGTTGAAACTTATCTTAGTCATGTGGACGCCCTCTATGAATTCGGCTGCGGTCCCGCCTACCATCTGCTACGGGCACGCCGGTACAATCCCAAGGCGCGTCTTGTCGGATTGGACTGGGCAAAGTCCTCCCAGGACCTAATCTCCGAAGTTGTCGCCTCCGGAATCGATGCAAATCTAGAAGGGCGTCACTTCAATTTTTACGAACCCGACTATTCTCTGAATTTTGCGCCGAATAGCGGAATTCTAACTGTGGCGGCCCTGGAACAGCTCGGCGAGCGCTTTGAACTGTTTTTACGGTTTCTTCTACAAAAAAAACCGGCGATTTGCGTTCACCTGGAACCGATCGATGAACTAATGGATCAGAGACACTTGATTGACAGGCTCTCCGTCCTGTATTGCCGCAAGCGCAATTATCTGAATGGTTTTTTGACAAGGTTGCGTCAACTTCAAAACCAAGGAAAGGTGAAGATTCACCGGGAGCAGCGTACTTACACAGGCAGTTTTTTCATCGAGGGACATTCACTGGTAGTCTGGTCTCCGGTGTAGAAACCGCTGGAACCAGAATATGCTGTCTCTCGTTTATCCCGCGGAAGGAGTGAAGACGATGAAAATCCTAGTCACTGGTGGCGCTGGTTATAAAGGCGTCATCCTCGTCAAAAAACTTCTAGAGAGAGGACACGCAGTCACATTACTTGACAACTTCATGTATGGCTACAATTCCGTTCTTCATCTCGTTACTGAGCCAAATCTCAAGATTATACAATTAGACATTCGTAATCTAGATGAAAAGTTTCTCGCTGAATTTGACGTCATCTATCATCTAGCTGGCATCAGCAGTATGCCTTCTTGCGCGGCCAACCCTCATTCAGCACAATTGATCAATGTGGACGCCACGCGCAGATTAGTCACTTGTTTGCACCCGGATCAATTGCTGATCTATGCCTCCACGACATCTGTTTATGGTGCTTCGGGCGTTGAATGTGACGAAACGGCTCCCGTGGAGCCAGCCAGTTTGTATGCCAAAACCAAATACGAAGCCGAGAAAATTGTCCAAGAGCGAGCTAATTCCATTTCCCTGCGTTTCGCAACTGTCTTTGGAACGAGCCCAAAGATGCGCCCTGACCTGCTCGTTAATGATTTTACCTACAGGGCAATTAATGACCGGTCACTCGTGCTTTTCGCCAGTCATTCGAAGCGGACGTTCATCCACATCCTTGATGCCATTGAGGCTTATTTGTTCGCACTCGCCCACACTGATGGCATGCGCGGAAAAATCTTTAATATCGGCGACGAAAGCCTTAACTTTTCAAAGCAGGACATTGCTCGTGCCATCCGCAACCATGTTCAGTATGAGATCGTTGATTCGTCCTTGCCAGATCTGGATGTCCGCAACTTTCTGGTTTCATTTAAGAGAATCCGAGATTTGGGATTCAAAACGAAATTTTCGTTGGACCATGGAATAAAGGAACTATTAAAACTTTATAGCTTTTATAAGAGCCATTCGCATTTTAGCGTTATTTGATCTACATCGCGAGATTTCGATGCCGGAGAACATGAGCGGTATCTGCTCTTCAGGTGGCCTGACGACAGTCAGGGGCGCGCGCGGCTCTGGAACAACTGTACTTCGATTCATAGCCTTGGTATCCGTTCCCTCTCCTTGCTAAGTCAACCGTTTCTTGCACGATATTACAATCCTGTGAACTTTCGAAACGCAGATTTCTTACATACCAATGCATTCTACATTGGCAACAATCAATTTGTTGATGGTAATAGGCTAGGAGTGCTGAAAGACCTAATGGCGAAGTTTTTCGTAGGTGGATAAAAGTCCTTCACACTTTATCAACATTTAATTCCTCCACACTACTCTTTTCGGGAATTTCAGATATCAAACCTGGGTGGTGTTTAGTCCGTGGATAAGATGGCAACAACCAAAATTACACGCAATTCAGTAGCAAGTATACTTAGGTTTATCGCTTCAGCGCCTGTTCCTTTACTTCTTGTTCCTTTTATGCTTCAAAAACTAGGAGCAGAGCGTTTTGGGCTCTGGGCACTTGTCAGTACCTTATCAGCATTTGTCCAACTTGGTGATTTTGGCATTGGCCTTGCGTTAGTTAAATCTGTGGCACAAATGCAAGCAGTAAATGACCTTAAACGGCTAAATCGTATTCTCGGCACTGCGCTAGTTTTATATAGTGTTTTTGCTGTGTGTATAGGGTTTTGTGTGGTTCTATCAACTGGCATCCTGGTCAGAGGTGTTTTTCGAATTCCCATTCCACTTGCGAATGAAGCAGAATTCGTAGTAATGGGAACTGTAACCATCTTTTGTGTTAATTTGATCCTGAGTATTTTCACGTCTGTGGTTAATGGGATGCAAAGAATGGATGTTACCAACGGGATCGCATTTGGAACAACTATCCTAAACGCCATCGGTGTGGTCCTGGTGCTCAGCTTAGGGTTGGGGCTTCGTGGTTTGGTTGTCAATAACGGAATCTCAACGATTTGTGCGGGTCTGGTCAGTTTGTTTGCCGTACGGAAGTTGGCTCCGGGCATCCAATTCGGATTTTGGAAGTTTTGCTGGACAGAGGTCAGATCTATATTTACTTATGGGATTAATATACAGATCATCAGTCTTGCGGGCTTGGCTGGTGAGCCATTGGTCAAGACGATTATTTCCAATCTTGCTGGGCTTCAATTCGTCGCCTATTATGATATTGCTATGCGGCTGATAAACCCGCTGCGTTCTTTGTTCTCTCAAGCGATCAGTCCATTGATGCCTTTTGCGGCTGAGTCACATGCAATTGCTGATTTGGGAACAATCATATCGGTCTACCGGAAAGGTGTCCGCTATATTGTCTTGTTGGCTTTACCACTTTTCGTGCTGATTGCTGCAATAGCGCCCTCTCTCATGGAGGCTTGGGTAGGACCTGGCTATGAAACCTCGACTTACACACTTCAGATACTGCTGATCGGGAGCTTGATCAGTATAGTTTCCATGCCAAGCTACTATGTTTTCTTGAGTACAAATGTCAGATTTGCAATGATTCTTGCCATAGCGAATGGTCTATTGGATATTCTGGTATGTATCCCCCTTGGTTATATCTATGGTTACTGGGGTGCTATTATTGGGTTTAGCTTAGTAATGGGGGGGCTTTCCATCGTTGGTATTGTTGCGTTCTGCAGGATTTTTCAGGTGGGGTTCCTATCGCTATTCTCGGACATTCCACTGCGAAGCGTTTCATTTTCGGTGGGACTGGCAATGCTTTTCTGGGTACTACTGAATCGGTGGACACGACCGGGACCCTTTGGCTTAATACTTATGTGTCTAACGTTTGCAGGGTTATATTGTATGTTTTTGTGGTTTTCCAAGTCAATCTCGCGTAACGAGTTGCGACAACTTGGTCGTGCTCTAAGTCTTTCGCGTGGGTGACTGAATGTTTCTGACCGTACTGTATGTCGGAGAATAGGGAATGACTACCGAGTTGCCATTGGTATCCATTGTGATTCCTTCCTACAACCAAGCGCAATTCTTGGAAGAGGCGATTCTTTCAGTACTGAATCAAGACTATCCAAATATCGAGTTGATTATCATTGATGGCGGGTCTACCGACTACAGTGTAGACATCATCCGCAAGTATGCAGACCGCATTGCATATTGGGTTAGTGAACCGGATCAGGGGCCGGTAGACGCGATCAACAAAGGACTCGCTAAGTGCAATGGAGGATTCCTGGGGGTGCTTCCCTCAGACGATGCTCTACTTCCCGATGCAGTTAGTCGTAAAATGGCGTTTTTCAGCGCCAAGCCTGAGGTTGATTTTTTCTACGGAGACACCGAACAGATAGACTCCACCGGGAAGCGGCTATTTGTGCGCTTTGGCAACAACTTGCCCTACCGTGAATGGGTGAGAACTTGCACAATGCCCATAGCTGTACACTCAAGTTTGTGGAAAAGATCTGTGATGCAACAGGTGGGGTTTTGGGATATTGCCAGGGGAGTTGCAAGCGATTGGGACTTTTTTCTGAGAGTTGGCCTGAAGTGTAAAATGGAGTATTTGCCTGGTATTGCAGGCAAATTCCGTTATCATCCTAGTAGCGATTCTGCAACTCAACAATTGCAGTGGGTCACGCTGGTTCCCCAAATGTACGAGGAGTATTTTTCCAAGAATAGCCTTCCGAAAGAAATTCAAGTCTTAAAGAAAGAGGCTTTGGCTAACGCTCATCTATACTCCACTTACATATTGCTAGACCATGCCCCATTAAAAGCAACCGTGAAGGAATTGATGCGAGCACTTGTCGCATATCCGCCCATCTTATTTTCAGGTCGCTTCGGTAAACTTGTGTTATCTATTGCTTTAGGGCAGCGCGGGAGAGCTTTGTGTAGTATTGCAAAACGCAGGCTGAAATCAACCATAATGAGGAAGATCCGGATATGCATGCCGCCTTTTTTACCGTAGGCTTGAGAGAGCCAGCGGCTCGTTTTCGCGTAATGCCGTATATTCCACTCTTGGAAAATGCGGGTTGGCGTTGCACCGTATGGCACAAATGGCCTTCTTATGGCAGTCGGTTATATGCTGGAGGACGCTGTCTCCATGCCCGTCTGGCTCAACTTCTTGGCATGTGTGTGACATTGCCACGCGTTCTAGCGGCTGGCAACTTCGATCTGGTATTCTTGCAGCGAAGATTGCCCGGCTTAGCTTGGCCACCCTTCTTAGAACGTCTCTTGCGACGAGCCAGTCGTCGTGTGGTGTTTGATTTTGATGACGCCATCTATATAGGATCGAGAGCCGAGTCATCTTTCCGAGAAATCATCAACTTTAGTGATCAAATTGTCGCCGGAAATGCACACCTGGCAAAGACGGCTGATTCACCATCCAAGACGACCGTGATTCCCACGCCTGTGGATACGGATTGGTTTAAGCATTCTTCGCAAGAAACATTCTCTCAGCCAGATTCCCTGACAATAGGCTGGACGGCGGTGGCTGCGAACTATCGCTATTTGTACCCTCTTGCCTCGACATTGAGAAAGGTCGCTGATCGCTTCCCGAATGCTATCCTAAAGATCATCTGTGATAAACCGCCTGATCTAAAGTTGCTGCCTGGTCTGAACGTGCAGTTCGTTCCCTGGCAAGCCGAAAACGAAGTTGAGCAACTTCAGGATATTGACGTGGGAATTATGTACCTTCCAGATACTCCATGGACAAGGGGCAAATGTGGCTTTAAATTAATCCAGTACATGTCCCTGGCAAAGCCGGTGGTTGCCTCACCGGTTGGCGCTAACCTTGACATTGTGAATCATGGCGTGAATGGCTATCTTGCACTCACCATGGACCATTGGTATGAGTATCTGACTTGTTTGCTGGACGATGCGCATCTTCGCACAACACTAGGGCATGAAGCTCGCCAGACTATCGAAGCAGAGTTCTCGGTTCGCGCGTGCTTTCCCAAGTTGGTGACAGTTTTTCATCGAGCACTGGCTTGATGCCCAGGTTGCTGCTTGATAGCAATATTCAAAAGCATTGGGTCATCCTGCTCATACTGATGTGTGTGGAGCTGGCCTTGTATAACCTTCTTGATGCAGGGTATCGCAACGCTGGCTCTTTGTCTTTGGCTCGTGGCAATGTTTCTGCGGCTTCTGACTGGTTTTGCAGATCAACAGAGCCTTCATTGGAAACTCGCTTAGGTCAGGTTAGAACCAGCATACTCGTCAAGGATTTTGATATGATGGAGCAGCTTTTGCCCTCGGCGCCGCATCGGGCTGACACGATGATGCCTATCTGGTTGCTAGACACAGCCTCTGGCTTATTAGAAGCTGGGGATACTCATAGCGCTCTAAGGAGGGTGAATTTGGTGGTTATCTCGGGTCAGGTAAATTTCCAATTGTTGTATAATCTGGGACTGCTCTATGAACGCGCAGGCGCTAGGGAACAAGCACGAAAGGCTTTTGTGGCAGGCGCTCAACATGACTCTTCCGGCATACTGGCAGAGGGCTGGTACTATCTGGCACGTCTGCAGTACATTGCACAGGAGTGGCAGGCGACGATTGATACACTTGGTCCCACCCTGGCAAACGTGCCTGATTCGGCACTGAATGTGCCCCGCCTTGGCGAGAAGCATTGCTATTGCCAGCCACTAATCTGCGCAAGCTAGGGCGCGCGGTTGAAGCAGAGCAGGTGGAACGTCGCCTTGTAGCCTTTGATCCGAAAGCATGTGATTGGGTAATGCATTTCGATCAGATTGATTTAGGAGATGTTGAGATGTCGCGTGGTAAATTTACATTTGCCCAAGCACATTTTGTTCTTGCCTACGACATTGCGATTATGGCGCGGATACCTGAATTTGATAGGCTATCCTACGAGCCGCGTGCTTGGGAACGTCTTTCGGGCGTGGATTCCGGCATCTCACATGATCGGTTAAATGAAGACCTGCTCAGTGTCCAGGGGGCGATTGCCGCCGCTTCGAGTAGCCCAGGATGGCATATCCTGTTGGGGCTCTTGTACGAGAAACAAGGTGATCTGGACAGTGCAAGGAAAGAGTATGCGATGACCAAGGCGCTGGCGCCGCAGGCGGCGTTTCCGCTCCAGCAATTAGAGCGTTTGCACTCATATCCGGCAACCGTGTTCCCGTTCAATTGGTCACTAGATGATGTAAGGTGGTTGTATGAATGTTGCACGTGAACAGATCTGAACAGAACCATACCCGGATAAAGATCGTGCTGTTAGGCACACTATTAGGATCCATAGTTGTTGGCGTGTCTGTTACGTCTATGCCCGTGCATTATGCGACATACCTTATGCTCCTAATACCAGTCCTGATAGTCCTACTTGTTGACTTGCATGCCAGCCTGGTTGCGATTATCCTGTGTGCTTTTGTCTTGGACGGCGCTGTGTATTATGGAATTGTTCCGGTAATAGGATTGTGGACAATAGATGGGTTGATTCTTATGCTTACCAGTCGCTTACTACTGACCAAATCCAATAGAGGTGGAGATAAGTTTCTTCAAAGCCCTCAAGCAGTATTGCTACTGCTTTGGCTCTTTGTGGTTGTGCTTTCTGGAGTAGCTAATAGCACACCGATTATCAATATTATCCTTGGTATGCGGCCATACTTGCGATTTGCCGTGCTCTTCTACTGTTTAATTGCTTTCTCCTGGGATGAGAGATTCCTGGGAAACTGCATACGCTTGGCTACATTCTTGTTCCTTATGCAAATACCGGTACAGTTGGTGCAAAGATTTATGGCAAATCTCCCCCCTGACCTTGTAACCGGAACATTCGGACTGGCGCCAGGATTGATTAGTCTCTCTGCGCTGGGGTTTCTAGGCGGTCTGGCTTGGTATGCTTCCGCTACAAGAAGAACACGATACTGGGTCGCGGCCGTTGCTTGTTTCATGGTTCCCGCGTTGTCTGGATCCCGTGCTTTCTTTTTCGTGCTCCCCCTAGTCACCCTATACGTGCTGGTGCGGATTTTAGGGCGTAGAAGAAGTTGGGGTGTTCTCTTGCTCACAATGGCACTAGCTTTCGTCATTATTAAGTGGGATAATTTGCAGGGGGTAGCTTCTTTTGGTTCTCGTACGTATAGTCCTCTTGATATGTTGAAAGACCCGACATACGTCTTTCAAGAACTACGGTCTCCTGGTTATGTTGAGGGTGGACGGCTATATCCGGGGCGTTTTGAGGCAATAAGACTGACGATGCAGCTTCTGTCCTCATCCGCCACGGGCATAACGCTATGGTTAGGACTTGGGCCGGGGATAGCACAGGGCAGTAGATTTGCGGTGCTCAATCTTCCACAGAGTCTAGATTTGACCTGGTATGGTTCCAGAGCTTCCCAACTAACCCTATCGTTGGTGGAATGGGGTATTTTAGGTGTGCTGCTGTATAGCGCGCTTTATCTTCTTTATTGGCTTATGGCCAAGCGAACATTTCGTCGCGAAAGTGACCCTTTCTGGAAGGCAGTGGCATTTGGATACGGCATCTTCGTGCTGGTTTCGATTTTTGGCGTAGCGTATTCTACGCCATGGGGAGGAACTATCACTGCATTCATGTTCTGGTTTGTGGGCGGAGTGCTACAGCGTATATACTGGCGACAAGACAGGGAGGATTTGGGGTCGTGAGACCAAAGCCTTGGTCTGAACTGAAGTATCTTCATTATGATCGTTTCAGGTATCATGCTCAAGAAGTGTGGCTGAGTTGGAAAGAAGTTTGTGCCCAAGTTCAACGCAAGGTGGACACTAGACTGGGAAGAGATGCGTGCCTGCTTGATATAGGATGTGGGCGTTTCTATCCCTATTTGATCCTCTTCGAGAGTATAGGAGTTAGAGCCACAGGGATTGACTTAGAGCCTGTTCTCCAGCATACGCTAAATCCGTTTGCGATTCGACATGACCTGGAGAAGCTTGGTCGGCGTGCCTCAGTATACCAGATTGTCCGAGCGTTTGCAAGAAACTGCTATCACCGCTGGGTCTTCTACCGGCCGCTCGCCACACAAGCTGGCTTTCCTCTAAGGTGGAGACAATTTTATATCCGTCGGATGGATGCGACGAATATATCCTTTGGAGATGCAAGTTTTAACGCGGTGATATCCAATGATACGTTCGAGCATATTATGGATGTCCCCAAAGCCGTTGCCGAGGTTCGCCGGGTGTTGAAACCCGGCGGGATTGCTGTAATCGGTATCCATCTCTTCCCGAGCCTCACGGGCGGACATGAGCCAGAGCTTGGATATCACTGCATTCGCAAGAAGTTGGATAAGCCATGGGGACATCTTTGGAACCCAACTTGGACAGCTCCTACCTTGCTCAACAAGTGGCGGGAGCAGGACTACCTGCGAGCGTTCAAGGATCGGTTTTTGTCTGTAGAACGTATAGTCGTTTCAGAATTCGGAAGGGAGTTTCTGTCGAGCATAGTTCTAAACAAATTGACGAACTACACTGTTGACGAACTTTTGACAGAAAAAGTGATGTATATTCTGAACCGATAGGAATCACTGGTTTATGGAGCATGTCTCAAATTGTGAAGTTTGCGGTAATGCTATTTTCACCCCTGAGCTTGCCAAAGATCACTTTATAATTGTTAAGTGTCTAAAGTGTGGTCTGGAATTTGTAAATCCGAGATTGACCATGTTTGAAAACAGAGACTTTTATGAGGACTCGAGTGTTTCATATGGAAGATATTTGGATAGAGAGACGTTTGACACCCAAATCCAGAAAGCCGTTGTCAAAGGGATATTGCGTTACAAACAGTGTGGACGCTTTCTCGATGTTGGGTGCGCTATAGGTAATAGACTGCAAGTTGCGAAGGACTATTTTGAGATATATGGTGTTGAGATTGCTGAATGGGCGGCAAAATACGCCTCGGAAAGATTAGGGATAGAGATTTGGCAAAATCCGATTGAAGAATTATGGCTACCATCTAACTTCTTCGATGTAATAACGTTTTCTGAAGTGATTGAGCATTTACATTCGCCTGCGGCATTTCTCCGTGAGATTCACAGAATATTGAGTGTGGGTGGAATTGTTTATTTAACTACTGGCAACACTTTGAGCTTGGATGCACTTTATTGGAAGGAGAAATGGTACTATTACGCGCCCCAATACCATCTTTTCTATTTCAATCACCGAAATATGAAACTCTTGTTATCGAAGACAGAATTTGAGATCCTGGAATCTAGAGGTAGTATAAGGGTCCTTGATATGTTCGACATATTCTCGGCGTATCCTGACATTTTTCGATTTCTTAGAGGGGTTGTGGGCAAATTCTCATGGCGGGGTTTTACGGTTGCCAACATGGGTGTTATCGCAAGAAAGCTTTGAGAGCAGACTCATTAGGGAAGTTGGGAGCGGTTCAGAATCTGTGTAGCTAGATCTACACCTTTATTGGTAGGGCAGGAATTCTTCCCTCAATCCACAGAAAGCAATCATGATGATGAGTAGCGGTAACCTTATGAATGTGACCGTAAGTCGTCATTCGATCTCTGTAATTGTGTGTACCCGTAACCGTGCCGAGGTTCTGGAACGGGCCTTGGAAAGTCTCGCTCGGCAGCAATTACGAAACGAGATTCCATATGAGGTTATCGTTGTAGATAACGCCTCAACTGATGTCACGCCCACTATTGTGGCAAGATTTGAACAGAGACAAGGGGACCCGCAAGTAAAGCGGATTGTTGAGAGCAAAGTGGGTCTATCTTATGCTCGCAATTCTGGTCTGCAGGTAGCTAGAGGAGAAATCATCGCCTTTCTTGATGATGATGCTGTTGCCGAATCCACTTGGTTACAGGAGTTGCTTGATACGTATGTGCGGTTCCCTGATGCTTGGGGTGTAGGTGGTAAGACAATTCCAAAAACGGAAAAACCGTATCCTACATGGTTTAGCGGCAAAATGTTGCGTTTCTTGGGTGGGCATGATTATGGGCCTCGAACATTGAAACTGACCGAGAGAATGAGCTTGCAGGGTGCAAACATGTCCTTTCGACGCAAAGCTTTTGATCTTGTAGGGGATTTCTCGGTCAGTCTGGGCAGGAAGGGCAACAAGCAATTCTCCTACGAGGATGTGGAATTCTGCCTCCGGTTAAGAAGGACCGGTAAAGAACTTTACTATACGCCTAAAGCTTGGATTTGGCATCACTTCCCTCAACAAAGGCTCTCAATGAAGGAGATCGCCTTGACAAGATTCCGCGGAGCACAGTCTGAGGCTGTGGTGGATCAAGTATACTTTGGCACGTTGTTCACTCTGGCAAAGTCCGCAAAGAAAGCCTTCTCAACCCTTTTTGCTTATCCTTTCCTTATCGCCTGGAATCGCTTACGTGCCCGCGAAGATGAGGTGTGTTACTACTGGATATACGGTTGTGCCACAGCGGGCTATATTCTGCAGACATTTCGCCAATTGCTGAGGTTCCAGAGGGGTATATGGGAAAAGTAGTTTTGGGCGACGAGCTTCTGAATTCACTTTCACTGGATCGACAACTGGGCCGTGTCATCGTGTTTACTAACGGGTGTTTTGACATCCTACATCGTGGTCATATCGAGTATTTGCATTAAGCACGAAGAAATTGGGAATTCCCTTTTATTTGGGCTAAACGATGATGCTTCTGCATCAACCCTGAAGGGATCTAATCGACCTTTGGTTTAAAGAGATTACAAGAGCAAAATTCTCGCATGGCACTACATTTGGAGGGCTTTCAGAAAAATGTGTTGATTTTAAAGGGAGTTACAAAGACAATTTCTTAAGAAGTATTAAAGATGGGTAATGGATATCCAGCTTATGGGAAGAAAAGCTTCCATTAATTTTGCGAACGTCAATAACTTGTCTAGCCAGCGGCGCAATGCTTCAACAGGCAGTTAGGATTACCAATATTGGCGCTAAGTTTATTATCGTCAAAGATGGTACGGCAGGTGTTTCTGGTTGGGCGCCAGAAATTCGCATTTCATCACTAGCACGCAGTTTCTAGTATGGCTACAAGATTGCTGATTATAGGGGCTGCAGGAATTGGCAATTTATTAATGTTTTTGCCCACGCTCGAGGAACTGCGTCGGCGTTTCCAAGGTGCGGAAATCACGATGCTGGTAACCCCTAATGGTTCTGAGCGGCTCTTTGCAGACAAGAGTCTTGTGGATCGAACGGAAGTAATCCCCTTCTTCAAATGGCTCAAGCCGTCACACAGCAATAGACAAGTACATAACGTTTTTGGTCTTACGAAGACCATATTGACTAACCGATCAAGGCGCTATGACATAAGTTTTTGGCCGTGTGTAATTCGAACCACTTCACGGATGGAATGGTTTAGCTTTCTTTTGGGTAGCAGACAACGAATCCTTCACGCTGGATGCTATCCTCGGCTGAACACGCTGGTACTTATGCCGCCGCGCACCCATCTTGTAAAGCACAACTTAAATCTGTTGTCCCCTTTGGGCATTCAGGCGGCGTTGCCACCGCGCCTAAATCTGCCCTTGACTGAAGAGGAGATATGGCGCGGACGGGAATTTCTTCGGCAGAATGACGCTGGATTCGATCGCAGATACGTAGGATTCCAGCCTGGGGGAAACCTAAGATTTGACCCCTTTAGACAATGGCATCTCCGCAATTATGCCGCACTTGGTGACCGCCTTGCAAGGTCACATGGCGTCAAGATTGTTTTGTTCGGATCACATGATGAAAAGCCAATGCTCGACGCCATCGTAGCCGGAATGGACTGTAAACCAATGATTGTGACTGAGTTCGATCTGCGGCAAGTTGCGGCAGTTCTATATCATATGAATTCCTTTGTAGGGAATGACTCGGCCCTGATGCACCTGGCCAGTGCAGTCGGCACTTGTACTCTAGGTATTCTTGGACCTACCGATCCACTGATGACTGGCCCGTGGGGAAGTAATGCCCACGTTATTCGTATGAACTTGCCGTGTAGCCCTTGTTACCCCACGGGCTTCCAGAAGACATGCAAGCATCATGCATGTCTGACGTTACTTTCAGTGGAGGACGTATTCCGTGCGGCCTCTGGCTTATTGGAAGGAGACAGGGCGGCACTTTCTGGTTGTTTCGAATGTGAGAATGCAATGGCATCGGAGCTCGGCCTGCAATCTGTCTATGACATGAAGCAGTGGTTAGAAGCTTGAGAGGCACCCTTTACCCGTGCGGCGGTGTTTCTGGATCGTGATGGTGTACCTATCGGCAATGTGGAAGGGTACGTGCGGTCAGCCGAGGATCTGCACTGGTCGCCTAATGTATTTATAGCACTGCAACTTTTGGCACGGTTACGCTTCGCTGTCGTGATAGTCACAAACCAGGCGGGGATTAGCAGAGGGTTGATGACCGAAGATGATGTAGCCAATATTCATCGCAATCTGGTGAACACAATTGCAGAGCATGGTGGAAGAGTTTGCAATATACGTTTGCCCGCATGGCCCAAACGACCGTTGTGAGTGTAGAAAACTTAAACCGGGTCTGATACTTGCTGCCGCGCAGGAGTTGCAGTTGGACCTGGGGCACTCGTTCATGATTGGAGATTCCGTTCGGGATGCTGTTGCTGCACGTTCTGCAGGTTGTCATCCAGTGCTGGTGTTAACCTGCCATGGCTCAAGACAACACGAACAGTATAGGGCATGCTTCGGCCCTCAAGCCTTAGTTTTTGCCGGTCTGTACGAAGCTGTGTGCCGGATCGTAGATTATGTATCAGTAAACGGTAAGGGACAAGAAAAATAGTGAAGCAGATCGTTCAATTCTACCGCACCGGTAAACTCAAACTTTCCGAAGTTCCCTTGCCCGCGCTCGACACCGGACACATCCTGATACAAACCGCCTTTTCTACCGTCAGCCTGGGTACCGAGGGAAAGAAAATCGCCACCGCCCGCCAAAGCCTGCTTGGCAAGGCTCGCTTCCGGCCAGACGTGCTCAAGCAGGTTGTGCGCACGGCGCAACGGGAAGGGTTGCTGAATACCTATCGCGGGTTGATGAACCGCCTGGATGAGCCTATGCCCTTGGGTTATAGCGCTGCCGGCGTGGTTACGCTAAAATATGCAGCCAATGCTTTCCGATCTGCTTTCGCGAGAGGTTATTCGGCGCCGTAGCTATTTCTCGGCACCAGCAGTGCAGAAAATGATTTGGGACAATACAGGCGGATGGGTAGATAGTTGCTATCGTATCTGGGCATTGCTGCGCTGGAAGGAATGGCATCTGGAATTCCTGTGCTGGCCTATTCGATCGGGTTGTTGTCCGATCTTATTGGAAATGGAGTAGCAGGGTTCTTGGTAGACATTGGGGACATTCATGGCCTGGCCTCCCGACTTCTTCAATTAATCGAAGACCCGCGATTGCGTGCACGAATGGGACAACGTGGTCGTGAAGAGGCTAAACAGAAGTACTCGGTCACTGTAATTGCCAGCAAAGTCCGAGATATTTACGCAGCACTTATGGAGGGCGCATGAAGCAGCGCCCAAGAGATGCCAGTTCATGAAGAAGCTTTTTAGTCGCCATCCTGTTTGCCTTGTTATCCTGTTGGCCATCATCTTGCGTTTGGCAATTGTGGCATTCTCCCCAATTCTCTTTGATAACCGCATCATTGATAATTATGACGTCTTGGCTCAGAACTTACTGGATGGGAACGGGTTTAGTTACGCTGCCGGAGAGGCGAAACCTACCGTGACGCGCGCCCCCTTTTACCCCTTTTACCTGGCAGCGCTCTTGGCTCTTGTGGGACACAACTTTTTTTGGCTTCGATTCATGGAGGCCATGGTCGACGTTGGCACCACATACTTGGTTTATGCTCTGGTCATCCGTAATGTACGAGGTAATCTCAATAGTGCTCACTCGCGGCGATTGGGATTGGTGGCAGCGTTGGTCTATGCTTTGCAGCCTTTTTCCATTTATTATACTGTAAAGCTAGGACCGGAGAGTTGGTTCACCTTCTATCTGACGTTGACCATCATCTTCTTTTTCGAGTTCCTACGGGCCGGACCGTCGCTGTGGCGTTCCGTGCTGTGGGGAGGAAGTTTAGGAGTCTTGAGTCTGAACAAAAGCGTGGCCATTCTATTGCCAGGATTGTTCCTGGTTCTGCTCGTTCAGCAACACAAGCTTTCGGGCTCACACTTGCGCGGCGCTGTTCTGGCCATGGTGGTAATGCTAGCTTTGATTGCCCCCTGGAGCTTGCGGAATTATCGGGTGGCACGTGCCTTTGTGCCCGTGCAGACGTTGACGTGGTGGAATTTCTGGTACGACTTTGACGTGCGCGTTGGGGAGACATCGTTCGCGACAGTGGAGCGACTGTATCAGGTGGAGATAGGTGGACATCCTTACGGTCTCACGGCCCCGATGGATGTAGCGCAAGAAACGCATCTTCGGCAAGAGGCCATGAGTTGGATCACACGTAATCCCTTGGCCTTCGCTGAAAAAACGCTGTGTAACGTAGGTGAGTTCTGGTACCTGGTTGAAAGTTGGCCGAAGGCTGGAGTGATTATAGTCTTCTGGTTAGTGAGTTTGCCCTTCGCTGTCTGGGGTCTGGTCGTTGGATTGCGCTCTCCATCGTTGTCCCTGTTGGCTATTGGAAGCCTACTAACGATTATGTACTTCAACCTGGTCTACGCGCCGGTTTTCGCTGTTTTTCGCTACTCGCTGGTGGTAGTACCCTTTCTCACCGTCCTTATCGCCATCGCTTTGGTCGAGATGATTTCGCAGATCGCGCAAAGGTGAGTTGTGTCTGAATCACGAGGGTGGAATTGCTGGCTAGGGCGTTTGAACTTTTGTAGACAGTGATCTGAAAGGTGAACTAATGAAACAAATCATCCAGTCTTATCGCACTGGTCGGTTAGAACTTGCTAGTGTTCCCGCACCCGCGCTAAATTCCAGACATGTTCTAGTACAAACGGCTTTTTCCGTTGTCAGCCTGGGCACGGAGGGCAAGAAGGTCACCACTGCCAGGCAAAGTCTGCTGGGCAAGGCCCGTTCGCGACCTGACCTCGTGCGGCAGGTTATTCGCACCGCCCAACGGGAGGGCATTGCCGCTACGTACAGCAAGGTGATGAATCGCCTGGACGAGCCTGTGCCCTTGGGCTACAGTGCTGCCGGTACAGTCCTCGCTGTCGGAGCGGGGGTGGAGCAGTTGCGCGTCGGCGACCCGGTCGCCTGCGGCGGAGATGGGGCGGCCCACGCCGAGGTGCTGGCGGTGCCGGTCAACCTGTGCACGAAAGTGCCCGACGGTGTGCACCTGGAACACGCCGCTTTCACCACCATCGGCGCCATCGCGCTGCAAGGGTTGCGCCAGGCTGGTGGGATCCTGGGCGAGTGCGTGGCCGTCGTCGGGCTGGGGCTGCTGGGGCAACTGGCCGTGCAACTGCTCAAGGCCAACGGCTGCCGGGTGCTGGGAATAGATCTGGATCCGGCGAAAGTGGCAATGGCGGAGAGACTGGGGTCTGACAAGGCCATGGCCCGCCACGACCCTAACCTGAAGGCCAGCGTGTCAGCCTTCTCGCGCGGCTACGGGGTGGATGCCGTGCTCATCACGGCGGCGAGTTCCGGCAACGATCCGGTGGAACTGGCCGTGGAAATGTGTCGCGACCGAGGGCGAATCGTGGTGGTGGGCGGCGTCAAGATGAACGTCCCACGGGATGCCTGCTACTACAAGGAACTGGAGATCAGGCTCTCCCGCTCCTATGGCCCTGGGCGCTACGACCCGATCTATGAAGAAAAGGGCGTGGACTACCCCATCGGCTATGTGCGCTGGACCGAGCAGCGTAACATGCAAGCCTTTCTGGATCTGCTGGCGGCCGGCAAACTCAACCTAGCCGACTTGATTACCCATCGCTTCCCCTTCGACCAGGCCGAGCAAGCCTATGCCCTGCTCACCGCCGAGCGCCACGAAGGCCCCGCCCCACTGGGCATCATCTTCGAGTACGACACCGCCAAAGACCACCTGTCCCCATCGTCGCAAAAGGTTTACACCGCCAATCCGCAATCCACAATCCGCAATCCTTCGACTTCGCTCAGGACGAGTCCGCAATCCGCAATCGGCACTGGCTTCATCGGCGCCGGTAGCTTCGCCCGCAAGTCCCTCATCCCGCTATTGGTCAAGCACCCGCACGCCCGGCTAGTCGGCGTAGCCACGGCCACCGGCATCAGTGGGCAGCATGCGGCCCAGAAGTTCGGATTCACCTATAGCACGGGGGACTACCGGCAAATCCTGGATGATCCGGACATCCATGCCGTCTTCATCACCACCCGCCACAACCTGCACGCCCCATTGGCCGCCGAGGCCCTGCGCGCTGGCAAGGCGGTCTTCGTCGAAAAGCCGTTGGCGCTTACAAAAGAGCAACTAGCCGACGTTGCGGCTGCTCATCAGGAATCCGCAATCCGAAGTCCGCAATCCGCAATCCTGATGGTTGGCTTTAACCGTCGGTTCGCCCCGCTCACCCAGGAGATGCGCCGGTTCTTTGCAGGACGCATCGAGCCGATGGTCATCCACTATCGCGTCAACGCCGGATTCATTGAGGGTAAGCATTGGGTTCACGATCCGGAGGAGGGCGGCGGGCGCATTCTGGGGGAGGCCTGCCATTTCATTGATCTGCTCATATACTTGACAGGGGTTCCGGTTCGTGGCCTCTACGCCGTAGGGATGGATAATGCGGGCCGGTATCGCAGCGACAACGTGAGCATCACCCTGACATTCGCGGATGGTTCGGTCGGGATTGTGCTCTACCTGGCCAACGGCGACCCCTTGCTCCCCAAAGAGCGCGTTGAGGTCTTTTGCCAAGGAGCGACGGCAGTGCTGGATGACTTCTGCCGGTTGGAGCATTATCGCGACGAGCAGCGGACCGTCAAGAAGGGTGTGCAGGACAAGGGGCATCAGGCCGAAGTGCACGCCTGGATCGAAGCCGTACGCCAGGGTGGTCCATCGCCCATCCCCTTTAACGAAGTAGTGTTGAGCACTTTAACGACCCTCAAGGTCCAGGAGTCTATGCAACTAGGGCAACCGGTCGCCGTTTCGTAGCCCGACGGCTTCTCGCCCCCGGTGGGGTCGCACAATGGCCGATAACGCACTGAAGAGGCACTGCCGATATTGTTTTGTTGACAGGAGATAGGTGGAACTCTTGGGAGAGATCATTCGCAATCTGGACGCGCTCGTCCTTCGGACAGACTTCAGAGGATATGATCCATACGACATTCTGAACAGCCCGCCCATGCTGTGCCTAGCGCGGCGCAATCGGTGGACGGGGGTCGCGCTTACCCAGGCCTTTCGGTTCTTGCCGTTCAACCTGCGGCCCGCCTTGGGCATTCCCCGGCTGGCTAACGCCAAGACGATGGCCCTGTTGACGCGGGCTTACCTCAGGCTATACACTTATTCGCAGGACGAGGCTTATCTGGAACGAGCGCGCGTTTGCCTGGACTGGCTGGACGCGCACCGTTCGCCCGGCTTTACCAACGCCTGCTGGGGCTACAGCTTCCCCTGGCGCACCGTCCGGCAGTTCTTGGAGCGAGACACACCATCCATCGTCTGCACTTCCTTCGTGGCCCATGCCTTCCTGGATGCTTATGAGGCCCGGGGCGATGGGCGTTATCTAGCCATTGCACGTTCGGCCTGTGATTTCATCCTGGGCGATTGCCCGCGCATCGCCAAAGGCCAAACCTACTGCTTCAGCTATACCCCCTTTGGCGAACCGCCGGTTCACAACGCCAACCTGCTGGGCGTCTCCGTCCTGGGACGGGTTTACCGTCATACCCGCGAACGGCCGCTCCTGGCCGCGGCCCTGCCGGCGCTGCGCTACACCCTGGATGACCAGAACGCGGATGGCTCGTGGTACTACCACGGACCTTGCGGGGACCGCGATGGCACGATTGACAACTTCCACACGGGCTTCGTCCTGGAATGCCTGCGACAGTTTCAGGACAACACGGGCTGCGATGGCAACGGCAGATTTCCGAAGTCTTTGGAGGCTTCAGAAGTCTGCCCCGACGTGGGCCGGGCCGTGGAGCGGGGGCAGGCGTTCTACGAGCAGCGCTTCTTTGCCGCCGGCGGCACTCCCTACCGCAAGATCGGGCGGGCGTACCCGGTGGACATCCGGGACCCCGCCGAGTTCCTGGTCGTTATGGGTGGGTTGAGAGATCTGAGCGAGCCGCAGCGGAGCCTGCTCGACAAGGTGTTGTGCTGGACGTTGCGCTCTATGCGACATTCTAGTGGTTACTTCTACTTTCTGCGCTGGCGCACCTGGGGCTATTCGCCCATGTACCTGCGCTGGCAGGCGTGGATGTTGTGGGGATTGGCCACCGTATGGCCCCTGTATGGAGACGAAAAAAGGTGAGGATCGTCAACATTGTCGGGGCGCGGCCGAACCTGATGAAGATCGCGCCCATCATCGCGGAAATACGCCGGTTCCCTGACATCGAGCCTGTCTTGGTGCATACGGGCCAGCACTACGACGAGAACATGTCGGATGTGTTCTTTCGGGAACTGAACATTCCTGATCCGGACTACAACCTGGGGGTGGGATCCGGCACGCATACCTGGCAGACGGCACAAGTGATGTTGGCGCTGGAACCACTGTTGATCAAACTGCAGCCAGATTGCGTGCTAGTGGTAGGGGATGTGAACTCCACCCTGGCGGCAGCGTTGGTAGCAGCCAAGTTGTGTATTCCTTTCGGCCACGTTGAAGCCGGCCTGCGCAGCTTCGACCGCTCCATGCCTGAAGAGATCAACCGGCAATTGACCGATGCGGTTTCTGACTATCTCTTCACCACGTCCCGGGATGCTAACGAAAACTTGCGACGAGAGGGGATCCCTGAGCACAAGATCTTCTTCGTGGGCAATGTGATGATTGATACCTTGCACCGTTTCCGTTCTCGTGCTGAGGCACTGCAATTACCTTCCAGATATGGGTTAATGCCTGGCCACTATGCCGTGTTGACCCTTCACCGCCCGTCTAACGTGGATTCGGCGGGGGGACTGGGCGAGATTGTGGATGCGTTGGAGGTGATCCAAACCCGCCTGCCAATCTTGTTTCCCGCTCATCCCCGCACTTTTGAGCGCCTGAAGCAGTTCGGGTTGCTCCGACACCTTGGCGCCATGTCTGGGATCGGGCTGCTGGAGCCATTGTGCTATCTCGAATTCCTGGGACTGATGGCTCAATCCCGACTGGTGCTGACGGACTCGGGAGGCATTCAGGAAGAAACCACGGTGCTGGGCGTGCCTTGCCTGACGCTGCGTGAAAACACCGAACGCCCTGTGACGGTTAGCCAGGGCACAAATGAAATAGTAGGTACTTCGTCGAAGTGGATCGTTGAGGCTGTGTGGCGTATTCTCGACGGAGGTGGCAAGAGAGGGCGGATCCCTGAACTGTGGGATGGTCGGGCCGCGGAACGGATCGTGGCCATACTGCGCGACATACTGAGCAAGCGACTATGCACAACCGACCGGTCGTCTGGGTAGATTTCGAGAACGCCCCCCATGTGTGGGTGCTCTCACCGATCACAAAATACCTAGAAGAGAAGGGCTATCCCGTCCTTTTGACGGCACGTAACTTCTCCTACACGGTGAGGTTGTGCCAACGCGTGGGATACGATGCGCAAGTGGTCGGATGGTCCGGCTCTGGAAAGGGCCGCGTATCCAAGGCGTTGCGCCTCTTGGAGAGAGCGCTGTGTTTGTCCGCCTGCATGCTTGGCAGACGAAAGAGCATCGGCTTGGCCTTGTCTCATGGTTCCCGCTCACAGATCCTGGCTGCTCACTATCTTGGCATTCCCTCGGTCAGCCTGGACGATTACGAATTCTCAGATCAGACCCTTGTCCGCTTTGTGAATCACCTGTTAGTCCCCTTCCCGATCCCCAAGGAGACTTGGGGTCGCTACTCGGACAGAGTGACTCACTACTCTGGGTTGAAAGAGGAGTTGTACCTCTGCCGCTTTGTGCCCGACGAGCACGATCTTGAGGGGGTGGGGAGACCTGATCAGATCAAGGTTCTTTTTCGGCCGGAGGGGCGTTTTGCCCACTACCGCTCGAAACAAAGCGAAATCTTGCAGGAGGCCATCTGGGACTATTTGGGCAAGCACTCCGATATCCTAGTGGCCTTGTTACCTCGTGATACGGCGCAGGCCGAGCAGCTCGCTGACCTTTGTGCAGCGCGCGAGATCTCGTATTGGATTCCACAACGTGTCTTGGATGGTCCCTCACTCATTTGGAATATGGACGCAGTTATCGGAGGCGGCGGTACCATGACTCGCGAAGCCGCAACGCTGGGTGTTCCTGCCTATAGCTTCTTTGCCGGACAATGGGGAGCAGTGGACCGTTATCTGAAAACGCAAGGGCGACTCGTTCAAATTGCGACTGTAGATAATGTAAGAAAGATTCTGTTGAGACAGCGTGAGCGAGTGCCAGTATCGGTCTCAAGCAGGGCGCTCGATTTCGTCACTGGCTTTGTCGAGGACGTGATTGGCCAATGAACCGAGACTTGAATCAGATACACTGTAAATATCTGGAGGTCACAGACGCCCGCTGGATCGATTTCGTCCTTGGACACGCACAAGCCACCGCCTTTCACCACCCTGCTTGGGCGCAACTGCTGGCCGAATGCTACGGCTACCGCGCCTTCGCCCTTGCTCTAAAGGACGACTCGGGGCAGATCGTCGCCGGTTTGCCCGTCATGGAAGTGCAGGGGCCGCTGGGCGGACGACGTTGGGTATCACTCCCGTTCACAGACTGTTGTCCACCACTACTGAAAGATAGCGCAGACTTGCCGGCTTTGACCGCTGCGCTGATTCGGCAGAGAGAAGATGGCATTAAGACTTTGGAGGTCCGCTCCCCTCTGCCGCAAGAACAGCAGGTTTACTTCCATTCCGACGCAGTGATGCACACGTTGGGGTTGTCGCCTGACCCAAATGCCGTGTTTCGGAAATTTAAGAAAACGCGGGTTCAGCAATGTATTGTCAAATCGGAGCGAGGGGGAGTAACTGTTCGCCATGGAGAGTCACTGAAGGGCATGCAGGTGTTCTATTCCCTCCAACTGCGAGCGCGCCGGCGTCTGGGAACGCCGGTCCAGCCCCGGCGCTACTTTGAGCTTTTGTGGCAACGTTTGATAGAGCCTGAACTTGGATTTCTATTGCTGGCGTACAAGGATCGTATCCCCATAGCGGGTGCACTCTTCTTGGCCTGGAACGGCACAGTCATCTATAAACACAGTGCTTCAGACCCAGCCTATTGGCACCTGCGTCCCAACAACCTGCTGCTATGGACTGCCATCAAGTGGGGGTGCGAGAACGGCTACCACACCTTCGACTTTGGCCGCACCGACCTGGACGATGAGGGCCTGCGCAATTTCAAGAACGGCTGGGGCACGCAGGAGGAGCCCCTGGTCTATTCGGTGATCGCCGACCGTCCGCCCAGGCCTTCGGTCGGGCGGGTGTCTCGCTGGATGAGAGCAGTCATCCGCCGCTCGCCGCCGGTAGTGTGTCGGGTGTTGGGGGAGTTGTTCTACAAGTATGCTGCATGAGTGACCTCTACACGGCAAATACCTTGTCACGCTTCTGGGGGCTTGATTCTGAACTCCGAGCAGAAGTGTGGCAGGCAGCAATCGAAGAGGGGACACATCTGCTGCCGGAGGAAGTCCGTACACGGGCGCAAAACAGTTGGGACGATATCGTTGAACTTATCCTGGGCGAAGGACAGTTTGGCCCCGATCATTGGCAGTTGAGCCGGGCTAAGTGGCTATACTACGATATTATCCGACTACTCTTGCCCAGGCAGATGCGCCCCGTCCTGCGTTGCCTCCTCCGCTTCAGGCAAATGAACAGTGCCTTTCTGGGCTGGCCGGTCGAAGACCGCTATGTTCGCTTCCTTTATGCCGTCCTGGAATTGGTGCAAAAGCGCTATCCCGATGTCCGGCCGGCTCCGTTCTGGCCTGGGGATGCGCATTTTGCCTTCGTCATCACCCACGATGTGGAAACAGCCAAAGGGCACGCTTTTGTGCGCAGAGTGCTAGACCTGGAGCAAAATCTCGGTTTTTGCTCATCGTTTAACTTCGTGCCCGAGGGCTATCGCGTAGATGAGAACCTGTTGGACGAGTTGCGAACACGGGGTTTTGAGATTGGAGTTCACGGCCTGAACCATGATGGCAAACTCTTTAGCTCACGGGCTGAGTTTGAGCGTCGGGCAGAGCGCATCAACATTTATCTGCGCGAATGGGGCGCTGTAGGATTTCGTGCCCCCTTCGTCCACCGCCACCCGGAATGGATGCAAGCTCTGGAAATGGAGTATGACTCGTCTTTCTTTGACACGGATCCCACACAGACGATCCCTGGTGGCACCATGAGCATCTGGCCATTTTTCTGCGGGCGTTTTGTGGAGCTTCCCTACACCCTGGCGCAAGACCACATTTTGTTTGAAATATCAGAACAGTTTGGTCCAAAGCTATGGCTAGACAAGATAGACTTCATTGCCCGTTGGGGTGGGATGGCATTGATGTGCGTTCATCCGGACTACATGCGTGACCCGTCGCGACTGAGGGTATACGAGACTTTTCTACGAGAAATGCTTGATCGGGCGCAGCGATCAGCGGAGAATGGTTTCATATACTACTGGCATGCTCTGCCACGTGACGTTGCCAGGCGGTGGCGCCAGCGAGCGGGTCTGTAGCCAAAATTGGACGCGGATGTCTCAGATCTGTGTTAATCCGCGCAATCCGTGTTCGAATTTCGTCAAAGGATTGAACTCATGAATGTCCCCTTCGTTGACCTCAAAATCCAATATGCCTCCCTGAAACCGCAGATGGACGCTGCCATCCAGGGCGTGCTGGAACGCGCCGCGTTCATTCTGGGCAAAGAACTGGCCGAATTTGAATAAGCTTTCGCCGCGTACATCGGCGTCAGGCATCGCGTCGGTGTATGCTCGGGTACTGATGCCCTGGAGATGAGATGGCGTTGCGCGCCTGTGGCATTGGCCCCGGAGATCAGGTAATCACTGTTCCCAACACCTACATCGCCACGTGCGAGGCCATCAGCCAGGTCGGCGCGACCATCCGCTGGGTGGAAGCCGACCCACGCACCTATAACATGGACCCTGCCAACCTGAAGGCCGCCATCACCCCCAGGACAAAGGCGCTCTTACCGGTCCACCTCTATGGCCAGCCAGCCGATATAGGGTCCATCATGGCCATCGCCCGCCAGCACGGCCTGAAGGTCATTGAAGACCATCTGCCAGAGGTCTTTCCGACTTCTCGTGACCTTAACATTGGTCAAAAGCATCAGTGGTTTTGAAGTGTTCCCCAAACTTGTGGAGAGAGTCTGAAGCTATTGCATAGAGCTTACCCCTTGATGCTTGATATTGTATTTGAGTGTTGCTTACTTTGGAGTTATGGTTGAGCACGTTCATAGATCAGTAATTAGCGAGGCTTGCCGCAAGCTGGTAATCTGGCTCGCTCATAACGGCTGGGAAAGCTATGACTGTTTCGATGGGGCCAATAGTCCAGTAGCCCATATTCTATCCAAGCTGAATCCCTTGGGTTTGCGCCTGCTCATCCAGATGGTCAAGTTGAGTCCGGTCAACTTGCGCCCCCTTTTAGGCATCCGCAAGACTGTCAGTCTAAAGTCCGTGGGGCTGTTGGTAAGTGGTTATGCCAAACTGAGTCGCATATGGAGAGAGCCACACTACGAGAATGAAACTCGGCGTGCCCTCGACTGGTTGATTGCGAACCGCCTCCCCGGCTATTCTGGTCCCTGCTGGGGCTACCCCTTTGATGTCTATACTCGCAGTACGGCCTATTTGGCTGATACACCTACAGTGGTAGCCACCTCTTTCATCGCCCAGGCCTTCGCGGACGCCTACGAGCAACTTGGCGACACGACTTACCTCTCAGTCGCCCGTAGCGCTTGCGACTTCATGTTAAAGGACCTACCGGCGATTGTGGACGGAGACGCCGTCTGCATCCCATACCATGCTGCCAGTTCTGTACCCGTACACAAGGCCAATCTGCTGGGGGGTAGCCCTGCTCAGCCGTGTCTATCGGCACACAGGCGAACAGGAGTTGTTTGACTACGCCCAGCCGGCATTGCGTTACACCCTGGCTCACCAAAGAGCTAGTGGCGCATGGTTCTATGGAGAGCACCCAAGTCTTCGTTGGGTGGATAGCTTACATACTGGTTTTATCCTCGAGTCCTTGCACTATTACATTAAGAGCACGGGTGATGAGGAGCCGCTTCCTGCACTACGGCGAGGCCTGGACTACTATCAGGGACACTTTTTTCTAGAGGATGGCACTCCCAAATTCACCGACTGCAGGCTCTACCCGATAGATGTGCGTTGCGCCGCCCAGGCCATCCAGACTTTCAGCCTGTTGGCCGACCGATATCCGCAGAGCTTGGGTTTGGCGTGCAAAGTCGCTCATTGGTCTATTAAGCATATGCAGGACTCAAGCGGATACTTTTACTATCAGATCACCAGGTTCTTCGTGAATAAGATACCGTATTTGCGGTGGAGCCAAGGACCGATGCTTTGTGCACTGGCAAACCTACTGGCCAAGCTGTGATGCGTATTCCGCTGATTCCGGCCACCCATTCCGAACGAAAGCGGCCACCTGTCGGAGCGAAGCGACGCTGGGCATAGATTGTTTATCCTAGTGGCCGGCTTGAGTCAAGTCTTTTAGTTTTTTTCTCATTGATTCTCCTTTCAGATTGATTTTGTAGGCATTGTGAACCAGACGATCCAGGATGGCATCAGCGAGTGTTTGATCGCCTACGGCTTCATGCCAGTTCTGGACAGGGAGTTGGCTTGTGACCAGCGTGGAGCGGACTTTGTGGCGGTCCTCGAGGATTTCGAGGATATCACGGCGGCCATTATCATCCAGGGGATGAAGAGCCCAGTCATCGAAGACCAGAAGGTCGGTTTTAGCCAGGTTGGTAAGGATCTTGCCGTAGCGTCCATCTCCTCGGGCGATTGACAGCTCTTGAAGCAGCCGCGGCAATCTGAAGTAAAGAGTGCGATATCCTTCGCGACAAGCCTTATGGGCCAGAGCGCAAGCGAGGAAGCTTTTGCCCACTCCTGTGGGACCGGTGATGAGGATGTTGTCACGTTCTTCGATCCATTGACAGGAAGCGAGTCTCAGGAGGAGGGATTTATCCAGTCCTCGGGGCGAGCGGTAATCGATGTCTTCAAGTGAAGCGTTCAGCCGTAGCTTGGCCTTTTTGAGGCATGTTCGAAGTTTTCGGTTGCGCCGCTCTGTCACTTCGCGATCCACCAAGAGGCCCAACCGTTCCTCGAAACCAAGCTCTCCCAGATCGGCCATCTGCATCTGTTCCTCAAGAGCCTTGACCATCCCGAAGAGCTTAAGCGACTGGAGCTTCTCCAGCGTAGGATGAGTCAACATGAAGTGTCTCCTTCGGCGTTGTGGGAACCGCGGATGTTGGCATGTTCTATGGCCGAGGAAGCGGATGGGTTTTCCTCTAAGGGCTGGGCGTCCAATCCGGTCTTCAGGATGGATTTTATACTCCTGTAACTTGTGGCCTGGTAACAGAGAGCCCTTCGGCAGGCTGCTTCCAATCGCTCAGAATCATAGATTTTTCCCAGACGCATCACACCCAGGCTGGAACGAAAGCCCTGTTGAGGATGAAGCCTGGAAGCCAGAATACATTCCACAACTTGACGGGTTGAAGGCCCGGCTTCCCCGGCCCAGCGGATAACCCTCTCCGGCGTCCATTCCGCATAACTTTGATGAGCCTTTGGCATGTGCTCTTTGAGCGTTGTATGCCGGCCTCGAAGGAAGCTTCTCCGATGACTTGAAACCCGATGGCCTTTATGAAAACATTCTACTGTCGTCGCCGTTCGCCGAACATCCACCTCCTGGCCAAACAACTGATAGGGAACGCTGTAGTAGTGCCCGTCGACTTCCACATGATAATCGATGTTCGCTCTGGCCTTCTTCCATTCGGCATAGACATAACGCTCCGCAGGTAAGGGGTTTAAGGCCGGCTTATCCAAAGCCTCAAACATGGTCCGCCGTGAGCCTGGAAGCTTTTTGAAAGGGCGCCGATTCAGCTCTTCTCGAAACGCCCGGATGGCCGTGTTTAGCTCAGGAATACTGAAGAAAGTTTGATGGCGAAGCCTGGCCAGGACCCAGCGTTCTGTCACCTGCGTACCCGTCTCCGCTTTAGCCTTATCCCGGGGATGGCGGACCCGCGTCGGGAAAGCCACTGTCCCATAATGGGTAATCATATCCTCATAAGTGGCATTGAGTTCAGGTTCGTACCGGCAGGGTGTCGTCACACCGCTTCTGAGGTTATCCTGGATGACAAGTTCCGTGACCCCTCCAAAGTATTCAAATGCCCGGATATGAGAGGTGACCCAGTCCTCGATCCCTTGGGTCCAGGTGGCCTCAGCATAGGTGTAATTGGAAGCCCCAAGCACAGCCACGAAGATCTGCGCCTGCCGCTCCTTACCCGACTCTCTATCTGCGACCGGAACGGTCTGGCCACAGTAGTCCACAAACGTCTTCTCGCCGGCCTTATGCTCTTGGCGCATCGAAAGGTTTAATTTGCCGGCCCACCCACGATACAGCTCGCAAAAACGGCTGTACTGGAAACCTTCAGGCGAGCGAGCCTTGTATTCCTGCCACAAAAGAAACAACGTCACTCCCTTGGGCCGAAGTTCCTTGTGTGTCTCTACCCAATCCGGTAAAGGACGCATAAAAGCTGGCAATGAAGGCAAAGTGGGGAATAACAGCCGTTCTATGGCCGTCTCGTCCATACCTTCCGGCAGAGGCCACGAAAGCCCTGCCGCCTCGGCTCTCCGCAGATATTCGGCCACGGTGGTTCGCGCCACACCCAAGCTTCGGGCTATCTGCCGGGCTGAAAGCCCGCAGCCCCATCTCAACCGCAAAATCTCTCGAATCTTTCGCATCGGTAATCTCTCCGCTGGCATCTGTGCCTCCTTTCTCGAAAATCAAGAAGACACAGCATACCTTTTTCCTTTGAGATTACCCAGACTCGGCTTTGCACCTTTTTCATTCCGCTCGATTCCGGCCATCTATTCCGCTACTAGGCTAAAAAGTGGCCGGCTTCGCGTCGGAATGAGTGGCCGCTTTCAATCGGAATACCCGGCCGGATTGGCTCGGAATACGCAATTGGCCAGCACCGACTGGTTGACGATGAGGAAGAATATGAAATGAGCGACGTATTGTTGATCTATCCACCATACACTTGGGAGATGAAGCACCCCCCCCTCGGGCTAGCCTACATTGCGGCAGTTTTGGAGAGGGCGAGATACTCTGTCAGCCTATGCGACATGAATCCGCTTAAACTTGGTGTAGAGGACATAGGAGATGTCATTAAAGAGCACTCTCCAAAAGTGGTCGGCCTTTCTTCAATGACTCCCCAGATTTCTACCGTTCATCACATTGCGCAGGTGGTCAAGTCCATTGACCCATCTATTTACGTGGTCGTGGGCGGGCCCCACGCATCGGCCCTTCCTGACGATACGCTCAAGGAATATCCGGCCATCGACTTCACGGCTGTTGGCGAGGGAGAAATGCTGATGGTAGAGTTAGTCGGGACATTACTGGACGGGGCGTTAATCTTCCAGCACATTGACGGTCTCGCCTATCGAGAGAATGGGGCTGTGCGGATCAACCCTTTACGGGCACCCTATATGGATCTGGACGCTATCCCCTTACCAGCCTGGCACCTGCTTCCCATGGACAAATACTCTGTACCGGGATATGGAGGCAAGATCAGCGAGCGAACCCAGGTCATACTCACCTCGCGAGCTTGCCCATACCAATGTGTTTTCTGTGACTCTCACAGCATCTTTGGCCGTACCTTCCGCAGCCGGAGCACAGAGAACATCATCGAGGAGATGGAATTCTTGCATCAGACCTATGGAATCACCCAGTTTGACTTTGCGGATGACATGATCACAGTTCATCGCAAGCGGCTAGTCAACCTCTGCCAAGCGTTTATCGAACGGGGGATCCCGGAGAAGATTAGGTGGATGGCCAATGCGCGGGTCAATACCGTGGACCCCGAGTTACTCAAGTTGATGAAGGAAGCGGGATGCGTGAGAGTGGATTATGGGATGGAGTCAGGAGACCCGAAGGTCTTGAAAGCCATCAAGAAAAACATCACTATCGAACAGGCCGTCGAGGCTCACCGCTGGACAAAGGAAGCCGGCCTCACTGTGGGGGCATTTTTCATGGTGGGGAATCTTGAGGAGGATCACGAGAGTGCCAAAATGACAGTGGCCTTGGCTCGCGAGATCAGGAGTGACTTCCCCAGTGTCAGCATCGCTACTCCCTTCCCGGGCACGGAGCTATACCAAATCGCCAAGGCTAAGGGCTGGCTGATGATCACCGATTGCTCCAAGTTCGATACTAGCCCTTAGACTACAGGGCCGGCGCTACAAACCTATTATGAGAACCGAGCACATGACTCAGGAGGATATTCTAGAAGCCTATTACTACGTCAGCTCCCATTTGCTAAGAATCAATCTCCAGTCCAGGTACGGCAAGTGGTTCTTCCTGAACCCGGCCTTCTATAAGGATAAGCGCATTTTCAACTGGAAGGGCATTGATGATGCCCTTTATCGGATGGGTATGGCCATCAAGATGTTGAGAGGATTCATGTGAAGGTCGTCAACGTCGTCGGTGCTCGCCCCAACTTGATCAAGATCGCGCCGCTCATGGCCGAGATGCGCCGTTTCCCTGATATAGAGCCTGTGCTCGTCCACACCGGTCAGCACTACGATGATAACATGTCCAGGGTGTTCTTTGAAGAGTTGGACATTCCGCTGCCAGACTATGACTTGGGAGTTGGCTCCGGTAGCCACACCTGGCAGACAGCCCAGGTGATGCTGGCGCTGGAACCGCTGCTCCGCGACCTGCAACCTGACGTGGTCGTGGGCGACGTGAACTCTACAGTGGCGGCGGCTCTGGTAGCTTCCAAGTTGCGCAGCCCCCTGGCGCACGTCGAAGCAGGCCTGCGCAGCTTCGACCGCACGATGCCCGAAGAGATCAACCGCGTGGTCACCGATGCGCTAGCCGACTACCTGTTCACCACCGAGCGCAGCGCCAACAAAAACCTTAGGCGCGAGGGAGTTCCAGAGTACAAGATCTTCTTCGTTGGCAACATCATGATTGACACCTTATTTCGCTACCGTCAGCGTGCTGAGGCTTTATGCATGCCAGCCCGGTTCGGTGTTCCTATAAATGGCTATGCTCTCCTGACCCTACATCGTCCGTCTAATGTAGACGTGCCCGAAGTCCTGAGCGCCATACTGGATGTCTTGAACTCTCTCCAGGAGCATATACCTGTACTCTTTCCAATCCACCCACGAACACTTAAGCGGCTCAAGGAAACTGGACTTGGAGACCGGATCAAAGCCATGAGCAACTTACACCTAATGGAGCCGCTTGCATATTTGGAGTTCCTGGGGCTTATGGATCAGGCTAGATTTGTAATGACTGATTCCGGTGGCATTCAAGAAGAGACGACCATCCTGGGTGTGCCGTGTTTGACGCTACGCGAGAACACAGAGCGTCCGGTAACTATCACTGAGGGTACAAATGAGTTAGTTGGCGTGTCACCAGAACGTATTGCAGCTGCGGCCTGGCGAATATTGAACGGCAAGGCCAAAAATGGTCGCCGCCCAGAGATGTGGGATGGGAAAGCAGCTGAGCGTATTATCGGCATTTTGCGTGAAAAATGTGCAGGAGCACAATGAGAATTTGGTTAGACCTTGCTAACTCTCCTCAAGTTTTGTTCTTTCGTCCTATCGTACCCGAGCTAGAGAGGTTTGGTCACTTGGTCACAATTACAAGTCGGGATTTTGCACAAACCACTCAATTGGCTGATAGGTATGGGCTCCGACATACAGTCGTGGGTGCTCATGGCGGGAAAAGGCTTTCTAAGATTGGTTTACGAGTAATAGAACGTGCGTGGCAACTTGTACGATTTGCAAGGCTCCGTAAGTTCGATCTTGCTGTCAGCCACAATTCATATGCTCAGGCCTTGGCTGCTACAGCACTCCGTATTCCCTTTGTCACTTCGATGGATTATGAACATCAGCCGGCAAATCATCTCTGTTTTCGTCTGGCGAGCCGGGTCATCGTGCCCGTATACTTTCCTGGTTGGGCTTTGCGCAAATACGGCGCGACGCCCCAGAAGACGGGCTACTATCATGGACTTAAGGAGCAGGTTTACTTAGCCGATTTCACACCTCAGCCGGCATCCCCGCAGACCGAATCCTTGCCGTCATGCGCCCGCCGGGGTGGTGGGGGTTGTACAATCATTTCGATAACCCGCTCTTTGAACAGGTACTCGACTACGTGGCCGCAAGCCCCGAAGTGTATATCGTGTTCTTGCCACGCATCCATTCGCAATTGGACGGCACCCGCGCACAGCGCCGTGCCAACGTGTGGGTGCCGCCGTCTGCATTGGACGGACCTAACCTGCTTTACCATGCTGATCTCGTGATCAGCGGCGGAGGGACGATGAATCGGGAAGCAGCCGTTCTGGGCACCCCAACGTATTCTGTTTTCAAAGGCAAGCTGGCAGCGGTAGACCACTATCTGCTCAACTGCGGGCGCATGACGCATGTAAGTTGAGGAGAAAGATATCTCGGTTATCCGGATAAGCAAGAAACAGTCCCATAGCCGGCTGAACGGTGATCACCTGGTACAGGAGATCACCGATGCCATACTTTCAACACGAGAGAGGAAATGAACATCAGCTTCGTTGACCTCAGAACCCAATACACCTCCCTCAAACTCCAGAGGGACCCTGCCATCCAGGGCGTCCTGGAGCGGACGGAGTTCATCTTGGGCAAGGAGCAAGTGTATTGTCTCAATAACGGCTTTACAATGATTCAATTTTTCAAGAATTTGATCAACCCTCTTTGTCCAGACGCAGGGTTTGGCTGTCGGTTATTGATGAATTCTTCAATGGGCGAGATAAGCTCCGGAACACTCCGCGCTTTATCCTCTTGCGGGTAAGTTCGGCGACTTGAAAAGATTCTCTAAATCAAAGTGATAGTATCAAAACATAAATTATTCTTATTAATGTTTGATGTAATTTTTATTGTAACGGGGTTTAGTTTCTCCTTTTGGTTTGTTTTTAGGTCTGGCTTCTATGGGAATTCAAGATCTTATCCATCATATTTCTTGCTATCAATCATTCTAATTGCTTTGATATTTCTTTTTGTCTTCCAACTAGAAGGACTTTATAAATATCAGGCAATTGCTAATCCTATCCATCAAATCCAATCTCTTATTAAATGTTATTTCCGAGTACTCGCTGCTTTTATTATCCTCGTATTCTTCATGAAAACAAAGTATATATCTGATAGCAGATTAACCATTGGACTGGGTTTTATATTTAGCTTTATTTTTATGTCAATTGCAAGAGTTTACCTAATTCCTAAGATTTTCCGTTTCTTTGTAGGCAAAGGGTTGATTCGAAAGAGAGTTCTAATTATTGGCGCTGGTGAGCAAGGGAAAACAGTTCTTAGCCGACTACAGATAAGTTCCCGCAACTACTTTGAAATAATAGGATTTTGCGATGATAATCTAGACTTATTCAATAAAAAAATATTTTCTAAAGAAGTTTTGGGTGCTACTTTTGAGCTGAAGAGAATTACTTCTGAGTATAATATTAAGGAAGTAATAATCTCTATCAGTAATATTGAAAGGGGCGCTTTGTTAGAACTAATAGATAGATGTAGAGAATGTGGACTTACCATACATGTTATCTCAGAACTTTTTTCTAAAGTTACAGAAAAATTGGAGGCTGAAGAGTTCGGTGGATTAGTGACTTATAGAATTGAATCAAGGCAAAATGGACTCGTTCGCGATGCTACGAAGCGTTTGCTTGATCTTTTTGGATCGTTAATTTTGTTAATTTTGCTTGCGCCAGCCTTCCTGATAATCGCCTGGGCGATAAAAAAGGATTCTAAAGGTCCTGTGATATTTAAAACAGAAGTAATAGGAAAAAAGGGGGAAAAATTCACGACTTATAAATTTCGAAGCATGATAAGTGCGAATCCAGATAATCCTGCAGAGGCAAAAAAATATGTAGAAGGCTATAATAGGCATGAAGAGTTTATGAAAGAATTTATTCAGGGAAACATTAAAGAGGAATCATTCTTTGTTGAAGACGAATCAAGGATCACAAAAGTAGGAAAGATACTTAGAAAGTATTCTCTGGATGAGCTTCCACAGTTGATAAATGTTTTACGAGGAGAAATGAGTTTGGTGGGGCCAAGATTTTCTTCGGTAACAGAATATAGCTTTTATAAACCCTGGCAAAAAAGGCGATTACAAGTGAAGCCAGGGATGACAGGACTGTGGCAGGTACGGGCGAGGAGCGAAGTGACTTATGATGATATGGTGATGATGGACCTTTATTATATACAGAATTGGTCGATTTTGTTTGATATTGAAATATTGCTGAGGACTATTCCGGTTGTTTTATCCGGTAAAGGAAGCAGAGTGAAATAATATTATTAAGAGAAATGATGAATATTGCAGTATTGGGTCTCGGCTGGTGGGGGTCAAAGCTATTAAGGAATTTATCCTGTCATCCTGATGTCGGAGCTTTATTGGGAATAGATCCTAAAAAAGCGCGCCGTGCAAATGTAGCAGAAAGCCTAAATATACCTACATTCGAGAGTCCTTACAACATTATCGAATCCAAAAAGATCCAAGCTGTTGTCATAGCTACTCCTCCAAATACTCACTATGAACTGGCGCGCTTAGCCCTTGAATCGGAAAAACATGTTCTGATCACTAAACCTCCTACCCAGACAATCAAGGAACTTGAGAAGTTGATTGATTTAGCAGAAAAATATCAATGTACTTTCATGATGGATTCCACATTTGTTTATAGTGAGCCAATGAAAAAGATCAAAGAGCTTCTTGACGGAGGTCTCTTCCCAGATATTCGCTTTGTCCAGTCATTGAGATATGGGAATGATTTACGGATGCATCATATCGACCGCTTGATTTCGACTATGCTTGATAATGGGATTGATGTTATTCAAGATCTTTTATTTCACGATCTCGCCATACTAAATTATCTTTTTCCTGATATAAATGTTAAACCGACTGGATTATACAAAGTTAATAGTCTATTCAAATATACCCCTTCAATATATAGAAATAAGATTTGTGATACCGCATTCATAAGATTAGACACAGGTAGTTTTCCTATACATGTCGGGTTAAGCTGGGTTCTGCCTGAGCGCCGAAGGGAGCTTCTGATAGCTGATTCAGTCAAACAACTTGTATTCGATGATTTAAAGGATGAAAAAAAGATCAGCTTGTTTTGGATCAAAGATAAAAGGGAAGAAATAATAGAACATGGAACAAAAGAACCTCTTTTTCTTGTTGTTGATCATTTTGTGAAATGTATATTGAATGGCCGTAAGCCTGATACAGATGGACAATATATGAAAAAAGTCATGAAATCCTTTATTGAGATATTAGAATATAAAAAATAAGAATAAGAGCAAAGGAGCAAAAAGGAGAAATCTTAAAGCGGGGATTAATTTTATGAAAGTTCCTTTCGTAGATCTAAAAACGCAATATCAGAATCTTAAGCCCGAGCTTGACAAATTATTTACTGACGTTTTTGAGACAATGGCTTTCATTTGTGGGAAATATGTAGCCAAGTTTGAGATAGAGTTTGCGAATTCATTAGGCTCAAAATATTTTATTGGCCTTAGTTCAGGAACGGATGCTGTTCATCTCATGCTTTGGGCTGATGGACTGGAGCCCGGGGATGAAGTGATTGTTCCGGTAAATACTTTTATTGCAACTGCGGAGGGAATTTCGTTATGTGGCGCTAAGCCCGTTTTTGTTGATAGTGACCTTTATACATATAACATGGATGTTTTTAAAATTGAAGAAAAAATTAGCACGAGAACTAAAGCTATATTGCCAGTCCATCTGTATGGTCACCCCGTTGATATGGATGCCATAATAAATTTAGCTAATAAATATGACCTAAAAATATTTGAAGATGCATGTCAAGCACATCTTGCGGATTACAAAGGGAAAAAAGTCGGAAATTTTGGACGGGCGGCTGCATTTAGCTTTTTTCCCGGGAAAAACTTAGGAGCTTATGGAGAAGCGGGAGGAATAGCAACGAATGAAGAAAATTTTTATCAAAAGATTTTAAAGATGAGAGGCCACGGCTCAGTGGACAGATATGTTCATGAGATTGTTGGGCATAACTATAGAATGGAAGAATTGCAGGCTGCAGTGCTCTTGGTTAAGTTGAAATATCTTGAAGGCTGGAATAGGAGAAGAAGAGACATTGCCAAATTATATAGGTCCTTATTAAGAGAAGCAGGAAAGATAGTATGCCCTATTGAAACAGAAGGCGCCTTGCATGTCTATCATCTGTTTGTCATCAGAGTGCTCGATGGGAAAAGAGATGCTTTAAAAGATTATCTTCAAAATCAAGGAATTGCCTCCGGTCTTCATTATCCTATCCCGATTCATTTACAGAAAGCATATCAGCACCTCGAGTATAGAAAGGGTGACTTTCCTGTCGCAGAGAAACAGGCCCAGGAAATCTTATCTCTGCCAATTTATCCTGAGATGGAGGATGAAAAAGTTGAATATGTGTGCGAAGCGATCAGGAAATTCTTCCGTATCTGAATTGGAGGGTGTTTTTATACATCCTCAGGCAATTGTAGAGAGTAAAAATATTGGAAAAGGTACGAGAATTTGGGCGTTTGTCCATATTTTGAAAGGGGCCAGGATCGGCTGTAATGTTAAAATTGGAGATCATTGTTTCATTGAGAATAATGTCACGATCGGAGACAATGTTGTTATAAAAAATGGGATTTCGATATGGGATGGAATAATCATCGAAGACGGAGCCTTTTTAGGGCCAAATGTTGTTTTAACTAACGAACTATTTCCTCGGACAGGTTTTCCCAAAGGATTGGAAAGAACAATCATAAAAAAGGGTGCAACGATCGGGGCAAATTCGACCATTATAACCGGGATAACTTTAGGAGAATATTGCACAATCGGAGCAGGCTCAGTTGTGACTAAGGATGTCCTTGATCATGCTTTGATGTTTGGCAATCCTGCGAAGCAAAAAGGTTGGGTTTGTGAATGTGGATTAAAATTAATATTTTCCAAAGACCATATATCTAAATGTTCATGTGGAAAGGTTTTTACTGATGAAGGAGATAGCATAAAACACATCTAATAAACACGCGTTATTATTAAAGAACTCTCTCCTAAATATTAATTTTCCGCAACCTAAAGGGCATGAAAATACTGATTACAGGAGTGGCAGGGTTTATCGGATCGAACCTTGCGTTACGCCTTTTCCAGGAAGGAGACGAGGTGTTAGGAATAGACAATTTGTCATCCGGACTTAAGGAGAATATCCCATCCGAAGTTGACTTTTATCCTTTGGATGTTCGCAGCAAAAAGATTCATGGGTTATTTAAAAATGTGGAAGTAGTTTTTCATCTTGCTGCCAAGAACTGCATAAGCGATTGTCAGCATGATCCTGTTGAAACGGCTGATATTAACGTAGCTGGGACGGTTAATGTGTTTGAGGCAGCGAGAAAAGCTGAAGTAAGAAAGGTTATTTATGCTGAATCTTCTGCTTTGTATGAAGGAAGTGATAGATTTCCTACTCCTGAAAGCGAGATAAAACCTGAAAGTTTTTATGCAATCAGCAAATTGTCTTCTCTTTATTTTGCGAAAGCTTATAACATGTTTTTTGGGCTTAATTTAACAGCTCTGAGGTACTTTTGTGTTTATGGCCCTGCACAGGATTACAGAAGAGCAATTCCTCCGGTTATGAGTGCTTTTATCATCAGGCTTTTGAAGGGAGAACGGCCGATCATTTATGGAACTGGTGAAAAGAAAAGAGATTTCATTTATGTGGACGATGTCAACGATTTTCATTTGAAGTGTATCTTGGATCCACAAACTGACAATAAAACCTTTAACTTAGGTTCAGGCAAGAATTATTCGATTTGCGAAGTTTATAAGATAGTCTCAAAATTATTGAATATTAGATTAGAGCCAGTATTTAAGCCCGATCTGCCAGGCGAAGCTCAAGTTACTCTTGCGGACATTACCGAAGCGAAAAAACTGGGATGGGAGCCCAAAATAGATATTAAAACTGGACTAAAAAGATCCATTGCTTACATTAAAAATGAATTGGTTTCCGGACGAATATAATGACAAAAGCAGTTATACTTGCAGCGGGAAAAGGCACGAGATTAAAGCCAGTCACAAATGATATTCCAAAAGTAATGATTCCAGTAAACGGGAAGCCTGTATTGGAATACCATATAGAACAGCTGGCAAAAGCGCGCATAAAAAAAATATTTATTAATCTTCATCATCTCCCAGAAAAAATAAAAAAATATATTGGAAGTGGCGATAGGTGGAACATTGAAATTATATATTCCTTTGAGCCGGAGATTCTCGGGACAGCAGGAGCCATTAAAAATATAGAAAAAAATATTGGACCCGATCCTTTTCTTGTTGTGTATGGAGATAATTTTTTAGAACTAGATTTAAGCAAATTTATTAAATATTCGATCTCTAAGGGAGGAATCGGCACAATAGCTGTTTTTGAAAAGGATGATGTCACCGGAGGGGGGATTGTAGCCATAGAAAAAAAGAATCGCATTACTCGTTTTTTAGAAAAACCTTCTCCTTCTGAAGTTTTTAGCCATTGGGTAAGCGCTGGTGTATTTTTTTTTAGCAACAGAATCTTTGAATTCATCGGTCATGGATATTCTGATTTAGGATATGATATCCTGCCAAAAATACTTGAGCAAGAAGATATTATATTTGCCTATAAATTAGATAGTAAAGTATGGGCGATAGACAGCATTGACCTTTTAAATGACTTGGAAAGGCACTTAAAACAAAGAGATATATAAACCATAGATTTAATTAATCAAGCGGTTTTCAAGTAATGCAAGAGAGGGCATATGATTATTACTAGAACTCCTTTTAGGGTGACATTTGGCGGAGGCGGAACAGATCTTCCGTCCTTTTATAAAAAATATGGCGGGTTTGTGCTTAGCGGGGCTATTAACAAATATATGTTTATTAGCGTTAATAGGCCGATTGTCGATGACTTAGTCAGGGTAAAATATTCGAGATCTGAAATTGGAGAATCAATACACGAAATAAATCATGAAATAGCAAGAGAATGCTGTAAGCTTATGGGCATCGAGAAAGCTATCGAAATCGTATCAATGGCAGATATTCCCGCAGGGACAGGCCTTGGGTCATCAAGTAGTTATACTGTGGGGTTACTAAACGCTCTGCATAATATGAAGCGAAATTATGTGACTCTCAAGGAGCTCGCCGACGAAGCGTGCCGGATTGAAATCGATATCATTGGGAAGCCCATCGGAAAACAGGATCAATACATCGCGACTTTTGGCGGTCTGACGGCCCTTGAAATAGATAATAACGGTGAGGTTGAGGTTAGGAGTGTAAAGATCAGCCATGATACATTAGAAGAGTTGGAAAGCAACATCCTTATTTTTTATGAAGGCACATCAAGAGATTCAAATGAGATCTTGAGAGAGCAAGGAGAAAAAGTTAATAAAAAATTAGATGAAACAGTGAAAAACATGCTCTTAATCAAGGAAATTGGATTCCGAGTACTGAAAGCATTTGAGAGCGGTTCGTTGGGAGAATTTGGCGAGCTGATGCATGAGCACTGGATGGCAAAAAAGAATATCTCTGAAAAGATGACAAGTCCAAGAATTGATTTTCTCTACGAATTGGCGCGGGAGAACGGAGCCATTGGCGGAAAGATTATGGGCGCAGGAGGGGGCGGCTTTTTCATGTTCTACTGCGAGAATATCAACAAGTGTGGATTAAGAAAAGTCTTGAACTCCCATGGGTTGAGGGAGTTGAAATATCATTTCGATTTTGATGGCACTAAGGTCTTGGCAAATTTTTAGTGTGCGGATTGAAAAAAAGATGATTGGCAGCCCTTTAATTAAGGATATTGTCATTACCGGCGGGTCTAGGGGAATAGGGAAATATGTTGCAGATCGGTTGGGTAAATATGGCGCGGTCTTAAACATAATAGCCCGGACCGAGTCTGAACTTGAAAAAACGAGAGAAGAATTTGTCAAGAAAGGATACAAAGTCAAAGTTTTTCGCGGGGATGTTAAAGAATTGAGTCGCGTGAAGGAAATAATTTCCTTAATCGGGAGAGTGGATGTTCTAGTGAATTGCGCAGGCATTCAAGGAGAGATAGGTCCTTTTTACTGCTTGAATTATAAAAGTTGGAGGGAAGCATTTGACATCAATTTTTTTGGGACGGTTAATTGTATTTCAGCATCACTGCCCTTAATGATTAAAGAAAAAAGAGGGAAAATAATTAACTTTTCTGGGGGCGGCGCAAATTATTCACGGCCGAATTTTACCGCATACGGAGTGTCAAAAGCTGCAATTGTTAGGCTCACGGAAACGCTAGCCGATGAACTCAGGGATCATAATATCCAGGTCAACGCCGTATCGCCCGGGATAATTAAGACAAGGATGATCGAAGAAATCCTAAGTGCCGGAAAGGAGCGAGCCGGAACAGATTACGAGCAGGTCCGGACGAAATCGAACGAAGGTTTTGATACGCCTGATCTAGTGGCAGAGCTTGTTTGCTACTTGGCTTCGGAGGAATCAAACTGGATAACTGGAAAAGTCATAAGTGCAATCTGGGATCCTTGGAAAGAGTGGAAAGAAAAAGAAACGCAAAAGCAATTGGATAAAGATATATATGTTTTAAGAAGGATTGATGGAAGACAATATGTGAAAATCGATAAATGATCAAAGTTGGAATTATCGGGGCCGGGGTGATTGGGAGAAAACGAGCTGCGGCGATTAGTGCAGTGGGAAAAGGTGATGAGATTATCACTGTCTGCGACATCGATTTTGAGAAAGCAAAAGTTCTGGCAGAAGAATACGGTTCGAAAATTTATACAGATTGGGTAGATATTGTAAGAGATAGCAAAGTGGAATGCGTGATTGTAGCCACACCGAATAAATTATTGAAAGATATTTCAATTGCTGCTTTAAATAATAAAAAGAATGTACTTTGCGAGAAGCCGCTGGGGAGGAACTCGGAAGAAGCAATAGAAATTTTCCGTAAATCCAATGAAAGCGGATGTGTACTTAAAACGGGCTTTAATCATAGGCATCATCCAGCGATTTTTAAAGCTAAACAGCTGATCGATGCCAGCGAAATCGGGAGCATTTATTATCTTAGATGCTTGTATGGGCACGGAGGAAGACCAGGTTACGAAAAAGAATGGAGAGCAAGTAAGGATTTGTGTGGAGGCGGGGAACTTCTTGATCAGGGAGTTCATGTTGTTGATTTATTCAGATGGTTTTTAGGTGAATTTGAGGAAGCTTTTGGCCAGATCAACACATATTATTGGAATATGGAAGTGGAAGATAACGCATTCGCCATGTTTAAGACGAATGCCGGACAAATAGCCATGATGCATACGAGCTGGACCCAGTGGAAGAACAAATTCATCTTTGAGGTATTCGGGGAAAAGGGGTATTTAATTATAGACGGATTGGGGGGAAGCTATGGAGTTGAAAGACTCATTATTGGAAGACGAAAAGTAGAAGCCGTTGATCCATTATCCAAAAACGAACGCTCTTTCAAATACGCAGGCGGTCCGCCTGATGAAGAACTCATAGAATTTCCGGGCCCGGACATTTCCTGGCAAGAAGAATGGAAAGAGTTCGTCTCTGCTATAAAAGAAAACAGGGAGCCTCTGGGTTCAGGATACGATGGCTTAATGGCAAACAGGATGATTGAGGCCGTCTATAAGTCGGCAAAACTGAATAAGCCTGTAAAAATATGACTTCTCTCGCCCGCAAAAATCTTAAATAATATATAAGTCATGACAAAAAGGATTGGAATCTTAACGGGCGGAGGTGATGTCCAGGCGCTTAATACTGTTCTCGCCTCGGCCAAAAATGAAGCGCAGGCCCAAAATTTAGAGCTAATCGGATTCATAAAAGGTTGGGAGGGAGTTCTGGAAGGTAACTTTTTAGATTTATCAAAGCAGCGGTTTGATCACGCTATCGGCGGAACTTTCTTAAAATCCTCAAGGATTAATATTAATAAGGTTGAAAACGGTGGTAAGCAGGTTGTGAAGAATTTGGAGAAACTGGGCATTTCAGGACTGATTGTTGTCGGAGGTGAAGACACTCTGTCCAATTCTTTCTCTATAATATCTTTTCCTCAGGTTCTCATTTCTAAGACAATCGATAATGATGTGGGCAGCATTAAGGACGGCTTTAATAGAGAAGAGTTCGTACCAGATAAAATTATTAACTTCTTCACCCTGGGCTTTCCTACTGCGGCAGAAAAAATTATCTCTTTCGTCAGTCTGAAAGAAGGTCTGCGCACAACAGCCTATTCGCACGAGAGGATAATTGTCGTTGAATCCATGGGAATGCACACAGGATGGCTGGCCCTCTCGTCTGGCCTGGGATATCCTGATTTTATCATCATCCCTGAATTTCCACTGGATTATGAGAGGTTTTTAGAAGATGTAATTAAAGCCTACGCTGGCCAGCGACACCTCATCATCGTTGTGGCTGAGGGGGCAAAGTGGGCAGATGGCTCTTATATCTATGCAGAAAAAGATGAATCTGAAGATTTCAGCCATCCCCGGTTTGGGGGGGCGGCAAACGCACTGAAAACGCAATTAAAAGTGGATTTGGCGAAATATCTCAACCCGAGAAATATTAACGCCGTAAACCCTTCTTATTTGTACCGGGCGGGCGCGCCAAATGCCCTTGACCAATATTGGAGCCAAAGCTTAGGAGAAAAAGCTGTGAGGCTGCTGGCTGAAGGGATAAAAGAAACCCGCTTTCTGTCCATTCAATGGGAGAAAGGCAGGTTTGTCACTAAAGATATTCCCCTATCGCAACTCAAATCCATGGATGAACTGCACAGGTTTGTTGATGACAGGCTTTACGATAGAGAAGCGTTTCATATTACTGAATCCGGGAAAAAGTACATGAAGGAGATTCTCAAAGAAATTCCCTTAGAAAAATCATACGGGATAAGCGGGTTTTGCCAGGGAGGCAAGAATAACTTGGGGGCGCTATGAAATACATAGAAAAATATTTTCATGAAGCAAAGGAAATTATCGATAAACTCGATAAAAACCAGATAAAAACCATGATAGGCTGTCTGAAGGAGATCAGAGAAAAAAGAGGCAGGCTATTTTTTCTCGGAGTCGGCGGAGGAGCGGCAAACGCCTCTCATGCGGTGAATGATTTCCGAAAGCTCTGCGGATTTGAAGCCTACACGCCAATGGACAATGTCTCCGAACTCTCGGCCAGAGTGAATGACGAAGGATGGGAGAACGTTTTTGTTCAATGGTTAAAGCAAAGCAAGCTCAATGAAAACGACGGGATATTTATATTTTCGGTGGGCGGAGGCAATTTGGAAAAAAACATCAGCGCCAATCTGGTGCGAGCAATTGAGCTGGCAAAAAACATCGGGGCTAAGATTCTGGGAGTTGTCGGTAGAGATGGAGGTTTTACAGCTAAATGCGCGGATGCGTGTGTTATCGTGCCGACAATAAGTTCTGATACGGTTACGCCGCACACAGAAGCCTTCCAGGCAGTCATCTGGCATTTGATTGTCAGCCACCCGGAGATAAAAGAGTGTGAGATGAAATGGGAATCTATGAAATGAGAGAGGAGGGAAAATGGCCATCTTTTTAGATACCGGCAAGATTGAAGAGGTCGAAAAATACATGAACATGGGCATCATCAGGGGAGTGACAACTAACCCGAGCATACTTTTAAAGGCAGGTGTCACGGGAGGGCAAGAAGCTATCAAGAAAAGGTCCATCGAAATCGCCAACCTGATTAATCCCTATCCCCTTTCCGTTGAGGTCACGACGAATGAACCGCAAAAGATGATGGAACAGGCAAGAGAATTTGCTCAGTGGGCGGGCAACATTAACGTAAAAATAACCGTCCATGGCCCGAACGGGGAAATGGAGAACTTCGAGGTCGTTCATGCGCTCGAGACAAAATACGATATTCGCGTGAACATGACCGCCATGATGAGTGCGCAGCAGTGCGTCCTGGCCGCTCTGGCAGGGGCAAGTTATGTCTCGCTTTTTGGAGGAAGGGTCAATAATATGGGATATAATTGCATCGATGAAATAAAGAAGGCTCGAAAAGTGCTCGATGATCAAAAGTTGAAAGCTCAAATAATTATCGGCTCAACCCGAGAAGTCCTTAACGTTATAGAATGGCTTGAAGCCGGAGCTCATATCGTAACCGTTGTGCCTGATCTTCTCAGGGGGATGATCGTTCATCCTTACAGCAGGGAAACAGTCCAGATGTTCCTGGATGATGCCAAGAAAGCTGAGGAGACGCTCAAGACTTAACGGCGAGGCTATCCTACTTTCCCAACCGGAAAAGGAAACAAGAATTATTCAAAAAAAGAAGGTTCTCATTTCCTGGGTGTGGGTGGCTTCATGTTCAGCTGCAATTTTTGCTACTGTTCCTGTAGGCAGAAGTATACAAAAGTTCGTTTACAACAATTGGGGAAGAGAAGCATTTATTTATTTTGTTTTAGGAGTGCTTGCAGCAGTAATTTTGGTAGTACTTTATTTTTTAATTATCAAATTTAAGACAAAATCTTCATCAAATTATATCTGGCTTATTGTTATTGGCACGCTTTATATCTATTTTACACTGAAATTGCGGAATATTCCTGAGGAAGCTGTTCATTTTTTAGAGTATGGACTGCTCGGATTCTTCCTCTTCAAAGCCTTGAGTCATCACGTAAAGGATAAAAGCGTATATCTCTCAGCTACTCTTTTCGCTCTCTTAATCGGCACATTTGATGAAATATTGCAGTGGATGATACCTCAAAGATACTGGGATTTTCGTGATGCAGGACTCAATGGCTTATCCGGGGGATTATTTCAATTGGCCATATGGAAAGTCATAAGCCCTAAAACAATATCAGAAAAAGTGAATCCTAATTCAATAAAAATATTTTCTTCTATTTTAGGCGCTTGTCTAATGCTTCTGGGTTTATGTGCCTCTAATAATCCTCGACGCGTAGCTAATTACACGAAATTGATGCCCTGGCTATCTTTTCTTCAAAAAGAAGAGCCCATGAGCGAGTTTGGTTATAAATACAAAGATTCAGAAATAGGTATTTTTTATTCTCGGTTTAGCCCGGAAAATTTAAGAAAAGAAGATAACATGAAGAACGAACAATATGCGCGCATATTGGATGAATCTAAAAATATGGATTATGAGCAATTCTTAAAAGAATATAATCCTATCAATAATCCTTTTCTGCATGAGCTTCGTATTCACATCTTCAGGCGCAATACCTATTATGAAAAAGGTAATTCTTATTTTATTGCTTACAAGGAAAATCTCATTTTACAGAAATACTTTACTCAGACCCTACAAAGATCAATTTTTAAATGGGATGAGAATAAGATTAAAGAAATAGGTGATTCAATAGATAAGAGCAAATTTTATGAAAGCCCCGTGAGTGCCAGCCTTTTTACTAATTTTACAGAAAAAAGTATGTGGATCGCCATATTCACTTTATTATTTTTATTAATGCTCCTCAATCTCGGTTGGCGATTTAGGAAACGACATTAATGTTTTTTTAAGATTTTTGTCCCTTTAGTCGGAGTTTTGGTATAAATCGAAGAGGCTGCTTCCCGAATGTAAAAGTCCTCGCTGTGAGGACATTTTTTTTATGCAAACTCTGGGGCATGAAGTCTTAGAAGGAAAGGCGCAAGAGAAATATTCGGGACGAGAATGCTGAATAAAATAATGCCGATCATTAAAGAAAATTGGGTTGAGTTAGTCCTGATTATCATGCTTGGGATACTATCGCCTTTCTTTCTTTTCCCAACAATCCACCGAACTTGGATATTCTTGATAATTCCTGTACTCTGGTTTTTCAGGTGGCTAATCAGAAAGCAATTCATAGAAAGAACTATACTCGACTGGCCGATATTAATTTTGGTCATCCAGGTCCTTATCACTTGCATTATCGTGCCAGATATCAGCTCAAGCTTAGGCAAAATTTCCGGAGCTATTTGGGTGATCGCTGTTTTCTATTCTGCAGTGAACCTGATGAGATCAGATAAGTTCATAAAAGCAGGCATTTCGATTTATCTGACTGCAGGATTTGGATTATCAATTTTTGGTATCCTTGGGATGATTAGGTCTAATCCAAAATTTCTTGATAAATTATATAAATTATCACTTTTCATACCTAAAGTTAATTTTAAACTTGAGGGAGCGGAGAGCGGATTTCATCCAAACGCTGTTGGAGGGACCCTTGTTCTTGTTGTTCCTTTATTTTTAGTCTTTGTTTTTACTTTTTTGAGTAGGAAGGGAAAAGAGAGATTTTTATTTAAGAATCAAAAATCTATTATTTTTCTTTTTATAGGAACCTTGATCGTAATCTCAGCATTAATTCTGACTCAATCAAGGGCGAGCTGGTTTGGTCTCCTGGTTAGTAGCGTACTTCTGTTTTTTCCAGGAAAACAAAAAAAATGGAGTTTTTTGATAATTGCGGCTTCGGTCATTGTTTATCTGGTTTTGATTGGCTTCGATAAAATTCCGTTTGCTGCAGCAGCCGCTAAAGAGAGCATCACAAGCAGGATGGAGCTCTGGTTATTATCTATGAGGTTAACAGGTGAGCATCCGATTTGTGGGATAGGCATGAATCAATTTCGCACGCTTCCTAATGTTGGTTATGAAACGGCTCATGTCCATAATCATTTGCTTCACACCATGGTTGAATTGGGGATACCGGGGTTGGTGGCGTACTTGGCGATATTGATGGGGGCGGGTTATATGTGCTGGAAGGTTAGGAGGGAGGCAAAGGATGCGTGGATGAGGTATACGGCATTAGGACTGGGCTGCGGGCAGTTGGCACATCAGATTTTCGGAATATCGGATTCGATACCGCTTGGGGCAAAGCCGGGGATTTTCTTCTGGGTTTCGCTGGCCCTCATCGCGGCGATGTATCATTATATGAGAAGAGAGCGAAGGGGGCCAGCCACCGATTTCCGATTTCAAAAGAAATCGGAGCCAGTCTTCCCGGAGATAGGAAGATGAGTGAGGTGCCGCAGATACCCTGGGGGAAGGTCATTTCGAATTTCATCTGGATTGTGGGGGCGGCGGTCATTTTGACGGCGTTCAGTTACCACGAGTTTCTGAGGCATGAGGAGGGGGCGAAGTTGAGGGACATCGTCAGGAGGGAGTCGTTCAAGAGGCCGTTTCTGGCCGGGATGATTCTGGTGGCGGCGGGTGTCGGCGCCTCGGTCCGAAGTCCACTGCTAACGGCGGTGGCTGGATGCGCGGCGTTTTTGCTTTTTATTAGGTTGTATTTTAAAAGATGAAAATCAAGAAAGTCATCAAGGTTTACCTGCTGGCGGCGGGGATTGTCGCCACCGTCTTTGTCGTCTGGATGGCAGCAGGCTGGCCGATCGTCTTTGACCGCTGGCTCGTGAAATCAGAAAGACCGATGAAGGCTGATTATGTGGTGTGTCTTTCGGGCGGGCTTACCGGCAACAACCTGCCCA
>Ga0315280_10000936_pt1 | contig 52589 bp, 43 predicted proteins | sample YL17G06_40_MG_FD_203697 | JGI IMG/M metagenome (GOLD analysis project Ga0315280, IMG submission 203697) | Sediment microbial communities from Yellowstone Lake, YNP, Wyoming, USA - YL17G06_40 | ecosystem: Environmental > Aquatic > Freshwater > Lake > Sediment | place: USA: Wyoming | collected... | reverse complement strand
CTCGGGTCGACGTAGAGGCCCAACGACCCAGTAACCTCCAGGTCATGCGCTACCGAGAACACGAACGGCCTCCTTCTCAGCCGACAGTAAGCGGCAGCAATGCCCGTTACCGGCGCACTGGTGCGCTGGTAGTAGATATCTGCCCCGGCCGCGCTCATCGCACGCAACAGCCGGAGCAAGTCGGCGAGTTCCAAGAGTCCGCGCCTTTGCTCGAAGAGGCGGCGGGTTCTGATCAGCGTGATCCCTTGTTCAGTAACGACCTTTGAAGGCTGACCATAGTCGGCCACGAGAAAAGTAACTTTGTAGCCGAGCTTCAATAGCGCAGAAGCCAGTAGCACTTGCTGCAGTTCGGCCCCCCCTGCCGCCTCGCAGCACGGGTCCGCCAGCAGTCCGTAAGTTGCTTCAGATTCTGAGATGAAGCAAATTCGGGGCTTACGGATGCACATCCTACCAGTCCTCGCCTCTTGCCACACTGGCCCTACGGGCAGAGCCTTTCCCTGAGTTGCTTTGCTTTCTCGTCTCCGACCTCCTGAGCATAAAGGCGGCGATCGTAACAACGAACAGACTACCAAGTGACATCGCCATCGTGACCCTGTTCCCTGGCAGGAGATACCTGCCCATTCTGTGATGGAAGGTGGACGCCAATGACCCGGCCACGAGAAGCCAGAGCGTCGGCCTGCTCCGGGACAGATGCCGGTCGATGATTGTGCCGATGAGCGGGTAGAAGCTGAGAAAGGCTGGTGCCATGAGTCTCTCATTGTTCTCGGCAAACATCGTGCTGGCAAGGACCAGCACGCCTAGTACGAGCAGATGCTTGTTCGTCTTGCAAAACCCTACCGTCTCCCGCCAGAATACCAACGGAACGAGACTCACAGGTATGAACGCAACGATCAACAACCTGAGCCAGGTGTCCAACGAAGCCAGTTTGTGCCAGTACTTGAGGAACCCGGCAATCAAGGTTATCTGCTCAGGAGGATGAATCAGGAGTCGGAGCAGGACGAAGCAGGAGGCACCAGGCAAGCTTGCCAGCACAGCCTTCCACCAGTCCTGTCGGAGGGTGCGCTTCTCCGCCAGATATACTAATGCTACAGGGATCATGAGCAGGGACGTTTCGCGAGTCAACGCCCCCACGACCATGGTCAGGCCGAAAGCTACCCAGGCCCGTTTGTGCAAAGCCGACACAAGCGCTAAGACGTAGACCAGAGATAGCAGGTCGTTGATCTGAAAGTAATCCCAAACCGTGTAGCCTAGCATCCACTTGCTGAACACGAACAGGACTACAGTCAGCGCGGCCGCCTCGCTGCGCAGTCCCCAGTACCGCAGAAAGCCGTAGAACGACCCGGCAAGAACAAGCGATGTGATGCAGGCAAGGATATAGAACGCAAGAGGATCAGGTATCGGCAGCAACCCAACGACGTATGGGCCGAGCAGTCTGAAGGCAAACGGGCCAGGGATAGACGGGTCTATGCCAGGGGACGCGGCAGCTATGTCACGGTAGCATTTCAGGTCCCACGAGCAATACGGCTGCGCAAGATAGTTGATCCGCCCGTACAGGAATATCGCAATAGCGGTCGCAAGGCAGACGATCACAAGGCATCCTCTGCGCCGCTTAGTACCAGGTCGGCGCCTCATATTCACACTCCTTCAACCAACGCGCCGGGACGGCACCATATACGAGGACGAGCCTCCCATTGCGCGGCAGGGATTTGCCACAGCAAGCAGGAAGCTTCCGTCGTCGCATCCAAGGTCCATGGTGGGCTTGTGCGCGGGTCGCGGCTGGAACGTCCTGTCCAGCGACTCCTCGGGGTCCTCGACCAGGCCGACCCTGAAACCGTCCGCATGAAGCAGATCCATGGAAGTGCACGCAGCAGCGTACATGCGGCGGCGCTCGATAGGACCGCCCTCGCCGGGAATCCGCTGCTGGGACTGCCTCCAGCACTCGGATCCCTTAACCATCTTCTCCGATGGAATCTCTCTGTCTCTCGAGAACCGCTCCAGCTATGAGTATTGGTTTTCGCCCGTCATTGCGTCTCTACTGCTCAGCAGGACCTGCTGAGACTTACGGCACCTGCACGTTCCCTGAGCACTATCCCTAGCCCGTGGCACCGTGGTTGGACGCCCCAACAACGATTCTCTGTAGGAATCGGTGGTAGCGCGCCGCAATTGCGTCAGAGGAGAACTCGCGCTCGGCAAGCTCCCGTCCCCTAGCCCCCATCTCTGCTATTCTACCATAGGGTGTGACGGCTGCCTGTGCCATTGCGTCCGCAAGGCCAGCAGGGCCGGGCCCCGCCACTATCCCGCAACCACTCGCCCGTACCAGATCGGCTGTCTCGTCGACGTCGACTACTATGATCCCCCTGCCGGCTGCCGCGTATTCACCGAACTTCGTCGGCATGGCTACGGCGACGGCTGGGTGAGGCGTTCTTGGGATAACCATTAGGTCGGACTCCGCGAACAGGACAGGCAGTTCAGCACGACGAACGCGGTCTGCTGGCTCGAACCGCTCCCCAAGCACCTGCGAGAACCGCTCACGCACTCCAACTGTCGAAGGGGCGAAGCCGATCATCCGCAACCTAAGGCGATCCGGCCAGCCACGCCCGCAGAGTATCTCACACGCCTGCAGCAGATTGCCGATCCCCTGCCAGGCAGCAAAGCCGCCGCTGTAGCAGATTCTGATGATGCCGTCGTCCCCGCGGAGCGGCTGCTTTGTGAACAGGTCCAGATCAGCTCCGTTGCGAGCGATCAATAGACGGTCAGCAGGAACGCCGCGCCTTATGTAGAGTTCGCGGGAGGGTTTGGAGACTACCAGAAAGCCATCGGCCCCGCGCCGAGCAATCCAGTCCGCCACGGACAGTTGCAGCGCTGTGGAGATGCACTTGCAACTGTGAGTGTGCTTCCATATCAACCAACTCTCGCTCGCGACATCGCCGTGGACGTCGAATATAAGCTTGGTCTTAGTGCCCCGAACTGCCAGAGCTGCTATGGACGCCACCAATGCATTCGCAGCGTGGATGGCGTCGTAATCTGCTGCTACACGACGGACCTGCCGCCAGGCAAGCAGCTTCGCAAGCGCGAGCCGCCTGGGCACCTTCAGTTCAGGCAGATGGACTCGGTCGACCTGACATCCCCGAGCGCGCAGACCTTCCGCCAGGAAGTCCACACGCCGCATGTAGCCCGACTCTGCCAAGGCTTGATCTCCCCGCGGGAACTCCAGAAACTGCAGCACTCGGATGCTATTGTCGTTGCCGTTCCTCAACTGTCTCAGCTCTCAATGCACGATTGCTCGCAGATGAGCATGATGCCAAATCTGAAGATAGGTTTGCCATTGCGCCTTAGCCCATATATCAAGCGGAGCAGCCACTCCCGGCGCTCTACAAAGGCAAGAATGGATGGGCTCACAGCCATGCCCCCGAACACGTGACGCAGCTTCGGCAGCGGTAGTGCGTAGAACAACATATGAAACCTCTTGAAACCGTGCTGCCTGAGCAACGGTATCACTTCGGAATACGTCGACTCATTGACGTGTGTCCCCATTGCGGCGATCTTGTTACTATACGTGCAATCGACGATTCTCGTTACGTCGGCTGGGCCGAACAGCCTGTTCGGCATCAGTATGATCAGGACTCCACGGCCAGTCAACGCTCGTGTGATCGAGGACAGGTGACTCTGGACATCCGAGGGTGCTATGTGCTCCAACACGTTATCAGAAAAGACGACGTCGAACCGACCATCAACGCAGAAATCGACGATGTTCGCTTTCATGAACTCTATATCGCCCAGGTCGCCCGGAAGCATGCCATCTGATATGTCCATTCCAAGAAGCCTCCCATGGGGCAAGAGTCTTGCGACTGCCCTCAGGAAGGCTCCGTCTCCACAGCCAACGTCCAGTATTGATCTGCCCGCGAGCCACCTCCTGAACAACAGGACAAGCCAATCTTTGCGGTGCTCCTCGGTATCCCAGCCCTGTCGCCGCTGGAAGAGCGGATGAACCATGCGGTACACGTCCTCGTACATGCGCTTCCGCTTCTCCGGGTCGCCTTCGTTCTTGATGTTCCGATGGAACTCCTTTTCGATAGCAAGTGCTTGCACTAGACAATCAGGAGGAACCCCGGTGACCCTGGAAAGCTGTTCCAGGTATGGATACTCATCCTCGTGGTTCAACTCTTCCTCTATGTCCTGTATTCTCACGTGTGAGTTCTATCTCCTCACTATGGACAGGAGCATGCGGCGGTCGACTTTGTCATAAGCTCCCACAATAGTCAGGGCCAGTGCATACACAGCCAACCCAGCGAACAGGCGCCAGAACCAGAGCGAGTGGGAAAGAGCTTCTGCGCCGAGCAGCATCAGCCCGGCACACGCAAGCGGCCTTAGCCAGGTATCCACCAACCTGGCAGGCCCAATGTTGCGTTTGACGTAGATGTACCTAACGACGGCATTCACGAGCGAGGCGCCGACTGTGGCTATCGCTGCGCCCATCGCGCCGAAGAACACGATGAAAGAGACGGTCCAGACGACGTTGAGCGTCATCATCGCCGTTGCGATTCTGGCCTCCAAGCCCTGGCGGTAGGTTCCCGAGAGGAAGATGCCAGAGACCAGACTGGAAACCTCTAGGGGTGGCACCCAGACCAGCACACGCATGGCGAATAGCCCACTTACGTACCGCTGGCCGAATATCAAGCCCAAGCACTCTCCTCCCAGAGACGTCAGCAGAACGCTTACTGGCAGGAAGATCAGAAGCATATGCTTGTGCAGCCGCTCGTACGATTCTGCCAGTCCCATCTCCTCTCGCCCGTTGTCTGGACTGCCGTGGAGCCGGGCGATCATGGGATAGGCAGCCTGGGCGAAGCAGTTGCTGATGCTGATCAGCAGGTCCACGAAAACGTAGGCGGCGCTGTACAGCCCCGTGATCATGTCACCTCTGAGCAAGGAGAGAAACAGAACGTCGTTCTTCGCATACAGCTTCCCCGCCATGAACAGAACCAGAAAGGGCACGGACTCCCTGAAGACATACCGCACCGGTCCGCGCGGTGCGGGTGACCGGTCCGAGGCAAACTGAGCACGCACGAACCACCAGTTCAACCCAGCAGTGATGGCCGAGGCAGGCAGGAACGCAACCAACACTCCTATCAGACCGTAGCCAGCATGCAGTGCCCATACTCCAAGGCCGAGCTTAACCAGGTTCCCTACGACATTGGCTACAGCCACATAAAACGAGCGCTGCAGGGCTACCAGGACACCTTCGAGCAGGTCTCCTATGGCCAGGAAGATTATGGACAGGCTGAGAACGTAAATGCCGACTGTAACCTGCTGTTCTCTCTGCAGGGCATAGCCAACAGCGCAGCACACAGCAACGGCAATGAGTGTCGTGATAGCTCTGAGCCTGTAAGCGGCATCTATGAATGCTCTCGCCGTCGTCGGATCTCTACCGATCTCGCGGGTCACAACCGATCGCACGCCGAAGAAAGCGATGACGAGGAAGTAGGTAACGTAGGTCTGGATGAAGGAATACTGCCCGTACTCGGTTGGGCCGAGAATTCTTCCGATCATGGGCCGGTAGACGGCGCCAATGAGCACCACGCTTGTCGTGGAGACAGCGAGCCAGAACGAGTTCCGGGCGAACTGTTTAGCCTTTCCCACGCTGTGGGCATCTGTCAGCGATGCACTTCCTGTCACCCTGTGTCCTGACCCCTGTTGAGCATCCCGAATCAAGTCTTGCGCGAGGGCCGATCAGTCAGTCTTTCTTACGTGCGACAACTAGGACGTTGTCTCTGAGGTCCAGGTATACGGTCACGCCCCCAAGGCGAAGCAGCCTCACCAGGACGATATCGAGAATCCTGGACAGCGGCCTGAAATGCTGCCGCAGAACGCCGGCTATGTGGCGGATACTGGTATACCGCCCCATACGGACAGCCTCGACCACGTCGAACCCGTGCTTCTCAAGCAATGCTGCGAGAGTCTTCTCGGAGAAGAACCAGAAATGGCCGTCTATGAAGTGACGCCATTTGCCCCTGAGCAACCTCACAGCCCAATTGTCGATCGTGGGTGTCTCGACCAAGATGAGGCCGCCCGGTTTCACGACCCTGTTTGCCTCGCGCAGTACAGCGTTGGGGTCTGGGACGTGCTCGATCACCTCGAGCAATGCGAGCGCGTCGTACCCCTCGGACTCGCACTGCGCCTCTTCGAGCGTCGTTATCCGAACGTCAAGGCCGAGGGTCTCGATGGCGAATCTCGCTCCGCCGATCGTCGGTTCAATGCCTACGGCTTCCCAGCCGTCGTCCCTCGCTATCTTGAGGAAGAACCCAGCATAGCATCCAACGTCGAGAAGCTTTCCCTTCTTTGGTGCATGCTTGTTCAGCAGCCTCAACCGAAGGCCAAAGGTTCTGTCCCACCGATCGGGTTCCTTGACTTTGTCGTCATCCACCTCTGCAAAACGTTCTCCACCCGCCTTGTCCCTGATCATCTGCCTCAGGAACCTCGGGCTCGAATAGTGCGTGCCACAGACATTGCATCTGACGAGGCGGCCAGATGGGGTCTTCTCTATTGCAATCCGATAGTCATCGGCGCCACAGACGCACCTGACGCGCTCACATCCGGGGGGCAACGGGCCGTTCGAATCCGTTCCCACAGACTCCTTAAGCGACATGTGCCCCTGCTCTCCTTCCAACTGCCGTCTCTTCCGCAGGCGACGTCAACTCCGGTCCCCCAGCCTTCCTCACGCTCTCTTCGTTGATCCGCCAGATAACCTCAACTATCCCCCACATAAATGCCACCGCCACGATGTGGTGTGCATCGTGCAGAATGTGCATCTGAGTCACACACCTCTCCAGGTAGCCGATATAGGCCGCAAAAAAGGCCACACCAAGAGCTTGCCACTCCGGCTCACGTGCCCTTCTGAAAAGCGTAAACGACCGAATCAGGAACGCGATTGAGAGCCAGGCGAAGCTGCCAATGCCAAACAGCCCGTAAAGCATCCAGAGTTCGAGATAGCTGTTGTGTATCCAGTAGACTGGGAAGAGGACTCTGGACCCGTACCAATAGTTATACGCTTCCTTGTAATGGGCGGGGCTGCCTACTCCAATCCCGAAGATCGGAGAGCGCTTGATGCTGCGAATGGCATATCTGTTCTCGCGAAAACGGTTCTGCAAGGACTCAGTCCTCAGCGTCTCATTTGGGCTAAGAATGGAGGCGAATCGCTCGTGCAGGGCCGACGAGAACTTAGCTCCCGCGGTCCGCGGTGCCACGCTCCCTAAGCTAAGCGTTCCCAGGACAGCTACAGTTCCAGCGACTGCGGCTGTAAGAATGATCCGCCTGCCGACTTTCCCCCTCGTGACCAGTGCGATAATCAACACACTCAGCAGTGTCGAGATCCAGAAGTGCCTGGTGAAGCTGAAGACCAGGCCAATGCCCAGAACAGCCGCTGCAGCGGCGTGGGTAACGCTTAGACGCACGCCCTTGTACGCCGCTTGGGCAAGCGCAACCAGGAATAGCCAAAGTATCAGTGCCAGCCCCGGAGCTGCGAATCGGACGACGCCCCCCGCTACCTCCTCGTTCAGATCAGCAGACAACTGTCTCACGTACGCCTCGGTGACCCGGCCGCCAATGAAAAGCGACACGCGCTCACCGAGTAACTGCTGGACGACCATCAGAACTGCAACAGCCACCGCCAGCCACATCACCAGCCGAAGCATAGACCTAAGTTGCCGCTCTGTCCGAAGGCCGAAAGCGACTGGGATGAAGAGCAGGTACCCGGTCAACGGCCGCAAGAGGTTGTAGATCCAGTGGAAATCCCAAGGCTTGGACGTTTCGTGCAGCTGGGTCGTGTACGAGACTGCCACCGACATGGCGGCTGCTGCAAAGAACAGGAGGAGCGGCAGCATCATCGGGCTCTTAAAGTACTCGAACCGCCGTTGAGCAGATTCCCTGGCATAAACGATGACCACCATCAACAGTATGAGCAGTTCCGTTACGCGGGGGCCTTGCCCCCCGAAGCTGAAGGGTCTGGGGATAACGTCCGGTTCGATGATGCTGGCTGCCAATATGAGAACAGCGACAATCCCAACCTCGAGCCGCCAGATGACTATGCTACAAGCGATGATACCAGCGGCAGCGGCCACGACTCTCAACCAAGACTCGTGCATTATGGCCTGTGCAAGCAACGCAGACGTCCACGCGGCAAGCAATACAGGGATCGCCCTCGGCCATATGAGACCCAGAACAACCGACCCCCACACCGCCAGGAACCCGTAGACTGCCTGGCTTGGAGGTTCACCATGCCAGATGACTGAGATCAGCGGGTATGCGACGACGCCCACAACCAACATGGGGAATATCCGCCGCAGTATACGCCTGAGCTTGCGCGTGCGGACTCGCAGCTCCGGTGGGCCGCCGCCGTACAGACCTCTGACAGCGGGCACGCACCTGCCCATCACGAGTGCACACGTCCTGGAAACAGCTCTCAACGCTTCTCCCTTACGAGGGGATTCAGTGGTAATTATGGTAACTGGCGCGGACGATCCTCAGCCACAGCCTGATCGCCACCATCATCTACGCACGGGATAGCTCAGGCGTTCCCTTTGTTCCACTTAAGGCAATGGTACTGCCGGGACTCAGCCGTGTCAAGCGTAACCGGACCTGAACCTCAGCCACCCGTTCGGCAGGCACCCCGTGTAAGTGGGCAGGGCCAAGCCGCTAACCGGCCTTCATCCTGGCAACGCTGTCTGATAGGCCGCCTGGACGGTTCCGCAGCAGCCAGGCCTCCTCGTGGCTTCTCTTGACCTCGTTGATCCGCTGGGGCAGGTCCTCCGGCGCGGGCGTGCCGAGCTTCATCTTGCCGATGAGCGCCGAAAGCTGACACGTTGCAATGACGTGGGCGAGCTCCACCCGCACGATGTCGGCGTCCGGTGCGGTCGTCTTCTCGCCGCGCACGGCCGCACGGATCTCCCGCAGCCGCCGTTCCATATCCCCGAACTCGGAAAGTCGCACGCCATCCACGACTGCAGTGTCGTCGATGGGGGAGAAAAGCATCTGCCACGGGACGCTCGAGTTGCCAGTCCGCTTGGCGAAGGCCAGGTACAAGTTGCCGAGGTCGTAGAAGGCCTGACCTGTCTTGCCCGTGAGGTCTTGGAACGCGTGGAGCGAGAGGTTCTCGGCCAGACCTCGCGTCAAGTCAGCCTTGACGTTCCACGACGCCATTGCACCAACCATGAGGCCGAGGTAGCCGACGGAAAGCGGCTGCCAGTGGCCATTGTCACCCCACTCTGTGACGAGCAGGCCGGCAGTTCCCTGCGCGAGGCCATTCTTAGCCGCATTTGCGATATTCCCAACGGCGTTCTCCGCCCTGCCCACGATGGAGTTCCAGCCTGAAGCGCCGGGGCAGACGTAGAATGGCACCTGCGCCTCAGAGAACCTCGCGCATCGCTCCGCAAACGGGTGGTCGAACTTGTAGCCCCATTCGAGCGCGATCATATCCTTCGGCAGTTCGGGAATGAGCTCTGGGTAGCCCGTGATGATGTCGCCCCAGAACTGCATCCTCCGCCCCCGATCGGTGACCAGGCGATAGATATCGAGCAGGAAGTCGAGGTAGACGCGCCCTGTGCCCCGCTCCTCGCAGGCTTTCCTGCTTCTGCCGCGCCCGAGATCGATTGTCTCGTCGCACCCAACGTTGAACAGTCGGCTCGAGAAATGGGGGAGAAGCTCGTCGTACAGTCCGGCAAGGAATCGGATGCTTCGCCGATCGGTCGCGCACAGGCTGAAGGGGTGGCTCATGTGCCCCCACTCGGTATCGCATCCGTTCGGCGCCTCCGCGAGCGAGCGGTACCTGTCGTGCTTCAGCCATCTTTCCATATGCCCGAAGGAGTTCTGGTTCGGAACCAACTCGACGAAGTGCGACCGACAGTACTGGTCGAGCGCCATTATCTCCTCACCGGTCACCGGGCTTGCTCTCTCCCAGACCGTCGGGTGCGCGAGGTAGGCGAAGGTATGCTCGGTGTAGAGCTGGAGCTGGTTGATCTTCCAGTCAGAGAGGAGATCCACCAGGTGGTAGAGGGTCTCCATCGTGGGAACCTTATCCCGGCTGATATCGAGCATGACGCCCCGGGCGGGCAGGTCGGGCCAGTCCGAGATCGATAGGCAGGGGATCGCGTCCTGCGACTGCCTGAGGATCTGGGCAAGCGTGCACGCGCCGTAGAACGCGCCGACCGGGGTGGAGGACTCGATCTCGATCCGCTTCGGGCCAACCGCAAGCTTATACCCTTGCGCGGAGATGCCAGCGGCCTCGTCCAACCGGATGACCAGGCCGATCTGATCCTTCGGCCCCTTCGGGCTTGCCGTCACAGGCCAACCGAGCCCCGTCTTCCTCGCCGCGGGAAGCAGCAGCCTGGGGTCCTCCGCGTTCAGGTAGGTGTAAGCCTGGGCAGGCATCTTGAGCATGCCTTCCCGGCGCGTAAACCTCTTTGGAACCGGCGCAAGGCGCAAGCATGTTACGTCCGTCATCTCTGTCCTCCGATGCTCTGCTGTGCTGGAACAGGTAGATGGTAACACTGCGTGTCCGGGTGGGTCAACATGCGCGGGAGCGGCCTCGCTGAAGCCTCCGTCGGCTGGGGCAGAACGGGCGCGCATTCCAACGGAACACGCGCCCGTCATAGCTGGAGGCGACGTCGGGAATCGAACCCGAGCATAACGGTTTTGCAGACCGCTCCCTTAGCCACTTGGGTACGTCGCCTCGAAACTGGAGCGGGAGACGGGATTCGAACCCGCGACATTCAGCTTGGGAAGCTGACGCTCTACCACTGAACTACTCCCGCATGGCACCTGCATTATACAACCGGCGCATGCCAGTGTCAAGACCGAGTTGGGCGCTCGGTGTCCGGAATGCGACCTTCCTTGACGTTCCTTCCGTGCGGAGCCGCTCGGCAGCCGGATGCGCGTAGCTTGACATGAATATGTGCAAATGGTATGATAACTGTGAAGTCCAGCTGCTGCCGTCCGTAAGGGGAGCTGGCTTTGGGCCTTCCTCACCCCCGTTCTCCTTACCATTTTGCACGGGCTGAAACGCCAGGGCTAAGCGCCAGGCACTGGGTTAGGTGGGTGTTCGGCAGGGAAAAGACTTCATGGATGGATCGAACAATGAGAAGCACACTCTATGACATGGGCAACAGGTCCGACGGCGCTGAGCGCGCCGCTCAAAGCGAGGACGCCGAAATCCTGGACGCATACTCCCAGGCGGTGATGTCGGTAGCTGACCGCGTTGGGCCGTCGGTAGTCAACATAACGATGAAGCGTCCGGCGAGGGCGAGAACGGCGCAGGGCGTCGTTCCCTTCGAGGCCACCGGGACAGGCTCGGGTGTGATCATCACACCTGATGGCTACGTGCTGACGAACAGCCACGTGGTCGCAGGTGCGTCTTCACTCGAGGTCACGCTCGCAGACGGCCGAGTCTTCCCCGCCCGGCTGGTAGGGAACGACCCTGACACCGATACGGCGGTCATCCACATCGACGCAGACGGCCTGCCAGCGGCAGAGCTCGGAGACTCGGATAAGCTCCGAGTCGGCCAACTGGTCATCGCGATCGGCAACCCGTTTGGCTTCCAGGCGACCGTCACTGCCGGCGTGGTCAGCGCTCTCGGGAGAAGCCTGAGAGGGGAGAGCGGTCGGCCGATAGACAACATTATCCAGACCGACGCCGCGTTGAACCCGGGTAACTCGGGCGGGCCGCTCGTGGATTCACACGGTCGGGTCGTTGGGATCAACACGGCTGTCATCCAATTCGCTCAGGGGATCTGCTTCGCGATCCCGATCAACACTGCACAGTGGATCGCAGGGATGCTCATCAAGGAAGGCCGTGTGCGGCGCGCGCATCTGGGGATATCTGTTGAGCTGCGGCCAATCCACCCAAGGCTCGTCAGACGCTACGAGCTATCTGGCAGCACCGGGGTCGGGGTAGTGGAGGTCACTCCCGGCAGCCCGGCAGCCAGGGCGGGCGTGCTGCGCGGCGACATTATCGTCGGGCTGAACGCCGACGCCATTACTACTGTGGACGATCTCTTCCGTGTCCTCACACGAGTCCAGAGCGGTGCAAGTGTCGAACTGAGGATGCTGCGTGGAGCCGAGTTGCTGGCCGTCACAGTGCGTGCCGAATAACCGCTCTCGCGCCGCGGGTGCCGGGTTTCCGGCCGACCAGGGCCTGAGCTAAGTCGCCTGGCGTTGGGCGGACGGCGATAACAGGCGTCTCCAGGGCGGATTCCAGCTCGTCCAGCCTGACGTCGTCGAGGAACTCGCCCTCGCGAAGCATTACAGCCGGGAGGATCACCAGGTCGCCGAGATCGTGGCCGGACAGCTGCCTCCGTATATCGCCGCCGGTCAGCAGCCCCGCAACGGTAACGGTTTCCCCGAAGAACTCGTTCCTGACGGCCTGGACGCGCACTTCCAGGCCCTCGACGCGGTTCAGCTCGCAAGCGAGTTCGTCAAGCAGCGGCGCGGCAAGCGTGGAGGTGACAATCGTGGCGCGGATGGGGTGGGGGACGCGCCGCGGCAGCCGGCGTGCAACCCTTCGCGCGTCGTCGAGGAACCGCCGGACCAGGCCGATGCCGTTCTCGATTTGAGGAAACCCCTCGTATGCCCACGCGGAAGGCACAGGCAAGCCTGCCAGCAGGTAAAGCTCGTCCGAAGCCCACACGAGCCTGGTCCCCAAGCGTCTCTTGAACTCTCGCTGCCACCTGCGGACCCGAAGGACTATCTCGCGAGCGCCATCGGCGTCTACGGCTTGGACTGCCGGCTCCGACTGGCGGTGCCTGGTCAGCCCCACAGGTACGATGCCGATGGAAGCTACTCCGGGATAGAGAGAGGAGAGGTCGCGGATGGTGCGCTCAAGGTGCGGCCCGTCGTTTGTGCCGGGGCAGATGACGATCTGAGTGTGGATCGTGATCCCGGCGCGGCCTAGGGTGCCAAGCTGCCGAATCACGTCCGGGGCTTTCCGCCCGCGCAGCATCTCACTTCGCAGCTCCGGTTCAGTCGAGTGTACAGATACGTACAGCGGGGACAGGCGCTGCTCCACGATCCGCCCCATATCACGGTCGCTTACGTTGGTCAGTGTGACAAAGTCGCCGTGCAGGAACGAGAGCCGGTAATCGTCGTCCTTGAGGTAGAGAGACCGCCGCATGCCGCGCGGAAGCTGATGAACGAAGCAGAAGATGCAGCGGTTGCCGCAGGTCCGGACGCCGTCGAAGAGCTCATCTTGGAACGCCGCGCCAAGAGGCTCGTCATAGTCTTTGTCCACCGAGATCAGGAACTGGTCTTCGCCCCGGCGGACCGCGACCTCGATCTGCTCCTCTGCCGAGTAGAACCGGACGTCGATGATGTCGGAGAGGGGATGGCCGTTGATGCTGATAATCAAGTCGCCAGGGAGGATCCCGGCTTCGTCAGCAATGGTGCCCGGTTCGACTGAGGCGACCTTGCCTCCGCACAACCTTGTCAAGCCTTCTCCAGCCGATCTCTGACTTCCTCGATGAGCCAATCGGGCGTTGAGGCGCCAGCGGTGACGCCAACCACGGACTTGCCGGCGAGCCAATCGTCCTGGATCTCGGAAGCCCTTTCTATGTGATGCGTAGGCACGCCGGCCTGCTCGCACAGCTCTCTCAGCCGGTTGGTGTTGGCGCTGTTGCGGCCGCCGATTACGAACATCACGTCCACCTCCGGGGCGATCTGGTTGGCGGACTCTTGCCGCTGGCGCGTGGCGACGCATATAGTATTCACCGCGGTTACCTCGTCCGCGTCCTTGCGGATGATCTTGACGACCTTCTGGAAGCGCTCTTCGGTCTGTGTCGTCTGCGCAACGATGCCGATCCTCCCGTCCCATTTTCGAGACGCAGCCTCCTCACCAGATGCAACAGCGACGGCGCCCGGCCCGGCGGCGGACAGTATGCCCTTGACCTCGGAGTGACCCGGATCTCCAACGACAACTACCTGAAAGCCGGCTTTGGCCAGCTCACGGACGGTCCGGTGTACTTTGGCAACATACGGGCAGGTAGCATCGATCACCACGGCGCCCACCCCGCGAGCCCTGTCTAGCATCTCCTGCGGCGCACCGTGTGAGGGCATCACGACCCTGCCGCCTTCGGCATCGGCAACGTCGGAGGCAACCTTCACGCCGGCGGCCTCGAGGCGCGCTACTTCTTGGGGGTTGTGGATGAGCGGGCCAAGTGTCGCAAGCGGCCCACCCGCTGCGACTGCCCTTGTTACCACTTCTATCGCTCTTCTCACCCCGAAACAGAACCCAGCATACTCGGCTACAATCACTTGCACTTTCGTCTACCCGCCCAAATGCTTCAACAGCCCATACTCGACGCTGTCGGCAAGCGCATTCCAGCTTGCCTCGATAATGTTTGTCGATACACCCACGGTTGTCCAGGTCTCGGCCTGGTCGCGCGATTCGATTATGGTTCTGACCTTCGCCGCAGTTCCCGCACGGGTGTTGATGACTCGCACTTTGAAGTCGCTCAGCTTGATCCTGGCGAGCTCCCGGCCGTAGAACCGCTTCAGTGCAAGCCTCAGCGCGTTGTCAAGCGCGTGCACCGGGCCGTCGCCCTCCGCTACAGTGAACGCCTCCTGTCCGTTAACGGCGATCTTGAGAGTCGCCTCCGTGATCACCTCTTCGCCCGGTCCCCGCTTCTCGATGATGATGCGAAAGCCCTTGAGGTCGAAGAGCTTCCGGTATGTTCCGAGTGATTTCTTCAGGATCAGCTCGAACGAGGCCTCGGCGCCCTCGAAGGAGTAGCCGGCGTGCTCAAGGTGCACCACATGGTCCAGCACAGCCCTTATCTCCGGTGAGTCCTTCGACAGGTCCACGTCGTATTTTCTTGCCTTCTGGATGACGCTGCCGGCGCCAGCGAGCTCCGAGATGAGGACACGGCGATCGTTGCCAACTGTCTCCGGCGGGATGTGCTCGTAGGTCTGGGGATGCTTCATCATCGCGTCCACATGGACACCGGCCTTATGTGTGAACGCGCACCGGCCGACGAACGGCTGGCGATCGTTCGGAACCATGTTGGCTATCTCGTCCACGAAGCGGGAGACCTCGGTTAGCTCGGCAAGCGACTCCTCCGGTATACAGGTCTTGCCCATTTTGAGCTGAATGATCGGTATGATCGCGCACAGGTTGGCATTCCCACAGCGCTCGCCGTAGCCGTTGATCGTCCCCTGTACGTGGGACGCGCCTTCGCGGACGGCCACGACGGAGTTCGCGACGCCGAAGCCTGAGTCATCGTGGACGTGTATTCCGATTGGCGTGGGGACGGCGGCATGGACAGCGCGTACGATCTCCGCCGTATCCCAAGGGAGGGTGCCGCCGTTGGTATCGCAAAGGACCAGGCAGTCGGCGCCACCCTGCGCCGCGGCCCGAAGAGCGTCGAGAGCATAGGCGGCGTTGGCCTTATAGCCGTCGAAGAAGTGCTCCGCGTCGAACAGGACCTCCAGCCCCTGGTCCTTGAGGAACCTGACCGAGTCGAAGATCATCTCGAGGTTTTGCTCCAGCGGCACGCGAAGGGCGTGCCTCACGTGGAAGTCCCATGCCTTTCCGAAGATCGTCACGACGGGTGCGCCGCTCTCTATCAACCTGGCCAGGTTTGGGTCCTCGTGGGCAGTAAGCTTTGCTCGTCTGGTGCTGCCGAAAGCCGCGATCTTCGCATTCCGCCATCGCCGCCGTTCGGCCTGGCGGAAGAACTCGATGTCCTTCGGATTCGACCCCGGCCAACCGCCCTCGATGTAAGCGACTCCGAAATCGTCCAGACGCTCGGCGATCTTCAGCTTCTCCTCGGCCGAGAGCGACACTCCTTCGCCTTGCGTGCCGTCTCTAAGCGTTGTGTCGTAGATGCTTACGTCGGGCACAAAGCGTTTCCTTGGCTGCGATCTTTGCTCTGCCATATCTGGCCCGTCTTTTCCATCACAAAAGCACGGAGTAGGGAACAGGGATCAGGGAATAGGGTGTAGGGGCGAACCATTCGCCGGACAGACTAGAAGCCAGACCCTCAAGTTTAGGGCAAATGCTTCGCCCAGATCTGCAAGCCCAGGCCCCAGACCCTAGTCTCCTTTCGTGTTTTCCTGGAATTCCGCGTTTCCGTGACTAGGTGTTCCTCAACACCCGCTCTCGTGCATAGTTGACCAGCCCGCCGGCCGCGATGATCTGCTGCATGAACGGCGGGAAGGGCCTTCCCTGGAACTCTCTGCCGGTGCCTATGTTCCTGATCCGGCCGGTGTCCAACTCGACCTCGACCTCGTCTCCGTCGGAGATCCCGTCCACAGCCTCCGGGCACTCGAGGATCGGAAGCCCGATGTTAATCGAGTTCCGGTAGAATATGCGTGCGAAGGTCTTAGCGATTACGCACGAGACCCCCGCGGCTTTGATGGCAATCGGCGCATGCTCTCTCGACGAGCCGCAGCCGAAGTTCTGCCCGGCGACGATGATATCGCCGGGCCTGACCTTCCTCACAAACTCGGCGTCAATGTCTTCCATGCAGTGGGCGCCGAGCTCATTCGGATCGACCGTATCCAGATACCGGGCCGGTATGATCTCGTCGGTGTTGACGTTATCGCCGTATCTGTGGGCTTTGCCTCTTACCGTCATCTCAGCTCCTCCGGACTTCCGATCCTGCCGAGCACGGCGGATGCCGCCGTGACGGCCGGGCCTGCCAGATACACCTCCGATTTCGGGTGGCCCATTCGGCCCACGAAGTTGCGGTTGGTTGTCGAGATCGCCCGCTCTCCTTCGGCAATCACCCCCATATGGCCGCCAAGACAGGGGCCGCACGTCGGAGTAGACACGGCTGCGCCCGCGTCGATGAAGACCTCCATCAGCCCCTCCCGAACCGCCTGCAGCCATATCTGCTGCGTCCCGGGGATGACGATCAGCCGCACCTCCCGGTGCACTTTCCGTCCCTTCAGCACCGCCGCAGCCTCCCGAAGATCCTCGATGCGGCCGTTCGTGCAAGAGCCGATAAGCGCCTGGTCTATGCTGATCCGGCCGACCTGGCTCACAGGCTTCGCGTTCTCCGGCAGGTGCGGCAAGGCGACCTGTGGCTCGATCTCGCGGCAGTCGAACTCGATCACCTCTCTATAGGCAGCATCAGGGTCGCTCTGGTAGACCCGGCAGGGGTGCTTGGCCCGCTCGCGGCAGTAAGCAAGCGTCGTCTCGTCCGGCTCCATAATGCCGTTCTTGCCGCCGGCCTCAATGGCCATGTTGCACATGGTGAACCGACCTGCCATCGGGAGTTCGCGGATGGTCTCGCCGGTGAACTCCATGCTCCGATAAAGCGCGCCGTCAACGCCGATCCGTCCGATCGTGTAGAGGATCAGGTCCTTGCCCCCGACCCAGGGCCTGAGCTTGCCGTAGTAGACGAATCTGATTGCCTCCGGCACTTTGAGCCAGACTTCTCCGAGCGCCATCGCAGCGGCCATATCCGTGCTGCCGACGCCGGTAGAGAAAGCGCCAACCGCCCCGTAGGTGCAGGTGTGGGAGTCTGCGCCGATCACCAGATCCCCCGGCACGACAAGACCCTGATCAGGTATCAGCGTGTGCTCGATTCCAACGCGGCCGATCTCGAAGAAGTTGGCGATCTTGTGCTTCCGCGCGAAATCCCGCATCGTCTTCACGAGCTGCGCGGACTTGATGTCCTTGCTGGGCGTCGAGTGGTCGGGCACGAGAGCGATCTTGCTGCGGTCGAACACGTCCGACGCGCCGATCTTCTCGAACTCCTGGATCGCAATCGGCGCCGTTATATCGTTCCCAAGAACCAGGTCAACGTTTGCGCTTATCAGCTCGCCCGGCTCGACGGACTGCCTACCGCAGTGTGCGGCCAGTATTCTCTGCGTTATCGTCTGGCCCATGCAAATCCTGATTTCTAACTCCTAGAGCTTCGCCTTCTCCCCGCCGTTCTTCAGGCGGCGGACACGGTAGTAGACCAGCTTGTTGATCGCCTGCAGGTATGCCTTCGCGCTTGCCTCAACGATGTCCAGGCTGGTGCCTCTGCCCGTGTAGATGCTGCCATCGTCCCCAAGCTTGACCGTAACCTCCGCAAAGGCGTCCGTCCCGCCCGTAACCGACTTCACGGTGTAGTCAATCAGCTTGTGGGGTAAGCCGACGAGCTTGTCGATCGTCTTGTAAACGGCGTCAACGGACCCGACGCCAATCCCGCTGTCGATCAACTCAGCTCCATCGTCCGTCTTGAGCTTGAGCGTCGCCGTGGGCATCCCGTCGAGGCTCGTGAAGACGTTCATGCACTCGAGATGGAACTTCTCCGGCACGGAGTAGACTTCGTCCGAGATAATGGCCTCTAGATCCTCGTCGAAAACCTCCTTCTTCTTATCCGCCGTCTCCTTGAAGCGCATGAACGCGCGGTCAAGCTCCTCCTTCGTCACCTGGTAGCCCAGCTCGCGCAGCCGACGCTCGAAGGCGTGCCTGCCGGAGTGCTTGCCCAGCACAAGGCGACTCTCCGTCAGGCCGATGGCTTCTGCGTCCATTATCTCGTAGGTGCGGCGGTCCTGGATGACTCCGTGCTGATGGATGCCCGCCTCATGCGCAAAGGCGTTCGATCCGACGACGGCCTTATTTGCCTGTACGACGAGCCCGGTCAGGTCGCTCACGAGCCTGCTTGCCCGGTAGATCTCCTTGGTGTTGATCCCGGTCGTCTTGCCGAACAGATCAGGCCGCGTCGCAAGGGCCATCACGATTTCCTCGAGCGCGGCGTTGCCAGCCCGTTCCCCGATCCCGTTGATCGTGCATTCGACCTGCCCCGCTCCGGCGCGCACGGCAGCGAGGGAGTTGGCGACTGCCAGACCGAGGTCGTTGTGGCAGTGAACGCTGATCGTCGTCTTCTTGATGTTGGGCACTCGCTGGAAGAGCGTCTTGATCAGCTTGCCGAACTCCTCGGGAATCGCATAGCCGACGGTGTCGGGAATGTTGACCGTCGCGGCGCCAGCGTCGATCACTGCCTGCACCACCTGGCACAGATAGTCGACATCCGTGCGGGTGGCGTCCTCGGCTGAGAACTCGACGTCCTCGCAGTAGCCCTTCGCCCGTTCGACGGCTGCGATGGCAGCGTCCAGCACCTGCTCGCGCGTCATCTTCAGCTTGCGCTCAAGATGGATGTCGGAGGTAGCGATGAACGTGTGGATGCGCGGCTTCTTCGAGTACTGCACGGCTTCCCAGACCCGGTCGATATCCTCGTTCCTTGCTCGAGCCAAGCCGGCGATGGCCGGACCCTTCACGTGCTGCGCGACGAGCTTGACCGACTCGAAGTCGCCCGGCGAGGAGATCGGAAAGCCAGCTTCGATAACGTCGACCTTCAGCCTTGCAAGCTGCTTGGCCGCCTCCAGTTTCTCCTCGATGTTCATGCTCGCGCCGGGAGATTGCTCCCCATCGCGCAGAGTCGTGTCGAATATCCTGATCCGTTTGCTCATACTCACCTCCGGTGAGGGTCATGCGGCATGGGTCGTGGAATGACCGAGGTTCAACTCGAGGGGCCTGTCGCTTACCGCCAGGCCTCCCCATGTCCCATGACCTACGACCCACGCCCTATTTCTTCAGCCACGGCATCATCTCGCGCAGGCGGGCGCCGACCTGCTCGACCAAAAGCTCCTTAGCCCGCTTGCGATGCGCGTTGAAGACGGGGCGATTGGCCTGGTTTTCGAGTATCCACTCTCTGGCAAACTCGCCGGACTGGACCTCGGCCAGTATCTCGCGCATCTCCTCCTTGGTCAGGTCGTCGATCACCCGCGGGCCGCGTGTGTAATCGCCATACTCGGCCGTATTCGAGATCGAGTAGCGCATCCAACCGATGCCGCCTTCGTATATCAGGTCTACTATCAGCTTTAGCTCGTGCAGACACTCGAAGTAGGCGATCTCGGGCTGATAGCCAGCCTCGACGAGCGTTTCGAACCCCGCCTGCACAAGGGCAGTGCACCCGCCGCAGAGAACTGCCTGCTCGCCGAAAAGGTCGGTCTCGGTCTCCTCCTTGAACGTTGTCTCGAGCACACCGACGCGCGTGGCGCCGATCCCCTTCGCGTAGGCAAGCGCGAGGTCCTTAGCCTTGCCAGACGGGTTCTGGTGGATTGCGATCAGCGCCGGAACGCCGCGTCCCTCCGTATACTGCCGCCGCACGAGATGCCCGGGGCCTTTGGGCGCCACCATGATCACATCGACATCCGGCGGCGGCACGATCTGGTTGAAATGGATGTTGAAGCCGTGCGAGAATAGCAGCGCCTTGCCGCTCTTCAGGTTCGCCTCGACCTCGCCCTTGTAGACGCGAGGTTGCACTTCGTCCTCCGTCACGATCTGGACCACATCGGCCTGCTTGGACGCATCCGAGGCTGGGACCGGCTTGAACCCGTCCTGCTCAGCTTTCTTGTAGTTCTCGGTGCCGGGCAGGTCGCTCACGATAACGTCAACGCCGCTGTCGCGCAGATTTTGGGCTTGCGCGTGCCCCTGGCTGCCATAGCCGATGATTGCGACCTTCTTCCCCCTCAGAATGTCGAGACTTGCATCCGCGTCGTAGTAGACCTTGGCTGGCATTTGGCCTTTCCTCCTTATCTAGTTGTCACCGATCAACCCTCAGCTCTCGGCTTAGGGCTCTCCGATCTCCGGGCAAACGTGGTTGTCGGCCCGGCCTCAGGCTCGGGCCGGTACCGCTTGCGGCTGATGCTCTGGACTCCGAGGCCCGCGGCGATGCCGAGCACAAGGAAGATGGCAAGTTGGGCCGCGAGGCACTTCACGCTCGCGCAGCCATAGCGCTCGCCAAACCAGACATGCATTCGCCAGAGGCCGAAGATGGCGGTTCCGGCGAGTCCCGTGCCGAACCCCCAGGCTAAGCCCGCAGGCGCGCGCCGGCGCAGCGTGCCGATGACCACCCCTATGACCGCTCCGGCTGTCGGGGCAACTATGGCGGCAACCCTCAACACCGTCTCAGCCTGCCCCTGAGTGACCAGTTCCTTCATAGCTCACCTGCCGCTTCCGAACTCCGACCCTGGCACCCGACACCTAACCCACGTTCCCGCGCATCATGACGATCTTCCCCGTCCGGACCATCTCCTGGATGCCGTAGGGTTCGAGCAGACCCTCCATAGCGTTGACCTTGGGCCCGCTGCCGGTCACCTCGATCGTGAACGTCTTGTCGCTGATGTCGATGATCTTCGCCCGGAAGATATCCACGACCTGCATGATCTCAGCGCGGTTCCTGGTTTCGGCGTTCACCTTGATCATCGCAAGCTCACGCTCGACCACCGGCATGTCGGTGTAGTCGATGACCTTGATAACGTCGATCAGCTTGTTGAGCTGCTTGGTTATCTGCTCCAAGACCGCCGCGTCGCCGCCCACGACGATGGTCATACGGGACACCGTCGGATCATCCGTAATGCTGACTGCAAGGGACTCGATGTTGAACCCCCGGCGGGCGAAGAGCCCCGCCACCCGCGCGAGGACGCCCGGCCTGTTCTCAACCAGAGCCGTGATCGTATGCTGAAGGCTGTTCTTGCTCATCCTCTACCCCTCACTTCGGACGATGCACCATCATCTCTTCGATGCTCTGGCCCGCAGGAATCATCGGGAACACGTTCTCTTCCCGAGCGATCCTGAAGTCCATAATGGTCGGGCGGTCCGCTACCTGCATCGCCTTCTCGAGCGCAGGTCGGACCTCCTCGGGCTTCTCGATGCGCATTCCGACCGCGCCGTAAGCCTCCGCGAGCTTTACGAAATCCGGCTGTGCGCTCAGGTCAACTCCCGAGTACCTGCCGTTCCAGAAGAGCTCCTGCCACTGGCGCACCATGCCGAGATACCGGTTGTTCATGATGGCCGTCTTGATCGGCAGCTTGTGCGCCACAGCCGGAGTCAGCTCTTGGATGGTCATCTGGATGCTGCCGTCGCCAGCTATATGGAAGACGGTCTTGTCCGGCCTCGCAACCTGCGCGCCGACCGCGGCTGGCAGGCCGAATCCCATCGTGCCCAGACCCCCGGACGAGATGAACGACCTCGGGAATGTGCACTTGTAGAACTGTGCCGCCCACATCTGGTGCTGGCCGACGTCTGTCACAACCACGGCGTCGCCCTTGGTCAGGTCCCATATCTGGTCTATGACGTACTGAGGATAAAGGCCCCCGTCCTCCGGATAGTGCAGAGGATACTCCTCCTTCCACTGCATTACCTGGCGGTTCCAATCGGTCTCTTCGCGCGGCTCGACCTGCTTGAGCAGTTCGGTGAGTACCCGCTTGCAGTCTCCGACGATGGGTATGTCTACGTGTACCGTCTTGCCGATCTCCGCCGGATCGACGTCGATGTGGATGACCTTGGCTCTCTTGGCGAAGGCATCGAGCTTACCGGTCACGCGGTCGTCGAACCGCACGCCGATGGCAATCAACAGGTCGCAGTGCGCCACGGCGTGGTTTGCATAGGCTGTGCCATGCATGCCGAGCATGCCGAGCGAGTTCGGATGGGTCTCGGGGATTGCGCCCTTGCCGAGCAGGGTGCTGGCCACGAGTATGTGAGTCCGTTCCGAGAGTTCGACCAACTCCGGGCTGGCTCCCGCCGAGATCACGCCTCCTCCGACGTAGAGCACCGGTCTCTCGGCCGCCGCGATTGCCTTAGCAGCCTTGGCAATCTGGAGTGGATGGCCCGCAACCGTGGGCTTGTACGACCTCAGCTCGACCTTGTGCACGGGATGGTAATCTACCTGAGCAAGCGACACGTCCATCGGCACGTCCACGAGAACCGGCCCAGGCCTGCCCGTGCTTGCGATGTGGAACGCTTCCGCTATCACGCGCGAAATGTCTTTCGGGTCCTTCACGAGATAGTTATGCTTTGTGATCGGCAGGGTGATGCCTGTGATGTCGGCTTCCTGAAAGGCGTCCTTTCCGAGCGCGGTCGTGCGAACCTGGCCGGTGACTGCGACGATTGGGATCGAATCCATATAGGCGTTGGCGATTCCGGTCACGAGATTGGTCGCGCCGGGGCCGGAGGTCGCAAAACATACCCCGACCTTGCCGGAGGCCCGGGCGTAGCCGTCCGCCGCGTGCGCCGCGCCCTGCTCGTGCCTCATCAGCATATGCTTCAGGGCCGTGCAGTCGTAAAGCGCGTCATAGATAGGCAGCATGACCCCGCCGGGGATGCCGAAGATGATCTCTGTCTCGTGGTCACAAAGCGCCTGGATTAGAGCTTGAGCTCCTGTTAGTTTCACTTACAGCTCCTTCGCGGAGAGGAACGGAGGCGAGGATCGAGCTGTTCCTCGCCCGCACCTGTTCCCGTCCATCATTCCACTACCGCGCCCTTGCTCGCCGAAGATACCGACCGTGCGTAGCGGGCCAGATAGCCATCTTTGACACTCGGCTCGGGCGCCTTCCATTCTGCGCGCCTGCGCGCGAGCTCCTCATCGGCAAGATCGACATCCAGCCGCTTATTCGGAATGTCGATCCTGATAATGTCGCCATCCCGCAGAAGGCCGATCGGTCCCCCTTCAGCCGACTCGGGCGATACGTGTCCTATCGCCGCGCCGCGCGTGGCGCCGGAGAACCGGCCATCGGTAATGAGCGCCACATCCTTGCCCCATCCCATTCCTGAGATTATTGCGGTCGCCGTAAGCATCTCGCGCATCCCAGGGCCGCCCTTCGGGCCTTCACTGCGGATGACGATCACTTCCCCCTTGTTGATCTGCTTTGCCGTAAGAGCCGCTACGGCTGCGTCCTCGCCGTCGAAAACCCTTGCCGAACCTGAGAAGACCCACGCCTCCGGCTCGACCGCCGATTGCTTCACAACTGCCCCGCCCGGGGCGAGGTTCCCGAAGATGATCGCAAGTCCACCTTCCTCGTGATAGGGGTTCTCGTCGCGGATCACGTCCGGGCGGCGGATTTTTGCATCGGCCACATTCTCCGCGACCGTTCCGCCGGTCACTGTGACCGACGAGCCGTCGATCAGCCCCCGCCTGAGCAGCGCAGCCATCACCGCCGGCACCCCGCCAGCCTCGTCCAGGTCCTGGATGTGATGCCTCAAACCTGTCGCGGGATTGGCAAACGCCGGACTCAGCGACACCATATGGGGTGTCTTGGCCGACAAGCTGTTCAACGAATCGAGATCGATCCCAATCCCGGCCTCCCGCGCAACGGCAGTGACGTGCAGCACCGTGTTGGTCGAGCAACCGAGCGCCATATCAACGGTGAGCGCGTTCCTGAACGCGCCAAGGCTCATGATGTCCCTCGGCTTGGTGTCACGTTCCAGAAGCTCCATGATCTTCATCCCCGCGCGCTTCGCAAGCCTGATCCTCGCGGCGGAAACGGCGGGGATCGTCCCGTTTCCGGGCAGTCCCATTCCAAGCGCTTCGGTCAGGCAGTTCATAGAATTGGCCGTGAACATCCCCGCGCAGGACCCGCAGCCCGGGCAGGCCGCGTCTTCCATCTCCGCCAGCTCTTCCTCGGTTATCTGCCCGGCCAGCACCGCCCCGACACCCTCCGTCATCTGAGTGAACGAAATGTCCCGGTTGCGGTAGCGGCCGGCGAGCATCGGCCCGCCGCTCACCACGATGGCGGGAGCATTGATCCTCGCCGCGGCCATCAGCATGCCTGGGATGATCTTGTCGCAGTTGGGGATCAGCACGAGCGCATCGAGGGCGTGTGCTTTCGTCATGATCTCGATGCTGTCGGCGATGATCTCGCGGCTCGCGAGCGAGTATCTCATACCCTCGTGGCCCATTGCGATGCCATCGCAGACGCCGATCGTCGCAAACTCCACAGGCGTGCCGCCGGCGAACCGCACCCCGGCCTTCACCGCCTCGGCGATCTTCCTTAGGTCGATGTGGCCTGGGACGATCTCGTTCGCGGAGTTCGCGATGCCAACCAGCGGACGCGCGATCTCCTCGTCCGTGAGGCCGAGGGCCTTCAGCAGCGCCCTGTGCGGCGCCGTCTCCAGCCCCTTCTTGACTATGTCGCTCCTCAACTCGACACCTCGCGCCTAACAAAATAACCTCTCATCCTAACGGGACGAGAGGTTAGACTCACGCGGTACCACCCGGGTTTAGCCGCCGGACTATGCAGGCGACTCGCTTGCTTGGCGGGATAACGGCCGCCGGCCGGGAACGCCTAATCGGCGACCAGCTAGCCACGAGCCGCAAGCGGCCGCCTTTCAACGTCCGGCTCTGAGGTGAGATTCGAACGCAGCCCGCGCCCCGCTTCTCAGCCCCTGCAGTTCTCTGTTAACGCCCCGGGCTGCGCCTACTATCCTCTTCATCGCCTTTGCACAAACAAAGAGTATCTTTGAGATATGTTAACACGCTGATACAGACCTCGTCAAGGGAAATCTACACAAGGGTGGCCGATTGCTTAACGCAGGTAGGGGAGACGCCAGGACACATGCTCCCGACCCAGAAACCTTCCCCTCGACATCGGAGGGGCGAGCGGACAATGGCGTCCCGCCGCAGCTATCCTGCGAACGGTTTTGGGCTGGTGCGCCCATGGGTAGAAGCACCTTCGAATGCGGAAGCGCGAGCCTCACCGCAAGTCCAGGAGGTGAGTTCGATGCCTATTGACCCGGTGTGCGGCGTTCAGGTCGATGAGGAGGACGCGGTCACCGCGACTTACCAAGGACAGACATACTATTTCTGCTGCGAAGACTGCAGGGACGAGTTCAGGGAAGCGCCGGATGAATACATAGGTGAAGCGGCTGAGTCTCTTCCGGAAGAGGAGTGACTGGGTCCTGCAGTCTGCTTCTCGAGCAGCGGCCGGCGCGCGTGGCGCCGGCCGCTGCTGCGTACGGGGCATCGCCTAAGCTGCAGAGCACGAGTGGCCGATGCTAGCGCGGGGTCCGGCGGCCATCCAGGAGCTGCCGTATCGCCGGGTCGGCGAAGGCTTGGAGAACCTCGGGTTCATCGGGCGCAGTCTCTCTAGCCCTAGCGAACCATTCCGCGGCAGACCGGCGGTCTTTCCTCTGCAAGGACAATTCGCCAAGTTGGAGATAGGGGTAGTACCAGTCCGGGTTGAGCCGGGCGGCCTGCCGGAGGTGCATCTCCGCACGAGCATAGTCCTGCCTCAGCTCGATGAGCGCCCAACCAATGCCTGCGTGAGCGGCCGCGTCCCCCGGGTTGAGCCGCGCGGCCCGCTCGTAGGCCGGCAGGGCCTTCTCCGGCCTGCCAGACCCTGCCTCGACTCCGCCGAGTAGATACCAGAGGTCCGAGTTGTTCGCGTCCTTCCTTATCGCGGCGGCGAGCGCATGCCGGGCGTCCTCGAACGCGCCAATCTGCTCGCATGCGCTCACATAGCTCGACAGCGCGTATGGCGAAGTAGGGTCAGCCTGAAGCGCCTGGTGGCAGGCGGCCAGGGCTTCGTGGTACCGCTCCTGGGCCACAAAGACTTCCGCGAGACCCGCCCACGCGTCCACGTCCTCGGGATTGTCCGCGATCACCTGCTGGTATTCACATGCAGCCTCATCCGTGCGTCCGAGCAGGAGACATACGCGGCCGGCAAGACAGTGGGCGTCTGCGTTGAGCGGGTCGAGTTCTGTGGCGCGGTCATACGCCTTGAGCGCCAGATCCCACTCGGCGGTGTCCTCGTAGACCTCACCCAGCGCGACCCAGGTTTGCGAGTCGTCCGGATCCAGCTCGACCGCGGCTTCGAGCACGTGGCGGGCCGCCTGATGGTCTCCCTGAGCGATGAGCGCTTTGCTGTAGTTGAACATCGTTATCGTGTCGCCTGGGTCCATGTCGAGGGCCTGCCGGTACGACTCGATGGCGCTCGCGACGTCGCCCTTCATATGCAGGGAGTAGCCGATGGCGGAGTGGACATCCGGGGCGGGGTAGTTGAGATCCAGAGCACCATAGAGTTCCGCGAGCGCTCTATCGTGGTCGCCAAGTGCGCCTAGGGCATGGCCGAGAAGGTAGTGCCCGAATGCGCAGTCCGGGTCCGCCTCGACTAGCTGCTCGAAGACGCCGACCGCGCGTTCCCATTGGCCGAGGGCGGCGTAGGCCTGCCCAAGGCCGTCCAGCGCCTCCACGTTCGCCATATCCAACTCGAGTGCGCGGACGTAGAAGTCAATCGCCCTGTCATAGTCCTCGTTCTCGTAGAAGTCGTCGCCTCGATCTACAAGCGCCTCGATCTCGTACCGGTTCATGGGACCATCTTTGCTTCCTGCCGCTCGGGCAGGCACCGCCGCATCCTTGACAGCCGACGGAGCAACTGAAAGAAGGCTACCATGTCTTGCCGGGAGTGTCAACTGGGGGAACACGGATCAGCATCGGTGGCTGGCCGTGGTGGGGCAGGGTGTCGGGGGTTCTCTGGACCCCCGACAGGCGGATCTGGGTGGGGCGTCCGCCCGGAGGCGGAGCTTCTGCAAGCGTACTCGTGCCGGGTCCGGACAACCCGGCACATCTGATGCTGTCCGTTCACCGCAGGAGGGTCGGCAATCCTTCGGCGCGGGAATGCGGACCCGCAATCCGCAGAGATGCGTCCCGGGTTAGAAGAGATCGCAAAGCTGGGACGATCAACCACGGTCCTTCAGACTCTTGGCATCCAGCGGCTTGGCTACCTCGCTGCTCTTACTACCCTTGGCTTCGGCGGCGTCTCGTTTCTCTCCTCCCACATCAGCTTCGCAAGCGGAAACGGTTCGAGCGCACGGTCGAGGATGCCGTGGACGTAAGCGAGCACTATGCCGTAGTTGGTCATCGGGATGCCGGCCGCCTTCGCTTTCCGCTGGCGGTACATCATCTCCCGCCGGTTAAGCGTACATGCGCCGCAGTGGACGATGAGGTCGTAGGTCCGGAAATCCGCCGGGAACTCGATGCCGGAGCTGAAGGGAAACTCAAGCTCTCCGCCGACCATCTGCCGGAGCCAGCGTGGGATTTGGACCGTCCCGATGTCGTCCTGCTGCCGGTGATGGGTGCAGCCTTCCGAGACTAGCACCCGATCACCGGTCTTGAGCTTCCTCAGCGCACGCGCGCCCGCCACGAACTCCTCTAGGTTGCCCTTGTAGCGCGCCATCAGGATCGAGAAACCGGTCATCAGCACATCCCGCGGAGTATCCGCGGCGACCTTGCGGAACGCCTGCGAGTCGGTGACGACGATCTTCGGCTTGCGGTTCAGGCTTGCGAGCGCACCCTTAAGCTCGGATTCCTTGACAACTACCGCTTGAGCGGCATGGTCGAGCACGTCTCGGAGAGTCATCACCTGAGGAAGGATCAGCCTGCCCTTGGGCGCGGCCTTGTCGATCGGCACGACCAGCACCACGATGTCGCCCGGCGAGATCAGGTCGCCGATGATCGTCGGCTCCGCGAACCCTTCCGGCGCGTGAGCGATCATGGCGTTTTTAAGCCCTTCGATGTTCTCGCGAGTGGTGGCAGACACGGCCACAAACGGAAGCTCCTTCGCTTTGGCCCAGGATGCGATCTCGGAGCAGTCGGAGTGGAGGTCAACCTTGTTGGCCACGAGGACCATCGGGATCTTCCGCTCGCATGCCCGTCGAACCAGGCCATCTTCCCACTCGCCTGGAATCCGACCGGCTTCGACCACGAGCACGGCCAGGTCGGTCTTCTCCAGCACTCTGAGTGCCTTCTCGACCCGCAGTTCGCCGAGCGTACCGACGTCGTCAATGCCACCGGTGTCGGTCACGACTACCGGCCCAAGCGGCAGGATCTCCATGGCCTTCGACACCGGGTCTGTGGTTGTCCCAGGCACTTCCGAGACGATAGCGAGCTTTTGGTTCGTCAGCGCGTTTATCAGGCTCGATTTGCCGGAGTTCCTCCGGCCGAATATGGAGATATGCAGTCGCTCCCCGGAGGGAGTCTGGTTCAAGCTGCTCATCAGTTAGAAACCTTATCGGAGCGGCTCAGGTGTGCCGTGCTGGGTCTTACCTCAGCGGCTCGTGTCCGCTATCAGCTCATCTCTGTCGGCACACCAGCGCCCGAATCCATTATAACGCAGCCGACTTCACAAAGCAGATAAGCGGGGCTACTCGCTGACAGCAGGCGTCCGGACCACGTCGGGATCGGTGAAGACGTCGGCCTCGTCCACGCTGTGCGTGGAGAACTCAGATATGACGGCGCCTTCCGGGCCGGCCTGGAACCAGTGGAGGGTGCCCGGCATAATCGTGTACTGCTCTCCAGGGCTAAGGACGGTCTCGTGCCAGACGGTGAAGTGGCTCCTGCGGGCTGCGGGCACCACGGCCTTGGGGTTGGCCGCCGGCTCGCCGGGGACGTAGAGGTAGACCTGCCCGGCCCGGCACCGGAACGTTTCCTCCTTGCCAAGCCTGCCGTCTACCTCAGGATGTAGGTGCTCGGGGCATATCTGCCCAGGAAACAGGACAAGCTCCTTCGCACAGCACCGCTCGGTGTTGACATAGACCACGACCTGCAGACCAAACCTCTCCAGATCGCCGAGACCAAGGTCGCTCACCTCTATGTTGGCGCGCTCTCGAGGCGTAATCACGATACCCGCGCGCCGCAGCGCCTCCGCGGCCCGGGCCTGAGCCTTCTCGAACTCCCGGCGGGACAGCATTGACAGTCCTCACGCTGTAGAATACCGGCGGTGTCACGGCCACCCCAGTTATCCTATACTGCAAGCGCCAGCGCGTCAACCGAATGTGCGTAACGGTTCACCGAGGGTGAGCGTATCACTCTCACCCTCGCCGCATCGAGGGAGAGGGGAGACGCGGCCCCGCCCGGGCCGATGGCCGGCATAGCTGCAGTAAGCAGCGGGAGATGGTCGGCGTGCTTCCCCAGGAAACGCCCGCCCTCGCACTGCGCGCTGGGTCATCAGTTACACTCTAGGCGCCGCTTCGCGGGGTGCGGACAGGCTTCTTACGGTTTCCGTGTCCCACGCCACCGGACCAGGAACCCGTCGATCCAGATGTCTATCGCGATGTAAGCCAGCCAGAGGAACCCGGCAAAGGCGATGATAAGCAAGCTGAGCGTTGGCCGGTATGCGAGCGCAGCAACCGACCGGCCGATGTCCATCGGGCGCGTGAGCAGTTCCCAGCTGTTGAAGCGCAGGATGAGGCCGAGGTATACGCCGACTGAGAGCAGTATGAAGAGTGGGATTGCGAGCGGCCATACTTCGACGAACCGTTTTCTCGCGAGACGCTCGATCGGCCTGATCGCGAGCACGAATGTGAGCATGCCAAAGCCGGCGTAGCAGGCATAGGCCGCGGTCTCGATCATCAAGCGGAGAATCAGGCCGCTGCTCTGCTGGGAGCGCAGGTAGAGGTCCGACGCGTCGAGCCTGGCGAGGAAATGGCGCCATTCGGTGAACAGGTAGCACGTGTTGGGAAGAAAGGCAAGCCAGGTGAGTGTAAGCAGGACGAGACCGACCTTGAGAGCCGTCCCCTTCCTCGGCACAGCCGCTGCGCGGCAGATGACCTGAGCCAGCGCCACCGGCACCAGCGCGAGGAAGCTGTTCCAGATAACCCAAAGCCATATACCAGTCAGTCTCATGGTCTCCAATACGGGTGCCAGGCAGTCTGCGGTTCCGCAACTCCGCCGCCTGGAGCTCGAACTCGCCGACGGGTTAGAGCTTCAGCGCCAGCCTTAACGCGGCAAAGAGCAGCACAGGAGCAAGAAGCCTGCGGAGCGCCGAGCTTGGGAACGCGTTCGCCCCAAAGTAGGACCCAGCCGATCCACCGAGAAACGCCGCCGCCACTAGAGGGGCCAGGGGACCGATGACAAGCCCGCCGCGCATCATCCGGCCGCACAGCCCGGCTGCCGAGTTGGCAACGATGAAGCATGCGGCGGTTGCGGATGTCGGCTTTGCATCGGCCCAGCCGGCGAGTAGGATGAGAGGGCTGAGAAACACCCCTCCGCCGATGCCGACAGTGCCGGACAGGAGTCCCACCGAGGCTGCGGCAGGAAACGCAATCATGGGCGGAGGCGGGCCGCTGCGCGGATCGCTCTTCGCACGGCGCTCAGGCATCGCCAACCGGAATGCAGCAACTACGAGCGTGATCGCAAGCAGCATCCAGTAGACCCGATTCTCGACCTGCCACAGGCCGCCGACGAACGCTGCCGGGACGCCCGCGGCCACGAACGGCCAGGTCAGCCGCCCGGACAGGTGCCCCGCTCGCAGGAAGGCTGTGAGTGCAATGCTGGCAACCAACACATTGAGCACGAGCGCTGTCGTGGACATCTCACCGGGGCGAACCGGCAGGAGCGACATCACCGCGAGGTACCCCGATGCGCCGCCGTGCCCAACGGAGGAGTAGAGCATCGCTACCACAAACACGGCTGCCGCAGCGGCAATAAGAAGCGGGGTGGTCAGCTCCATTGCCCGAGCTTACCTCCCCCTGCTTTCCGTGCACAGCTGGCCGACTGAGCCGCCCGATCCGTCCCTGCGCACGACTTCCACGGGGTCTCCGACCGTTACCTTGCCTCCGCGCCGCACTGTGGCGAAAATGCCTTCTCTCGGCATTATACAGTCGCCGACCCGCTCGTAGATCGCGCACTTCGCCCGGCATTCCTTCCCTACCTGCGTGACCTCCAGTTCGGCATCACCGATCAGAATGCGATCGCCAGATCGGAGGCCGCGTACGTCAACTGACTGGACGGTGATGTTCTCGCCAAAAGCGCCCGGGCGCAGGTTCAGGCCTTTCTCCCGCATACTTTCGATACTCTCCAGGGGTAGCAGGCTTACCTGCCGCCGCCACCTACCGGCGTGCGCGTCCCCCTCGATGCCCCAGTCTTCGACGAGCACGGCCATGCTGACGTTCTGCTTCGGGGTCCCTTTCTCTCGGCTTATGGAAATGGCGACCACTCTACCAGCGGCAGCGTCCAAGGTCAGCCTCCAATCTCTAACATGCTTCTACCGCGGAACGAAGGCTGCGCCCGGACCATCGGCGGGCGCGAACACTTGAGCAGGAGAGCGGATCGTACCAGCCCGGCCAGTTCGCCGTCGGAACACCCGTTTCTCAGCGCGTGGCGAAGACCGACCTCCGCCGGGTGGAGGAGGCAGGGCCTGATCGCACCATCGGCAGTGAGCCTGAGACGGGTGCATCGGCCGCAGAAGGGATCGGAGACCGGCGTGATGAACCCGATTGTGCCCGCGAAGCCGTGGAGTCTGTAGCAGCGGGCAACTGCGTCGCGGCGTCCCGGCTTCCGGACCAAGCGATAGCGCGGACGCAGAAGAGCCATTATGGCCGGCGCCGGTACGAGCTTCCGAGCATCCCAGCCGTTGCCGCCGAACGGCATGTACTCGATGAAACGGACGCTCACTGGCCGGTCCCTCGCAAGCTGCACGAAGTCGAGCAGTTCATCGTCGTTCACTCCCCGCATGGCCACAACGTTGAGCTTGACCGGGGCAAGCCCCGCGCGGATTGCGGCATCAACCCCAGCCAGCACATCACCGAGCCTGTCCCGGCCGGTGATCTCCTCGAACCGATCCCTCCTCAGCGTATCGAGGCTGACGTTGATCGAGCTTAGGCCGGCCGCCTTGAGCGCGGGAGCCATACGCTCGAGGAGCACGCCGTTTGTTGTCATTGCCACATGCTCGACACCGGCCAGCCGGGAGAGCGACAAGATCAGCTGCCCGACGTCTTGCCGCACGGTCGGCTCACCGCCGGTCAGACGGATCTTGCGTACGCCCATCTCGGCACAGATCGCTGCGACGCGCACTATCTCCTCGAAAGACAGAATGCCTCGCCGGGTCCTCTGTTCGCCCCCGGTCGGGGCGCAGTAAGCGCAGCGGAGGTTGCACCTGTCCGTGATCGAGATACGGAGGTAGTCGTGGGTTCTGCCAAAGCTGTCTACGAGCGGCTGAAAGCGTGTCCGTGCCATGCGACTCCTGCCAGCTGCCAGTATAGCACCTGCGGGCTTTGTATGGAACGGGCCGTCATGCTCCGGGTCAAAGCGCCATTCTGCACTCCTCATCCGCGGCTCAGCGCATCCACACGGCTCTTCCCTGCCCGGCAGGCTGGCAAACGCGCACGCGGTCAGCGGTTCCGGCGGTGGCGCACGTATGCTGGCCCGTTCGAGAGACCAGCCCCGAGGTGCAGGAATGCCGGACGGCAGCCCGTAAGCAGTCTGTAGTTGACGGATTGCCATTGTAGGCGTAAGCGATGACAAGACGCGAGTTGAACCTAGCCATATTCGAAGGGACTGCCGGTGCAGTCCTGTGGCAGCCGCGGCTCGAGACGTGGATAGCACACCATATGGAGAACAGCGCCCTGCCCGAACGTTACCGCGACCTGGACTACCTGGGCATTTACGATGCGCTGCGCTGCTCGGTGCGATATGCGGCAGGCGTCGGTATCGAAGCCTACGACGATCCGGACGACATCGTGCGCACGCAGGAGCGGCGCGGTAACCACCTGTTCGAGACGATCAGGACCCGCAGCGGGTCGCTTACGACGGTGCATCGTGAGATATGGGAGGATGGCAAGTGCGTCAACCAGCGGATCGAGAAGTACGCCGTGACCACGCCGGAGGACCTGCGCGTGCTCACGGAAATGGTCGAGCGGCGGCGCTACCGGGCGAACCTACGCGCTTACCAGGAAGCCGCGGACAAGGTGGGGCATCGTGCCGAGCCGACCGGGTGGCTCTCGAGCTCGGGCTTTACGAATCTGATCAAAGAATGGTGCGGCCTGGAGGGCACCTTCTATCTGCTTGCGGACTACCCTGACGAGGTGGAAGCATATCTGGAGGCGTGCGACAGGTGCGACGACCGGCTTATCGACGTCGCGCTCGAGCTTCCTTTCCGCATCTTCAACCTCGGCGACCACGCCACCAACGAGTTTACGCCGCCGCCTATCCTCGAGAGGTACATGCTCCCTCGCTGGCAGCGGATCAGCGGGCGGCTGCACAAGGCCGGCAGGTTCGTACACTCGCACTGGGACGGCCATTCCAGGCAGATACTTCCATACCTGAAAGAGACAGGCCTGGATGCCGTGGAGGCACTCACGCCGGCGCCGATGGGGGACATGACCCTCGAGCAGATCAAGGAGGCGGTAGGCGACAAGCTCGTCTGCCTCGACCTGATTCCGGCGATTCTCTTCCTCGAAAGCTACACCACGGAGGACGTGCTCGAGTTCACGCGCAAGGTGATGGATATGTTCGCGCCGCGCCTGATCCTCGGCATCTCCGACGAGATCTCGCAGGTCGGCCAGATCGAGAAGGTCGAGGCCGTGTCGGAGCTCGTTGACAGCACATGCGGCCTGGCTGACTGACTCCGGCCATGGCGTGTTGGACAGAGGGGTCCGAGAGCCGATGTCAGACAATCGGCGCGGGCGGAGCGGCGGGCCGCATATGCCAGTCCGCAGCGGCAGTAGCCCCGCTCACCCTGCGATCTTCAACTCCTTTTCCGCCGTGATCGGACCCTGATACGGCGTCGGGTCGAAGCTCGCGGTGACCTTGTAGGTTCCGGGCTTCCAAGCCTTGGGTATCTCTAGGGAGTAGACGCACCGGCCGTCTGTGCCAATGCTGGCTTCGCCGGTCTGCAGCACCTTGCCCCCAGCGTCTGCAATCTTGATCTGTGCGCTGCGGTCGCCGTCGATCTCAACGAGCTGGCTGCCGCCGACGGTGAACACGAGCGCAATGGGGGTCGGCCTTTCACGTTCCGCCGCTATTGACGGAATGTCGGGCTCGATCTCCAGCTTCATCGGACCACCGATCTTGACCGCGGCCTCGGCGTCTTTCTCCACCTTCACACGCAGCCTGCTGTAGACGGCCACGCCGAAAGCGCCCGCCTCCGGACCGTTCCTGTCCGTTTGCGTAACCTGTGCTTCGAGAACCCTATACTCGCCGACCGGCAGTTTCATACCGCCGCCTCCGAGGAGGTCATACACTGCGCTCTCGCCGACCAGCGTCATCGACCGACACTCGGCAGGCTTGCCATACCCATCGGTTGCCTCGACCTTCACACTGCCTGTGCCGCCCGTGTACGGCTCGATCGTCAGGGCATCGCCCGTCTTGCTCAGGGCAATCGAGTAGAGCTTCCCGTCACACTCGACCACTTTGGCCAGGCCGAGCCGCTTGGAAGGCCGGTTCGGGCCGCTGCCACGGATCAGGAGCATATCGGCCGGCACAAAGAAGGGAAGCCCAGGCTCCACGGCCAGGAGGTCGCCGTAGATGCCGTTCGAGTTCTGGTCCAGAAGCTGCACATCCACCGGGCCGGCGTCTGTCTTGATCGTGCCGGACCAGCCGCCGCGGAGCGTCGTATAGGCAGTAGGCTCGCCCTGCCCGCTGGGTCCGGCCGCGAAGCGGACGGACAGCATGACATCAGCCTGCTTGGTGACCATTGACCCGTACTCACCGATCTCGACATTCACCCTGACAGGATTCTCCCTGTCCGACTCGAGCACATCCCGGTTCAGCTTCAGGGGGATCCGCGCGGCCTGCTTCAGGTCAATGCGGCTGGCGCCGGACTGCTCCGCCGTCACGTAAGCTACATCATAGCCCTGACCGGTGCCCTTTGACTCGTCCAATAGCACGGTCATCCGGTGCATCATCGCGCGGTAGCACTTTCCTGAGCGGAGGCCCTCGTACCGTGCAGCCTCATCCGCAGGTAGCGTCCGCATGCGCGCCGAACAGTAACCGCTGGGAGCTTCCTTAGGGCCGGGAATCGCCCACTGGAGCTTGTACGTCCCGGCATCCAGCGTGATCGCCCTTCCCGGACTGAGAGCGACCACCACCATCGGCACAGCCAGGCACAGCGTCCTTGTTAATCTCATCACCGATTTGCCCTCCAATGCGATAGGCTGGTCGGCATCCGTAGATGCCGCGTACTTTGTTCTTAGCCGACGGCAGCGGCAACTCCTCCGCCGAACCAATCCACGGCCGGCGCAGACGAAAGGTGTACCGGACGAGAGCAGTCCCGACGGCGGGGCCCGCAGGAAGATCGGCTCGCCGCGTTCGCGGGAGTGACCGGAAAAACGGTATTGAAGGAGTGGGTGCCATGGGCGGTCTAAGCAGAAAGGAATCGGCCCGAAGACAGAACGGGCCATGGTCGAAAGGGGATATACGGATGAAGATCGGACTTGGTGCAGCTATCCTCGCAGCGTTGTCAGCACTTGCTCTGGTCCTATGCCAGGGCGGGGGCCTTTCAGCCCAGGTCAGTGGGGCCACTTCAGGGAATAGGGAGGTGGCCGGTGGGCTGCTTGCGGCGACGAAGGTCACGCAGGGACAGCTTCAGGTGATCGACAAGGACGGGAAAGCCGTCGGCCAGTGCCCACTGAAGCACACGAGCGTTCAGGCACAGATAGCCGGGTTTGTGGCCCGGGTTGACGTCACTCAGGAGTTCGTTAACCCAACTGCGGACAAGATCGAAGCGGTCTATGTCTTCCCGCTTCCTCAGGACGCAGCGGTTGACCGGATGGAGATGACAGTCGGAGACCGGACGATCAGGGGTGAGATCAAGAGGCGCGAGGAGGCCCGTCAGATCTACGAGGCCGCCAAGCAGGCCGGGCACGTCGCAAGCCTGCTCGATCAGGAGCGCCCAAATGTCTTCACTCAGTCCGTGGCAAACATCATGCCTGGCGAGCGCGTGCTCATCAAGATCAGCTACGTCGATCTGCTGAAGTATGAGAACGGGCAGTACGAGTTCACGTTCCCGATGGTGGTCGGCCCCCGGTACATACCCGGCCAGCCTATCGGCAAGTCCGGGGAGGGCTGGGCGCCGGACACAACCAAGGTGCCGGATGCCTCCAAGATCACGCCTCCGGTCACACCGGAGGGCACGCGCGCAGGTCACGACATCTCGGTCGAGGTGAGGATCAACGCGGGCGTCCCGATCGGCGAGATCAGCTCCGTGCTGCACGAGGTGGACATTGAGCGGCCATCCGAGAGCGAAGCGCGTGTTGCGCTGACAGATCAGGAGACGATCCCGAACAAGGATTTCATCCTTCGCTACCAGGTGGCGGGAGACATGGTGCAGACGGGCCTGCTTCCGAGCACCAGATCGGCCGGAGACGGCTATCTCTCGCTGATCCTCGTCCCGCCGAAGGCGCCCGGCCGCATTCTGATCGCTCCCAAAGAGATGGTCTTCGTCATCGACAGCTCCGGCTCCCAGATGGGCTGGCCGATCGAGAAGTCGAAGGAGACGATGAAGCTCTGCATCGAGCAGATGAACCCCGGCGACACCTTCCAGATGCTCGCGTTCTCGAATGAGGTGATCCCTCTGTTCGACAAGCCGCAGCCGAACACGCCCGAGAACCGCGCTCTCGTGCAGGAGTTCCTCGCAAGCCGGCTCGGCGGGGGCGGTACCGAGATGATGAAGGCCATAACCGCCGCCCTGACTCCGCCGCCTGACCCGAGACGGCTCCGGATCGTCTGCTTCATGACGGATGGCTATGTGGGCAACGACCTCGAAATCCTGGATGCGGTGAAGAAGAACATCGGCAGCGCCCGCCTATTCTCGTTCGGCATCGGCAATGCGCCGAACCGTTTCCTGCTCGACGGGATGGCGGACCTGGGCCGCGGCGCTGTCGAATACGTCACTCTTGCCGAGAAGGGCAGCCTGGCTGCCGAGAAGTTCCATGAAAGAATATCGAAGCCTATACTGACCGACATATCGATAGATTGGGGTGGGCTGCCGGTTGACGACGTGTACCCGAAGCGCATTCCGGATCTCTTCAGCTCCCAGCCGGTGATCCTGAAGGGCCGCTACGTCGGGTCGGCGGAAGGCACGATCACCATTCATGGCAAGCTGGGAGGCAAGCCATGGTCGGAGGAAGTGCCTGTGACCCTCCCTAACGAGGAGGATGAGAACAAGGCGCTGCCCTCGCTTTGGGCGCGCGCTAAAATCGCCGATCTCACAGCTCAGGACTATTTGGGCCTCCAGAGAGGTGACGCGGACCCGAACGTTAAGGAGCAGGTAACCAGGCTGGCGCTCGAATACCAGCTTATGAGCCAGTTCACCTCTTTTGTTGCCGTGGAGGAGAAGATCGTGACGGAAGGCGGCCAGCCGAAGAAGGTAGCCGTTCCGGTCGAGATGCCCGAGGGCGTGAGCTACGAAGGCGTGTTCGACTCCATGAAGCTGGCGGCGGTCTATGGCGGGTTCGCTACGAATGCTGCAGCGGGCCTTGCTCCGCCTGCCGCTCCCGTCGCGGGGATGGTCCCCAGGCAGACCGGTTCCACATCCGTCGCGGGAGTGGCGTTCAAGGCCGGTCGTCTCGATTTGGAAGCCTCAGGCAAAGAAGAAGCTGTGCTCGATGAGGCAAAGCTGAGGGGGAAGACACCGGCCGAGCGGAGGAAGACCCTCATCGAAGCTCATCTCGATCCAGCGCTGCGGGGCATCGCGAAGAAGCTGGATAAGGGCGGCAACTACTACGTGCCGCGCAGAGTCCTTGTGAGAAACCGCAAGGTGCTCGTCTCGATCCGCCTGGTCGATGACTCGGTGCCGAAGCTCGCGCAGCTCAAGAGGCTCGGGTTCGAGCAGACGGCGGCCTCCGGGTCTCTCAGGATGGTCGTCGGCCGCGTGCCGGTCGGGAAGCTCGAGGAGCTTGCGCAACTGCTCTTCGTGATCAGGATAACACCGGTCCTCTGACGCAGGGCAGCGCCAGAGACTCCCCTGCACGGAGCCGTCTCCGGACAGCAGCTTGATATGCCGTCGGAGACGGCTCCCGCACGTTCTGGGCGCATCGTATTCGCTGTCGTGCGCTGACGGCTGATCTGCCGCCCGAAGAGCTGACCCACTCACCTTGACTGTGCAGCCCGTATTCCCTAATATAAGGTAACAAAGTCATCGGCTGCTAGCTCTGGAAGGAGTGTTTTCGTCGTGTCAAGACGTATCCTGGCCGTTATTGCCGCCGTAGGACTGGTGGGACCGCTGGTTCTGATGGGGTGTGCGAAGCGGGCCGATGTGGCCGCCAGGAACTCTGGTGTGATACTGATAGGGGAGTACGATGCGTTTCACGGACGCACTGCCGATTTCGGTAAGACAACCCACGAAGGCATAGTGCTGGCTGTTGATGAGATCAACGGGAAGGGGTTGCTGCTTGGCAAGCGGGTTGTGCTGAAGTCGGAGGACGACCGCGGCGAGGCCTCGGAAGCGCGCACGGCCGTGCAGAAACTGATAGACCGCGACGGCGTTGTTGCCGTCCTGGGCGAGGTCGCGAGCAGCAACACGCTGACGGCAGCGCCGGTGGCGCAGTCTAGTAAGATTCCACTCATCACTCCTTCATCCACAAACCCCGACGTGACGAAGATCGGTAACTACATTTTCCGAGTCTGCTTCACCGACGACTTTCAGGGCGCCGTCTGCGCGACGTTTGCAAGGGATAGCCTAAAGGCTGCTCGATCAGCCATCTTCAGAGATGTCACAAGCGACTACAGCAAGGGCTTCGCCCGGGCATTCGAATCGACGTTCCAGAAGAAGGGGGGCGGCATTGTCGCCAGGTCAACCTACACTCAGGGCGATAAGGACTTCAAGTCCCAGCTTACAGCTATCAGATCGGCAAACCCGGACATCATCTTTGTGCCCGGCTACTATGGCGAGGTATCGCTCATCGCCGTGCAAGCAAGAGACTTGGGCATCCGCGTACCACTGCTCGGCGGTGACGGCTGGGACTCGACTTCGCTCGTTCCGGCGGCCGGCACTGCGCTGGAGGGCTGCTACTTCAGCACTCACTTCAGCTCGCTCGACACCAAGCCCGAGGTGGCCAGATTCGTCAAGGCCTTCCGGAAGAGATATGGCCACGACCCGAATGCGCTTGCGGCCCTGGGTTACGACGCCGCCTGGATCCTCGCGGAAGCCATCAGGAGAGCGGGCTCGACCCAGGGCGACGCCATACGGCGCCAGCTTGCGGCAACGAAGGACTTCCCAGGGGTGACGGGCAGGATCACAATCGACTCACAGCGAAACGCCAGCAAGCCGGCCGTCATTCTGCAGATCAGGGGCACGAGCTTCGTATCCGTCGCATCCATAACCCCACGTCAGGTCAAGTAAGACGGCAAGCCAATTGGAGACACTCCTTCAGCACGCGGTAAACGGCGTAATGCTCGGCAGCATCTACGCGCTGATAGCCCTGGGCTACACGATGGTCTACGGCGTTCTCCGCCTCATCAACTTTGCCCACGGCGACGTTTACATGGTCGGCGCGTACATCGGGCTGTACGCCGCCCAGTATCTTCATCTGCAGACGGGCGAGGGCGTGCTGACGCCGCCCGCGCTGCTTTTGATCCTGCTGATCGCGATGGCTGGAGCGGCGGCCCTGGGGTTTCTGATAGAGCGCGTGGCGTACCGTCCGCTCCGCCGCGCGCCGCGCCTGACCGCGCTTATCACGGCTATCGGAGTCTCGATGCTCCTAGAATATGGCGGCCAGATTGTGTTCACCACCACGCCAAGAGCCTACCCGCAGCTCGCGATGGCCGAGAAATCGCGTGCCCTGGTCCTACGTGGAGTCAGGATCGACTGGGTGGACATCATCATCCTCATAGTTGCTGCTGTGCTGCTCATCACGCTGCAGATCATCGTGCACCGAACGCGCCCTGGAAAGGCAATGCGCGCGGTCTCATTCGACCGCGAAGCGGCGAGCCTGATGGGAATCAACACCGACACCATCATTGCGCTGACGTTCATCATCGGCTCGGCGTTTGCCGGGGCTGCAGGGGTCCTGGTTGGGATGCGGAGCCAATCCATCGAGCCGCTGATGGGGCTGATGGCTGGGATAAAGGCGTTCGTGGCGGCAGTGGTTGGCGGGATCGGCAGCATTCCTGGCGCCGCGCTTGGAGGGCTCGTCATGGGCGTCTCGGAAGAGGCCGTTCACGCGGTCTATCCTCAGCTTACGGATGCGGTAGTGTTCGGCATTCTCATCCTCATTCTCGTGCTCAGGCCGAGGGGACTTCTCGGAGGCCCGGCAATGGAGAAGGTATGAAGGTCAGGGACAAGCGCAGGCACATTCCCGCTCTCGTTTGGCTGCTATCGGTGATCCCCATAGCGCTCGTGCTGTCGGCCACCGGCCGGTACCTCGAGGGAGCCCTGCAGGGCTACTTCTTCCGCGTGCTGATGCTTTCGGGGATCGCGATCATCGCTGCAGTCAGCCTGAACGTCGTCAACGGCTTTACAGGACAGTTCTCGATCGGCCACGCGGGGTTCATGCTGGTCGGCGCCTATGCCTCTGCAGGAATAACCGTGTTTGCGCGGCCGCACCTGCAGCTGGCTCTCGATGCCGCGCACGTGCCGGCGAGCGTGCAGCCTCCTCTGGGATTCGGCGTTGCTCTAGTCGCGGCCGCTCTGGGGGCCGCTGTAGCCGGCCTGGTTGTAGGGCTTCCATCGCTTCGGCTGCGCGGTGACTACCTGGCCATAGCTACGCTCGGCTTTGGCGAAGCAATACGAGCCATCTTCGTCACCATCGACGCGGTTGGCGGCGCGTCCGGCTTGCACAACGTTCCACTCGACACCAACTTCGTGTGGGTGTTCCTCGGTGTCATCAGTGTGATCGTAACGGCGCGGAATCTGGCTCTCTCCACTCACGGCCGGGCGCTCTTCGCGATTCGTGAGGACGAGTTGGCAGCCCAGGCTGTGGGCGTAGATACGTTCAGGTACAAGGTGCTGGCGTTCGTGATCGCTGCGGCATGGGCTGGTGTAGCGGGGGCGCTCTTGGCCCACCTCAATCAGGGCGTAGACCCAAAGGACTATGGATTCATGAAATCCGTCGAGATAGTGGTGATGGTAGTGCTGGGTGGGTTGGGGAGTGTAACCGGCGCGGTGATAGCTGCTGTTGCGCTTACATGGCTCCCGGAGCTGCTCAGGCCTGTGCAAGATTATCGCATGGTCTTATACTCGGTGCTCCTGATTCTGCTTATGCTCCTGCGGCCGCGCGGACTGTTCGGCAGGAAGGAGTTCAGCTTGGGCAGCCTGTTCACGTTCCGGAAGGAAGCGGCGCCGCCGCGTCCTGGCAAGGAGGCCGGATAGGGATGGCCCTCATCGAGATCGACAGGTGTACTATCGCGTTCGGCGGGCTTATTGCGCTCGATGCGGCCAGCATGGCAGTCGATCGCGGGGAGATCGTGGGCCTGATCGGTCCGAATGGAGCAGGCAAGACCACCGTCTTCAACCTGATAACCGGGCACTGCCGGCCTGCCAGAGCGCGGTCGGCAACCGCAGAGGTGGAGGCCGAGGCTGAGGAGCAGCAGCACGTGACCGCAGCGGTGCGCCGCAGGATGAGGGTTCACTATGGCGATGTGATCTTCCATGGCGAGTCCATACGCTCCTGCCAGCCGCATGCGATTGCGGCCAAGGGGATAGCCCGGACGTTCCAGAACATTCGCCTGTTTCCGGAGCTTTCCGTGTTCGATAACGTCCGCGCTGCGTGCCACGTCCATGCGCGGTCGTCGGTGTCATCGGCTCTCCTGCGCACGTGCGGGTTCTATGTCGAGGAGCACGACATCAACAGGAATGCCGTTCACCTGCTGCACGTGTTCGAGCTGGGCAGGTTCCGAGACGAACTGGCCAGGAACCTGCCGTATGGCGAGCAGCGGCGGCTTGAGATCGCTCGGGCGCTCGCGACCAGGCCGAAGCTCCTCCTCCTCGACGAACCCGCCGCCGGCATGAACCCTCATGAGACTCACGAGTTGATGGAGCTTGTGAAAAGGGTGCGGGACGACTTCGAGGTTACCATCTTCCTCATCGAGCACGATATGAAGGTCGTCATGGGGATTTGCGAGCGAGTGTACGTCCTGGATTACGGGGAGGTCATCGCGCACGGCAGCCCTGAGGTCATCAGGAACGATCCGAAGGTCGTCGAGGCTTACCTTGGGGAGGACTAGGTGCTGGAGCTAGAGAACGTCGATGTCTACTACGGCGCGATCCACGCCCTCCATGGACTGACGCTCTCCGTCGGCGAAGGAGAGATCGTAACTCTCATTGGCGGCAACGGGGCCGGGAAGAGCACGACGCTCCGCACCATCTCCGGGATCGTGAGGGCGAAGCGCGGGCGGCTCCGGTTCATGGGCAGGGACATAGCCGACGTCGCGCCTGACCGGATCGTAAGGCTCGGAATCAGCCAGGCGCCGGAGGGACGCCGGGTGTTCGCTGACCTGACCGTCCTCGAGAACCTGGAACTCGGCGCGTACGCGCGCCGGGATCGCGGAAAGGTGCAAGGGGACCTGGGCCGGGTCTTCGAGTTGTTTCCGCGGCTCAAAGAGAGGCTTCGGCAGAAGGCAGGGACCCTCTCGGGAGGAGAGCAGCAGATGCTTGCCATCGGTCGCGCGCTCATGGCACGGCCGAAGCTGCTGCTTTTGGACGAGCCATCCCTCGGTCTCGCGCCCTTCCTAGTGCGAGAGATATTCAGTATAATAACCGAGGTACGATCGCAGGGGACAACCATTCTCCTGGTCGAGCAGAACGCACGGCGGGCGCTTGCGATAGCAGACCGGGGCTATGTGATCGAAACCGGCAGGATTGTGCTTGCCGATGCTGCCTCGGAGCTGCTCTCGAGCGAGCTCGTGCGAAAAGCGTACCTTGGAGAGTAGGAAACGAGAGGTGAAGTGCGGAATCCCTGGGCTGCTGATCCCCTGCCTCTGGCCTGCCTGTTCCCGCCCGGGGTCTCCGCCTTGTCGTTTGAGAACCATTCCAGCCTGGGGAAATAGCCGTCGATGAAGACGCCGGTCCTACGTGAGATCCACGAACGCTCGGGCGGCCGCTTTGCCGAGTATGCCGGATGGATGCTGCCTATGGACTACGGCAGTGCTGTCCGGGAGGTCAGAGCAGTGCGCACTGCCGCCGGGCTTTTCGACGTAAGCCACATGGGGCGCTTCGATATGTACGGCGAGTCCTCGCTTCGGGGACTCCAGAACCTGCTGACGAACGATCTGCCGCGCCTCGCGGATGCTGGCGGGCAGTACACCCTGATCTGCAACACGGAGGGCGGTGTCAAAGACGACCTGATCATTTATCGGAGATCGTACGACCTCTACTACCTCGTCGTGAATGCCGCGAATCTTGACAAGGACAAAGGCTGGATCAGCCAGCGCTTGCCGACGGGGGCAGGCCTGGTCGATTGCACGGACGATACGGCGCTGTTCGCGCTGCAGGGGCCGGAGTCTGCCGCCATACTCGCTCGCGCAGGCATGCCGGAGGTTGCCGAGGTCCGTCGGTTCCACCTGGCCGATGGCCGGATCGCCGGGGTTCACATCACGGCAGCGCGCACGGGTTATACCGGCGAGGATGGATTCGAGATCACCTGTCGGAGCCGAGATGCGGAGCTGGTGTGGACCACTCTGCTGTCGGCCGGCGAACCTGAGGGCCTCGTCCCGTGCGGCCTTGCTGCCAGAGATGTGCTCAGAATTGAAGCCGGGCTGCCACTCTACGACCATGAGATGGACGAGCAGACGACGCCCGTGGAGGCTGGGCTGATGCGCTGGGTGAAGCTCGACAAGGGCGCGTTCATCGGGAGGGACGCGATAGCGGCGCGGCTCCGGGTTGGGCCGGAGAAGAAGCTGATCGGTGTCCGTATGGAGGGCCGGGACGTGCCCCGCGCGGGAGACGCGGTCCAGAGTTCCGCCGGAGAGGGCCGCGTCACGAGCGGCACTTTCTCTCCGACTCTCGGCTGCGGGGTCGCTATGGCCTACATGCCGCCGGAAATCGCCGAAGGTGAACGGGTCCAGGTGATCGTTCACGGCAAGCCGCGGCCCGGCTGGCTGCGGAAGCTACCACTTTACTCGCGAGGTGCCAAACCGGCTGACCAACCCTGATCTAGGAGGACCGGATGTATCCAGAGGACCTGAAGTATACGAAGAGTCATGAATGGGTTCGCGTTGCCGATAATATGGCTACGGTCGGGATCACCGATTATGCCCAGGAGGAGCTTGGCGACATCGTCAATATCGACCTGCCGGCGCCAGGAGGCGCTGTGCGGGCAGGGGAGCCATTCGGCAGCGTGGATTCGGTCAAGGCCGTGTCAGACATCGTCTCGCCAGTGACGGGCGAAGTGGTGGAGGTCAACGAAGACCTTGCGGCCAGCCCCGAACTCATCAACCAGGAGCCCTACGGTTCCGGGTGGATGATCATCGTCCGGATGGAAGATCCATCGGAGCTGGCCGAGCTGATGACAAGCGACCAGTATGAGCGGTTCGTTGAAGCGCAGTAAGCTTTCGTACATACCGGCTACAGATGCGGATCGCGCGGCGATGCTCGCCGCAGTCGGCGCTCCGGACATCCAGACGCTATTCGAGCAGATACCCGAACAAGCGCGGCTCGAGAGGCCGCTCGATCTACCGGCGGGGCTTGCGGAGCAGGACGTGGTTGCTCTTTGCCAGGGGATGGCGGCCCGGAACAGGAGCCTGGAGGAACTGGTCTGCTTCCTCGGGGCTGGCGCTTACGACCACTATATTCCCGCGGTGGTGAGCGCCGTGCTTTCCCGGTCCGAGTTCTACACAGCGTACACGCCTTACCAGCCGGAGGCGAGCCAGGGGATACTGCAGTCCATCTACGAATACCAGAGCATGATCGCGGCGCTCACGCAGATGGACGTATCGAACGCGAGCCTCTACGACGCTGCGACGGCCATCGGGGAGGCAGCAATCATGGCCTGTGGGATAACCGGCCGATCCCGGGTGCTTGTCTCACGGGCCGCGCATCCCCACTTCCGGCAGGTTCTGACGACCTACACCTCCGGTCTTGGGATTCTCGTAGCGGAGACGGGTTTCACTGCGGGCACAACGGACGTGTCCGCGCTGCGGCGGGCGCTGGACGGTTCCGTTGCCTGCGTGGTGGTTCAGTATCCGAACTTCCTTGGGGCGGTTGAGCCGCTTGGTGTCCTGGCGGAGGCAGCACACTCGGCAGGCGCGCTTCTCGTCGTCAGTGTCGATCCGATAGCGCTCGGCCTGCTGACCCCGCCTGGTGCCTACGGCGCGGACATCGTGGTAGGCGAGGGCCAACCACTCGGGGCCCCGATCGGTTTCGGCGGCCCGTTCGTCGGCATATTCGCCTGCCGGCGCGACTACATCTGGCACATCCCCGGCAGGATTGTCGGCGCGACAGTTGACGCGGATGGCCGGGCGGCCTATACTTTGACGCTCCAGACGCGCGAACAGCATATTCGCCGCGAAAAGGCGACGTCGAACATCTGCACGAACCAGGCGCTCGTGGCTCTCGCAGCGACCGTATACCTCTCTGCTCTGGGTAAGAATGGCTTGCGGCACGTTGCAGAGCTCTGTTTCCAGAAAGCGCACTACGCAGAGCAGGAGATATGCCGCCGAAACGGCTTCTCTGCCCCATGGCGTGTCCCGTTCTTCAAGGAGTTCGTTATCAGGAGCCAGAAGCCTGTTGCCGAGGTGAACGCGCGACTGCTCGAGAACAGCATCCTGGGCGGCCTCGACCTTGGCCGGCACTACCCCGAGCTTGAGAACCATATGCTGCTCTGCGTGACCGAACGGCGGACAAGGGAACAGATAGACCGTCTGGTGGAGGTTTTGTGATATGGAGTGCCGGATGCGGAATGCGGAGCTAGGGACAGGGACCGTGGAAAGAGAAGGATGCGCTGCAGGCGCCGGGCCGGCGGCCACCAGGACGGAGCCGGTCATCTACGATCTGTCGAGGCCGGGCCGGGTAGCTTGCACCTTGCCCGAGGTCGACGTGCCTGAGATTCCTGTCGAACTTGCGCTCCCGGAAGGCATGGTGCGCGAAGACCTGCTGCTGCCGGAGGTGTCCGAGGTGGACCTGGTAAGGCACTTCACCCATCTCTCGCACCGCCAGTTCTGCATCGACAGCCAATTCTACCCCCTCGGCTCCTGCACGATGAAGTATAACCCAAAGGTGGATGAGAGGATCGCGGGGCTTCAGGGATTCGCCTCGCTGCATCCTCTGCAGCCGGAAGAGACAGTCCAGGGCGCGCTGGCACTGATGTACGAGCTGGAGCGGTATCTGGCCGAGATCGGAGGCATGGATGCGGTAACGCTTCAGCCTGCAGCCGGGGCGCAGGGCGAGCTTACCGGCATGCTGATGGTTCGCGCTTACCATCGGTCGCGCCGTGACGAGGCAAGGAAGGTTGTGATCGTACCCGACTCCGCGCACGGCACGAACCCTGCCACCGCCACCCGATCCGGGTTCCAGATCAGGAAAGTTCCATCTAACGATCAGGGAACCGTTGATGTCGAAGCGCTCAAGACGCTGCTCGGCCCGGATGTGGCAGGGATGATGCTCACCAATCCCAACACGCTCGGCCTGTTCGAGCACGACGTTGTCGAGATATGCAGGCTGGTGCACGAGGCCGGCGGGCTTATGTACTGCGATGGCGCGAACATGAACGCGATACTCGGCTACTCCCGCCCCGGGGATATGGGCTTCGACGTAATGCACTTCAACCTGCACAAGACTTTCTCGACTCCTCATGGCGGGGGCGGGCCTGGCTCCGGTCCTGTAGGGGTGAAGGATGCGCTCAAACCGTTTCTGCCGATACCGGTGGTAGAGCGGCGTGATCAGGTTATGGCAAGAAGCCTAGACATACCTGCGCAACGGCATGCCCAGGAATATTCCCTGAACTATGACACACCTGCATCGATCGGCCGCGTCCATTCGTTCTATGGCAACTTCCTTGTCATGGTCCGCGCGTATGCCTACATTCGATCCCTTGGCGCCGAAGGCCTGCGCGAGGTGAGCGAGAACGCCGTGCTCAACGCGAACTACCTTATGGCACGGCTCCGGAACGCTTACCCGGTGCCGTACGACGCTCGGTGCATGCATGAGTTCGTCTCGAGCGCAAAAGAGTTCAGGAAGCGCGGCGTGCGCGCGCTTGACATCGCTAAACGCCTGCTCGATTTCGGCTTCCATGCGCCGACGGTCTATTTTCCTCTCATCGTCGAGGAAGCTCTGATGATCGAGCCTACCGAGACGGAGAGTATGGAGACGCTGGATGCGTTCGCGGAGGCTATGCTGGAGATCGAGCGTGAGTCGAAGGAGGCGACCGACAGGGTGAGAGAGGCGCCGCACTGCACACCCGTGCGGCGTGTGGACGAGGCGACAGCGGCTCGGAGACCGAACCTCACATGCATTGGCGAGTGATCCCGTTCTCCTTGGGAGACCCGGCCTGGAATATGGCCGTTGATGAGGCCATTCTGGGATGTTTCATCGCCGGTGAGGCTCCGCCGACACTCCGCTTCTACGGTTGGACGCAGCCTGCGGTCACCATTGGCCGGCTGCAGCCGGTTTCGTCCGTGCCGGAGGGGTGGGGGACATGCGTTGTCCGGCGGCCGACCGGAGGCCGGGCCGTTCGGCATGGCACTGATCTGACTTTCAGCCTGGTTTGCGAAGCGGCTGAGCTTGGTTCGCCGGTGCGGGAGTCATACCGGAGAGTCGGCCAAGCTGTGGCGAGCGCACTCTTGGTGCTCGGGCTGCCAGCCCAGTTCTGCAGATCCACCACCGCCCCATCGAGCGTGAGGAGAACCGCGGACTGTTTCGAGCTGACGCTCGACCACGAGGTTTCGGTCGGGGGGCGGAAGGTCCTGGGGAGCGCCCAGACCCGCCGGTCGGGTGCGGTGCTGCAGCAGAACTCCCTTGCCGGGCCGCCAGGGCGGTGGTGGCCGGACTGCGGCAGGCTGGCGGCGGCGGTGGCAGATGCTCTTGAAGCCGAGTTTGGGGTCGAGCTCGTGCGCGGCGAACTCTCGGCAGCCGAGATTCGGATAGCCCGCACGCTTGCCGATAGCAAGTATGCGGCTGAGGCGTGGACCTTGCTTCGCTCCGTTTGACAGCTCTCGTTCGAGCGTGCTATACTGAGCACGAGAGTCTGAGAGGAGGCAAGCTGATGCCCAAGAAGATTCTGGCCGTTGACGACGAGAAGAACATAGTCCGGCTTGTTCAGATAAACTTGGAGAGGCAGGGCTACGAGGTCATCACTGCCAACGACGGCAAGGAGGCCCTAGAGAAGGTCGACTCGGAGCGGCCGGACCTGGTGGTTCTCGACGTCATGATGCCCTATATGGACGGCTTCGAGGTTCTGCAGAACCTCAGAAGGAACCCTTCCACCCGGGAGATCCCGGTCATAATGCTCACGGCGAAGGCGCAGGATCAGGACGTGTTCAAAGGCTGGCAATCGGGTGTGGACTGCTATCTGACGAAGCCGTTCAACCCAATGGAGTTGGTCTCATTTGTGAAGCGGATCTTCAGCTCGCTGGACGGGGTGGACAGCGGCGAGCGGCGGATCGAGTTGAAGTAGCGGAACCACAGGGGGATATCCCGTTTCCTAGGAGAGAGCGGTGGCTAACCAGAAGAAGACCTGGGCCGTAGTGCTAGGGACCGCTGCAGGAGCTGCAGCGGTGTCCATTGCTGTGATGTGGTATGTCAGGTCCCACAGCGCTGGGCAGCCGATCAGGGACGTGCAGGAGGCCATAAGTCGGGCCTACGAGAAGATCAGGGAGATCGAACAGATAGCGACGATGCGGCTTGCGCAGTAGCCGGCGTCGCGCGCGAGAAGCTTTGCCAGAAGGCTGGGGAACGGCTGCGTGCCCCGGCCTTCGCTTGTACGGGGTCCGATTTGAAGGTATGGAGCAGACACCGGGTCTAAAGCATTTGAGTATGGGGGTTGGGCTGCGGCGATCTCAGCCATACGCTGGCAGGCAGGCTGGTTCGCCGGCACGTGGCAGCGCGCTGAGCCTGCGCTCAACCTGCGCTAACGTGGAGGAGGTGCCCAAGTTGAGGAGCATAAGGAACCGGAGCATTAAGCATCCCAATACGCTGCCAGTGCTGCTCGCCTTTGCAGCGGCCGTGCTGCTGCCCGCCGCTGCGCACTCGGACGGCATGATCTTCCCCCGTCCCGAGGTGCCGACGCAGATCTTCTCCGTCAAGTATCACCACGTCGATATCGCCATAGACGGGCAGGGGGCGGTCACGTCGGTCGATCAGGTCTTCCACAACGACTCTCCGCGGGATCAGGAGGGAACCTATATCTTTCCCCTCGTCGAGGGTGCGACGTTCAACAGGTTCTCGATGTATGTGGGGGACAAGGAAATAGAGGGGAAGATCCTCGACAAGAAGGAGGCGCGGCAGGTCTACGAGTCGATCGTCAGGCAGAGGAAGGACCCGGCGCTACTCGAGTACATCGGCCGGAACACCTTTCGCGCGAGCGTGTACCCGATCCCTGCCAATGGCGACAAGCGCGTCAGGCTCGAATATTCGGAGGTGCTGCCGAAAGAGGGCGGCCTGGTCAGGTGCGTCTATCCGCTCTCGACCGAGCGGTTCTCGGCGAAGCCGCTGGACAACGTCCGGATCACGGTCCGCCTCTCGGCAAAGGTCGCCATCAGCAATATCTACTCCCCGACTCACGAGATAGATGTGAAGCAGAAGTCGCCGACGGAGGCCGTTGTCGAGTGGAAGGGCAGCAACATCAAGCCGGACCGCGACCTCGTGCTCTACTACGCGCTCTCGGACTCGGACTTGCCGATGCAGGTGCTCGCTCACCATGAACCGGGCGAGCCGGGTTACTTTATGCTTCTCGCAAGCCCGAAGCCGGACAGGGCTGCGAAACCGCTGCCGAAGAACGTGGTCTTCGTGCTCGACCGGACTGGCAGCATGGCCGGCAAGAAGCTCGATCAAGCCAAGGCCGCGCTCAATCACTGCCTGGCATCGCTCGATCCCCGAGACCGGTTCAACGTCATCATGTTCAACGAGAATACGACCTGGCTTGGCGAGGGCCTGCTGCCGGGCAACGAAGGGAACATAGACGAGGCGACTAAGATGGTCCGCCAGACCGACGCCCGCGGCGGGACCAATATAGACAGAGCGCTGCGCGTCGCGATCGAGCAGTACGATGGGGGAGGGGGCCGCAGCTACGTGGTCTTCCTGACGGACGGCATGCCCACTGTCGGCGAGACTGGTGTGGACAAAATACTCGAGAACGTGCGTAAAGAGAACTCCGGCCGCACCCGCATATTCGTATTCGGTGTCGGCTACGACGTGAACGCCCAGTTCCTCGACAGGCTTGCCCAGGACAGCAAGGCCGACGCCGACTATGTCCGGCCGGAGGAGGACATCGAGGTCAAGGTGACGGCCTTCTTCGACAAGGTCAGCGATCCGCTGCTGACGGACGTGAAGCTTGCCGTGACTGGTGCCGGGCGTGGGATCACCGAGGGGCGCGACAAACCGAAGGCGCTCGGTCTGCCACCAACGATCAGCGATATGTACCCTTCCGATCCGCTGCCGGACATGTTCAAGGGCGGGCAGCTGATCGTTATCGGCAAGTACGATGGGGCAGGGGACGTAAGCTTCACCCTGTCGGGCACGGCGCACGGCGCCAGGCGCTCGTACAAGGAGACCGTCACGCTTGCCAAGGCGGAGCAGGAGAACGATTTCATCCCGAGGCTCTGGGCTGCGCGGAAGATCGGCTATCTGCTTGACGAGATAAGGCTGCACAGGAGCAGCGAGCTCGTCGAAGAGGTGGTCAGGCTGTCCCGGGAGTTCGGAATCCCGACGGAGTTCACCTCGTTTCTGGCTGATGAGAGGGAGATGGAGGGCGGGGCTGTACCGCTGACGGCCGCCGTTCCCAGAGCCGAGGAGGCCCTTAAGTCGGCGCTGGCCGCAGACACGGGGTCGTGGAGCGTTACGCAAAGCTCGAATGCCAGATCGCTTAGGAACCAATCGACAGTCCCAGGGGCGGCGCAGCGGCAGGTCTACGTAGGCAATAGCCTGGGCGGCCCGACTGGCGCCGGCGGATTCGGAGGCTACGCGGGCAGCGGGTTCGGAACCACCAACACCTACCTCGACCAGAAAGGTAACGCCGTCGTCGTGAACACAATACAGAACGTTGGCACACGAACGTTCTACCGGCAGGGGAACCAGTGGGTCGATGCCCGCTACCAGTCTCAGAGGCTTTACAAGGTCCGACAGTTCAGCGACGCACATTTCCAACTGCTCGCAGCCGATCCCGAGCTTCGGAAGTACTCGACGCTCGGCGAGGTCACTGTGGTCATAAACGGCAACGCCGTTCAGATCGCCGGCGAGGGACAGGAGAAGCTGACTCCTGCGGAGCTGAAGGCGATCACCGGCCGGGCATAACGTGGATGAACCCACCAGGCCGCTACACAGGCCGGGGGACCGGGCCCCGGCCTGTTCGCCTTGACCGAGTGAGTCTGATAATAATACTTATGTTAACTCGCCTTTCCACATTCGGCAGTCTGCGACCAGCGCTTCAGTCCCCCACTACCCGCCGCGGGATCACCTTGTCAGCCGATCCCGTTCCTCCTCAAACGCCTTGTACTCACGTCCGTTGGCGGGTGCTGCGGAAACGTAGGGTTTCCGCGAGTATCGGTGGTGAAGCTCCCCCAGAGCATAACAGATCTGCTTCATCTTTTGGTAAGCCCGACGTCGGTCGGTCACAAGGTCCCCGCGGACTGTGTCCTGAAGTGGGAGTTGGAAAACCCTTCTCTTGTCACTCCAGATGACGACCAGCGTTGGCGGCCACTCGTCCGGATAGGGCTGACGTTGTTTCACATCGGAAGTCCGGGGGCGGAAGTCTCGCAGTCCAGAATCATCAACCTTCTGTCTGAGAGCGGTAAGCTCTCGATTCTTGAGCCTTGCCGAAATACGGAATGCGCGAACGAAGTTCTCCATCCGTCCGTTCCTGAAGTCGATCTCAGTACCGCCAGTGCTTAGGGCCCACTCATAGATGATGACCCTCAGCAACCTGGGCTTCGGCTTTGGCTTGCCTGCTGTAGCGCGTTTCTGTGCAGCCA
>Ga0315280_10000935_pt1 | contig 52607 bp, 55 predicted proteins | sample YL17G06_40_MG_FD_203697 | JGI IMG/M metagenome (GOLD analysis project Ga0315280, IMG submission 203697) | Sediment microbial communities from Yellowstone Lake, YNP, Wyoming, USA - YL17G06_40 | ecosystem: Environmental > Aquatic > Freshwater > Lake > Sediment | place: USA: Wyoming | collected... | reverse complement strand
GCTCGGATCCTCGTACGGTTTTGTCAGGGCTGAGGCTCCGATCAAGATCATCGTCGAGCACACGAGCGCCAACCCGAGCGGGCCTGTACATGTGGGAAATGCCCGGAACTCCATTCTAGGCGACTCCCTAGCTCGCCTTCTAGAGGCTAGAGGACATATCGTCTCGAGGCACTTCTACATCGATGACGTCGGACGCCAAGTAGCTGTCATCGCCTACGGCTACAATCTCCTAGGAAGACCCAAACACGAGGGAAAACCCGATCTCTGGGTGGGCTTTCTCTATGCCACAACCAGCTGTCTTGTCGCGATACGGAGTCTCAAGGAAAAGGTTGTGCGACTGAAGCAGAGCCAGGGAAAGGAGGGTGAGCTTAGAAAGGCGCAGGAGGAGCTTGACGATTGGGTTGCCGCCGCAGCGGACCTGCGGGCGAGGAATCAGACTGTATTTGATAGGCTGGCGGATAGGATTGAGAGAGATCCGAGCCCTGAGGCATCAATCGCCGCGATCGTGCAGGGCTACGAACAGGCGGAGTCTGGATCAAAGGCGCTGGTCCGTGAGATCGCGGATCTCTGTCTGAGCGGCTTCAGCGAGACCTACAAGAAGATTGGTATCTCCTGGGACTCCTGGGACTGGGAGAGTGACATGGTCTGGAGCGGACGGGTGGCGGAGGCCCTGAAACGACTGAGGCAGACTGGATATGTGAGGGAGGAGGATGGGGCGGTCGTGTTCGATGCGGAGAGGGCTGCCGCTGACCTGGGGCTCAAGAGCGTCTTTGGGGTCCAGGAGAGTCACGAGATCCCGCCGCTCACCCTGATCCGTTCCGACGGGACGACGCTCTACACGACTCGGGATATAGCCTACAGCTTCTGGAAGTTCGAGAGGGCGGAGAGGGTGGTGAACGTGATCGGATCCGAGCAGTCATTGGCTCAGCTCCAGCTCAGAATCGCGGTGGCGGTGCTTAGTTCCGCCTCAAGAGCTGCAGGCCTCGTACACTACGCCTACGAGATGGTTGAGCTCCCGGGCTACAAGATGTCGAGGCGGAGGGGAAGGTTCATCTCGTTTGACGAGATACTCGACGAGTCCATTCGCCGGGCGTACGACGAGGTGACCAAGAGGTCTCCTCAGCTGGATGAAGAGGAGAAGAAGAGGATAGCCTTCTCTGTGGGGATAGGGGCGGTGAAGTACGCCATGCTGGGGGTCGCGCCGGTCAAGCCTGTCGTGTTCACGTGGGATAGGGTTCTGAACTTTGAGACGAACAGCGCTCCGTTCATTCAGTACGCCCACGCGAGAGCCTGCAACATCCTTACCAAGGCTGGGGAGCTGGACGCGAACTCCGACTTTGCCCTGCTCAAGGACCCTCTAGAGTGGGACCTTGTGATAAGGGTCGCTCGGTTCCCTGACGTCTTCATCGACGCTGCGGAGAACCTAAAGCCGAACGAGATAGCCGAGTTCGCTAACGCTCTCGCAAGCAGCTTCAACTCATTCTACGCCAGTCTGCCAGTCCTTCGGGCCGAGACGCCTCCGCTCAGGGATGCGAGACTGTGGATGGTTGATGCGGTCCGTTGGACCTTGAGGAACTCGCTGGAGCTTATGGGAATAGAGCCATTAGAAAGAATGTAGGGGGGCGGCTAGTAGGCCGGGGGGAAGTACATTTCAGGCTTGCCCTTCGGGGTCTTCTTATAGAGGTCTGCGTACTTGGCCAGCTTCGCTCGGTCTATCTCCACCCCCAGTCCGTGCCCCTTCGGAACTCGCAGGTTGCCTCGGTCCAGCTTGAACGGTTCGGTGATGATGTCGTCCACAGCTGACTGCCCGAAGTCAGCGCCGACAGATGGGATGTCGTTTGCGTAGGCTACGATGGGCGTGGAGGTGGCGAGGTGGAGCCACGCTGATACGGTCACGCCCGCGCTACTCACGTGAAGTATCACGGGGATGTCGGCAGCCTCAGCCATGCCCGCCACCTTCTTGAACCAGAGGAGCCCCCCCAGCCGGTTCGGATCTGTGCTGATAAAGTCGGCTGCCCGATTCATTATTGCCTCCAGCGCGCGGTAGGGGTCGAGTATGCCCTCGCACATCGCTATGGGTACGCCAACCCTCCTTCTGACCATAGCCAGTCCATCGATGTCCCATCTCGGTACGGGTTGCTCGACGTACTGGGGGTCGAACTTGGCAATCTTGTTGATCTGGCGGATCGCCGTTGGCGGAGACCAGGCTTGGTTCGGGTCGACCCTGATCTCAACCCCGTTCCCCACCGCGTCTCGAACCTGTCTCACTATCTCGATGTCCTCGACCGGATCGCGGCCGACCTTCAGCTTGAGCGTGCCAACCCCCTGTTCGACCGCCTTTGTTGACTCCTTAACGACCTTGTCGGGGGTGTCGATGCCGAGGAACGCTGCGACCGGAACCCTCTCCCGATAACATCCACCCATCAGCTTGTACACAGGCTGCTTCGAGGCTTTACCGATTAGATCCCAGCATGCCATTTCCACCCCTGAGATCGCGTAGTTGGCGGCGTCGAGCCACCAGAGTCCTCGTCCTGATCCGAGGTAGTGTTTGACGACCCTCTCGATGTCGAATGGATCTTTTCCGATGACCAGCCGCTTTATTTCGTTGTGTATCATGGTGTCTGTTCTTTCGGAGTATCTGGTCTCTCCGATGCCTGTGATGCCCTCGTCGGTCTCCAGCTCGATTATGACCGCTGAGATCCTGCTATCGACGCCCATCGAGACCCGTACGGGTTCTCTGAAGGGGATTGTGATTAGTGTGGTCTTCAGGTCTGTGATCTCCATCCAGAACCCTCCCGAATCAATGTCAGGAGGGATTAGGTAAATATCAGTACCCGTTGCAGAGGCGCCGGAGAAGCTAGATGTGTAGAAGAAGGGAGTGGTTGGGGGGTCTTCCTCGGATCAGCAGACGTCCTTGACAGCGAAGTCGAGCCCTAGCTCCTTTAGCTTCTCCTTTGTGGGGTTCCCGGTCTTCCTGTCCCAGCCTCGATACTGGTAGTAGTCGTCCTTCATCCTCTCTAGAACCGGCTTGGGCACGACACTGCCCTTCATCGGTCCCTCAGGAATCGGTTCCTCGGTGAACCTCCAAGGCAGCTGATCGTCTTCTCTGGTGAAGCCCTCCCGGGCTGAGAAGCATCGGATCATGTTCCACTGCCTCTCCGCCGTCCTCCGCGCCTCTTCGTATCCGAGGCTCCAGCCGGTGACCGCGTTCAGGGCGTCTATGACGTTCTGGCTGATCTTGATGGGCCCCCAGATGGTTTCGGGGAGGTGGCAGAGGAGCATCGAGTCGCAGAGGATCAGCCAGTGGTTGATCTCGGCCGCGTAGGCGCCCTTGCCCTCCGGGTTCTTACGGTCTACGAGCCCCATCTTCTCTCCGGTGGGTCGGATATCGTGGTGGCTTGCACCCCTCGGACCTGTGGCATATCCAACCGCGGCTCCGAGTAGCGGTCGAGCGGTGTGGCCCGGAAACTCCATGCCCTTGTTCTGGATAGCGTAGCGGGCGCTGTCCTTCCCAACGATCTCGGATGCCGCCCGTGTGCCCTTGGCCAGCAGTGCGCCGAAGCCCTCGAGACAGCCTATCTTCTCGAGCGTTTCGAGCATGGCATCGGCGTTTCCGAACCTCAGGTCGATCCCGTCTGTGTCCTTCTTGCTGAGAATCCCCTTCTCATAGCACTCCATGGCCCACGAGATGGTCAGGCCGGCGGAGATTATGTCGATTCCGTACTCGTCGCAGATCTCGTCAGCCTTGCAGAGCGCCTCGATGCTGTCCACGCCGCAGCAGCTTCCCAGAGCGTATATGGTCTCGTAGTCCACTCCGTTGATGACGGACTTGTACGGACCCGATGGCACGACGCTGTACTTTGTGCAGTTTACGGGGCAGGCGAAGCACGCTCGATCCCCCTTCACAACCTTCTCCCGCATCGTCTCTGCGGAGATCCCCTTCGCCTTCTCGAACACTTCCGTCTGCCAGTTCCTTGTGGGCAGGATCCCCGCCTCGTTCATGGCGAGCACGTTTCGGGGCGTTCCGAACTGTGACAGCCCCTGAACCCCGGGGGTGGTCTTCATCAGGTTGCTAAGCCGGGACGCGACCTCGAGGACCTTTTGCTTGTCGGGAACGGTAACCGAGCCAGTGCCTCTCACCGCGATAGCTTTCAGATGTTTTGATCCCATGACCGCGCCCATGCCGCCGCGTCCTGCAGCTCGTATGTCACAGAGCACCATGGCGTAGGGGGCTCCATTTTCACCGGCGTTGCCGATGGTGGCGATGTGGATAGAATCGTCCCCGATCTCCTTCCGAAGCATCTCCTCGGTCTGGAAGGTATCCTTTCCCCAGAGGTGCGAGGCGTTACGGATCTCAACCTTATCGTCGTCTATCCAGAGGTAGGTCGGTTTTTGGGCTCTTCCTTGGATGACAACACCGTCGTACCCAGCGAACTTGAGTTCTGACCCGAGAAACCCGCCGAAGATACTATGAAAGAATGACTTGGTGTAGGGTGACTTGCTGCACACACAGGCTCTGGAGGCTGTCGGGATTATGGTTCCTATCAGCGGGCCTGTCATAAGGGCAAGTCTGTTCTCGGGTCCTAGGGGCTCGGCTTTCGCCGGTATCTCCTTGTACAAGATCTGAGCCGACAGTCCGGCACCACCGACGAAATCACGTGCCCACTCCTCCTTGAGGGGCTCCTTCCATATGCGCTCCTTCGTGAGGTCTACTCTCAGAAGCTGTCCGACATATCCTCCGTACTTGAACTTTCCAGCCATTTCGTTATCCTCCTCCAACCGGAAAGATGATCGCTATCTCGTCCCCGTCTCGTATGGGCGTGTTAAGGTCGTAGGTTGACCTGATGAGCCTCTCGTTCAACTTTATAAGGAAGGGGGCGATCTCGCCTGTATTCTTGTCCCATATCTGGTCCCTGAAGGCGCGTCCGTATCTCCTGTTCAGCGTCTCGAACAGTCCGCCTACGGTCTCGGGCTTCCTAACCTCGACTTCGAGGATCTCTGCGCCTAGCACCGCTCTTATGTTCGAGAAGGTCTTTACCTTGACGCGCGCCAAGGGTTTTCACCTTACTTGTTGACTGAGGCGAACCAGGCTTCGGCGATTCTTTTCGCCTGGGATATCGGCGGGCGTTTCGGTGCCTTATACATCTCCTTCCAAGCGAGTGCGCCCGGGAGACAGAACTTCACGCACTCTGGGTCGCCTTGACAGTAGTCGCAGGTATCGAGTAGTAGTGGTACCGGAATCTCGGGCATGCCCGTCAGGGTGACCTTGATCCTTGACTTGTGCGGATTGAACTCCGATGTCTTCTCAAGGGAGCATGCGAGCTCGCACAATCTGCACCCCGTGCACTTCTCCATTAGAATCTGAATGTGCTTCTCCAATCACACGCCACCCCGAGGCACTGGCTCTCAATTGATTGCGGAATTGAATGCTTAACAATTTTCTGCCTCCTTCGTCTGGAAAGAACTGGTGAACAGATGCACCCCAAGACGCAACGGCTAGACTCACAAAGTGAGGATTGAAAGCTATAGTACTTTGAAGCCAGAACTCAGTTAATTCGAAAGCCCGGCGAAAACTCGCTTTCCGCAGGCACTTGGTGCGGTTTTCTGGAGGAAACTTTATATTATGGTGAGGAAAACCCCATGTGGTGAAAAACTTTGGAAACTGGAGTAGAAGTTAAGAAAGTGGACTCTCAAGGTCGCCTCATTCTGCCTGCGGATTGGCGAGAAGCTGAGATTGGGGAAAGTCGAGAGTTGTACATCATCAAGAGGAAAGGATACTTGAAGATATTCCCTAAGCGCCGCATTGATTTGGCTGAAAACTTTGACAAGGTTGATCTGGGCGTAGAAACTATCGGAAGCTGGAAACAATTCGAAAAGAGATTCTACGAGGCTGGCGCATGAGATTCTTAGATGCGAATGTGTTCATTTACGCCTATTACAAACCGAAAAAGCAGTTGTCTCAAAAGGAAAAGGGAATGAAGGAACGAGCCAAACAGATAATCAGCAGCGTATCTCAAGGAAAAGAAGAAGTGATGATGACTGTTGTACACCTGTCCGAAATAGTGAACATTCTCAAACATGGCATGCCGCTAGACCAGCTAACCAACGTCATACGCGGCTTATTCATGCTTGACAACGTAAGGATACACGGCGTAACCAGGGAAGCGTACTTCGCCGCAACCGAGCTAGGAGACGATTTGAAACTTGAAGCCAACGACGCTCTAGCCGTCGACGTTATGAGGCTGAATGACATAAAGGAAATATACTCATTCGACGAGGACTTCGACCAAATAGAGGGAATTATAAGGCTGCCAAAACTGTAAAGAACAAAAGCCCGTGTTAGCACCTTAGGTGTGGCTGAAGTTGGCGCTAGGAATAGATTGAGGCTTCTACACCCGGCTAATGATAAGACACTATTAGTAGCAAAGAACGTATCACACTTATTTCATTACTAAATGTAGCCGGAAAAATGTTCGAAATAGGGGGATCTGTCGTTTGAAATTGCTGACTTACCGAATCGGGAAGAGGCTTAGGCTGGGGGCTCTCCTCGGCGACAGCGTCGTCGATCTGAACAGAAGTTATGCGAGGTATCTGTGGGAAGAGCGTGAAGAGGAAACGCCCAGGAAGCTGGCGAACAGGATTCTGCCACCCGACATGCTCTCCTTTCTGGACGAGGGGAAGGGAGCTTTAGAGGCAACGAAGGTAGCGGTCGAGTATGTGAAGAGGTTGGATGAGCGTGAGAAGATGGGGATCGCCCACGAACTGAGTGCGGTGAGCATCGCAGCCCCAATCTCTCGGCCGAGGAAGAACGTATTCTGCTTGGGCATGAACTACGCGGACCATGTCTTGGAGATCTCCAAGACGCGCGGGACGCCCGTTCCGCCCCCTCCGAAGGACCTACCATCGCCCTTCACAAAGCCACCCACTGCCGTTATCGGGCCATATGACGCAATCGTCCATCCCAGAGTAACGGAGAAGCTGGACTACGAGGTTGAGCTGGCCTTCGTTATCGGCAGGAGAGGAAAGTACATCCCTGAAGAGGAGGCGTACGAACATGTGGCGGGATACACGGTCTTCAACGATGTGAGCGCAAGGGACCTACAGTTCGATGTTGGGGTCTTCAGGGGGAAGGGGCTGGATACCTTCGCGCCTATGGGTCCCTATCTTGTGACCAAGGACGAGATCCCTGATCCTCACAGCTTGGACGTGGAGTTGAGGGTGAACGGGGAGGTGAGGCAGAAGTCCAACACGGGAAACCTGATCGTCAAAATCCCCCGCATCGTCCACCTCCTCTCTGCGGGGATGACCTTGGAGCCCGGTGACATCGTCACTACCGGGACGCCTGGCGGAGTCGGAGTGGGCAGGGTTCCTCCCGTCTTCTTGAAGCCCGGAGATGTTGTGGAAGCAACGATCGAGAAGATTGGCACTCTGAGAAACCGCGTGATCGCAGAGGCGTGACTCTCGTGCTATGTACTAGACTAAAGCTGGCGAGGCTTGCTCGGCGAAACTGTGTGCAAACAGAAAAACGATTGAGAAGAGAAGAAGGTGGTCACTGGTATCTTCGGAAGCTTAGTATCTCCAGTATGCATCCGACGAGGTCCTGGGTGTCCATGTAGGCCCATCCTTCATCGGGATCCTCCATTTTGTTCACTTGCAGGGGCTTGATCCCGAGTTTCTCCCACTTCTCGAGCTCATCCTTGAATGGTAGGGGTGTTGGTACACCGATGTGGTGTATTCCTTCTCCGTGCTTCTTCAGGAACTCCTGATAGATCGACTTCCCCTCCAGGGTCTCAACAAGCTCCAGGTATATTGGGCCGACCTTTGCGTGGGCGAACTTCAGGGTGTAGTCGACCGGCTCACCACGTACACTGGCCCTTGACGATGGGGTCTTGAGGACTCTGATCCTGAACGGACCGATGCCGAGCCTCTCAACGAAGGCCTTCGCCGTTTTCTCTACGTCTCGAACCACGACGCAGACGTGGACGATTTCCCGCACCATGATCTTGTCCTTGGGAATGCTTCCCTTCTCTGTTGCGCTCATAGTTTCATCGGTAGATACGCTTCCGCGCAATGCTATTAATGATTGCGGATAAGTGGCCGGCTGTGAAGAGGCCTACTCCGAAATTGGAGATGATGGTCTATCCAGGGGCGGGCAACGGGCTATTTCACGAGAAGAGGGAAAAATGGTGGAATAGCTAAGAACATTCGGAATAGTTGAAGTATGTGGCACGCTTCTATGGGACGTACCTCATTTTCGCGGCTATGAGCGAACCCTGCGGGGTTCTATATCGTTACTTCCGCGGATTTCTTGCCACTCATGTAGTCTATGTCTGCTCTGCCAATCACGATCTTCTCTAGTCTTTCCGGACTTAGCCCCGCCATCAGCGGTTCTGGTTTTCCATCCAACTGTCTTATCATGCACTCCAACGCGTGGCGCTTTTCCTTGAGGCTGTTTAGCAGAGTTACCTTGCCCGAGAAGTGGACGGAGGCGTAGAGGTGCGTGCACTTGCCCTCGGCGTAGCCGTGATCGAGCACGGCTTGTCCCCACACAGAGTTGTTTGACTTGAGATAGGTAAGTTTCTTTCCTTCGCTGGCGCAGTGGAAGTAGATACAGTTGCGATCCTCGTCGTAGCCGTGGCTGACAGACACCAAGTACGGCTGGTTGTCCATGGACATCGCGAGCGTCACATACTGGGTGGATTTCAGTATCCTTCTCATGATCGCTGGGTCTGTTATCTCCTTATCCGTTCGTCTCACATGGAAACGCATGGGATAACTCTCCCACTGAACTATTCAACATGAAGATGGCTGCCTAGTGATTCTCTAAGTTCCTATTTGATAGCTTATCTCTCCCTTGAAGCGCGGTCTGAATAAGGTTCTGTCGGTCTTGTCCAGACGTAAAAGATGCGCGCGCGACGAAGACTTGGTCAGGCAGAGCAAGCTCGATCGGATTTCTCCTGTCTGTTGAAAGACGTTGAGACCATAAAGCTCGATGACTATCCCTCAGTGATGTTCAGCATTTCAAGCAACAAAGTTGCTCAGATAAGGAGAAAGGGAAGCAAGATCTTTTTGAATCTAGCAGACCATATTGAATGTAAGGATGAAATTGTGGCTAGGTATGTTGAGCTGCACCTGGGGTCGATGGACGATGAGCTAAGAAATGCTGAGGACCTGAAGAAGGAAGTCTGCGGAATCAATACGCCCAAAGGGCTACCAATAAATGTGTATCAGATACTTCCTACAATTTTTGGACACTTCTTCTCAGGGTTTAGCGCCTAAGCATTGCTATTTTCTTTAGGGAGTGACTATCGCCAGTTTGAGCTGTTTAACCCCTCTCCTCGTCTTCAGCTCCTGAGCAAGATCCCTGACATCTGTAGCTTTACCCTTAACGGCAATTATCTCCAGGCAATTTTCTTCATCCAGATGAACGTGCATAGATGAGCATATGGCCTCCTCAAACTGGTGCTGGACATCCGTTAACTCCTCTTCTAACTCCTTAACTCCGTGGTCGTATACCATGGCGATGGCGCCTATCCCCTTCCCCATTTTCTCGCACATCCATTTAGACTCTGTTATGAGGCTCTGCATAGCATCCTGTATGGCCTTCGACCGGTTCTCGTATCCCAAGCGCTTTATGTGATCATCAAATCTCCTGAGCAAGTCTTGGGGAACAGAGATGCTGATTCTGGAAACTTGAGTTTTAACCAATACGAACTCCCATACCTAATCGGTATTACCAAATAATAAAACTTTAATAATGGTCATAATACTATTTTGTGTATTAGTATTACCACTTGCTGAGGTGACGTAGATGCACATTCCAGATGGTTTTCTCGACTTATCGATTTGTATAATCACGTACCTTAGTGCGCTGGTCTTCTGGGGTTTTGCATTTCGCAGAATGAAACAGGTTCTAAGCGACAGACAAATTCCTTTAATGGCCACGCTAACAGCGATGTTTTTCGCTGCGCAGATGATGAATTACCCGATCATCGGCGGTACAACAGCGCACCTGTTAGGCGGCCCCATTCTGGCAATAACTCTTGGGCCCTATGCGGGAGTACTGTCGATGACGATAATCCTTTTGATTCAAGCATTTTTTTTCGGCGATGGTGGAATAACTACCTTCGGCGCTAATGTGTGGAACATGGGAGTCATCGGCGTATTCGTCCCCTACATCATCTTTCTACTTGTAACAAAAATAGCGAAGAACAAAAATGGGCTACTGATTGGAGCCTTTTTGGGAGCTTTCGTAGGGGATGTACTTGCTGCGATTTTCGCTGGCTTCGAGCTAGGGCTCTCCACACTCTCGTTTCCATATAGCGTTTCAATAGCTGTCACAGCGATGGCTATCCACCATTCCTTTATCGGAATCGGGGAAGGCGTAGTCACAGCGATAATTATCTCCGTTCTTATGAAAGCTAGGCCTGACCTGCTACAATTACCCAAGGTGGCACCAGCGTGGATGGAACGATTTCCCACAATCTCAACAAGTTAGGAGGATTATGAAAATGATCAAAAATAAACGAACTTTCATGGTAGGCATGATGGTATCCATAATCTTCGTCATACTAGGATGCGTGTGGCTCTCTCTTTCCGCGGAAACTCTAGACGAGGTCGCTGAACATTTCGGTGCTTCAGAGTCTCCGGTATGGACTCCACCTATCCCCGACTATGAAATACCTGGACTTGAAGGAAATCGGGTAACAGCTATCATAGTAGGAATTACTTTTACACTCTTAACGCTGGGAGTTACCTTAGTTGTTGGCAAGGCCCTGAAATCAAAACCCTGATTTGCTACCCGCGCGCGGATGCAACCCATGTTGAGAAGCCTATTTAAGACGTTAGAGGAAATCGTGTATGTCGAAAAATACTCCGCTATAAGGGGTATAGTCCAAAGCATCGATCCCCGACTAAAAATCTTCTCCTTCACGATCCTCATATTGACAGCAGTATCGGTAAGGACTATAACACCACTAATTCTCCTATTTGTAGCAATCACCGGTCTTTCGGTTGCAACAAGGATTCCCTTGAGGTACTTCCTCTTCAGAGCCACATTTTTTGTTCCATTATTCACCGCCATGATAGTACTACCATTGATTTTTATAACGCCTGGAATACCCCTAGCCGTAATCGGATTTGACCAGTATTCTCTTTGTATCACAAATGAGGGAGTCTATGAGGCTGTCCACTTTACTCTCAAGATTTGGGTTAGCGTGGCTTCATTGACACTCTTGGTGTTAACCACACGCTTCTCCAGTCTGCTTCACGCCATGGAGAAGTTAAAGATACCCAAAGTCTTCGTAATGATGACTGCTGTCACGTATAGGTTCATCTTCCTCTTCGCTGACGAGGCATACCGGATGGTCTTGGCGAGAGAGTCTCGTAGAGTCGGTCGAGAGCATGCTATACAAGTTATGAGGTCACTAGCCAACATCATCAGTACACTCTTCATTAGATCATACGAGCGAGGCGAACGGCTCTATATGGCAATGTTAGCGAGAGGATACACAGGAGACGTCAAGTCTCTAGTTGAAATGAGATTACAAGCCATCGATTATCTTTTTGGAATTGTTGTAGTTTCTCTATGTGCCTTGACCTTTCTCATAGATTCCTCGCATATAGGAGGTTTATAACGTGACTGAAGTAGCGATAGAACTTGAGGGAGTAAAATACGCGTATCCTGATGGAACCGTAGCCCTTGACGAAATAAGCCTCAAAATTCTAAAGGGCGAGAGAGTGGCTATTCTAGGTCCGAATGGCGCCGGAAAATCCACCATGGTCATGCTCATGAACGGACTGTACACACCCACAAATGGAAGCATCAAAATCTCAGATGTGCCCCTCAGCAGGAAGAGTGTGCCAGAGATAAGGAGGAGGGTCGGCGTAGTATTCCAAAATCCAGACGATCAACTCTTCTGTCCAACCTTGTGGGAAGATTTGGCCTTCGGCCCCTTAAACATGGGTTTACCTAAGGAGGAGGTTAAACAAAGAGTGCGGGAGGCACTTGAAACAGTCCATTTGGAAGGTTACGAGAATAAAGCGCCTCACCACCTCAGTATTGGAGAAAAGAAGAGGGCGGCGATAGCATCAGTATTAGCCATGAAACCTGAAATATTGGTTCTAGACGAACCAACCGCCAACCTGGACCCTGGAAGCAGTCGCGAATTGACAGCGTTTCTTAACAAACTACACGATACTCAAGAGGTAACACTGGTGTTGGCAACACACGACGTTAACCTTGTCCCTATGCTTGCGGATAGGATTTACCTCTTGAACAAGGGAAAAATACTCATAGAAGGTTTGACGCCTGAAATTTTCTCAAACCCCAAGCTATTGAGGGAAACCAATCTAGAGCTTCCAGTCATAGCTTTATTTTCAAGATGCCTTAAAGAACGCGGTTACGCGGATCTAGCTAACGTTTTTCCGTTAACTGTCGAAGAAGCAGTGAGCTGGATGCTTGATATCATTAAAAGTGAAGCCCGAAAAAGAGCTTAAACCTTAGATTTTTTGGCTTTGGCGATACGGTTGGCGATTAAGGCTGCTATGGCACCGGCCGCGACTCCGCCATCAATGTTTACAACGGCTATGCCCAGAGAGCAAGCCTGGAGCATAGCCATCAAGGCACTGATCCCCTTCTCCCCAAAGCCATAGCCCATCGACGTCGGGACGCCTATTACAGGAAGGTCTATCATTCCCGCGACAACAGAGGTAAGTGCACCCTCCCTTCCGGCAACAACCACGATGACCTCTACATCCCTCTTAATCATCTCGCTTAAAGGCGGGAAGAGCCTGTGGATTCCGGCAACTCCGACATCGAAGGCAGTGGCCACTTCACAACCCATCGCCTCGGCCACGACCCTTGCCTCCTCAGCAACAGGTAGGTCGGATGTCCCAGCAGTGAGAATCCCTATCTTGCCCCCTGTTTTCTCCGTTTCAAAGCCTTCTCTCTTGAGGATGATCATTCTTGCTCTTTCATTCAATTGTAGTTCTGAGCCATTTGGGACAATCTTTTTGATGGCTTTCGCCTGTTCCTCGGTCACCCGACTAATGATGACTCTTCCCCTCTTCTCCAGAATCTTTGAGGCAATCTCAGCGATGTCCTCTAGCCTTTTGCCCTCAGCAAGGACTATCTCAGGGAACCCTTTCCTCATCTCTCGATTCACATCTAACCTCGCTATTTCGCCAACTTCAGCAATTGCGGTCACCCTCAAAAGCTTCTCGGCTTCATCGATGGAGATCTCACCCTTTGCGAGCCTCTCCAATACTCCTCTTAACATATATCCAACTCCACGACGTTTATAGGAATGTCTAACAGATTCTATGAATATCAATTGACTAAAGAGAAATTTAAATGTCATTAGCTAAGCGGGTCTTGGTCATAGATTGCCAGTTGGCTGGAATTTCAGGAGATATGGTCGTTGGCGCTCTCCTAGACCTCGGGGTTGACATCGCTAAGTTTATCGAGACCATAAAATCCGCCTGTAGTTATCTTGAAGGCTGTAAGGGGTTAGAGGTCACGGTTAACGAGGTCACACGAAGAGGGTTCAGAGCCAAAAAACTCCATGTTAAGGCTGAGGAACACGCTACCCAAAGAGCAGGTGCTGAGCTCAGAGATGCTATCATGAATTGCGCGGATGGAATAGGCCTGTCAAAAGAAGCGAAGGATTTCGCCTTAGACTCCATCGAGACTCTGATTAATGCGGAGGCAAGGATCCACGGAGAAAGCCCCGACGAGGTCCATCTACACGAAGCAGGCTCTGTAGACACAGTTGTGGACATCGTTGGTGCAGCCGCTGCGTTGGAGGATCTGGATCTCTTTAAAGACACAAAGATTTACTCTACGCCTGTGGCAGTGGGGGGAGGTCTGTTCAAGTTTTCACATGGGACGGTTCCAAGCCCGGCGCCCGCCACAATCGAGATCTTGAAGTCGAGAGGCTTCCCTATGGTCGGCGGGCCGATCAGCTTCGAACTGGCCACTCCTACGGGAGTTGCGATTCTCGTAAACTTGGTGGATCAGACCACAGACTTCTATCCGCCCATGAAGCCGAAGGTCGTTGGCTATGGTGCCGGGAGCAAGGACTTTAGAGAGATCCCGAACGTTCTGAGAGTGGCCTTGGGAGAACCTCTCAGCTATGGTTTATTGAGCGATGAAATCTACGTGCTAGAGACCAATCTAGACGATGCGACCGGCGAGGTAATTGGATACGCGATGGATAAACTACTACGGGAAGGAGCGAAGGACGTAAGCATCATCCCCATGTCCACAAAGAAGAATCGGCCGGGGCAAATTCTGAAGATAATCGCTGACAAAGAGGATGTCGAACGGTTGTCGCTGATCTTGATGGAGGAGACAGGCACCCTCGGCGTCAGGGTTTATCCCTGCATGAGACATATCCTCGCCAGAAAAACAGTGCCGATCGAGGTTGAGATAGAAGGAGTGAAGGAAGCCATTAACGTGAAGGTCTCGATGAATGATGAGGGGAAGGTTATCCAAATCAAACCAGAATACGAGGATGTTAAGCACCTAGCAGACAAAACCCGGGAATCCCTGCGTGGAATCATGGACCGAGTAGTGGAGAAGGCTAGACAAACATTGTCAGTCAAGTGAGGGGTGAAAAGGTTTGGAACAGAGTGATGAGGATCGCCTGAAGGGAAAGATAGAGGAGTTGACAAAGAAAATTGGGGAAAAACGAAGCGTCATCGTAGCCTTCTCAGGAGGTGTAGACAGCTCGGTGATAGCCGCCCTTGCCCACAGAGCCTTAGGTGACAAGGCGTTAGCAGTCACCGTAGATTCCCCTCTCCTACCATCACCGGAATTGAAAGACGCAAAAGAGGTAGCGGCACAAATCGGGGTAAAGCACGCTGTGATCAAGCTAAACGAGCTCGACATCCCTGGTTTCAAGTGGAATCCACATGATCGCTGTTACCTCTGTAAGAGATATAGATTTAGAAAGCTGAAGGCGATGGCAGAGGAGAGCGGATTTCTTGTGGTAGCTGACGGCACAAATGCCAGCGATCTGGGTCAATACAGACCCGGGCTCAAAGCTGCCGAGGAACTTGGGGTTTATAGTCCGCTCCTTGAAGCTGGGCTGTCCAAGGAGGACGCTCGTAAAATAGCTAGATTGATGGGCCTCCCTACAGCCGAGAAGCCTGCGAGTGCCTGTCTGGCGTCTAGAGTGCCTTACAGCCAAGAGTTGACCGTAGAGAGGTTACAGAGAATTGGAGAAGCTGAGGGCTATATTAGAAGTACTCTTGAGGTGAAGGTTCTCCGTGTTAGGGATCATGGGGATCTCGCCCGAATAGAGGTTGGAGCGAGTGAAAGGAGACTGTTTTACGATGAAAAGCTCATGAGCCGTATTGCGCAGAAACTCAAGGAGCTTGGGTACAAGTTTGTGACGATGGATTTAGAAGGGTACCGATTTGGGAGTTACGACGAAGCGCAACTGAAAGAGACATTGCTACCTTAGGGGGGTGTGACTAGAGTTCCTGCAATCGTGCACACTAATTTTTCGCATTCTATAATTTTCAACTTAAGGGCATATTGATTAGGCAGTACCTGGTAAATGCGTTTATGTTGGAGAAATATTAACTAGAGCCCTTTCCCTTAAAACTCCCCCAAAAGAGCGTTTTTAGGTAAATGTAATTTGTAGCCCGGGAGAGATTCGAATTCATTTTCTGATCAGTATCCTCTGGCTCGGGAGCACGCTTACGAACTGCCAGCCTTCCTTGAGGTATGCCTCGAGCTCCGCCTCCCTGACGATCATCTGCGGATCCTTCTCGCCCTCCCTCATCCTCCTGATCTCCTCTTGGATGGCTTGAATCTCCTCCTCGCTGCTGGGGTCCCGCCTCAGCTCCCTCTGCCTCTCTATCCTCACCCTCATCGAGTCTATCCAGAAGGCCTCGGCGAACCTTCTTATCGCCTCCAAAGCCGCCTCCCTCTTCATATCTCCATGTTCTGGGAGCCTGAGATGATGTTTAGTTGGGACTCGATCTTCCTGTACTCTCTCCGAAACCACTCCACATCATACTCGGGAGACTTGTCGTAGCCCATCTTCTCTATCCTGTGGCCCAGGAAGAACTCGCTCGCGACCGGGCTCACACCGTTGAGGGCGCAGAGAGACTTGAACAGGTCCCGAAACTCGTGCGCGTGAATGTGGTACCTGTCCACCTCACTCGGCTTGATCAGCCCGATTTTCTTCGCGACCCTTGTGACCATGGCACCGACGTTGACGCTGTCCAACGGAACCCACATCCTCCTCTGCTTATGGTACGCCACGAAGAGGGCGTCAACATCCGATTTCGGCCGCATCGAGAGCCACTCCCTCACAAGCCTCCTAGCATCCTCCCCGAGGAACGTGTAGTACCTCTCCGCCCTCTCCCTGCTCGTCTTCTCCCTGAACAGGTCAACCTTCAGCGGCCCCGGCTCGTCAAGCCGGTCCACAACACCCTTCCAACCCCTCGTGTTGAACTGGGTGAACTCGGCCAAGCCCATTGCGCCCTGAAAGACGAGGGCGAGGGCCGCCCTGTAGGGCTGCTGAGAGTTGAGGATGAGCCTCTTCGCCTCCTCAAGCCTGAGAGGAGCCGACTCAAGGGACCTGCGCCTGTCCTCTTCACTCGACCTGAAGAGCCTCGCCGCCTCGTTCCTCGGAACCCCCGGCAACGGCAGCCTATGAAAGGAGTAGAAGCTATGCACCGCATACCAAGTGTTCCTCTTATCACTCGAGCCCGTCCCCTTAGCCCTGATGTACTCCTTCAGAACATCCACGTGCTTAAACCGGTCCTTCTCAGTGCGAAGGCGCCCGTAATCGTCAAGCAAGGCCTTGGCAGAGGACCAGCGCCTCTCAGCCCTGAACCAGTCTTTGTAGCGCAGGAAATAGTTCCCGTAGTTCAGTGCGGTTCTCGGGTTGAGCTCCCCAAGCCACTCCCTAATACAGCGTTCGTCCGCTTTGAGGCTCTCAACACTTTTGTAGGGCATCGTCCATCGAGAACACATTCCAGCGCGGCGGCCCCCCCAATGTATTGAACCCAAGAAATATGGCGGGCCCGGTGGGACTCGAACCCACGACCGCCGGCTGTCCCCTAAGCTAACCGGAGGCCAGCGCCCTATCCAAACTGGGCTACGGGCCCGACAATCACAGCTCTCGCTCGGCCATAAATATGCGTTGCCTGAAACAACGAGGAGCTCAGCTTTATAGGGTATCTTTCTGTGCCTAAAGTAAATGGTGGATGTGGCTATTGATCGTTACGGGTTTCGCGCTGGACGTTGACGGTACTCTCACTGACCGGCGAGGGCTTCTGGACATTGAATCCATCCAGATTATCAGGTGGCTTCGCTCCACGGGTCGTGAGGTTATCTTGGCGAGTGGGAGATCCTACTGCATCACCGCAGCCCTAAGCATTTTCATCGGAGCCAGCAGAGTGCTGATAGCGGAGAACGGTGGAGTCATCGGGAAAGTTATGGAGAAGCCCTTACTACTGGCGGAAAAAGAGAGAGCGGAGGCAGGGCTGGCTGCACTCAAGGAACGTCTGGGGGAAGAGGTGAGGGTTCGGGAGGTCCACCACGCCGTCAGGTACACGGATATCATGATTGAACGCTCGTTCGATCTGAAGCTCGGGGAGAGCATCCTAGCTGAGAAGGGCGTTGAAGCGCGCCTAATCGATGCGGGCAACGACTATCACGTCCTCGACTTGAGAGCCGACAAGGGAATAGCCTTAGTCAAGTCAGCTGAACTGCTGGGATCGCACTCTAATAACTTCGCGGCTATAGGGAACGGGCTGAACGACATCGAGATGTTCAAAGTAGCCCGTTACGGTGTCGCACTGGCAAACTCACCAGAGAGGACGAAGCAGGAGGCTGACCACGTCTGTGCCTTAGGATTCTCAACCGGGCTGAAAGAGGCGGTCGAGTGGGTTCTCAGAGAAGATAGCGGGAAGCCCCAAGCGGACTAGCTAGCCTTAGTGGCCTTCGCCAGATCCAGCAGAGCCTGATACTGATCCGGCGCCCTCACAACCCCGCTGGCGACTAGGACGCCCTCCGTACCTAACCGGAGCGCCGCCCCCACGTCTTCCCCCCTCGTTATTCCCGCTCCACACAGCATCATGACCTTCGGGTTCACCCGCTTCACAGCCGCAACAGTCTCCACAACAACCTCCGGCTTCGCCTTAGAGACTGAGACCCCAGAACCTATCAGCTCAGGCGGCTCAACCGCCAAGGCGTCTGGTTTCAGCGCCGCTACCGCCGTACTCACCTCCACATTGTTCGAACAGACGCAGGTGAAGAGACTCACACCCTTCGCTCTCTTGATGGCTGCGTCGATCTGAGACAGCTCCAGCCGCCTCTCAGAGTGGTTCAACAGCGTGCCGATCGCCCCAGCCTCCTTGACAGCTTCTGCGAGAACGTGCCCGGTGAAGCTCCCAAACTCGACCGGATCGATGTGCTGCGCGAAGACCGGCACCTTCGACGCACGCGAGATCTGTGCGATATCAGTGAACTGAGGGGCAACAGCCACGCAGACACCCGTTTCGAGGCTCACACGCTCGGCTACCTGAGCAAGTTTCAGGGCGTTCGCGCCAGTTGACTGGCTGTACGTCTTGAAGTTGACGAGTATCAGAGGCGACTTCACAGGAGACGAGCTCAACCCAGTTCAACCCCAAAATGTCGACTTTCGCGAAGCTAATCTTTCCAGTGAGAGATGTAAGAGTTTGCATCGCCGGAGGGTGAAACTCACTCTTCCTCCTCGGCAGCCGCAGCGTAATAGTACTCGCCCAGCTTCTTCTGGCGCCTGTCCATCCTGGAGCCATCCTTATTCACCCTAGGCCTCCCCGAAGACGGATCTCTCCTGAATGTCACGTCCATATCCTTGAGGAACGAGTTCATCCCATCCCTCAGGCTCGCAGGCGACTCTGCTAAACCGTGCAGACCGGGCTCACCAGAGAAGACCACGATCCTGTCCGCGATGAAATCCTGGGCTGAGACATCGTGCTCAACTACGAAGGCTGTCACACCCCGGCTCTCCACGATCCTCCTTATGACCCTCGCCATAGCCAGTCGCTCCTCCACATCAAGGTACGCGCTCGGCTCGTCGAGGAGGTAGATCATGGCCTTTCGTGAGAGACAGGCGGCGATGGCGACCCGCTGAAGCTCCCCTCCACTCAGCTCCTTCACATTTCTATCCATCAGCCTTTGCACACCAAGCGGTTGGACGATCTCTGACTCATACCACCCCGTCCCAAACCCCTCCTTCGCAACCGCGCGCAGAAGCGACTCCACCGGCCCCTCGTAGTCGGCAGATATGTACTGGGGCTTGTAGCTTATGCTCTGACCCTCCTGGATGGAAGCGGAGTCAGAGTCGGGCTTCTCCATGCCAGTCAGGAGCCTGAGAAAGGTGGTTTTGCCCGTGCCGTTGGGACCCAGGATCCCGATGACCTCACCCTCGTGTATCTCACCTGGTTTAACGCTCATCTTGAAACTCAGATACGATTTCTTCAGCTCGCCCCAAGAGAGCCGAACTGAAAAGCCGCCCCACGCCACGACCGCAGGCTTGACGTGAAACTTGATCGGCTCGTCCCTGAAGCGAACATTCTCCTCCGGCAGGTAGCCGTCTAGGTAGATGTTGACCCCGGCTCGAACCCCGTGAGCCCTCGAAACTATACCGTAGACGCCGGGGTCTCCATAGAGTATGCAGACCTGATCGGAGAGGTAGTCGAGAACGGCCAGGTCGTGCTCGGCGACGACGACCGTCTTTCCCTCCGCAGCCAAACCCCGAATAACCCTCGCCACCTCGAGGCGCTGCTTGACATCGAGATAGCTCGACGGCTCATCAAACAAATAGACATCCACATCCCTCACCGCAGCCACAGCGATGGCGACCTGCTGCAGCTCGCCGCCACTCAGGACGTCGAGCGTTCTGTCGCCGATGTTCTTCAGGTTGAGCCGTTCCTCGATACGAGACAACCTTCTGGTCTGGTCAACCTTGGCGAGGAGATCGCCAACCCTCCCAGAGACCACCTGTGGGATCTTGTCAACGTACTGGGGCTTGTAGACTACCCTCAGCTTCCCAGCGCTTAGTCCCTCAAAGTAGTCTTGGAGTGAAGAGCCTCGGTAGTACTGGACTACCTCCCGCCAGTTCGGAGGTACCCCGAAATTCCCAAGGTTCGGTTTGACTTCGCCTGACAGAATTTTTAGCGCGGTGGTCTTTCCTATCCCGTTCTTGCCGATCAGCCCTGTCACGGAGCCCGGCTTAGGAGTCGGCAGCCTGAAGAGCTTGAAGGTGTTCGGGCCGAATCTATGGCTGCACTCACCCTCCAGCTCATCGGCAAGATTCACGACGGAGAGTGCCTTGAAGGGACACTTCCTCACGCAGATCCCGCACCCCGAGCAGAGCGCCTCGACGACAACAGGCTTCTCCGCATCCTTTGAGAAGGTGATCGCCTCGACCTTACTGCGAACCATGGGACAGAACCGATAACAAACAATTCCACAGTCCTTTGGTCTACACCGATCACCGTCGAGGACAACCACCCTTACCATCGACCAAACTCCCCGGCAAAAACGGGGTCGCATAATCGCCCGAACAAAAGTAGAGGCTGAAACTAGACCTTAAAAATAGGGGTTAGAGGGACTACCACTCCTCCTCCTCTTCCCACTCGTCTCCCTCGCCCCACTCCTCATCTTCGCCCTCTTCGCCCCAGTCTTCCTCTTGATCATCCCATTCTTCTTCTTCCATGAGTCGACCTCCCCGAAATCAGCGGTTTCGCTGAAAAGCCTCAACTAGAAAGTACTTAAGAATGATGCCGCGGCTAAAACGCCTGTCACAAGGGTTTAATCTGAAAAATTCCTAATTATCTAGGTCTTTTTGGAGATCTGCCCAATTTTCATAGGTCTATATCCATAATCTATTCAGAAAAAGCATGTTTTTCCGAGAGAATACCCAGAATCGGGATAGTGATCTGTCACAATCGAAAACGAGAAAATTCAGCCTCGCTCATCCACGAACCTCTTGCAGGTCACCAGGGAGTTGTAGACATCTTTTAGCAGGGGTCTCAGATCTACACCCATAGTCCTGTACAGGAAATACGCCACTCCCTTGGAAGCCAAGTAACGCGTCTTCAGACCACTCAGGATCTTCCGCAGCCTCCTCGTGTCGCCACCAGAAGATCTCGGCTGTTTCATCAACAGTTGCGATCTCCTCAGCAGGTCATGGCAACTTTTCACCTGCCCGCCGATCAACTGCTCGTACAAGGCTTGCTGCGAGCTGGGGTACACGACCCTCATGTACATGAGCCTATGAGTCTCGACGCGAAGCTTGGTCAAGGCGTCGAAGAAATCCGAAGGCAGGAGGATTCTACTCCTGAGCAAATCATACCTCGAGGACCGAATGTGAGGTGTAGCGTAGAGCGACTTGCCCAACCTGATGTGAGGCATCCTTCTGAGCATTCTCGCCACAGCAGCCCTAACCCCGGGCTTCAGCCCTCCAGCGTGGTACGCGAAGACCGTTAGGCTTCCGAGATCGTAGACTCCCTTTGCCCGATTGACAACCGGCGAAGTCACCTCTCTGGATCTCCTCAAGATCAGTGGGTCAGCGGCGCGGACAACCTCCAAAGCCCAGCGAACCTTGCTCCGAGGGACCTTCCAGAAGGAGAAGTGAAGCCTTGAACAACCCAGATCTCTCAGCTGATTGCTTAGGGTAACCCGCTTCAGAGCTTCGGCTGGAGGCTTGTAGGAAAGGTAGTAGAAGGGGTCAGGCAAAGACCGGTCAAGTTGACCCAGAAACGGTAACATAGAATTAAGGGTTTGTCAAACCGTAGTGTTCTGGTCGGCTCGAACGTCATCTAACCGAGACCCGCTCAAGGAGCCCTAAGAGGGGTGCGAAGGACCGTGGCAATACCCTTCTAACAAGAGCGAAGTCTTCTCGATTAAAAGCCCGGAGCCCGACAACCGCTACGCCGTAGACAATCCCCCCCGAACCTATCTCCAATACAGCCCTCAGAAGGGCGGAGGAGAAGAATCTGCCGAGAACCAGGAACTCGAGGACGGCAACGCATGCCGCCATCAATCCTCCGGCGAGCCCACCCTTTTTGAGCGCCTCAGCGTCGAGGGAGAACCTTATCTGCATGTTCAGCTCGCGGCGCGCGTAGAGGAAGAAGACGAGCATCATAACCACCCTGCCCAGCGTCGCCCCCACCACACCAAGGTATGGAGCCGCGACGATCACAACCGCTGTATCGATAATCAGTGCAGCAAGACCGATCTTGATGAAGAGCCTCGTCTGCCCGAGCGCTTGGAGGGCTGAGACGAACATCATACCAAAAGCCCAGGGGATCGCTGCCAGGGCGAGGAGGGATAGGGCTGTCACCCCGCTCGCATACTGTGTCTCAAACAGGATGGACATAGCGGTGCCAGACATCGCCGCCAAGCCCATGGACACGGGGAAGATGAGGTAGGCTAGATAGCGGGAGGAGAGCTTCAACGCTTCCCCGAAACCAGTCTTACCACTCCGACCATAGAGGTTTGATAGGGCGGGGAACACCGTAACGCTCACGGCCATCCAGATGATAGAGAGCGTCTGGGCTCCCCTGATAGCGAGATCATAGACTCCCAAGTCGGAGAGGTTGGAGGTCAAGCCTAAGAAGAGGACTCGATCCACCCAGTCGAGGAAGAGGAAGATAGACGTGAAGACAAGCATGGGCGCGCCGAAGGCTATAAGGGGCCTTAGCTCGTGAGTCCTCTTTGGCTTTGGAAGCAGGTTCGTGAAAAGTGAGAATGAGATCAGGAAACCCGTCAGGTCGCCCAGAAGCCATCCCACGGATACACCCAGGAGACCGTACCCGAAAACGAGCAGGATCACCCCAGCCAAGCGCCCAACGAGGATAGGAATGAATCCAGCAATGGCGTATCTTCCGAATCTCTGCAGCCCTTGGAAGAAGGAGAGGTAGGTCGTCCGGATAACCGCTAGGAAAGCCGACGTAAAGGTTACGATGAAGATTAATGCGCCAGCGGGAGATCCCCAGAGGATAGAGGAGAGAGGGTTCGAAATGATGACGGCGATCAAGAAAGCTGCCAGCGAGAGTGCCAAGAGAAACCTTATCAAGGCAGAAGCAACGGAACTCGCCCTCTCAAGCTCGCCTCTACCCGCATACTCCGAGATGTATTTCACAGCAGCTGAGGGTAGGGATAGAGAAGTCGGCGTACTCGCGAGGAGAAGAAAGGCGTAGTAGCCAAAGGTAATCATAGACAAGGAACCGATGTCCTCTCTCGGAAGCACACGGGCGGCGATCATATAGAAGACTAATCCCAGGGCATAGTTTAGCCCCGTCTGGAGGCTCACGAACATGGCGCCTCGAGTGACCTTTGCAGCCCCAGATCGATCTTCCATGCCCAATTCGCACATCTCTTAGCGGCAGCTATCAGAAGCAGGATGCCCTTTCGAGGGAATCTAAAGGGTACGCCATTTGGTTAAAAGTGTTATCGGAGCACGACGTTTTGAGAGGGGTTGAAACAGAGGAACTTCTTCCTCAACCCCAGGAGAAGACGAGTCTTCTCGTAGATAAAACCAAAGAAATACGCGTACGCGTTCACCACTCGGAGGACTGGGATCAGAGTCGCGTGCCTTGGGTCACCCGATTTTCTCGAAGCCATTGTGGCCTGTGGAACGAACCGGAGAACGTCAACTGACAGAAGCACTAGAGGAATCGCTGCGCAGAGGGGGCTCAGGACGATGAGAAGAGTTGAGACTAGGATAGCCGCGTTCAGGGCGAAGCAGAGCTTGATTCTGAGGGTGAAGACCTCAGGGTATTTCTCGGTGAGATAGGCAAAACCTCGAGCCCACCTGAACCGCTGCCTGAACAGACTGCGAAGGGACGACGGATTGACCGTGAACGCGCGTGGAGTAGCCGTCAGGAGAGATCTAAACCCAGACTTTAGGGCTCGAAGATAGTAGTCTACATCCTCGCCAGCATACATTGAAACATCGAACAGACCGATTCCACTGATCACGCCCTTTGTATACGCCACGTTTGCGCCGAACGGCCACCTCCTCCGCACATCGTTCTGCATCAGCTCAACAGTCTTGGCAACGATCCTATCAGAGTTGAGGGCTCTAACCTCACCGCCAACTATGTCAACCCCGTTCCCCGCGTAAACTTGGGAAAGATCGCTGAGGAACTCTGGCGGTATCACACAATCTCCGTCCAGGAAGACAGCTATCTCCCCCTTCATATGCCGTATCCCCTCATTCTTCGCGGAGGAGGCTCCTCCATGGTTGCAGTGAAGAACCCTGACCCTGGGATCGTGGTACTTGTCGAGAATCTGGCTCGATCCATCCGTCGATCCGTCGTCGACCACGATCACCTCGTAGTCATCGTGTTTTTGAGCTAGAACCGAATCTAGACAAGCGCCGATCGTTCCGCTCTTGTTGTAGCAACTCAGGAGCACCGAAACCCTCGGCAAGCTCGAGTCCTCAAGAGAACCCTTTAATCAACAGAGCCAAGACTAAAGGCTTAGCTTGGAGTGGAAGTTGCTCGACGACTTCAATCTTCTTATCTCGGCGCCCCGAGGCAGAGAGCGAGCCGCCTGCTCCGAGATCATAAGGCTGCTTCGAAAGGCCAAAGACGAGTCAGTCTTAGCCGAGAGAGCCGGCATCCCAGGGATGGTGATCGCGAGGACAAGCCTAGCCCCTCGAGCTGCCATATCGGCACTGCGATCGATCCTCAACGAGGAGCCTTGGAGGTTCCGACTCGTGCTGAAAGCGGTGCCGATCGACAGGGTCGTCCCGACAGACCTTGAGAAGATACGCGATGCCGCGCTCGACCTCTTCAGAGGAATAGAAACAGGTGAGACATTCAGGGTCACGGTCGAAAAGAGAGATCACAACCTATCCTCCACGCAGATCGTAGAGACTGTGGCTTCCGCAATCGACAGGAAGGTCAACCTAGAAAGACCAGACAAGGTGGCTCTGGTGGAGGTGGTCGGACAGAGAACTGGGCTTTCCCTCATCAGTCCAGGCGATATTCTGGCGGTTGTAGTGGAGAAGAGGCTACTGTAAGAAGTGACGCGCTTAGGAGATTTCTCAAAGGCGGTTTAATGCTCAATAGATAGGAGAGCTCCTCTCTCGATCACAAGCATGGTGAGGGCCTCTTCTCGGGTCTCGGACACAACCGTCTCGAGCTCCTCCCTCGTTATTCCGAAGAGGGAGGCTAGCTCATTGAACTTCCCCTCGCTCCGGATCTCCAGCACCCCGTCGTCGATCCTCCCGGGCACCAAGCGTGAGACCCTCTCCGTAGCCCTCTCAACGACGCCTCTGTCCGTTCCAATTATGAGAACCGCCAGATTCGAGCTTGACTCCTTAACGCCTAGCATCTTTATTGCCTTGCCAATCTGTCCCTGTCCAGACGCGTAGACTAGGGTCTCAACCGCGAGCCCTCCAGACACGGATCTCCCAGACTTGAATGCCTTGAGAGCGTTAACTCCAGCGAAGAAGAGATGTCTCCACCCCGCCACCCTATCGGCGTCAAAAACCTGGACCTCGGCGGGTGAAGCGGCACCCTTCAGCTCCTTCAGGAAGGCCTCAACCTCGGACACACGAACTCCGCGGAAACCCAAGATGGAGACATGAGCCCCGAGCTCACGGATCGGTCTGATCATTCTCCCACTCTGAAAATCTTCTCAACGAACAATCTGACAATCGAGGGGTCTAGGCCGATTGCGATGAGACTCCTCTCCACCTCATCGAGAGACCTGCCCTCACAAAGCATTCTTTTACCCACCGCCTTTATCGACTCGTACCTCTCCCAGGGGAAAATGACCCAGCTCCGTGTTTCTTTGGCCCAGTAGTCCACCTTAAACTTGCTCCACGGCTTCAGGTAGATGGTCGCGGCTCGAACCTCCAAGGCACCCTGCTTCAAAAACGTTGAATGAAGAAGCTTCAAGCTCTCTCCCGAGTCAGCTATATCATCTACAACCAAGACTTTCAACCCGGCCAAAGGAACCGACACGGGCTGGGTGATAACGGCTCTTTGAGCCCGCAACCCCACCCCCACATAGAATTCAACTTTCACACTTGCTAGGTTTGAGATATCAAAGAGGTCTGACAAGACCCTAGCGGGAGCCCAACCTCCCCGAGCAACCCCCACGATCACGTCAGGTTGGAAACCGCTAGTTTGAACCTTATCCGCAAGTTCGATGAGAAGGGCGTATATCCGATCCCAACTCGGCGCTTCGAAGCTTCCAACCGAGGACATGGCGGGCTTCATTCCAGAGAGGATGAGCCGAGACTTAGCTTTGTCGGATATGGAGAGATACAGCCAAGCGTGATCAAATGGTTAAAAAAGCGAGGTAGCGCGCCAGTGGGCGCGATCCTCGTCTTGTAGATAGCTTACTTCTTTATCTTGCCCAGAACGTCTTGGCAGCCTCTTCGTAAGAAGGCCTCAGCACCACCAGCGGCTATGAAACGGAAACCCTCTTTGATGTGCTGGTTCACATGGTCCGGGCTGAGCGAGTACATCCCTGCAGCCACACCTGTGTTCTTACCTATCTCGACGGCTTTGAGAATCGTCTCCAAGTTCGTCTTGTGCGTCAGCTGTCCGAGGAGACCCTGCGATGCCGCCATGTCGGCTGGACCGATGAAGAAGACATCGATCCCAGGCACAGAGAGAATCTCCTTGAGGTTCTTCACAGCCTGAGCCGTCTCTATCTGAGCGATGACCAGTATCTCGTCGTCCGCCTCTTTGAGGTAGTTCGGGTCCATGCCATAGTTCGCGGCTCGTCTTGGTCCACATCCTCGAATGCCCTTAGGAGGATACTTGCAAGCCGCCACGGCGTTGATCGCCTCCTGCTTCGTGTTGACCCAAGGTATGACCACGCCGTACGCTCCGATGTCTAGGGCCCTCTTTACCAAGACGGGGTCGTTCCAAGCCACTCTGACTATGGGCACTGTCTCGGTGGCACTCGTAGCCATGATCAGGTTCTGCATCGTCTCAAAGCCAAGCGGGCCGTGTTCCCCATCGAAGACAATCCAGTCCCACCCCTGATAGGCGAGTATCTCAGCAACATCAGCGCCGCCAAAACCGTCCCAGCAACCGACAGTTACTTTACCCTGTTTCAGCATTCGCTTAACTTTGTTCGGTTTCATCTTCTCAACTCCAAGCCAACGAGCCTCCAAGTCGCTGAGAAAGCGGATAAAGGCTCGTTAGTGAACTAAGTATCACCGAGTCTTACTATTTACTACTTTCCGAGGCAGATCGCCCGCGAATCCACTGGAGCGTAACGCTTGCTGACACCGAATACCTCGTTCATCCACCGTGAAAAAGCGGGATCAGGGCAACGATATCGCCATCGGAGAGCGGCGTCTCCAATCCCTTCATCAGGTTAACATCGGCGCCGTTCAGCAGGACCAAGAGACTGGATCGAGGATCCGCCGAACCGGGTACGAACAACGCAGACCTCCGTCGCCCAGTAAGCTTCCTCGAAACCTCTTTCACAACGCTTCGCACCACAGCTGGTTCCCGGATTTTAAGACTGAGTCTCGGAGTACACATCAGACCGCGCAGAATTCCCACCAATCTAACCTCAACTTCGATCGCGCAGGCTGCCCCGCGCTCATCCTTCGAAGACATAGAGATTCTCCTCGTATCTCCTGCCTTCAACCACGCTTCCCGGAAGTACTCTCGTCAACTTCCTGCTTCTAAGGGAAGAGACCATCTCGTCGTTAACCATCATGGTCGGCCGAGTTCGGTCGTGAAGCATGGTTAGAGGCACGTTCACAGCCATCGGTCGAGCGGGGATGATATGTCTCGTTGTCTTCGGCGGGAACGCATGACCGGACATCGCGGTCTGAACGATCATCTCTTTGGTGGCCGGGGCGTAGGACACCACCGCACTAACTAGCCTTGACAGAAGCTTCTGCCGCGCATCTGACTCCGTTTCGTAGGTTAACTTCAAACCGAGTTGGAGAAGACCGCGCTCAATTCGTTGAACCGTGTTGAAGACCCCTCTGTCTCCAGCAATGCCGTCGGTGACAACAAATGAGCCACTCAGGCTCTCTATCGCCACGGTCTTCTCTTCGACTACCTTGGCCTCAGCTTCATAAACTCCAGTCTCAACGAACTCGAGGTTGAGCACGGTTAGAACGGAGCGAATCTCGTCTCTCCAGTCCGAGTCGACAAAGGAGCGGTGCCAGCACCCAAGTTTCACCGAGGAACTTGCGTAGTCAACCGAGCAAACGGGTATCCTGATACAGCCAAGGTTCCTCAGAGCCGCAAGTCGATGCATCCCGTCCAGTATGACCAAGGACTCTCGGTCGACTATGATAGGATTCTTCAGAATCCGGTCGCGCTTGATCTCAGCCGTCAACTCGCTGAGAAGTTTGGGGATTGTCTCCTCGTGCGGTCTAACATCGTCGATGTCCACCAGTGCTACATCAAGCATCATCGACCCATGACGTATAATGAATCCACGAGGCAACACCATACTTACAACAGTCCCCTGAAGAGGTGTGCTACTGCCAGCGCCACCAGATCGAACAGCCGCAAACACCGCAAAAACAGGTTCGGCGGATGGCTTCAGCAAGCAGGCAGCTGTCCATCAAGCTCGCCCTGAACCTCTCGCAGCGTAATGCTACACCAACATGCCTTTTTAACGTTTCTCAAGAACCGGCCTCGATATGCTGAACATCCTTTCGAAGTTTTCGAGTATCCGCTCAGCCACCTCGTCAACTCTCACTCCTTTGATCTCAGCAATTTTTTCGACGACTTTTGGGATCAGCAGTGGAGTGGTTCGTGTTCCTATTGGGAGCCCCCTGTACACCACAGGTCCATCTGTCTCAGAGAGAATCATCGACAGAGGACAGGACTTGACGATCTCCTGTATGCGAGGCGAGTACACCACCGGTGGACCCTCAGAGACATAGTAGCCGCGATCGACGATCGTGTTTAGAAGATCAAGCGGACCGCTATACCAGTGGAAGAGAGTCGACTTCAGTCGATACGAAGCGGTGATCTCTAGAATTCTTGAAGCCGCGGCCCGGGAGTGTATCACGACCGGAAGGACGATCCTTTCCGCGAGAGCCAGCATCCTCCGAAAGACCATCTCTTGGCACGCGAGCTGTCGACCATCACTGTACGTGCTGTCCATCCCCACTTCTCCCACACCCACGACGCCCGTGGTTCTTTCCTCGACAATTCTCTCAGTCGCCTCGACCTCCAAATCGGTGGCGTCTTTAACATTCCAGGGGTGAACACCGACGGTCGAGTAGACGAGACCTAGGTGTCTCCCAGCCAGATCAACAGAGCGCCTACTGGTCTCATAGTCAACGCCGCTCGAGACCATCGCAGCAACTCTATTAGCCCGGGCTTCAGCTATCAACCCCTCGACCTCCGACGAGTAGTCCGGGTCAGAAAGGTGTATGTGCGCGTCAATGTAGAACGTAGTTCCAATCCCTCTAGCGTAACAACGACAGAAGTCAGAGTGAAGAAGCTATTGTGCTTTTCTCCCTAGACGTGGTAGAATTCGGCGAAAAGAGACATGAAAACGCTCATAGCTTTTCGATAACGTTAAATATTGTCGCAAATTGAAAAAAGCCGATGAGGTGCGTTTTATTGGTTGAAGAAGAGCTGCAGATAGCTCCTATGCACAGAATAATCAAGAAAGCCGGCGCTGAGCGAGTTAGTGAGGCTGCCGCGGACGAGCTGAGGAAGGCCCTCGAGATCATCGGAGTCAGGATAGCGAGGGAAGCGCTCGACTTCGCAACTCACACCGGAAGAAAAACGGTCAAGGCGGAGGATATCACGATAGCCGTTAGGAAAGTCGTCAAGGAATAAAACTGGACCTAACAATTTTTCTCAATAGATCACTGGAGCCATCCATTTCTCCTCAAAGTTTATATCTGTGCTTTGGTTTCGTCTTCTAGAGATTTTCGAATAATAACGGAGGAATACAGCATGGCTTACGCAGGACAGCTCGCAGGACAGCCGGTGCTCATCCTTAAGGAGGGCACGAGTCGAAGACGAGGGCGCGACGCCCAGAGCGGGAATATCGCCGCAGCGAAGATCGTAGCCGAGGTTGTGCGGACCACTCTAGGACCAAGAGGGATGGACAAGATGTTGGTCGATAGCCTTGGAGACGTAACGATCACCAACGACGGCGCGACCATCCTCGACGAGATCGACGTCCAGCACCCGGCCGCAAAAATGATGGTCGAGGTGTCTAAGACCCAAGACAAGGAGGTCGGCGATGGAACAACGACCGCCGTTGTCATCGCTGGGGAACTGTTGAAGAACGCGGAGGATCTCATCGAGAAGGGAATTCATTCCATCATAGTGGTTAGTGGTTATAAGAAGGCGGCGGATGAGGCGGTTCAAGCCCTTAGGAAGATTTCTGTGCCCGTCGACCTCGAAGACAGAGCGACCCTGAGGAAAGTTGCTATAACGTCGATGCATGGAAAAGCTGTGGGAATAGCCAGAGAGCACCTCGCGGACATAGCCGTTGGCGCGATCAAGCACATAACAAAGGACATGAAAGGGCCGGTGAAGGTCGATAAGGACGACATCCAAATCGTGAAGAAGGAGGGTATGAGCCTCCTTGACACGAGGCTGATAGAGGGTCTGATAATAGACAAAGAAGTTGTCCACAGCGACATGCCGAAGCGGGTTGAGGACGCGAAGATCGCCCTGCTCGACGCGGCTCTCGAGGTGGAGAAGACCGAGTTCTCCGCGGAGATCAGGATCAGAGATCCGATTCAGATGAAGGCTTTCCTCGACGAGGAGACGCAGATGCTGAAGGATATGGTCGAGAAGGTCGCCGGCACCAAGGCGACCGTGGTGATCTGCCAGAAGGGGATCGACGACATGGCACAGCACTTCCTGGCCAAGAAGAGGATCCTCGCCGTGAGGCGGGCGAAGGAGTCAGACATGGAGAAGCTGGCCAAGGCTTCCGGTGCCAGAGTCGTGACTAGCCTAGAGGACCTTAAGCCAAGCGACCTGGGAACAGCGAAGCTGGTGGAGGAGAGGAAGATCGGCGAGGACAAGATGGTCTTCATCGAGGGATGCAAAGACCTGAAGTCGGTGTCTATCCTCGTCCGCGGAGGCTTGGAGCGAATAGTTGACGAGGCTGAGCGGTCCCTGAACGACGCAATATGCGTCGTGGCGGATGTCGTTAGAGAGAACAGGGTCGTTGCAGGTGGTGGAGCCATAGAGGAGGAGCTGTCAAAGGAGCTCAGGGGGTATGCTGCCAAAGTGGGTGGCAGGGAGCAACTAGCGATCGAAGCCTTCTCCCAAGCCTTAGAGTCTATCCCGAGGACGTTAGCCGAAAACGCGGGGCTAGACCCGATCGACATACTGGTCAGCCTGAGGGCGGCTCACGAGAAGCCTGCGGGAATCTGGATGGGTGTCGACGCGATCTCAGGTAAGGTGATAGATATGATGAAGAACGACATCATCGACCCCCAGAGTGTCAAGGAACAGGCAATCAGATCTGCTGCCGAAGCGGCCTCGATGATCCTTAGGATCGACGATGTCATAGCCGCATCGAAACCGCCCGAGAAGGGACCTCCAAAGGGAATGCCAGAGTCGGAGATGGAGTACTAGACTCCTACGCCATCCCTTCATCTTTTCTCTCTATCTGTCCACTCGTCAATTCCGTAAAGCTAAACTAATAGAGAAAACCCATCGTTTTCACGGAGGCTCCGGTAGTATAGTCCGGTTAAGTATCTCGGCCTCTCGAGCCGGGAACCCGGGTTCAAATCCCGGCCGGAGCACCATTTTGCCTGAAACAGACAGTCAGGCTCCAAGGGTCATCAAACCCTTATGATAACTAATGTTGCAAGAGTGACAACAGTTCATTCTAAAGACCTTTCAGAGTCCTTTCAAAGACCTATCCAAGCTGGATGGCTCACTTTGTTTTGAGGTTCTCTCGATAGAGCTTGACCGCCCTTAGTATGGTTGCCCTTGCCTCTTTGGCATTCTTCCAGCCTAGAACCTCAACGCTCTTCCCCTCCAACCCCTTGTAAACCTCAAAGAAGTGCGCTATCTCCTTCAGGACGTGGCTATCCACGTCGTCGATATCCCGCATCTTGGAGAATCTAGGATCGCTATGTGGCACACACAGGATCTTGTCATCCATCTTTCCCGAGTCGTTCAGCTTGAGGAGGCCTATTGGACGCGCCTCTATTAGTATGCCCGGGTAGGTGGGATTTGTCACGAGGACGAGGGCATCTAGGAAGTCGCCGTCGTCGGCCACGGTCCTGGGAATTATACCGTAGTCCCCAGGGTAGTGGAAAGGTGAGAACAGAACCCTGTCAAGCTTGAAGACGTTGAACCCCGCGTCGTACTCGTACTTGTTCTGAGAGCCTTTGGGGATCTCAACTATGACGTTTACTATCTTCGGAATGCTTGACCCCGCATCAACTCTGAGCCAGACACTCATAGGAACCACCAGAAACCCATCGGCTTCAAAAGTCGGCTTTCCTGAGCCGACATCAACACTTGTACCTCCATCAAGGCTTTAAAAGTTCTTAGAAATCCTCGCGATCCAAGAGCGCAGACGTCAATGATTGATTAGCGATCGTACTGGCATTGAGATCTGAAGGCGTAAAGATCGACGGCGATCGATGTGATCGATCCAAAAAGAGGGAAAGACCCAGAGGTTGCGGCGTCCCATCAGATGCTATGGGTAAGTCCAATCCGGCTTCAGATTGATAGCGTGACCGCTCCCTGTCTCGAGGACCAGTTTCAGCATCGGTTCTGTGTTGAGATAGCAATAATAGATGCTATCCTCAATTCTTCCGCTCATCAGAACTTCGACTCCTATTCTCTTGAATCTTTCCAACATCGGATCGAGCTCGGCTGCCGTTCTCATACAAGCTACGTGGTGAAGACCCTCCCCCTTCTGCTCAAGGAACTCCTCGTAGATGCTCGGTCCCTCGAGAGGCTCGATTACCTCGAAGCCGAGGAGTCCAACGTGTGTTTCTGCGATCTGCATTGTGTAGTGTACAGGTTTACCCCGGATGGTAGTGTGGTGATGCCGAGGAGGTTTCAGAACGTAGACATTCCATGGCCCCCATCCAAGCATCTTATGATACATCCTAATTGTCTTACGCAGGTCCCTCGCGACAACGGCGACTTGAGTCATTGGCAGAGGTTGAGCCTGAGTGCCCACTTGAGTCACCAATACCTAATTTAACTTGATACAGCATATATTGTTGCGTCATAGCCCTATCTGGAATTAAGGCGATAAAGGCGGGCAGGGGCCGATCGGATAGCACGCATAGAACCCCCTACACTAGCCGCCTTTAACGAGCTTATCTGAACGCGGAAAGAGAGGAGTTGCCGCTCATTTCGAAGGCTTGAACTTTGGCAGGGTGACCTCGGGTGTTACGTCATCGTAGACTATCTCAACCGGCATCTCGCACCTCACCTCTTCCGGCTTGCACCCCACGATGTTGGTGACCATATGCGGACCCTCTTGGAGCTCCACCACAGCTAGCACGTATGGAACGTCGGGCGCGAAGCTGGGAATCCCTGCCTGACGGATGATAGCGCACGTGTAGACCCTACCCTTCCCGCTCGCCTTTACCCACTTCAGGCTTTCAGGTCCAGCGCTACAGTGGGGGCATATTGACCTCGGATAGTAGACGTGTTTGCCGCACTTCTCGCACCGTTGGATGATGAGCTCATGCCGCTTCAGTCCACTCCAGAACTCAACCGACTCCAGATCGGGCACCGGTAGGGGTTTCTTGTATTCGATCGTTCCGCTCACCTCTTCTCACCCCCTCGGAACCTCACTCCCTAGAACCAGGGATGCCTCCACACTCAGGACACCACCATTAGAGTTTAGGAAGGCGTATCTAGCTCCCGGAACCTGCCTCCTCTCAGTCCGACCAGTCAGCTGTCTCACCGCCTCGGTGATTCCAATCATGAACCCAGCTGAACCTGGCTGTCCAGCCGAGAGCTCTCCACCGTGGGTATTTATGGGTAACTCCCCCCTGTATGTCAGGTCGGTCTTATCGACAAACCTGCCCCCCTCTCCTTTCTTGCAGAAACCAGCGTCTTCGAGCGATATTATCACGGTGATCGTATAACAGTCGTATAGCTCAGCAAAGTCCATGTCCTTAGGCGTCAGCCCTGCCATGGCGAACGCCTGCCTTGCCGAGACTTTGATGGGCGAGGTTGTGATGTTCGGGCTCCAAGCTATCGACTGGTGAGTGGTGCACGCCCCAGCGCCGAGTATGTAGACAGGATTTTCCGTCAACTTCTTAGCTCTCTCCGATGACGTCACGACAACCCCCGACCCGCCCGAGACTGGCATGACTATGTCCAGCAGGTGGAGTGGGTCCACCACCATCCTTGATTTGAGGACATCCTCAATCTTTATGGAGTTCTGAAAGATCGCGTTCGGGTTAGCTAGCGCGTTAAACCTCTGGTCGACCGCCACCTTTGCGAGCTGCTCGCTGGTTGTCCCGAATTCGTGCATGTGTCTCCTCGCGACCAGCGCGTACGCGGAGTTCATGCCCATCGGGCCGAAGGGGGTCTCGAACTGGAGGGTTATCCTGATATCCGCGTCAGGGCTCACCGAATAACTCCTCTGGTAGAACTTGACCGTATCTATCGCGTCTCCTGCCAAGCAGAGCACATTCTCCGCAACGCCACCATGAACGGCTGAGGCGGCGGTGAGCACCGCTGTTCCGGGACTCCCCCCGCCGAGGTTGACAGCGAGATGATACTTCGGGTAAATCTGTAGGTACTCAGCAAGCTGAGAAACCCAGATCATCGGAATCGTCCACGGAGAGCACCAGACCAATCCGTCAATGTCCTTCTTCTCAAGCCCGGAGCTCTCTATAGCGCCCTTCGCGGCTTCAGACAGAATTCGGAGCGTCGTCGTACTAGCGGCAGACTTAGTAAGTTTTGTATCATAGATCCCAACGATCGCCGTCTTGCCCTTTAGTGTCATAAAATCCACCGTTAACGCAGATATTTGTGGTGCGGCTATATAAGACGGGGATCCCTCAGCGCTATGAGCAAGCGGAAAGAACTGGAGGGAGTCTACGAGGATGCCCTCACCTTCATTCGCGCCAGTGATTCTCACTACCGGCTTCTAACCGCAGGCGAGAGGTTCGCCCGGTTCGAGATCCTTGGTGTGGCCAACGCAGAGGCGACAATCGAGCTGAGGCGCGACTCGGTGGAGATCAGAACCGAGTCCCTCTACAGGCTACCTCCGAAACATATCGCGGCTGAGACCATACGAGTGTGTCTAGGATCAAGACGAGATCTCTTCACCGTAGTGAGAGCCAAGGACGGACTTGTTTTCAGCCTTAAAATCGAAGTGGGTGACAGACGACTTCTGGCGAATGGACACGAGACCAACCTCCAAGTCGGAGATCTCATAGAGGACGTGAAAACGGCAATAGACCTAGCCCACGCCTACCACCACCATTTCACGGCGGGAATCTGAACTCTGATGATAATCCGAAGGCGTCACTCCTGCTGGTGGCGTGGCCTAGAGAGATACGACTGTTTCGATTGATGAGAGCGACCGAGCACCGTACAGCTTGGATATAGGTGATGGAGCTCAACATCTGAGAACTAGTGAACTCAGATGTGTTGCCCCGGGGAAACTTGAGAGGCTTCTCGTCCAGAGAGATTTTGGGAAAGATGGGACTTCTTAGCCCCAGAGTACCCACTGCTTCCGCTCTTCAAGGTACCTCTTAGCCAGCTTCTCGATGTCTGCTCTGGTCACAGGCACCTTCTCAAGATCGTATTCCACTTTCTCACCTAGCATGTTTTCTGCGTGCTTCAACTGGATCCAAGGATCTGAGCCTTCGATGGACTCAAACTTGTTCATGCCGGATTCCATGCACTTCCTGTCCTCAGCGGCAGTACCGCGCAGACCCGTTGCTTGATTGATAGCCTCCAGCGAAGCCTTGTCGACCGCCACCATGGCCTGTGCGTTGTCCTTTTGGTCTCGGGACGCAAAGATGCCCTGGTCCATCACAAACGGCACGTCGGTGAATGACACGCAGTCGCACAGCGGGGTCACATCCACAACGTAGTTGATGAAGCCAGTCTTCCCCTTCTTGAAGCACCGAGCCACAGCCAAGGCCGACTCCGCCATCGCCTCCTGGAAGTTTGCCAAGTAACCCCTACCGTCCGGGTTGGGTAACGTCACCGCCCCTCTACCAGAGAGCCCGCATATCAGCCAGCACCAGAGGTCGAAGCCGCACTTTTCCTCGTCGTGAACCGCGCCTCCACTGGTCACGCGAAAAGCCCCCATTCTACACTGGGAGCAGTACTTGATCCAATCGCACTCCTTACACTTGCTCAGGTCGATCTTGACCTTCCACTTTCTGTCGCAGGAGTGGACATGAAATTTCCCCCTACCGGAGACACAGCCGATCCCCAGATTCTTGATGGCGCCACCCATCACCCCGAACCTGTGCCCCTTCACGTGGGTCAGAGTAATCATAGCGTCGGCTTTCACTATGCCCGTCGCAACATAGGTCTTCTTCAGGTGCTTCCCGTTTGGGATGCTCACCTCCACATCGTCGGAGGCACACATCCCGTCCGCGATTACGATCGGAGCGTTGACGGAGTCGGGGGTGAACCCGTGGGCGGCAGCTGTTTGGAGGTGCTCAGTGGGAGTTGCCCTTCTAACCCAGTACCCGTAGTCCGCGGTACAGGCGTCTGTAACGAAGGGTCGTCCTCGAGTCCTCATGCGTATCAAGTCCACCACACGCCTAACAAAGACCGGTCTCAGGTATCGAGTGGTCCCAGAGTCTCCCATGTGGATCTTGACAGCGACCAGATCCCCAGGATCGATAACGCTGTCAAAACCAGCCACATCCCATATCTTCTCGGTCTTGTCTAGAAGCCCCTGCCCGAAACCTGTTGCCCTCGGCTCAGCCCAGAATACTTTCACCTTCGCCAAAGAAAACACCGTAGACTATGTGGTCGAAGGCTACTCTTTAAGTCTAAGGTAACCAGGGACGCCCAATGTCTCACCCGCGAGGGCGCAGATTCCCGCCGAAGAAGAGACGTGCCAAACGCCAAGTGAACTCGCAATGAAATGATCGAGACCACAAGATCTGAAGCCAGTAACGATAGACCGATTGAGACAACCTCGCATATCCAAAACTCTAAATCCGTTACGTGACGACCAAGGTAGCGATCATCACACAAAGGTGTTTCAGGATTGATTGAAGCTTCTCTGAAAAAGTACGTGGAGAGGACGCCAAAGTCGAGGAAAGCATTCGACGCGGCGGTTAAGGTAGCTCCTGGAGGAGTGCACCACAATATAAGGTACTATCGGCCGTACCCTCTCTTCTTCGAGCAGGCTAAGGGCAGTCATGTCTGGGATCTAGACAGGAATGAGTATATCGATTTCTGGATGGGGCACGGGGCTCTTATTCTAGGACACGCCCCGGACAGCGTCGTGAAAGCAGTGCAGATACAGGCAGAGAAGTCGACTCACTATGGGATGCCCTCGGAGATTCAGATAAAGCTCGCGGAATTGGTCACGAAGATGGTCCCTGGAGTCCAGAAGATCAGATTTGCCAACACCGGAACCGAGGCCACGATGTACGCGGTCAGATTTGCCAGAGCGTTCACCAAGAAGAGAAAGATCGCGAAGTTCGAGGGAAACTGGCATGGCGGACACGACACCCTGAACATCGCGGTCCGAGCACCACTTGACAAGCCCTCCACGGCCGGAGCGTTGGAAGAGACTGCTAAGTACACCATCCCTTGCCCGTTCAACGACATCGACGGGACGATGAAGCTTCTTGATCAGAACGCTAAAGACCTGGCAGGTGTGATCATTGAGCCCGTGATAATGGCTGGTGGGGCGATTCCAGCCGATCGAGAGTTTCTCAAAGCCCTGAGAGAGAAGTGTGATGACACAGGTTCCCTCCTGATATTGGACGAGGTGGTAACAGGCTTCAGGCTGGCCAGGGGCGGAGCCCAAGAGGTCTATGGCGTGAAAGGGGACCTCGTAACTCTGGGTAAGGTCTTGGGTGGAGGATGTCCTATAGGGGCCGTCGCGGGCAAGGACGAGGTAATGGAGGTCTGCGACCCGAGCAAGGGCAGACCTCACGAGGAGGTGGCTCAGCAGGGCGGCACCTTCTGCGGAAACCCGCTGACAATGGTTGCAGGATACGCCACTCTGAAGACGCTCGAAGAGCGGGGAGACATATACTCTCATATTAACAAGCTCGCGGAGAGAGCTAGGAGAGAGGTAGACCAGACCTTCGATAAGGCGGGGATACTGACCCAGTCAACAGGTATGGGCTCGATGTTTCTCACCCACTTCCTGAGACAGAAAGGAGCGACGATCAAGAACATCAGAGACGTCTATGAGAAGACCGACCGCGTGAAACTGTTCGAGTACTACTTCGAGCTGATCAACCACGGAGTCTTCTTCCTGCCGACCCACATAGGTCTAGTCAGCTCCGCGCACACCGACGACGAGATCGGAAAGCTCGTTCAGTCAACGAGGGAATTGACCAAGCTGCTCAAGTAGCGCACCCGAAGGGAAGACAGGTATTCCGACTGTGCGTGCAGTGTGCATTCGAAGACCGTGAGACGAAAACTGAGCTGAGAGCTCGAGAAGACTCTCTAAACCAGACGATGTTTCGATACTCGCAAGACCCGACAACCGATTGTCCCAGACACAGCTATCCACAGATCTCTCGCGAGGCTAGTCGATGCTTCCCCAAGACACGAGCCTTCAAGTCGAACAAAGGTGGTGATAAACAGGCAATGTCGAACCCTGACGGAATAGTGGCCATAACAGGAACCCCAGGCGTCGGAAAGACAACTATCTCAAGGCTGCTTGCAAAGACCCTGCGAGGAGCCCACATGGACCTGGGAAGAGTTGTCAAGCGGAAAGGGCTGACACTGGGACTGGACAGGAAGAGGCGAACTTTCATAGCGGACACAAGCAAGCTCTCTGAGCTGGTGAAGGCATGCGCTCGAGAAGAGAGTGGACCCATCGTCGTGAACAGTCACCTCGCACCGGACGTTGTTCCAAAGCGAATGTTGAGGATGGCGTTCGTACTGAGATGCTCTCCCAATGAACTGAGGGCCAGAATGAAGAGGAGAGGTTACATCGAGGAGAAGATTCGAGAGAACCTAATGGCTGAGGCACTCGACGTCTGCCTTTCCGAGGCGATCTCCGCGTATGGCCGCGGAAGAGTGCACGAGATAGACTGTACCGATAAGGCTCCAAGAGAGATCGTCGATGAAATGATCGAGGTTCTTGAGGGACGCCTAAAGCCAATGGTGGGGAGGGTTGACTGGCTCGCAGAGCTGGAGAAGCTGGGAAGAACCGATCTCCTAGAATGAGAGGTCTAGACCATCTTCTGAACCGAGTCGTACAACTCTCTTCTTGAGATCAGGGCAACGCCTCGCCTGTTGGCGTAGGCTTTGGCATGGTCGCTGAACTTCGTCGCCACGATGATGAGGTTGCGAATCCCAACGTCCGCCGCTGCTTTATCCATCTTGATAACCACGTTGACCCCGATGGTTCTGTTCCAATCCTTTATCCAGACCAACCGCTTACCCTCCGCCTTCTCCAAGAGAAGGTCGAACCTCTGGACACTCCCAGACACACCCTCCATGACAACGTCCTGCTTCAGCTCGTATCCCTTCCCACCAAAATATCTCATCGAAAGCTCGTGAAGAGAGGATATGGCTGAAGCCCCCAGACCAACAGGATAAATAACCTGTTATGAAAAAGGCTTACGGTCGGGTGTAGGGGCTGTACTTGGTAATTCAATGCGAAAGGTGCGGAAACCTCTCCCTGGCAAAGGCTGATCAGAGAACCAGGACGTGCCCCTACTGCGGCAACAGACCAAACATCCAAAAGGTCAAAGTAATAGCCTCAGCCCCCACGGCTCGGATGGGAACAGAGATACTCAAGACCCTAAAGAGAGATTGGCACGATAAGTCCAACCCCTGAACCGATAGAGATCCTCAGCGGGTTTGGAACCCAGAATCTCTTCTAAGACTCCCTCTTCCACCATGTCCAAAACGAGTGGGTAGATCAAGGCGTAGAACTCCAGAGGAGGGAGCTTGAGCAACTCATTGAGCTGGTTCAGACGAATCTCTCTCCTTCTCTCAAACAGATCGTGAAGCCTGGGATAAAACTGGAAAATCTCGAGGTCTGTAGAGACAGGCTTCAGGAGCTGCAGCGATTGGCGTCCCTTGTAGAACCGCTCTCGCATAAAGGACGCGAGTCGTTCATCCGAGATATCTCCCGGATTAGGGTAACTCTCGGGATCAACGTAGACATGGAAAGGATGATCAACGCCTGGAAGGCTGACCACAGCCTCGCCCGGTCTGAGGTAGTGAAGAAAACCGGCTTGCCATTCATTCAGACCAAGCGCGCCCTGGAGTATTCGCCTGTCATCCTCAGTCTTCAGCTGATGACAGATCCTTGTGGCTGAGTTCTTAAGCATCTCGTCGGAGACCTGTGTCGGAAACTGGGCTACCACGACGCTGGCTTCGCCAAACTTCCTCAGCTCGGATATTATCCTTTCACCCACAGAGGGCGGTTCTCCCCGAGCTCTCGCAGGTACTATGTTCTTGGCCTCCTCCATCACCGTCACATGTACAAGCGACGAGGAGTGCTTCCCCATCCTGAAATCGTAGAGGAGTTTGAAGAGAATATAGCTGAAGACCTTTCGTACCTCCTGCTCCTTGAAGTGCCCCAGCTCGATCGAAACGGAGTTCTCCAACAACTCTTTGATACTTATCGTCGACTGGCCATCCAATGCCCTCCCAGCCTGACCCACAGTAAGCGGGACAAGCCTCCTGCCAAGAGCCATCTTGATCTCGTTATCATACTTTGATGTCACAGCCCTATGTTCAATCTCGTAAAGCACGGTCGAAATCGTGGGTGGTTGCGCGATCGACTTGGAGGGATAACCACACTTCTCGTAGGCTGATGCTAGCGCCTCCCTGAACATGAAACTTTGGGGTGGGGAGAACTGAAAGGCTTCCGAGAAGATGTCCGTGACTAGGCTTATATGCTCACCCAGATCGTCAGAGAGGCTCGGATCGAGCGGGTTTATTGTTAGGGGAGCTATCGACTTTCCCGGAGTGAAAACCAGCTCGTTCCTCGCCAACATGAGCCCACGATATTCGCTGTGCCAGTCGATTATCAGTACCTTTGCACCCAGTCCCATGAGTCGCGCCACCAGAGCCCCAGCGGTGGTAGACTTCCCAGAACCAGTCATCCCGAAGATGGCTACGTGGGTCACGAAATCGTCCCTAGCCAAAAACGCCGGGTAGAGATTCTGACCCGCCCCCCTAACCCACCCAAGGAACGGACCGTCTCTCTTGACCTTGCTCGGGGCGGGCAGAAAGAATGGCGGTTCAACCGCAACCTCGGCCGAGCTAGGGGTTGGAGGTGAAAGACTGATGAGAGGAACCAGCTCTCCCGATATCAAAAATGCTCCAGAGGGCTTGGGATCTGAAGGAAGAAAAAATCCTTCAAGAAATTAATCAAGACTTTTTCTTCCAGCCGCTCAACACCCACCTCGGGAAAAGCGGCGAGGAACGAGGCTTGCACAATTTCGAGCTGTCTATCCACCAGACCCTTCGACTCATCAAGCCGCGCGGAGCTGCCGTCAGCCCAGACAAGAAAAAGCGCCTCTGCTTGGAAGAAACCCGTCTTCTCACCCATCAGCGTTCGCCTGAACTCAAACTCCTTCTCCTCAAGGTCGCATCTTGACGACGAGTTCTTCCTCACATCTTCAGCAGTTTCCAAAACCTCAGATCGGCACCGACTCACTTCGGAGCGCAGATCATCCGACTCGATCGGTCGAAATGACACCGCATATATGCAGGGCACCCCTGATCTTTGAAGCCCCGAGAAGAGGTCGCGGGTTTTGGAGAAGATCCCCACGTACTCCGTACTATCCACCCTACGGTTGCCGTCTATCTCCGGCATGGGCACTCTCGGTCGTCCACGCAACCGCGACAAACCGAAAACCCTAGAGACAGACCCAGCCTCCAGAACCAGGTACCTCCTCTCAACAATTTTAGCCGATGTCAAGTTAAGCTCTTGAAGAACGTCAACCGGACTAGGTCGACGTAATCCTGAATGTAGCACCGCCGCCATAGTGTTACGCCTTGCCGGGCTGACAGCGAAGAGGACAAAGGACGCCACGAGAGCCGAGGTCAGGGCGATGGTCGTCAGGCTCTGCCAATCCAGCGACGGAAAGCGTCCCCCATAGACAAGAAGATAAGCCCCAAGAACCACTACAGTTGATGCAGTCAGGATTACAAGCATATCAGCCCGCTTTCCGCGAAGGAGCAGCATAACCCCTCCCACTAATGTCGGGTCCAGCCGAGGAGCCCCTGGGCCGCATCTCCCAGCGCTTTCCAGGCTTGGTCGAAGTACGAGGACGTTACGTTAGCTACCTTCTCGACCAAACCGAGAACGATCGCGAGCATCACGAACGAGATACCGAGCAGTAGCGCCTCTTCGACCATCTGGGAAGCAGATGTCTCGTAAAAGAGTCGTCTGAGCCTTCTGAACATATTCGTTCTAAGTGGAGATTTGAAATTGTTTATTTAAGCGCCAACTGGCTAGAAGACCCGCGTGAGGAGTACAGTTGCCGTTATGAAGACGAGCCAGTACGATACGGCAGCCAACAATGAGAGTGTGAGGGGGCTATCGTCCTGGGAGACGGAAGCCGCGTAGTAGGCTGAAATCGCACAGCACACAGACAGTGTGACTGCTAGGGTCGAGTACCCCCCGAACGTGAAGATACTGGCATTTGACCAGGCAGGGTATGTGAGGTGTGCCATAGCCGAGAAGGCAGGCAGCAGGACTGTGAGAAGTGCAACGGAAATAGAGCAGCCTAGCGTCAAGACCTTGCCCTTGAACGACATCGCTCTGACGTAGCTCTCACGCTCCTCCATCAATCGCCTGTTCTCACGGAGCCTCGAAACAATGAGAAGGATTCTCTCTCCGGCTTCCTTCGAACCCATTCGGATTAGGCGCGAAGTCGTCATCATCACGCCCCTGAACTCAGGAAGACTCGATTGAAGACCAAGCTCGAAAAGAGCCTCCTCAAGAGGAACCCCGTTGAGGATTCTGCCTTCCACCAGCTCTAGGACACCACGGAGCGTGCCGTCATAGACCTCGAAAGCCTCTGTGAACGCCTCTTCTTGGCAGATTCCGCGCGAGAGTCTGTCCCCCAAGAGGGTCAAGAAACGCTCCAGCTCGGACATCGATTCTCGGACCTTTGGAGGGGAGAACTTGACCAAAGCCTTCATCCGACCAGCCCCACCTGGGGCATAAGCGTCTCGTTCGAAAGAGCCTCGGCGACTAGAATCTGAGCCGGAACCACTAGGAGTATCAGGACGGACGAGGCTAGGTCGAAGGTTACTAGCACCATAGCGAGCACGAGAGGAAAGAAGAACAACACGCCGAAGAAAATCGTCAGCCTAGCCTCGGTCTGAAGGGTGAACTCTCTGAATGAGCTCCTTGCCTCACGCTCGACGTGAGTCGCTAGATCACGCAGCTCCCTTCTCGAGGAGTTGTACAGCGAGATTGATTCAATTAGTCCCTCACGAAGCCCAGCAGAAGGTTGACGACGAGCATACTTCAACAGGACCGCCTCAGGCTCCTCTCCGTTGCCAACCCGTCCACACAGCCTCCTGAAATCGGCTGAGACGATAGGATAGTCCGAGGAGGCCACCAGATCCATCGCCTGAAAGATCGATCTGGTCGTCTCGAGAACGAACGCGAACTCGTCGAGAACTGAGCCCGAGTGCTTCGCTATCGTGTAGCGCTCGACCCGAAGCTTTCTGGACAGGTAACCGGCAGAGTACTTGAAGGAGAGGTACGCCGCGGCGAACGACGCGACAAGGGCGAGAGCCGATCCGAGTCGGAAGACAACCACAAGCGTGAAAGACCCTAGTACAAAAGACAGCCAGAAAGAGGAGGATACAATCTTCCTTGGATCGTGGCCATAATGCCTCGCAGCTTCTTCCAGATCCTTCCTAACAAGTCTTCTCACAAGAGCCGGGGGAAGCATGAAGGATCCCAAGAAACGGTACACGAGGACAGTGGAGATCATGCTATCGCTTGCCTCACCAGCCTCGAGAACCTTGCTGAAAGGACGTCCCAGCTCACGCCTCCAACCTTCTCTTGCTCTCTCTTTTCGTCGGAAAGAGTCTGGAAGATCTTCACGTTGGATTCCACATCGAAGATCCTCAGAAAGCTCAACCTCTCAAACAGACCTTTATAGAAGGCAAGCTCACTCCCGAACGAAGTCGAGTCCAAGGACTCGATCTCCTTAATCTTCATCAGAACTGGAGTTTGGAACAAATCCGACACGCATCTGAGGGAGGAACTCTCGGGAGTCCAGCCGAAGACGCTGCACAGCTGCACGGCACACTTTCCCAAATCCACCATTGTCACATCCTTACGGACTCTTGTTATTCCCTTCACCTCGCACACCCTCACTACCCTCCTCATCTCCCTGCCCTTCCCGGAAATCCTAGCCAGTTGAACTAGAACATCCAAGTCCAGCAGGCAAACGGGTGAGACCCCATGATGCACCACCCAACGCCTTAGCGCCTGTTCAGGCGATCCGGCGTGGCAGGTCTGAAGGCCACGGAGACCAGCCGAGAGGGCGTGGAACATTGCTCTGCTATGCTCAGCGGTTTGTATTTCTCCCAAGTAAATCCAGTCCGGAGCTCTATGGAGTAGCTTGACGATTTCAACGCTCTTGCTTTCCGACTCGCCGCTCCTGGACTCGATGGGAGCCACCTTCAGCCTAACTTGATGCGCACCCGAAAGCCACTGAGGAATGCTCTCAACCACGTCCTCCACGGTTATCTTCCTCCAAGACGCGGGTGTCAATAGGTCCAGGGCATTGATCAGAGTCGTTTTACCGGAGTTTGGCTCGCCTATGACCGTGATGTTTCTGCTCCGACCCAAGCAAAAGTAGAGGTAGGCAGCCGCCTCAGCAGACAGGGTGCCGTTAGCGATAAGCTCCGGCAGTGTGAAGTGCCTCTTCCTCAACTTTCTGATGTCCAGGCTGAAACCATCGTTCGCTAGGGGTTGCACGTCCACGGAGAAGCGACATAAGAAATCGGGTGTCGAAACTTCGGCTTTCAGAGAGGGGTTAAGCATGTCCAACCGCATTCCACTCTCAGACCTCAACCTTGTCTTGAGAGCCACAACCTCTCGGGGGGACAAGGTCATTCGGGTCACACACCTCCCCCAGTCCCGATGATCGAGGTACAAGGGAGTGCCCGGCGCGTCCATGAAGATCTCTTCCACATTCTCGTCCAACAGAAGGGGCATCAGGCTGTTCAAGCTCAGAGATCGATAAACGGCCAGCCTAACCACCTTATCCTCCTCGTCCGGGCTGAACCTGACCCTCCGGTTGCAAACAAAGTGGCGACCGACCTCGAGACGAGCCCTTATGAGATCGTCCAACGAGCCCGTGAGAGTGCCACTCGATAGAGCTGACTCTCTGATTCGGTGGTCCAGCCAACTTACCAAGCCGAGAACTCGCGCATCAGCCAGACTTGGGCGCGCAGCGTATAGGACGGTGCCCGGAGGCGCAGAGATGCCTTGAATGGAGACCTCATAGGGAGGAACGATATACCTGTCCAGAGTCTTGGAGATGCCGAGTTCAGACGGCTTCCGTCGGGGCATCCTTGGAGAGAGCCTTAGAGGATTAAGAATCCTAGAATACACCGCCTCCCGGCTGAAGAGACACGAGGCGAGATTGGTACCTTCGAGCTTTCTGATCAGAGAAGTGTGCTTTAGCCGAGACTCGAAGTCCGAAACGAATCGCAGATAGTCTGTCAGACACTCACGACACCCTTTGTCAAGGTGGATCTCGGCCTTCAGCTCTTCCTCCAGCCACAGTAGCCGAAGATATCCCATGACAGGGTCGGTGAATAGGAGCCCCAACCTCTCAGCGAAGAGATCTCGCAGTCTCTGGCCAAACCTCACCACGCAAACCGATCTGCGATCATAGGGACAAGCTTGGGTCCTCCGCAACAAGTTACGCGCCTTCAATCTCCCATACTCAAGTACCATCGCCACCTCAACGAGGAGGGCACTATCTTCCTCACGATACGTAGCAACGCTGAGAGAACCCGCAATCACGATGCGAGACACGGGCCTGCCGGATCTCAGCTGGCAAAGACAGGCTGCCATGCAGACGCCACAGGCGCCCAAATCTGAGGGATGTGTGCAGGAGGAGGGACAGCTGAATATCACTTTCCTCCTCTGGCCATCCAAGGAACTAAAGAACCGAGCCTCAGAGGCGCAGACTGAGTTCATGCTAGGCACCGCTAGTACCTTCTGAGAGCAGATCACGGCGTACAGAGCAGGAAGTAGCGCACCTTCTCACAACCTCCATCAACGCCTCCGTCTTTGCCTCCAACAACTCCAGCCTCTCCTCAAGATCGACGAGCCTCGGCTGGCCCTCGAGATCTCCGATCCTCCTAGACAGGACCTCGAGCTCAACCCTGACTCCACTCACCTCTCTCTTCAGAGCCAGCGTCGTTGCTTCCATATCCTCCTGCGAGGACCTCCCAAAAGAATAGCCCTCTAGAGAATCCCCATCAGAAAACCGTGAATCTCCACGAACTCCCTTGGCGATCGATTGAGCAACCCTGTTCTTGGGCAAGACCTCTTCGGACTCCTTGGCCGACCGACGGTCACTCAACCCCGACTCGCCCCGGCTCTATCCGGACAAGCAGAGAGGTACACGCTTTCGCCTTCAGAACCTCCGAGCGAAGAGACCTCTCCACACACTCAAGGCTGATGGCAAGTGATTCAACCATCTCAAGAATCTCGATCAAGTCGCATCTGACTGACTGAAGACCCTCGCGAAAAGTGTTCGTGGTAAGCCTCAGGTCCTCGACTTCGCGGCACAGTGCCTCATCAAAATCACGCTCTCCAGGAACGTTCAGCCGCCTCATTTCACCGCTCATCTCCTCCACGACGAGACGCAAGAATACCCCGAATCTGGTCGATGTGTCTACCCCAAATCCGGCGTCGCCTGACCGGGGGCGGCTGATAGTCCAACCCCCCTACAAAAGTCGCCAGCCTGAGGACAGCGATTGAGAAGGCGGTTCTGGGATACTTCACAAGCGTGAGCTCGTGCGAACGTTCCGAGACGATGACGTTGGGGTCGTACGGAACCTCAAACAATCTTCCCGATTCGTACAGATGTCTCATCTCGTCAGAAAGAAGCTCACGCCACTTGACCTCTCCAACCCTGTTGAGGACGACGTAAAGCGAGCCATCCGAGACCGGAGAGCCCAACAACACTTTGTTTCGAGCCAAGACCGTTGGAGAAGGCGTCAGTACCAGAAACCGCTGACCGATAGCTGGTTGCTTGGCAAGCCCGTCGACCGAATCTACGATAACCAAGTCGTACCCTAAGCCGCGGTCGCCCGCGGTGAGAGGAAGCTCATCCAAGCCGTCAAGTCTGGAGACGTCGAACCCCATGGAATTGCCTGCCAAGTCGGAGGTGTGACCATCCTCGCTCGAGTCGAGGACGAGGACCTTCAAACCAAAGTCGGTGAGCGCGCGAGCTAGGTTCACGACTATTTGACTCCTGCCTACCCCACCAGACCTGCTGAAGAAGAGAGCCGTTCTCAGGGCTGTGACCCCTCACGGATGTCAAAGGAGACTTAAATCCACCTCTGATTGCCGTCCTCACGCCAGTCCCATCAACGTAGCGGTGGAGGAAATAAGGAAGGCTGAGAACCAGAGGGAGACAAAGACCGAGCCGACAAGAGCCGAGAAGGCGAGGTACCAAACATGCCATCCGTCAGCTCCGCACGATTCATGACGCCACCGCTGACCACAAGAGCAAGGACTGCCCGGTGTGTGGTCGGTACAACCGGCCGAAAGGACACGCCTACCGATGCTGGGCATGCGGGTTTGAGGGCGACAGGCCTGGTGGCGAGCTGGAACATAGCGAAGGATGGGGCGAGGCGCGTCCCCGCCGACCGCTGGCAGATGAAGCGGGCAGCGGAGGAGCCCGTGGCTCCAGTGAAACTGTATGCAGAGCCAGAAAAATCTCTTGTACAGCTTAGTACAAGCGATTTAGGACTCTAACGTTTTAGGTCAATGCAACCTTAACTGTTATAGTCATCCTTCTTCTTTATAGTTACTAGGGAGGGGTGTGTAAGGGTTGAGCAAGCCGCTTAGAGACGAGTTTCCAAGTGTGCTTGACCGAGCCTACTCGAGGATGAGGCGAGATACTTCCCGTGCGGCTGAGAAGCGTGCTCTTGTGAGAAACATCATGAGTAAGGGCGTGGTCACGATCGGACCCACCTCCTCGATGCTCTCAGCGGCCAGGATCATGGGGAAGAAGCGCATCGGGAGCCTCATCGTGACGAAAGCTGGTCAGCCTATCGGGATAGTCACGGAGAGGGACCTTCTGAGCAAGATAATCGCGCTTAGCAAGGATCCAAAGGCGACCAGGGTGAAGGATGTGATGTCGGTGCCCCTGATAAGCATAGATCCCAAGGCAACAGTCAGGGAGGCGGCGGGGACGATGATCGAGAAGAAGGGCCGTCTCGTCGTCTCTGATGGGAAGAAGATGCTCGGCGTTGTCACGACCTCCGACCTCATTCGGACGATGCCGGAGTGCGATGAGACCTCGGTGAAGGTGGACGACTTTATGACAAGGAAGGTTGCGATGATGGACTCAGCGTCGACGTTGGATGAGGCAGCGAAGTTGATGGGGAGACTGAGGATCGGTAGCGTCATCGTAACACGTAAGGGCAAACCTGTGGGCATCTTCACTGAGCGTGATCTCTTGACCCACTGCTTGGCGACCCGGATGCCGCTAACGAAGAGTGTTGGGGAGATGGCGTCACACCCTCTCATCACGGTCTCGTCCGGCACAAGCATACACAAAGCAGCTAGGCTAATGGCGAACAGGCATATCAGACGCCTTCCCGTCACCTCCGACAACGAGATTGTAGGAATAATAACTGCGCGTGACCTGGTGGAAGCCTACGCGAAGTAGCCTCTCTGACGGGGGGCGCCTCTTCATTTTCCAACAAGCCTAAATACTGTTGGTCTGGTATCTCTGTCCAAGGTGTGGCTGGAATGCCCCGCCAAATTCGTTAGCGGCTTCGGCAGGGTCCTGGCTTCCCAGGTCTATTTCTCGGGTTGCCCATGTGAATCACCTATGGATTGGTGCTGGACTAGACGGATGCTGGTGGATGGGTTAAGATGAAGGTCGTTGAGGGGTCGTACGATCCTGTAGCGCTTGAGAAGAGAGTTGCAGCATTCTGGGAGGAGAATAAGGTATTCAACATGGTTGTAGCTGGTCGAAAGGGACGGAAAGTTTGGGGATTCCTGGAGGGTCCCCCGACGATGAACGGCTTCATGCACGTTGGGCACGCCCGTGGTCGAGCAATGAAGGATGTTGTGATCCGCTTCAAGACGATGCAGGGCTACGATGTCTGGAGACAGGGGGGCTGGGACTGCCAAGGGCTCCCCGTGGAGCTTGAGGTTGAGAAGAAGCTCGGGACAAAGACGAAGAAGGAGCTGGAGGAGAAGATCGGCCTCGAGCGCTTCGTTAACGAGTGTAAAGGCTTAGTAGACTACTACCTCTCCCACTGGAGGAGGGCTTCGGAAAGGCTCGGGCTGTGGCTGGACTATGATAACGCTTACCAGACGCGCAGGGACCGGTACATAGAATTCGGCTGGTGGACCCTGAAGAGGGCGAACGAGAGAGGGCTCCTAGCAGAGGACTTCAAGGTCGTACCCGTCTGTCCCCGCTGTGAGACATCCCTATCTGGCCACGAGGTGGCTCAGGGGTACTCTAGGGTGACCGACCCGTCCATCCATTTGAAGCTGAAGCTGGTTGATGGGGAGAAAGAATTCATCGTGGTCTGGACTACAACGCCGTGGACCCTGCCGGGGGACGAGGCGGTCACCGTCCATCCATCCTACGAGTACGCGCGGGTAAGGGTCAGAGACGAGATCTGGATAGTGGCGAAACAACTGGTCGAAAGGGTCATGGAGGAGCTAGGGGTCACCGAGTACAGCGTTGCGGGCGTGGTTCAAGGCAAAGACTTGGCCGGGCGGAGGTACGTTCATCCACTCCTTGACGAGGTCCCTCAACACAAAGAGCATCGAGGGAGGTTCGATCACGCGATCGTCTGTGGTGAGCACGTAACTCTCGAGGAGGGAACGGGATGTGTTCACACAGCTCCGGCTCACGGGCCAGATGACTTCCTAGTGGGCAAGGAGTACGGGCTTCCGATCTTCTGCTCCGTTGACATGTCGGGGCACTTCAAGAAAGAGGGTGGGAAGTACGCGGGGCAATTCGTCAAGGACGCCGATCCTCTGATCACGGAAGATCTGAAGAGAAAGGGGTTACTACTGCGTTCGGGGAAGATCGAGCATGAGTATCCCCTCTGTTGGCGATGCGACTCGCCTCTCCTCTACCTGGCTGATATGCAGTGGTTCCTGAGAGTGGAGCCGATCAGAAACAAGCTACTATCAGAGAATCAAAGCATCAGGTGGGCGCCTGATTGGGCCGGAACCGCCAGGTTCGGCGATTGGCTGAGGAACGCGGACGACTGGTGCATCTCCCGCTCTAGGATCTGGGGTTCACCTCTGAACGTCTGGAGATGCGAGAAGTGTGGATGCAAGAAGGTCGTCGGAACGATAGATGAGCTGAAGTCGCTAGCGAAGTCGCTGCCAGAGCACTTCGAGCTCCATCGCCCCTGGGTGGACATGATTGTTCTGAAGTGCCAGGACTGTGGTGGAGACATGAAGAGGGTAGAGTTCGTCCTCGACTGCTGGTTCGACTCTGGAATCGCCCATGCAGCCCAGGTTGACTACCTATCTGACAAGAGACCGTTCGAAGGGCTTTATCCCTACGACTTCATAACCGAGGCCGTCGATCAGACCAGGGGCTGGTTCTACTCCCTGATCTTCACAGGAGTCGTCGACTTCAACGAGAGACCCTACCGGAGCGTGCTTTGCCAAGGGCTTGTCCTCGACAAGTTCAACGAGAAGATGTCCAAGTCCCGCGGGAACGTTGTGTGGGCTCTAGACGCGATGGACAAGGTGGGAACCGACCCTCTCAGGCTCTACATGCTGTGGAAGGCCTCACCCTGGGATCCCCTCTCCTTCGATTATGACGAGTTAGTGCAGATCACCCGGTGGCTCACGATCCTATGGAACGTGTTCGGTTTCGCCACAACATACATGGACCTCGACGGCTTCGACCCGAGGAGATTCAAGGTTGATGGGATGAGAGATAATCTCAGACTCGAGGACAAGTGGATCCTCGCCAGGACTCAGTCCCTCATCAAGGGTGTAACCGAGGGCGTGGAATCATACAGTCTCCACACTCCAGTACGGCTGATGATGGGCTTCATCGTGGAGGATCTCAGCCGACTGTACGTCCGGCTTGCTAGAAGGCGGACGTGGGTCGAGAAGGATGATCCGGACAAGCTGGCAGCCTACGCTACACTCCACAGGACGCTCTCAACCCTAGTCAGGCTGTTGGCGCCCTTTGCGCCATATATCACCGAGGAGCTCTACCAGTACCTCGTCAGAAGTGCTGATCCAAAGGCGTCTCAGAGCGTCCACGCGTGTGACTGGCCATCAGTGGACGACACGCTCGTCGACGAGCGATTGGAGGCCCAGATGAAGATAGTTCAGGGTCTCATTTCAAGTGCCCTGTACGCCAGGCAGAAGTCCCAGGTGAAGCTGAGGTGGCCGGTTCGTGCGGTGTGGGTGATTCCGTCCACTCCAGAGGTCGCCGAAGCCGTTTCCAACATGAGGATGGTGCTGCTCGACCAAACCAACTCCAAGGAAGTCAAGGTTGTTGAGGTGGGGGGATACCCGGAGGGGGTTGAGGTCGAGGTGGAGCCTGAGTACTCGGTGTTGGGACCACGGCTGAGGGGTAGAGTCCCTGAAGTGGCCGCGGCCCTCAAGAAGATTGGTTGGAGGGAGACGAAGCGGAGGTTAGAAGCAGATAGGGGGCTCAAGGTAACCCTAGGAGACGGCTCCACGGTCGAGTTGGACCCGAGTGAGATCTCGTTCAAGGAGAGTTTGCCCTCGAACTTGTCATCGGTGCAGTCTGAGTACGGTCGAGTCTATGTCGACGTTACTAGGACGCCTGAGCTGTTGGCTGAGTCGCTTGCGAAGGAAGTTGTCAGAAGGGTTCAGACGATGCGGAAGGAGATGAATTTGAGGATAGAGGAGTTCGTCGACGTTGTCTTGAGGGTTCAAGAGGACGAATCTCTGCAGCTGCTCAAACTCTTGGAAGCTTATGTGAAGTCCGAGGTCCGGGCGAGGAACGTGGTCTTCTTGGGCAGCAGGGAGGAGTTCAACTATCTAGAGGGATCGCATGTCAAAGCTTGGGATGTCGAAGGTGAGCAGATAGAGATTGCAGTCAAGAGGCTTGGAGCCACGAAGTGATGAGGCGAAAGCCACGACAAATAAAGCCGGTCACACGGGCTTCGGCATGCTCGGGAGCCTGCCGATTCTCCGTTTGACCAGCTCCGGCCAGGCCTCCATGTCGAACCCCTTCTGAGCCAGAAACGCCGTAGCCAGTCTGGTCACCCCAACTCCGAAACATCCTGTC
>Ga0315280_10000933_pt1 | contig 52631 bp, 58 predicted proteins | sample YL17G06_40_MG_FD_203697 | JGI IMG/M metagenome (GOLD analysis project Ga0315280, IMG submission 203697) | Sediment microbial communities from Yellowstone Lake, YNP, Wyoming, USA - YL17G06_40 | ecosystem: Environmental > Aquatic > Freshwater > Lake > Sediment | place: USA: Wyoming | collected... | reverse complement strand
AGTGGCCTCCTCTCCCTGTCGGCGATCCTCCTCATCCTCACCTCGGAGGGCGCGGTCAGGTAGATCCTTATGTCAGGCTCGATGGCCATCCAGGCCGAGAGGTTGGCGTCGATCACGACGCCCCCCCTCCTCGACTCCTCCTTAGTCCTCGCGTCCAGGTAGTTGTCGAACTCTGGGTCGGTCCCGGCGAGTAGGCTAAGCTCCTCGAGGCTCATCCCCTTCTCCCTGGCGCGCTCCCTGAAGATCATGCCGGAGGATACGCATCTGAGCCCGAGGGACTCCGCGAGCCTCTTAGCCTGGCTCGACCTACCCGAGCCGTGGAGGCCGGCGATGGTGATGACGAGCCCCCTCTCGTCAGGAGTGCCCATCGTCCTTCACCGCGCTCTCTTCAGGGTCGATCTCGAATGTTAGACCCAGGACCCTCGAGATGACGACGCTGGTGGCGATGGAGCTGAAGAAGTACCAGTTGGGCAGCGACATCTCCGCCGGTATGTAGGGCGCCGGGAACGGGAAGTAGGCCACGATCACGTTCCCGAAGAAGCCCCCTATGAACGAGTAGATGAGTAGGATGGGGATCATGGTGAAGAGGCTGCTCTTCATCCTGTCCATCGTCATCTTCGACTGGGTGGCGGTCAGCTCCTGCTGCCTCTTCTGCGCCTTGTCTATCTGCCTCTGGTTGCCGCTCTTCATCGCGGCCATCACCTGCTTCTGCACCCTCTGGCTCTCGATCATCATCCTCTTGTAATCGTCCAGGTTCACAGCGCGCCTGTTGACGTAGGCGCTGATCAGGCCGATGCCAGCCGAGAGGACGAGGACTACTATGGTAGCGGTGGGCGGCGTCTTCAGGAAGTCCAGGTCCTGAGCAACGGTCAAAAGCAGGCCCGAGAGTGGAAACATGGTCGATCCTTTCGCTTTAGTCAGTAATCTCGTGGATAAAAAGTATGCCTATCGCCGGCTACTCGCCCTGCCCGAGGAGCGAGCAGTACCTACGCCAGCTCAGGCAGATCGTCTTCGGATGCGCGGCACGTGGCTCGTCAAGCTTCCCGACCACCGTGTTCATCGGCGCCTTCAGCACCTCCTCGGGCTTAGAGTAGGCCATCTCCGATATCTTCTTCACAGCGTCTATGAAGTCGTCGAGGACCTCGACCGACTCCGTCTCCGTCGGCTCGATCATGAGAGCCTCATGGACGATCATGGGGAAGTAGATGGTCGGCGCGTGGATGCCGTAGTCGAGTAACCTCTTTGCTATGTTCAGCGCCCTGACGCCGGTCTCCTCGTTCATCTTCGCGGCGCTGAGCACAGCCTCGTGCATTCTCGGCTTCTCCGGCGCGTACGGTAGGCTCAGGCCACGTGTATCCTTCAGCTTCCGGGCGATATAGTTAGAGTTGAGCACTGAAAGCTCCGAGGCCTCCCTGAGCCCAGTGCCTCCGAGGGTCAGCATGTAGGCGTAGGCCTTAAGCATCACGTTGACGTTCCCGTAGTAGCCATGGACCTTCCCTATGCTCTTCGGCTTGTCGTAGTTAAGCGAGTACACGCCGTTCTTCTCCTCGATGGTCGGCACAGGCAGGAACCCTGCTAGGTGAGACTTGACCCCCACTGGGCCAGAGCCGGGCCCTCCTCCACCATGTGGCGTCGCGAATGTCTTATGGAGGTTGACGTGGACTACGTCGAAGCCCATATCACCTGGCCTACACTTGCCCATTATGGCGTTGAGGTTGGCACCATCGTAGTACATGAGGCCGCCTACCTCGTGGACGATCTTGGATATCTCGGCGATCTTGTTGTCGAAGATCCCAAGTGTGTTCGGATTGGTGAGCATCAGGCCCGCCGTCTTCTCCCCCGCCACGGCCTTGAGCGCATCGATATCGACGCAGCCGTCCTCGCCCGAGAGCACCTCCACGGTCTGGAATCCGCCCATTGCGGCGCTAGCCGGGTTAGTCCCATGGGCCGAGTCGGGGATGATGATCTCGGTCCTGTTGCCGAGCTCGCCCCTGTACTTGTGATAGGCCCTGATTAGCATGATGCCCGTCCACTCGCCGTGGGCACCCGCCGCGGGCTGGAGCGTCGCGTCGTCCATCCCGGTGACCTGCAGGTAGCCCTGCTTCAGGTTGTACATGAACTCGAGGACTCCCTGGACCGTCGACGGATCCTGGTCTGGATGGGCTCCGAGCATCCTCGGGTGGCTTGCTAGGACCTCGTTGATGATTGGGTTGTACTTCATGGTGCAGCTCCCGAGGGGGTAGATTATGCCCGAGTTGACCCCGTAGTTCATCTGGCTTAGGTGGATGTAGTGGCGGAGGACGTCGACCTCGGAGACCTCGGGGAGGGCGGGGGGCTTCTCCCTGAGCATCCCGCTCGGGATCAGCTCCTCAACCTCGTCGACTGCGTCGACGACCTCTGGCTCCGCCTTCGGTGGCAGGAACCCGACCCTTCCCTCGTGGCTGAGCTCGAAGATGAGGGGCTCATCCCAGTCCGCCTGCCTGAATTTCCTCAAGGTCATGCCTCCAGCACCTCCCTGAGGCCTGAGACGAGCGCGTCTATGTCCTTCTTAGTGTGCATCTCGGTGACGCAGTAGAGCGCGGCCTCGCCGAGCTCCGGGAAGCTCTTAGCCAGTGGCAGTCCTCCCTGTATCCGGTTCGATAGGAGCGCCTTGTTGACCGTCTCGGCCGTCGTCCCCTTGAAGCCTACGGTGAACTCCTTGAAGTGGTAGCTGTTGAACATCGGCGCCCTGACTCTTGGGAGTTCGCCTATCCGCCTCATGGCGTAGTGGGCGCGGCTCGTCACCACCTCGCCTAGGTCCCTCAGGCCCTGCGGGCCGAGGAGGCTTAGGTAGACGGCGCTCGCGACCGAGCAGAGCGCCTCGTTGCTGCATATGTTCGAGGTCGCCTTCTCCCTGCGTATGTGCTGCTCGCGAGTCTGGAGAGTCATGACATACGCTCTCCTGCCTCCCTCAAGGGTCTCCGTGATGCCTATGATCCTGCCAGGCATCTGCCTGATCACCTTGTTGTCGTGCTTGGCGGCGAAGATGCCGAGGAGCGGGCCGCCGTAGTTCATGTGGTTGCCGAGGGGCTGCCCCTCGCCGATGACTAGGTCCGCGCCGTAGTCGCCGGGAGCCTTCAGTATGCCGAGGCTTATGGGGTCGACGCCGGCGATGAACAGGGCATCTTTACCGTGGGCGACCTCCGCCATCGCCTCGACGCCCTCCTCCACGAACCCGAGATATGAGGGGGTCTCGACGTAGACAGCCGCCGTATGGTCGTTGACCTTCTCCTTCAGGTCCTCGATCTTTACCTGTCCCGTCGTTGCGTCGTAGTCGAGCTTCTCGATCCTCATCCCCACCGGCTCGGTGTAGGTCTTGAGGACGGCGAGCCTCTTCGGGCTGATGAAGTATGGGACCAGTATGGTGTCCCTGTGGTTTATCCTGCTTGCGAGGAGCGCCGCCTCCCCCAGGGCGGAGGACCAGTCGTAGAGAGAGGCGTTGGCGACCTCCATTCCGAGGAGTTCGCAGAGGAGGCTCTGATACTCGAAGATGCTCTGGAGGATGCCCTGACTGATCTCGGGCTGGTAGGGCGTGTAGCTCGTCAGGAACTCTGCGCGCCTCACGACCTCGTCTACGACGGAGGGGACGTAGTGGGGCCAGACTCCGCCTCCGAGGAACGGCGGACACCTCAGGCTGACGCCCTTCTCCAGCGTACCGGAGACCAGTTCCCTGACCTCGGCCTCCGTGTATGGGCCGGGTATATCGAGTTCGCCCTTGAACCTGAGGTTCTCAGGGATATCGGCGTAGAGGTCATCGATGGACTTGATGCCTATCGCCTCCATCATGCCGTCCTTGACCTCAGGTACGCTGTTCGGGAGATACGGATGCGGTCTACTCAAACCGTGACGCCTCTAAGCACTTTTCATAGAGCGGGGCAAGAACTTAATAACTTAACCCCGGCGCCGTGGTAGGGCTTAAATCATCGCGCCCATATACGTTGAGCCCATCTGGGTGGTTGTGGTATGCCTGAGGTGAAGATAGATTACGATAAATGCGCCTGCTGTAGGACGTGTGTCAGCGTCTGCCCGATGGGGGTATACAGCGACGCCGGTGACAAGGTCGAGGTCGTTAACGTGAAGGAATGCGTCGCCTGCATGAGCTGTGAGGCCGCCTGCCCCTCCGGCGCCATCACGGTCAAGGAGTAGCGCCCTTGGAGGCCCACTCGAACCTCTTTTAATCTGCCTCCGCATCCTCATAGCCCTAGATGCGACTTGATCCAGGCGATAGACGACTGGGTAAGGGGGCATAGCGATGAGTCTATCCGCTTCCTGGGCGAGCTGATCAGGACGCCGAGCCCGAGCGGGCAGGAGATGGCCTGCGGGGAACGCGTCGCCGAGGCGATGCACGCGTCCGGCTTCGACTCAGTTAGGGTCGACGACCTCGGCGACGCGATGGGGACTCTCAAGGGCTCGGGAGGGGGCAGGGACCTCCTCATGAACGGGCACATCGACCACGTGCCGCCCGGCGGCATGCCCGACCCCTACTCAGGCAGGGTCATGGACGGCTCACCCTTCGGCGTCGACGGCGAAGTCCTCTACGGTCGCGCCGCCTCGGACATGAAGGCATCCGTAGCTGCCATGGTCCTCGCCGGTGAAGCGCTCAGAGACCTCAGCGTGAGGCTCAGGGGCGACTACAGGGTCGCAGCCGTCGTCCAGGAGGAGGTCGGGGGCACTGGCACCGTCTCGACAATCGAGAGGGACCGTTTCCTCGGCGACATCGTCCTCATCGGCGAGGCGACGAACATGGGCGTCGCCCTCGGCCACAGGGGGTCGATGAAGATGAGCGTGGTCGTCAGGGGGAGAAGCTGCCACGCCAGCGCGCCTGAAAGGGGGATAAACGCCCTGTACAAGGCGACGGACCTGATATCCAGGATCAGGGACGAGCTCGTCCCGAGCCTGCCGACGCACCCAGTCTACGGTAAGACGAGTCTGACGGTCACGGTGATAGGCGTCAAGCCTGGTGCTTCCAACGTCGTCCCAGATGAATGCGAGTTCGTAATAGACTGCCGGAACGGCCCTGACTTCCCGGCGGAGGTGCTGAAGAGGAGGCTCGAAGCCCTCATAGATGCCCAAAGGACCGTGGACCCGGAGCTCAAGGCCACCGTCATCCAGCCGCGGACGAGGGACGGCAGGGGCTTCACGGGCTTCTACACCGACCCCTCGGCTTTCCCCGTCGTTGCCGAGGCTTCGAGAGCCGTCGGTGAGGTCCTTGGCGGTGAGCTCAGGCGGGGGATGTGGGCCTTCGCCACCGATGGGAGGTTCTACTCCTGGCTCGGGCTGCCCGTTATCGGTTTCGGCCCCGGTGAGGAGAGGTTCACCCACACCGCCCAGGATCACGTCAGGGTCAACGACTTCCTCGACGCGATAAGGGTCTACGCCTGGCTCGCCTGCAGGATTTGCGGCTTCGAGAAGCCCTAGCCGTCTAGCCCCCGATGAGATGGCTGATGGATGCAGATTTATCTTGATATACCCCAATAGTTCACCCATGGTCCACGTCCTCGACACCCCCGCCTATCTAGAGAGGCACGACAGGGGTGGGATGCTGGGTGTCATCTCTGGCTTCCCTGAGAGCTGCGTCGAGTCGATAAGGTCCACCGAGAGCGCCGACTTGGGTGGACTGCCGGGGGGGTCCTTCGACAGCATCGTCGTCTCAGGCATGGGTGGCTCCGCCATGGGGGGGCTGCTCCTCAGGGACTGGCTCAAGGAGACGCTGCCGGTGCCGATGGTTGTCACGAGGGGCTACAGGCTGCCTGGCTTCGTCGGGGAGAGGACGCTTCTCTTCGCCGTCAGCTACACCGGCTGGACGGATGAGGCGATCTGCGCCCTCAAGGACGGCATCGGCAGGGGCGCCAAGGCGGTCGTGTTTGCCTCCGGCGGCGAGATGGCCGAGATCGCGGAGGAGAGGGGTCTCCCGCTCGTTAAGCTTCCAGGAGGGTTTCAGCCGAGGGCGGCGATACCTCACCAGTTCTTCGGCCTCGCCGTCACGGCCAGGAGGCTCGGGCTCACCGGCGACGCATGGGGCGAGGTCGACGAGGCGCTCGGCCTGCTGAGGGGGATGAGGGCGGAGCTCGGCCCTGGGTCGCCTATCGCCTCGAACCCGGCGAAGCGGCTCGCCGACGCGGTGAAGGGGTATATCCCCCTCGTCTACGGCTCGAGCATCCACGAGGGCGTCGCGTACAGGTACTCGACCCAGTTCAACGAGAACGGGAAGTCGCCTGCCGGGGCCGGCTTCTTCCCGGAGGCCTTCCACAACGCCGTCATGGCGGCTGAGGCGGAGCCTGAACTGCTTGGGCGCCTCTGCGCCGTCCTCATCCACGACCCCGCCGAGTCCGCTGAGACTGCGGCGAAGATAGGGCGCTTCAGGGGGCTCATCAGCCGGAGGTTCGGCAGGGTCGTCGACGTCCACGCGAGGGGCAGGGGTAAGCTCTCCCGCATCCTCTCGGCCCTCTACATCGGCGACTTCGCCAGCGCCTACCTCGGCATCCTCTACGGCAGGGACCCGAGCACGACAGCTTCAATAGACGTGCTCAAGAGGGGCTAACGTCCCTCCCCCCCGGTATTTTTTTCCGAGCCGTTTCCGGTCTTGTTTATTAAAAAGGCACGTTAAAACGGCTTAACAGGGATACTTTCTTGTACCTTTTTATACATAATTCTATTTTTTCATCCTTTTTTGTACATTCATTGTTCTGGCTCTTCATTGGGCTATCGATGTTGTTGGGGCACGTTTTATAGTCTTCTGCACTTCTTTCGTTTGGTATGTTGGTGGTTCATTGCACGTCAGCGAGCAAAGAAACAAAATTGAAAACCGATAATTTGTAATAAAAGAAAATTATATTAAATAACGAAGGACTTTGGAATCTATAAAAGTCTCAAAAAACATAATTCTAGAGCTTCAAAAAAAATTATTTTCTGATAAAAACTGCAATATTCTGTCAATTAAAAATGAGAGCGAATTATTTAGATTAGAATGTTCTGGGCGGCTTATTGTAGGATATAAAACTGGTTCAATCGCTTATCAAATGGGAATTGAGGAATATTTATTAAAAAAGGTTGAAGAAGTTGAAAAAGTAGGGGCGCAGGGGGGAAATAATTTCTTATCATTAAATATAAAAGTAAAACCTGATTTATTGTCTCCGATTAAAAAAATATTTAAGGAATCAAACATTCCGGAAATAGGACCTGGTTCTTCTAATGAATATGCAAGATTTGAATTGGATGGGTGTAAAATAGTATTTTATAAAAATGGGACTTTATATAGTCAAAAAAATCACGATGTGTTTAAAGATTTAATAAAGTCATTTTTAAAAACGATTTATGATAAAGAGAAAATAATAATAGGGCAAGATGAGGTTGGGAAGGGTGAATATTATGGGCCGATTATAGTTGCATCTGTATGTCTAAATTATGAACAAATATTAGATTTACAGCTAATTGGTGTGAAAGACAGTAAAGAATTAACTAATACACAAATTGAAAATTTATCTGAATATATAAAAACGCTTAACCCTGAAAGGCATTTTGTTCAAATAAACCCTAAACGATTCAATGAACTTTATCAGGATTTTAAAAATGAAGGTAAAACATTAAATAATTTATTAGCTTGGGGTCATGCCAAAGTTTTAGAAGAAACGATAAATAAAATAAAGGGGGATGTGAATTTGCGTAATGTCATTGTCATTATTGACGAATTTGATCGCATAAAAACCGAAGAAGCAATAAATAAGAAAATAAAAGATTTGAATATAGAAATAATTCAAAAAACAAAGGCTGATGCAGAATATATTTCTGTCTCTGCCGCTTCAATTATTGCCAAAAAAATACAATTACAATTAGTTAACGAATTAGAAAATAAATTAAATAAAACCTTTACTAATGAAAATTGGTTTGAATGGCTCAGAGAGGATGAAAAATTTGAATATATAAAAATTTCTTATCTGGAAAATAGATTAAAAGAAATTCAAACGAAACCTCCTAAATATAAAGACAAAAATTATGATGAAGTTATTAATATAATAAAGCAAAAAGAAGGGTTAACTATTGATTTCAAATTAAAAATGCCCCCACAAATACATGATGTTGCAAAATGGTTTACAGCGTTTGCTAATGCAGAGGGTGGCAAAATATATTTTGGAATAAGTGATAAAGATCATTTAATAATAGGGATAGAGGCGCCTATGAAAATCGAAGAAAGACTAATCGGAGTGGCTAGAAACAATTGTGAGCCACCTATTGACATTAAAATTCGTTATCTTAATTTTATACCTGGAATTTCTGTTTTAGAAGTATCAATTCCAAAAGTAAAACATCTCACTAAAGTCAAATCTTCTGGTAAATATTATAAACGAATTGGTTCAATATGTGAAGAAATGTCCTCATTTGAAATAGAGGAGCATGTAAGGGAAAGACAGAAGGAAAAATAAATGATATCCCAAAAAAGAAAAAATAAATTAAGCATAGCCTTGCCTGCTTCAATAGTCTCCGAATTAAACAATTTAAGACAAAAAACTGACGTTATAGGGGAGGTCGCTAGATCAGCCTCCATCTTCCGTGTCGATGAGGTCGTCCTCTACCGGGACGAGCCGGACGAGTCGAGCCTCATCAGGACGCTCCTGAGCTACATGGAGGCCCCCCAGTACCTTAGGAAGTACCTGTTCGGGATGAGGCCGGAGCTCCAGTACGCTGGCATCCTGCCGCCACTCAGGACGCCCCATCACCCGCTCGGGAACAGGGTCGGCGACCTCGAGGTGGGCGAGCACAGAGAAGGCGTCGTCATCGAGGAGAAGGAGGGCGAGTGCCTGGTCGACATCGGCGTCGACACGCCCCTCAGGGCGACCGGGAGGGCGCCGTCGAAGGGGAGCCGAGTCACGGTCAGGGTCACCGAGAAGCACCCCGATCTCCGAGGCGTCTTCGCCAAGCAGGGCGAGGTCGACGAATACTGGGGGTACAGGGTCAGGGTCGCCAAGACCGGTCTCGCCGGTGTAGCCATCGACGGCGGCTACGGCCTGACGATAGCGACCTCGAGGAGCGGGACGCCCTACAACGAGGCTAGGGAACCGCTCTCAAAGGGTTGGCTCGAGGCCAAGAGCATCCTCGTCGCCTTCGGCTCGCCCAGGAGGGGTATAGATGAGATCCTCGGGAGGGAGGGGAAGAGCGCCGAAGATGTGTTCAGGTTCAACGTCAACACGATCCCCGGCCAGGGCTGCGAGACCGTGAGGACCGAGGAGGCGCTACACGCGACCCTCGCCATCCTCAACCTCCTTGAGGCGTGAATCCGTAGAGATTATATGCCGTTCGCATGCTTAATTGATGAGGCCTGGGATTGGTGGAGGACGACGCCGTCATAGAGTCGGAGCTCAAGGGGAAGACGCTCCTCGTCTACATGCACATTCTCAAGTCCGGGCAGGAGTCGGTGGGCGTCAGGGAGGTCCAGAGGAGCCTAAACTTCAGCAGCCCAAGCGTCGCCGCCTACCACCTCGGGAAGCTTCAGGACCTCGGCCTAATAGAGAACGTCTACGGCGATTACAGGATAATCAAGGAGGTGAAGGTGGGCGTCCTCAGGAGCTTCGTCACCCTGGGGGGCATCGTGCTTCCCAAGTACCTCTTCTACGCCGTCCTGATGACGACGATGCTGGTGACCTACCTGATCCAGTTCCCGTTGGAGGCCACGCGGGAGAACATCACGACCATCGTCATGGGGCTCGTCCCTACGGCCATCTTCTGGTACGAGACGGTGAAGATATGGAGGGAGAGGCCGAGGTGATTGGCTGTTCTAAAATCCGAACACCCCATTTCGGCGGGTCCGCGGGTGTTCGAATCTCTAGCATTAAGAGCGCCGGAGGCGACGGTTGAACCGTGACAACGATGAGGATGACCATCTACGCCGCCCTGGCCGTTGCCGTCGGCATAGCACTCGTAGGGGTGCTGCCGACCCAGCTCGCGGCTGTGACCAACCTCCGAGGCGGCAGAGACTTCACGCTTCAGACCACCGGCCAAGGCAACGAGACCAGCGGATCCAATTTACAGGGACAGCCGGCGAAGACGGAGTCTGAAACGGGTGAAGAGCCGGGCAGTTTCGATGTCGTCGGCTCGACGGCTGCCGAGCGGGCCCAGGAGGAGTTCAACGCCAACGTCAAGTACTATGGGCTCTGGGCGGTCAACCTCTTGTTAGCCCTCGGCGTCTACCTCCTGGCGAAGAGACGCCTAGGTTAGACGCCTGATCCCCTCGCGGATCTCCTCAGCCCTCTCCATCAGCTCGCCGCGAGTCATTCTTATACAGGGGCCGATCGTCTCCACGACCGCGGAGGCGGCGGCCGACCCCACGGCTGCGGACCACTCGACATCCCCATCCACGATGAACTGGTGGAAGAAGCCGGCGAGGAAGGCGTCCCCCGCGCCGGTCGGGTCGACGACCACCCCTCCCCCGTAGGCGGGGACGGCCACCTCTCCGCCGTCCCAGAGAACCTGCGAACCCTCACCGCCTAGGGTGGCGACGCAGACGTCGACGCCCATCCCGCGGAGCCTCCTCAACCCCTCACGCGTGTTCACTGCACCCGTCATCAGCCCGAGCTCCCTCCTGGATGCCTTCAGGATCGTCAGCCTGCCGATGAGCCCCTCGTCGAGCCAGGGTATGTGTTCAAGTAAGCCGTCGGGGAGGCGCCTCCTCAGGAAGCCCTGAGGATCTAAGGCAAGAGTACCAGCCTCTAAGGTATTCAGGGTCTCCGTTGGTATCTCCTGGATGATCGGGGCGAGAAGGACAGCGTCGGGGAGCCCCCTGACATCCTCGGGCCCGATCTCCTCGCAGACGCTCTCCACGGATAGGTGCCGCTCCCCAGCCGTGTAGTCCAGGACGAACCGCGTCGTCTTGGCGCCTGGGACGACGCATCCGCTGACGTCAGCCCCCCTCGATGCGAGGGTCTCAGCGTATTCCGCGGGGAAGTCGCCGCCGACCTTTGTGCAGACCCTCAGCCCCCCGCCGAGGAGGTGGGTTATCAGCGAGACGTAGGTAGGCGGCCCGCCGAGCTGCGTCCGTTCGCCGTCCCCAGTCACTACTCTGTCTATGGACACGTGCCCGACGACGGCGAATGGCTCCATAGGATAAGACTGGCTTGGAAAGGATATTAAAGAAAGGGGGGTTAGAGGAAGAGCCTCTTACCGTTGCTCTCCATCAGGGTGACCCTCTTAGAGTCGATCTCCTTCTGAAGGTACTCGATCTGCTCGGGCTTCATCTGCCTGAACCTGCCCTGGGCGCTCAGGTACTCCGTGATGGGCTTCTGCTCGGGCTTCGCCGAGATCTTCATCGTCCCCTTCTCTATCTCGAATAGGGGCCAGGCCCAGGTGTCGACGCCTAGGCGGGTCACCTCGACGCTCTTCGCCGGGTCGAAGCGCCAGCCCGTCGGGCACGGGATCACTGTGTGGATGTACTTGAAGCCCTCTATCCCCTTCGCCTTCTCGATCTTCGCCTTTAGGTCGTGGGGGTACGAGATGGAGGCGGTCGCCACGTATGGGACCCTGTGGGCTGCTATGATCATCGGTATCTCCTTCTTGTTGTTCTCCTTACCGGTCGGAGTCGTCGTCGTCCAGGCGCCGAACGGCGTCAGCCCGCTCTTCTGTATCCCCGTGTTCATGTAAGCCTCGTTGTCTACGCAGATCTGGATCATGTTCTCGTTCCTCTCAGCCGCGGCCGAGACCTTGCCCAGGCTGATGTCGCCCGTGGCGCCGTCCCCGCCGGAGGAGATCACGGTTATGTCCTGCCTCCCCCTCGCCCTCAGCGCCGCCAGTATGCCCGTGGAGCCGTCCGCGATGAAGCTGAAGTGGATGCTGAACGTGGGCAGCTTGATGTTCCTTATCGCGCACATGGCGCACGGACCGTCGCCGTAGACTATGGTGTTCGACCCCAGCACCTCGAGGATCATCCTCCAGAGCAGCGGTCCTCCACATCCCGGGCAGCAGGTAGTGCCGCCCTGGTAGAGGTTCTTCTCATAATACTCGTCAAACTTGTTGTCCAACGTCATTCTACATCACCGGTCCAAGGTCCTTGAACTCGACCCAATCCACTGCCTCCTTCACCTTCCCGACCTTGACCGCCTTCAAGGTCTCATCCGCCATGTACTCTATCTGGCGCATGGTCACGTCAGTGCCTCCCAGGCCGACGTGGAAGTTCAGCAGGAGCGGCCTGTCGTCGAGGGCGTACAGGGCTCTCGCCACCTCCATGGAGACGATGCCGCCCCCGGCGGAGCCGTAGCTCGTGTTCCTGTCGACGACGGCTATGGCGTGGTACTTCTTCGCGAGCCTCTGGAGCTCCTCGGTGGGGAACGGCCTGAAGCAGCGGAGCTTCACCAGCCCGATCTTCTTCCCCTTTGCCCTCAGCTCGTCGATGACGTCCCTGGCGGTCCCGGTCATGGAGCCCATCGTCACCAGGACGGCTTCAGCCCCTTCGCAGTTGTACTCCTCCAGTGAGCCGTCGTATCCCCTCCCGAAGCGCTTCCTGTACTCCTTATCCACGTCCTCTATCACCTTCTTAGCCCTATCGTGGGCCTGCTGAACCTCGTACCGGGCCTTGGCGATGTTCTCGCTGTAGGGTCGGGGCTTCCAGTCCTCGGGGAGCAGACTGTACATCTCGTGCTTGTAGGGCGGGAGGAACTCGTCGACCTCCGCTTGGCTCGGGACGGTTGTGGGCGTAGCCGTCGCGGAGACGAAGTAGCCGTCGTAGCATGTGGCTACGGGGAGGTAGATCCGCTTGTCCTCGCCTATCCTGTAGCCCATGATTATAGTGTCCAGGACCTCCTGGCTGTTCTCGCAGTAGAGCTGTATCCAGCCCGTGTCCCTCTGTAGGAGGGAGTCATTGTGGTCGGGCCTGAGGCCCCCTATCGGGGCGATGGCCCTGTTGACCATGCACATGCCTATCGGGAGCCTCATCCCCGGCGGCATCCAGAGCGCCTCCTCCATGAAGACTATGCCCTGACTGCTTGAGGCCGTGAAGACCCTGGCGCCCGCCGCGGAGGCGCCGATGGCAGCCGCCATCGCGGTGTGTTCGCCCTCGACCTTGATGTATTCCGCCTTCATCTTCCCCTCGGCTATCAGCGAGGCTATGCTGCTGATCAGCTCGGTCTGGGGAGTGATCGGGTAGGCGGGGACCACCTGCGCCCTGCTCAGCAGCGCGCCCCAGGCCGCCGCCTCGTTACCCTCCATCATCCTCGTGAAGCTCATGCCTAGACCTCCCTCACCATCGTGATCGCCTTGACCCTGCACTCGTTGCCGCAGACCCCGCACCCCTTGCAGAACCTGTAGTCGAAGACCACGCCCTCGTCAGAGACCATGACGGTGCCCTCGGGGCAGAACTGCTGGCAGAGGCCGCACTTGACGCACTTATTCTGGTCGACCTCGGGCCTGAACGAACGTACTACGCTGCTCACCCTTCACACCTCCAGGACCCTGACGGCCTCGTAGCCACGCTGGCAGGCCTTTATGTTGAGCTCCCCAAGCCTTCCTGGGAGCTGGTGCTTGATCGGCTCAGAGAGGGACTCGAGCCTGACCCAGCCCGTCGCCTTGGAGACGGCGCCAAGCATCGGGGTGTTCACTATGGGTATAGCCCTCTGCCCGAAGACCTCTGTGCTTAGGCCCGTCGCGTCGATGGTCGCAACCGTCCTCAGTTTGACGCCGAGGTCGACCTCACTAGGCTTTGCCTCGTCGTTGAGGATCGCGGTCCCCCCCTCCTTGAGCCCGGCCCTGACGAATGGCTGCTTCTTCAGGGTCGGGTCCATGACTATGACGGCGTCCGGCTCGTAGATGCCCGAAGTACGCCTGATCGGCTTATCGTCGAGCCTGAGGAAGACGGTGACGTCTCCGCCCCTGCGCGCCCCGCCGTAGACTGGTATCTTCTGGGCGTACTTCCCCTCGTTGAACGCGGCCTCAGCCAGGATGAGGGCGCCCATCACGGCGCCCTGCCCGCCCATGCCGTGGAACCTTATCTCGATCAACCTGGATTCCTTCTTTAAGAATGGAGTATTACGGGTCTCTTGGGAAGATAAGATTTCCCAGACGGGAACCGATAAAGGGCACCGCTCCCGGCATCCGAATGGTTCTTGGGGGAAGGTCCTAGGGCTAGCGGGTCCTCGGCTTCGCTATGATCTCCCTCACGCAGAGGTCGAACATATCGTTCTGGTGAGCGGGCCTCAGGACGACCGCGGTGTCGGCTCCCCTCCCCGAGCCAGCGATGGCTATGATGTCCCTGTCCATGGGGATCATGCCGGCGTCCGCAGCCATGTAGCTGCACTCGACCACCACCTTCATCCCCTGCCCGAAGAGGCGGAGGACGTTCGCCACGATGTCCGCGGGGCCCACGGTGTTGAACTTCTTCCGTATAGCGGCGCTGACGCCCATGAAGGCGTGGCCCGTCGTGAGGACCTTCCCGCCAGCCGCCTTGATCCTGGCCACCGTCTCCTCGGGCACCTCCTGCTTCCCGGGCTCCCTGAAGCCAGAGCTATGCGTCACAACCACGACATTGTAGCCCTTGAATGCCTCAGCGGCCTTCAGCCCGGTCCCGCCCCGCGTCGAGGCGACGACCACGTCCCTCACCCCGAGCTCCTCGGCCCTCTTCTTCGCCGCGCTCAGAGTGGCCTCCGTGTTTCCTTCTCCGACCTCGTCGAAGTACAGGATCGATTTCTCAACCGTCATTACGATCACGTTACAATAGTCGAGTGTCTAGGGATAAAAATTAGTTAATCAGGCGCTATTTCCAGTCTTTTACCAATGTGTTTTAGTGATTCAGAATGTTTAATATCGATAGTGTTCTGGCTCTTATGGTTCGTATGCGTGTTCAGGGCCTACTCCTCCTCGTGGTGGGTCTCCTCGTAGCCTCCGTGGCTACGCCGCCGGCATACTCAGCCGACTATACGCCCACGAGGCTCTTCTTCACCGTCTACGGCGACGGCGTCGTCTCCGTGGACTACTCCGTCGACGTCGACCCCACGCTTGTGAGGGTGAACGTGACGGTCTTCGGCACCATCCTCATGGATGTCCTCGTCGTCGACCAGGACGGGCTCCCCCTCGACTACGCCGTCTCCGGCTCCGTCATGGAGGTGGACAGCCTCGGCTCCGTCTCCGTCACAATGGCCTACTCGACGTCCGACCTCACCAGCAAGGCAGGCTCCCTCTGGATCTTCAACGCCTCTACGTCGACGACGTCGAGCATCTCGCTGCCTGCGGGCTCCACCATAACCAGCCTGAGCAGCGTGCCCCTCGAGGTGGGGACGCTGAACGGGGACCCCTACGTCTCCATGCCGGCCGGAAGGACGGAGGTCTACTATGTCATAGGTATCGTGGGGACGAAGGAGCACGCCCTGATCGCCCTGAGGGACGCGGAGGCGGCCATCGCGGCCGCCAAATCAGAGGGAGTCGACGTCTCGGAGGCGGAGGCGCTGCTCGCGCAGGCCCAGGCCTCATTCAGCTCCGGGAGGTACGCGGAGGCAGAGCAGCTGGCAAACGACGCCAAGGAGGAGGCGGATAAGGCTTACCAGGCCGCTCAGGCAGCCAGACAGGGGATTAATTTCCTGATCATAGTCGCCGTCGCGGGCGTCGTCACCATAATCGTCGTCATCGCCCTCCTCCTCAGGGGAAGGAGGGGAGAGGCCGAGCCCGTCACTGAGCCAAAGACCAATGTAGACCTCCAGGCGATCTTCGACAGGAACCCCGGCCTCAGGATGGACGACAGGGAGGTCCTCAGGTTCATAGCCGGGTCTGGGGGAGAGGCGTTCGCCAACGAGATCAGGGAGCGCTTCGCCCTCCCCAGGACGAGCGCCTGGAGGATGTTCAGGCGCCTCATAGGCTTGGGTATAGTCGAGGAGAGGAAGATCGGCGGCCAGAGCCTGATAAGGATAAACAGGCGCTACAGGGAAGGCGGCGCTTGAAACGGGCGTCCAAAAACATTCCGCCAGGTTCCTCTAATACCATCATTTGTATGCGCCATTATTCTTCAATGAATCGTCCCCTCGCGATCGTTTCACCCGAAAGGTAAAAGACGGGTAGGTGAGGATATAGTTCTGGTGCAGAATGGTCGAGTGCTGGCTCCCCTACGGGAAGACTGAGGTTTACGTCACGGTCGGCATCAAGGACCTGCTGAGCGTCGCAGAGCCCACGAAGATCGAGCCCCGGGCTCAGCCCAGGGAGATGGTCGCGGTTTCGATCAAGAACATCGGCAGCGGGAAGAGGCTTGAGGAGCTCGTAGGCCCCGACTGTAAAGTGGCCATCGCCGTAGACGGGACCATCTCCCCCCATTTAGCTGTGCCCGTCCTCTCCTACCTCGTAGAGCAGTTCGTCTCGATGATAGTCCCCAAGGACAGGGTCACCGTAATCGTGGGGAACGGGGCGAGGGAGAAGAGCTCCAAGGAACTGGTGGCCGCCCTCAGGGGATCGGAGGAGCTGAAGGGCGTGAGGCTCGTGGAGCACGGGAAGGTCTCCTCGAACCTCGTCGATGTGGGGAAGACTCGTCAGGGGACGCCGGTATCAGTCTGCAGGGACTACTCGGAAGCCACGGTCAAGGTGGCGGTCGGCGAGGTCATGCTTGACAACTACACGGGCTTCAGGGGGGCCCACAGCGCCATCGTCCCGGGCATCTCATCCATCGCCACCATAGAGGCTAACAGGAGGCTCCTCTTCAAGAGTGGTGTGAAACCCGGCGTCGTGGAGCTGAACCCCGTCAAGGAGGATGCCATCGAGGCGACGAAGCTGGCCGGCGTCGACCTCGCAGTAAACCTCGCGATAAGCCCCCAAGGCACGCTGATGGGCGTCAACTCTGGTGCCTTGGAGGAGTCGTGGGGGCAGGCGATCTACGAGCTGGGCGCCTCGTGTCAGGTCGAGGCCGAGGGCGGAGCCGACATAGTCGTCCTCAGCGCCGGGGGGAGCCGCTTCGATTTCGACCTCTACAACTCGGTCTGGGCGCTCCGGAACGCCTCCGGCGTCTTCAAGAAGGGGGCGACGGTCATCCTCCTCGCGGAGTGCCCTGAGGGACTGGGCGTCGATAGCTTCACAAGCCTCGCCCACGTCGACCAGCTGAGCGAGCTGGAGAGGAGGTACGCCCTGGGCGCCGAGGCTCTACACCTTCTCAAGTCCACGCTGACGAGGAACGACATCATCCTCGTCTCCTCGCTGCCGAGGTACCTGGTGGAGCCCATCGGATTCAAGGTTGCCAGGACCGCGAACGATGCTTACGACATGGCGCTCGAGAACAGGAGAGGCCGTAGAACCCTCGTGATGCCCTACGGATGCAGCACGGTGCCCGCGGCCGGCTAGAAGGGTGTCAGAACTATCAGGGTGGCTCCCATCAGGGCGAGGTAGCCGACCATGGCCAGCTTCCTGGAGGCGCTGACCGGAGAGATGTCGTCGAGTGGCTCCATGCCCTCCCCACCGCCCCGCATCATGAAGAAGGCCACCATGACGGCCATGATGAAGTAACCCGAGACGATGAGCATGATTATCCCCCCAGCCGAGACGATCTTCTGTATCTCCCTGCCGAACACGGCCCTGATGACATGGCCTCCGTCGAGCTGCCATGCAGGTATCAGGTTGATGAAGGTGACGAGGCAGCCGACCCATGCGGCGAAGGCGACGGGGTGAAGAATGAGCACCGACCCCTCAGCTACGGGCTGGATGAACATGGAGACATAACTGAGGAGCAGAGGCATCGGCATCGCCTGGAACCTGATCTCGGGGAACCTGATCATGAAGTCCGCGACTTGGTCGATTGGCAAAACGTAGGAGAGTTTGAGGCCAATGAGGGCTATCATCAGCGTCGCGACGAAGCCGAGGACGGGTCCGCTGATGCCGAGGTCGAAGAGGTCGTCCCTGTTCGTCGGCGGCTCGTCCTGGGTTATCACCGCGCCGAAGGTCCCCCCCATCCCGGGCGGCGCCGGGATGAAGTAGGGCATCGACGCCGGGACCCCCCTCCTTGTGGATATGAGCTTGTGACCCATCTCGTGGAGGCCGAAGACCGCGACGATGCCGAGGGTGAAGATGAGGGCGTTCACGAAGACGGGCACGCCGGCCATCAGCTCCTGAGTCAGTACTGGGTTATCGCTCCGCAGGTATCCGTCGAGGAAGACGGTGCAGACCGTGGCGGCGAATAGTATCTTGTTCCTCGTCGTGTTCCTCCTCCTCTCTGGCCCCCTCCTCAGGATGGAGACGTAGTACCTGCCGATGATCCACCTGAGCTGTGGGAGGTAGCCGTGGGGCCTCAGCCTCGTCGCCAGCTCCTTGAAGGAGCTTTTCATGAGCTGCTCCTTGTCACCAGGCTCCCTGGGGGAGACTATGAAGACGAGGGTTTCCCTGTCGAAGTACCTGTCCTCGACCACGAACAGGTCGCCGACTGCCTCGTCCACAGACGGGTCGTACTTAGGCGTCTCAGCCAAGCCATACGTCTCCTCCAACGGTCCAGATGGGGTCTGGTGGCTAAAAACGTAACCGGATCGGTGTGAGACGATCTCTTTAAATTCATGGCGAAAAACGTATGAAGGGTTCAAAATTGAGTGGAGCGGGCTTCCAGGTCAGGGCGTTCAAGGCGGACGACCTGAACGGGGTCATGGAGATCAACTTCGAGTGCCTGCCCGAGAACTACAGTGCACACTTCTACAGGGAGCTCGCCAGCAGCTACCCGGACACCTTCCTCGTCGCCGAGTCCGACGGCGAGATACAGGGCTACATAATGTGCCGCGTCGAGAGGGGCTTCTCCAAGACAAGGAGCTTCAGCACCGCCAGGCTCCTCCACGTCGTCTCCATAGCCGTCAGGGAGACCTACAGGCGGAGGGGAATGGCCCGCGCCCTGATGGACGAAGCCATGAAGAGGGGCGTAGCCTCCTATAAGGCGACGGAGTGCTACCTGGAGGTCAGGGTCGGTAACGACGCCGCGATAGGGCTCTACGAGAAGCTCGGCTTCGCCAAGGTGAAGAGGAACTATGGATACTACCTGGACGGCGAGGACGCCTGGGTGATGGCGTTCCCGCTGAAGTGAGCTCGAGCCCCAATGGATAGGTAGCTATTAATCCCCCGTCAGAGAAGTCAGTAACAGGTGAACCCACGTGGACTACGTGACAGGCATGAGCCTCCTGCTCCTCGGCATATCCGCCATCATCTTCTACTGGTTCGCCAGGTTCACCGTGAAGCTCATCAAGCAGCACTACAACATCTATCCTCTCCTCTACGAGCTCGAGGAGGAGGAGAAGAGGAAGCAGCGCGGCGGCTAGAGGTACTGGAGCAGCGATTCAGGGTGCTCCCTCTTCAGTCTCTCATACCTCAGGCATAGCCTCCATAGGATGTATAGTCCCACCAGCCAGAAGGCGAGTGTCCCCCACGTATCCATCATGAACAGGGGCTGCGTCATCCATGTAGGCCTCAGCCTGTAGAGGAAGAGGTGAACGAAGTAGAAGAAGAGGGGGACCCTGCCGAAGGTCAGGAGGACGCCGAAGACACCCCTCTCGATCCACCTCTTCTCCTCGAGGACGATCCCGAGGGAGAGGATGAGGCACATCACACCCAGCGTGAAGAGGAGGAAGGCGAGGTCAGGCGGGTACTTCGAGAGGGAGAGCCAGTCCTGAAGTGATTCTCCCATGCGGGGGTAGAGGTTACCGTAGCCGTTGAACCAGCGCACCACTGCGAAGAGGACGAGGGACGCCAAGCCCGTCAAAGCTATCGGCAGCTTAAGGCTCCTGATCTTGCCGAGGTCGTACCTCGAGAGGAGCACTCCGAAGCACCAGCCGAGGCCGATCACGCCTATCCACGGGATGATCGGGTACAACCCGACGAATGGCTGGTAAGTGAAGCTCGGCTCGTGGATTATCAGCCTGAGGTAGTAACCCAGCCTAAGATAGTAGTTCCCGTAGGGATTGGCTGGAATCCAGCTCAGGTCTATGAATTGGTGGAGCAGGATCGCCGCTAGTGAGGACAGGAAGATTGCCACGGTCGGTAGACGCCTGTATACGCTTAGGATGATGAAGCAGGCGCCGAAGCATGAGATGACTCCCCAGTAGAGGGGGCCGTTCCCGAAGACGTTTCCCTCGAGGAAGAGGGCCAGCAGGATGAGCGCCCCGCCACGCTTCACGATCCTCACGGTTACGTCCCTCTGAGACTCGCCTCTGCTCAGCCTCTTGATCGTCGAGAGGGCGAGCGCCGTCCCAGCCAGGAACATGAAGGTCGGCGCGCAGAGGTGGGTGATGAACCTCAGCATGAACTGGGTGAAGTCGGGGAACAGGGGGAAGGTCCCGCCGAGCCCCTCGCTGCCCCTGTGGCCGACGTTCCAGAAGCCGGAGACGTGGTCCCAGGCCATCAACGCCATGATCAATCCCCGCGTGAAGTCTATGAAGTTGAGTCGACTGCCCTGCTTAGCCTGTGCCATGCCCATAGAGGCTTATTGAGGCGCATGATTTTATAAAATTTCATAATGAAGGATACTTATTTTCAGCCATGTTTTTTTCATGCTAATTAGATGAGGGTATTTAAGCTCTACAGAAGGAACTCCGTTGAGTTCGTCTTAGACGGAGACGCCGTGTGGATAATGAACAAATGCTATAAGCTCGCACATTACGTCCTTTTGACCCGCATCTTTCACCGGGCAAAGTATTTAGGCGCCCGCCGACTTAGGGCTAAAGACGAACATGGGGGACAAGGTGCTCATACCCTGGAGGGAGGTGAGCGGCTGGTCGTGCAACGCCTGCGGAAACTGCTGCCTAGGCTACAGGGTCCCCCTGAAGATGGACGAGTACGTCAGGGTCGGCAGCCTCTACGGGTCCGGCGTCATGGAGTACGGCCTAGGCAAGGCTTACCTCAGGATGGGCGCAGACCGCCGCTGCGTCTTCCAGCGCCCCCTCATGGACCGGTGGGTCTGCACCATACAGGGGATGAAGCCGACAGCCTGCCGCCTCTTCCCATTCCGCATCCACCACGAGCCTGTTTACAGCCGTGGGGACAACAGCGCCTACGAGTTCAGGGGGAAGACCTGGCATGTCTACCTCGACCCGGACTGCCAGGGTATAGTGCCGGGGAGGCCGACCGAGCGTTTCGCCAACCAGGTCCTGCCCGAGATCCTCAGCATGGGCATGGGGATGGATCAGAAACAGAGGTACACGACATCCAAGTACATCTCATGGACGCCGCCGTGAGCCTCTGGTCGCGTTGAGCCGTCGGCGGAGGGGAAAAAGGGCCCACGAGGAATAAAGGCTTTTGTTCTGGTCACATGGGACATTATTGAATGCCTCGTTGCAATAAAGTCCGCGTCTCCCACTCGCGAATGACTCTTCTTGTATCCGGCGTGAAACGGAACGAGTAAATATTATCTATACACCATTGATGTTTGCCCGAGTGGCGGCGAATAAGGGTCGAAAGAAGCGGAAGACCCCCGATTCGCGGAACCAGAGGGATGGGCCTCGACAGCGCCTCTGTTGGCTTAGGCTGATGGAGAACGCGAGCATCCCCCCGGCAACACCGCTCGGGCACCTCCATTTTATGGAAAATCTACAGCCCAGAAGCCAGTTTAATATCCTCACAGCCGACGATTACCTGTCAATGCTCGATGAATCGGTTACCGTCGAGAGAATCGAGGGACAATAAAGGCGGTACGAGGCGAGTGAGACGGCCACCCCGGATGAGGTTAGGGCGCATACAGCCCTGCACGTGCTCAAGGGCGCGGTGCAGAGGGTCCTAGGGGCTAAGCTGACTGCCAGCACGTATGTCACGGAGACCCATGGGGGTCTCACGGTCCGGTATGGCAGGAAGCCGACCCAAAAGGAGGTGACGATGATCGAGGAGGCGGCGAACGGGAAGATCGCCGAGGACGCCTCCGTGGAGGTCCTGGAGATGGGGAGGCCGGAGGCGGAGGCGAGGTGGGGAGAGGCGATATACGACCTGTTCCCGCTCCCGACGACGGTCACGGAGCTGAGGATATTCAACCTGAGGGAGTGGAACGTGAACGCCTGCAACAAGCGGCACACGTCGAGGACCGGCGAGATCGGAAGGCTAAAAATCTCCAAGACGAGGTTCCGCGCTCAGAAGGGACTTCTGGAACTAGCCTTCGACTTGGCTAAGCCCTAAAAAATTTTAGGATCGCTATGGCTTTTACCTGCCCCTGCCCTTCGCCCTCTTAGCCCTGAGGTTCTTGCTGTGGCACTTCCTGCACTTCGTGGCGTTCTTCGGGTTCGAGGCGCCGCACGTCCTGCAGATGGATTTCTCGATCCTGTACCTCCTAGCCAGATCGATCTTGAAGGGATCCCTGAGAGACATCGATACACACCTGCGTTCCTAGAGGCTCAACCTAATGGATTCCGAGTATTTTATCTTTTCTAATCTAGCCGTGGCGCCTATCTCGCACTCAACGCTACTGTGAGGTAGCCGAAGAGGTAGATGAGGAGGTAGATCATAACCCCGTACGAACTGTTCACCGCCGCGAAGAAGAGGCCGAGGGCGGCGTAGAGCATGAAGAAGATCTCTATCGACGGCACACTGTGAAGCACCTTGTACGACTTCGACTCCGTGCTGTCCGTATTCTTCGTGATGTTGTACTTGGGAACCCTCTCGTACGGGCCGCCGTCCTTGAAGAACCCCTTGATCATCTCTATGCTGCACTTGGCGGAGAGGCCGTAGCCTATGAGGCCGAGGAGGCCCATGAACTGAGCCTTCTTCTTGAACTCGAACTTCTGCATCCTGAGCGCCGTGTAGTAGAGGGCGAAGGAGCTCACGGTGAGGAGGCCGAAGAGGGCGAGGTATATGGGATTCGTTACATAGGGGAACTTGTTTAAGGCGAGGAGCGGCACGGTCACGACGAGGCCCAGGAACATCCAGAGGCTGATCGTGTAGTAGCTCAGGTGGAGGGTGCCCTCAACCTTCTGGAGGAGGTTGAGGTGGGGCGAAGCCCAGACCTTTCCGATCAGCTTCTTGGCGCACTGGACGCTACCCCTAGCCCACCGTGACTGCTGCATCCTGAACGCCGACATCGTGGGCGGTACCTCGCCGAGGACGACGTAGTCCTTCAGGTAGAGGGACCTCCACCCCTTCAGCTGGATGCGGTAGCTGATGTCTAGGTCCTCTGAGAGTGTGTCCGACGACCAGCCGCCGGCCTCCTTCACGGCGTCGAACCTCAGGACCCCCGCGGAGCCGCTGAAGTTGAATACGAGCCCCATGGCGCTCCTGGCGGACTGCTCGATGATGTGGTATCCGTCGATGCCGAGCGCGAAGGCCTCCGTGAACTGGCTGTAGCCCCTGTTTATATGCCCCCATCGGGCCTGGACGAAGCCGAGCCCCGGGTCAGCCTCGAGGACGGCGACGGTCCGCTCAAGGAAGTTGGTCGGTGGCACGAAGTCTGCGTCGAGGATAGCGATGTATTTTCCATGGGTGTAGCTGAGGGCCTCCTGGAGCGCCCCCGCCTTGAACCCAGTCCTGTTCAGCCTCCTGACGACGTTGATGTTGAAGTCCCTCTGCTTGTAGAACTTGACCTCCCTGTCTATGATATCAACCGTGTCGTCATTGCTGTCGTCGAGCACGAGTATCTCAAGCCTGTCCTTTGGCCAGTCGATGGCGCAGACAGACTCGATGAGCCTGGTCACCACGTACTTCTCGTTATAGACGGGAAGCTGTATCGTGACCATGGGATGGTTTTTGACGGGCTTAGCCGGCGAGTTCGTGTATCTCTGAGCGGCTAATACCATGAAGAAGCAGTTGTAGCCATATGGGAGTAGAAGGGCGTTGAAGAGGAAGTAGAGTACGACAAGGATTTGTTCGAGCATTTAGTCAGCCTCCCCTACTCCCCTTTTCCTTTGTTTAAGCTCCCGACTTCCCCCCTTAAGAGAACTCTCATCATACAGTTCGGGGACTCAGACAGGGCGCCAGTCTCTCCTGAGGGTTATAAATCTCAATGTTACCCTGGGTTAAAGCCATTGCCCTAACTCCTAACCTGTCCCCGTGCCCATCGTAGGTTGACCGAGCTGCTTCGGCTGAATGAGGTGCATCGGGAATCACCTCGAAGGTCTTCCTCAGGCAGGCTTTTAGAGACAGCTGAACTGAGCGTGCCTTGGATAGGCGATAAGGCATCAGAGTTCGATGCCGCGACGACCCACGGCGAGAAGAATCTCCCCTAACCCCTTTTTTCCCTTCACAGACAAGACGATCTGGGTTTCATTCTAAATGAGGATGGATAGACACGTCAGGGCTCCGTCGCACTTCTGTATCTCCGAGACGTTCAGTGAGATGACGTCGAAGCCCGTCTCCTTCACCATCTGCTGGGCCTCCGCGTAGCCATCGGCCATGAGGACGGTGTCGCCAACGGCCAGTGTGTCCGCGGCGTACTCCTCCTTCCCCGGAGGGATCAGTATCTCGAAGCCCTCGAGGGCGGGGTGGTAGGCGTACTTCTCCGTGGCGATCATGATGTTCCTCCCGAGGTATGTCACATAGCTCTTCAGGTGCATTATTGTGGGGTCGAATATCGTGGCGACCGGGACCCCGAGCCACTCCTGCATCTGGGCGACCCCCTCCGGGTTCGTCCGGTCGCTTATGCCGCTGATCAGCCTGTCAGGCAGGTGGACGACGTCGCCGCCCTCCACGGTGGCGGGGGCCTTGGCCCGCCTCACGGGCATCATCTCGCCGAGCACCGCCTCGACGCCGGTCTCCTCGCCGCGGCGGCTCTCCTTCGCCATCCTGCAGATGAGGGCCTTCCCGTTCTGAACGACGGCGTTGTCCTCGACGAAGCAGGAGTCGGGGCGGAGGTCGTCCCGGGGCACCCTGACGACCTCGAGGCCGAGCTCCTCGAGCGTCGTACAATACTTCCCATGCTGCTCCCTGGCCCCCTTAAGCGATACCGTGTGGTGGAGGGGGTGGGTCGAGAGGCAGCCGGCGTACATATCGCCGGGCTCGCGGACGATGGCGATCTTAGGGGCCGACAAAATTCATCGCTCTAGATTTGTCTTACGAGGTTAAAAACGGTTTCAGAGGCCGATCCATGTCTCCGCCTCGAAGGTGTCGAGGGGCTCTCCGCCACGATCAGGGCCCTCGAAAAGAGCGGCCTCCGATACATTGTTAAGGTCTATTAGAGACCTGGTTGAAGCGCCTTTGCTGACCCGATTATTGTTTTAACTAAGTTTAGGCGTTATTGATCATTTTTTATTCGTCTGGGGCTACGTTGAAGCGTAGCCGGTGGTCCTGTTGAAGTCTTCGAAGGCCCTCGGACTCCTTCTCCTCGTCATTCAGGTCGCTGGGATGCTCGCGTTCGTGGTGAGCGTCCATACCATCTTCACGGTCATACGCTCGGCCGGGCCGGACGGCGGCCAGGCGATACCCGTCGAGATCGACGAAAACACAGGCATGGCGAAGCTGACCTTCACCATGAGCCCGGGCAACGGGGGTTTCATCGGGGCGAGCCTGAGCGTCCAGGTCGGCATCGTGGCGCCCGACGGCCAGTACCTCGCTATGAACTCGACGAGGCTCTACCTCGACCCTGGCTCGCGGAAGAGCCTCGAGATGACGCTGAAGGTTCCGATAGAGAGGCTCAACGAGTACGCCGCAGGCGGCGGCACGAGCCTCGAGGTACAGACCGGCGTGAGGACCCTGCAAGACCTCGTGGGGTTCTCCACCACTATTCGAGCCAAGGGAGGTGGTCAGTGATGAGCCGCAGGACCAGCGCCATCCTCTCGGCGTTATTCACCCTCGCCATCTTCGTCGGGCTACCGATAGGCGTCCTCTACCTGCTACCGGCCGACCTCGCCGCCCAGCTCAGCCAGGTCGGCTTCAGCGTCCAAGGCCTCTTAGACCAGACAGTCATAATAGGCGTCGTAATCGCGGCAATAACCATCGCGAAGGGGTTCATCGACGACAAGACCGTAACCTACCTATTACTGAACCTGGCGTCGAACGGCATCACGCTGCTTTTCACGTTCATGGTCTTGGGGCTCGGGAACGTCGGTAGCATGGGGCTCACCACAGTCAACCTGAACATGGAGAACGCCGAAACCACCGTCGTGATGGACATGCGCCTCCTGCTCCAGGTCGCGGTCCTCACCGTCGTATTGAAGATGATTCAGGCGGTCCTAGAGTGGAGGGAGGCAAGGGTCGAGGCAGCCCAGAAGGTAAACGCATCCCAGCCCGGTACTCCAACGCAGTGATCAAAGCCCCACACAGTCTTTCAGCCGTCAGGGGATGGGTTTATCACCTTCGTCCGCGCCTGTGATTTGAAGTGCGCCACCCTTGAAGGTAGTGAACATCACGCACGGCGACGACTCAGACGGCCTAGTCTGCGGAGCCCTGATGAGGAGACTATTCGACGCGGAGGTGATGCTGGCTAACTACGACAACCTTGAGGAGGTCCTCGACGGCGTGGACCGGCAGGTCGGTGAGCTGTACATCACCGACCTCAACCTGAGGCCGGCGCTGCTGGACAGGATCATCAGGATAAGGGCGTGGGCGCCCATCCGTGTCATCGACCACCACCCAATGGCGCCAAAATTCAGGAAGGAGCTGACCAGAGCAGGCGTCGAGCTGACCCTGGACACCAGGGACAGCGCCGCCGTCCTCGTCTACAGCCTCTTCCGTGACAGGCTTGAACCCGAGGCGTCGAGGCTCGCGGCGTACGCCGCCATCTCGGACCTCTTCGACGACGGCCCGGTGGCGTCACGGATACTCGATGGGATGGACAGGAAGTTCGTGGAGCACGAGGCCCTGATACTGACCCACGCCCTCGCCGGTAACCCCTCGGGGGAGTTCAAGGGACTGGTCCTCGACTCGCTGACCTGCTATGGGTACCCTCACATGATCGAGGGCGCCTTGGAAGCATCGCGTTCCCATCTCGACAAGGTCGTGAGGGTTAGGGATGTCGTCCGACGTGAGGCGAAGGTCGAGGGCAGGGTCGCCTACATGGAGTGCGGCGACGACCTCTCCACGGGCGAGGCGGCCAACATAGTGATGGACGCCATGGGCGTCGACGTGGGCTTGTGCTACAAGGTGGAGGACGGCCTCGTCAACATCTCCCTCAGGGGGCAGAGGAGGCTCAGGGAGCACCTCGGCGTCCTCGCGTCCAGGCTCTCCGAGAGGCACGGCGGCTTCGGCGGAGGCCACAACCGGGCGAGCGGAGCCAAGGTGCCCAAGGAGAGGATCTGGGCGTTCATCGAGGACATAGTCAAGAGCCTATCCCGCTGATCCCACCCCTTTGGACCTTATTCATCCTACCCGCCCACTCAGCCCTCCTCCTAGCCTCCTTTAGCCTCTCATCGAGGGGCCTGAGCCTCGCCGGGTCGAAGGGGACCCAATCATCCTTCTCCACTTGGGGGCCGATCAGTTCGCTGCTTCTGCAAATGGTGACCCTGCAAGTTTGGTCCCCTTCCTGTGGCGAGCCCCTCTCGAGACAGTTGAGAGCCCTGGCGAGGCGGATCAGAGAGATGACCTTGAATGGGTCATCTAGGCCGTATTCCTCTGGGCGGCTGTACCTGATCTCCCTCTCATCCCTCGTATCGGAGTAGACGATGATGTCACCGTAGTCGGAGCCGACCTTCACGGGGTAGAAGAGGCGCCTGAATACCTTGAGGCGGGTGCGCCGACCCTCGAAGACCACGACCAGCCCCTTCTCACGGGTGGACAACGAGTTGAATAGGGACGACCTGATGAAAGCTTCTTCGCCTCAGAAGCTGAGCAAAAATACTTTAAAAAAAGTTGAACTACTCCGCGCAGATACTGCCGAGTCGATTAGAACCTTCTCGGTGGCCTGTGCTTGGCGAAGCAGTCGCGGCAGTATACGGGACGACCCTCTGTGGGCTTGAACGGAACTTCGCATTCCTGTCCACAGTCAGCGCAGACGGCCTTGTGCATCTCTCTGGGCGCGTCGTCGAAACTGCGCCTACCACTATAACCCATCTATTTCACTCCTTTTCCTTCTGCACCCGCCCACGGGTAGTGGGCCGGTACGGGTGTGATGAGGATGTCTAGCTTTTAAACATATGTTCAGCTGTGCGCGCTACAGTCAAGAAAATGGGAGGGGTCAGCCGCTCACCAGTCCGACTTCCTCTCCAGCCAGTCCTTCGTCTCGGGGTGGATGGTCTTCCAGGTCCTGACGTAGTCCTTGACCTTGTCGGCGAGCTGGACGGTCTGGTCGTACCCCTGCTTCTTTATGAACTCCTGTATCTCCTGCTGCGTCTTCCTCCTCGGCTTCCAGTCCTCGGCGTTCGCCACCCTGAACAGGAGCCTCGTGTAGTTCGCCGCCGCGAGGCGCAGGTACTCTAGGTCGACCTTGTCGACGGTGTCGTACTTGCTGTGCCCGTAGCCTCTCCCGGTGCTGGTCCTGATCGCCTCCGGGTCCCCGCCGCTGCCGCAGGGGACGCCCTTGAGGAAGAATGGCCAGTGGTCGCTGTACGGACCCACACGCTGGAAGAATGGGAGCTCCGCCTTCATCTCCGCCGCCCACCTCTCGAGGAATGGCTCGAGCTCGGGCGAGTCGTGGAGGATCACTCCCTTCTTGCCCTGGCTGCCGCCGGAGTCGAGGTTGAGCATGAACCTGATCTTGTTCATCTCGCCCACGTGCATGGCGACGTAGTTGTAGCTCCCATAGAGCCCTATCTCCTCCGCGCCGAAGCAGATGCACCTGACCCGCCTCTTCAGCTTGCCCTTCACCATCTGGAGGTTGCGGGCGATCTCCATCACCGTGACGGCGCCCGAGGCGGGGTCGACGGCGCCCTGGCTGATGTCGTGGCCGTCGTAGTGGCTTCCGACGACGACGTACTCCTTGCTCCTGCCCGTGCCCGGGACGTCGGCGATGACGTTGTAGGTGGTGACATCCATGTTCTTGTCGGTGGTCTTGATCCTCAGCTTGACCTCCCCCTCACGCTCGAGGGCGCGGACGAGGAACATGCCGTCCTCGTAGCTGACGCTGATGGAGGGGACGATGGGGCTGATGCCGCCGGTCTGGGGGCCGTAGGCAGGGTACTGGTTCATGAATATCCAGCCCTTGGCGCCGGCGAGGACGCTCCTCATGAACTTCTCGCTCCTGTGGAGGGACCTGTTCATGCCGAGGGGATTGGCGCTAGAGACCATGACGATGCTGCCCTCTATCTCAGCCTTCCTCTTCTCGTAGATGTCCACGGCGCCGTCGCCGAGCCAGACGAGCTTCGCCTCGACCTCGCCCGCGAGGCTGTGGGGGAGGCTGATGCAGTCGATCCCCTTCTCCACAGGCTTTGTCATCGTCAGACTAGCTGGGCCGCGTTTCCAGCCGGGGATCTTGTAGGACTCGTAGCGGGCGTCCTCGAAACCATAGCCCTTCAGCTTCTCAACCATGTACTTGACCGAGCCGAGGTCGCCCGGGGTCCCGGGGAACCTGCTCCCGTGGACGTCGCATAAGATCTTCAGGTTGTCCAGGGGCTCCGAGGACGTATAGACCTCGGAGATGATCTTCTTATCGACCTCAAGGTACGGATTCTCCAAAACTTACACCGATGAGATAGGAATGTGAAACCGATATAAGGCTTGAGACAGGCGAGTTTGGTCTACCTCTTCCTGACGAGGGAGGCGAATACGCCTATGATGCAGAGGACGGAGAAGATGACGAAGGCTGAGTGAACGCTCGCGAGGAGCTGCGGGTAGACCTCGGGCCCTATCTCGGCCTGGCCGATGTCAACCGCGAACAGGATCATGGTTATCCCCATGCTCAGCATCTGCCCCGTCAGACGCATGGTTCCTGTGGTCGAGGAGGCGACGCCGTAGAAGGCCTTGTCCACGGACCTCATGACCGCGTTCGTGTTGGGGGAGGCGAAGAGGGAGAGGCCGACGCCGAGGACGGCGAGGCCGCCGACGACGTACGGGATCGAGGTGTAGCCGTCTAGGAGGATGAAGGGGATGAGGCCGAGGACCGTGAACCCCATCCCGACAGAGGCTAGTTTTTCCGGCTCGATCCTGTCAGAGAGCCTCCCAGCGACGGGCGAACAGATGGCCTGCACAACGGGGGACGCTATCAGGACGAGCCCGGCGTCCGTGGGTGCGAGTCCCTTGATATACTGGAGGTAGAGGCTGAGGAGGTAGTTGACGGCGTACGTGGCGCTGAAGTTGATGAACGTCGCGAGGTTCGAGAAGGTGAACGCCATGTTGCTCCTGAAGAGGTTTATGTCGAGGACAGGGTTCCGGACCCTAGACTCGACCCAGAGAAAGGCCGCGATCCCCGCCGCGCCGGCCACGAGGGGGATGTAACTCGCCTCTTTTGGTAGCAGAGAGAAGCCGTACATGATGCAGAGGAGGGTCAGGCCGTAGACGGCTGAGCCGAGGAGGTCGAAGCGTTCCCCCCGCGCCTCGATCCACTCCCCCCTCACCCTCCACAGGGTCAACGCTACTATCACCGCGCCGAGACCGACGCCGCAGAGGAAGATGCTCCTCCAGCCGAAGCTCTGCGTTAGCATACCGCCGACATATGGCCCGACTGAGAGGCCCACGTAGACAGAGGCGGCGTTTACGCCGAGGACGGCCCCTCTCCTCTCAGGCGGGAAGACGGAGACTAGAATGGCGACGCTGGTGCCGAATATCATTGAGGTCCCCACGCCCTGCATCGCCCTGAGGAGGATGAGGGTGAACGAGGAAGGGTAGAGCGATAAGAGCAGGGAGGCCACGGTGAAGATGGATACGCCGTAGATGAAGACCCTCTTCCTCCCGTACATGTCTGCGAGCTTGCCGAACGGGACGAGGAGCATCGCAGAGGTGAGGAGGTAGGCGAGTGACGCCCAGCTCATGGAGATGGCGTCGAGGCCGAACTCCCTGCTTATGGTGGGGAGGGCGATGTTGAAGGATGAGGCCGCGAAGGGCGTGAGGAAGGCGGTGAGCGAGGACACAACAACGACGATCCTCCGGTCGGTCTCTTCCAAGCTCTCCCCCTTCCCCCACTTAACCGGTGACCTAAATTTAACTTGAATGATCATGGGGGAGGAGGCTGAAACGATTAGCCTTAGAAGAGTGTGGCGACGGAGATGGTCCTTATCTCGTCGATGGTGTCCTCGCAGCGGTCAGTTATGCTCTCCATCGCGTCCATGAACTGACTGAGGAGGATCGTCGGCCCCACGGCCACGTCGTCGCCCCTGAGCCCGTTGATCGCCCCCCTCGCCTTCTGGTAGAGGCCGTCCATCTCCTCCTCAAGCCTCTCGACGGCGTCGGCGGCCGTCAGGGCGTCGTCGAACTCCCTGCCTATCAGCTTCCCTGTGCAGAAGTCGAGCTTCACGACGCAGTCCCTGATGACCCGCATCATGTCCTTCACGATGGCCTTGATCTCCCCAGGCACCTTATCAAGATCGAACTCCACGAGTATCCTCCCGGTCTCGTTGATCCAGTCTATGACCTGATCTATCGACCTCGCCAGGCGCATCAGGTCCTCACGCTCGTTCGGCGGCAGGTCACCCTTTGCCAGCTCTATGATTATCTTCTTCTTGAGGACGTCCGCCTCCTTCTCCTTCTGGGAGAGGACGTTGAAGCAGCGCTCGAGGTCCTCCCTCCTCCCCTCTATGGCGAAGGAGATGCAGCGCTGAAGCTGCTCTATCGCCATGACGGTGTCCTTGGAGTGTTCGCCGACCATGGTGATGGCCTGGACCTTCCTCCTCGTCTTCAACCAGCTCTCAAGAGACTTCATCCTGATTCACCACTACTCTAGCGCGAGTTCCTTCTCAAGCCCCTCAGGAGGATACCTGTATATCAGCATGTGCTCCTCGGGGAGCATGATACTTACTTCGTCGCCGACTCTTATATCAGGTTCCTCCTCGGGCGCAGGAACCTTCATCTGTGCCTTCAGCCCGTTCAGGGTCTCGACGCCGTAGCTTCTGGCGTCGCCGAGGAAGCTCTCCTCCCTGACCGTGCCCTGAAGTGTGTTCGCCCGGCTCCGCCGACCATGGACCGGCTTGACGAACTCCGGCCTTATCGCGACGACGCAGTCCTCGCCGGGCTTCAGGTCGAGGTCCTCCCTCCTCTTGATCGATAACGCTGCCCCGCCCGCGTCGACTCTGCACGTCTTGCCGGCCAGTCCAAGCACCTTGCAGGCGAAGAAGTTCGCCTCGCCGAGGAACTTCGCTGTGAACAGGTTCCTCGGGTTCAGATATAGCTCGTCCGGCGGGCCGACCTCGACTACCCGCCCCGCCTTCATGACGATTATCCTGTCCGCTACGGAGAGGGCCTCCTCCTGGTCGTGGGTGACGTGGACGGCTGTGAGTCCCAGCTCCTTTACGAGCCTCTTCAGTTCGTATCGGATCACGGTCCTGACCTTGAAGTCGAGGGCTCCAAGAGGTTCGTCCAGTAGAAGTAGGGTCGAGCCGGAGGCCAAGGTCCTCGCGATCGCCGTCTTCTGGCGGGCGCCCCCGCTCAGCTCGGACGGGAGGAACTTGGAGCTCTCCCTCATCGACAGCATGTCGAGCATCTCCGTCACCGTCCCCCTCCTACCGTCTACTGACTCGCCCTTCACCATGAGCCCGTACGAGACGTTGTCGTAGACGTTCATGTGAGGGAAGAGGGCTATCTCCTGGAAGACGTAGCCCGTGCCCCTGTCCTCCACCGGCAGCGGCGTCACCGACCTGCCATCGATGTATGTCTCGCCGCTGTCCGGCTGGACGATGCCCGCTATCGACTTGATCAGCGTCGTCTTGCCGCAGCCGCTGGGGCCAACTATGCAGAGGTACTCGCCACTGTGGATTTCGAGGCTTACGTCCCTCAGGGCGGTGATCTTCCCGTAGGTCTTCGTTACCTTTTCAAGCCTCACCTCAGGCATCTAGTAGGCCTCCAGCTCGTGGCGGAGCCCCAGCGTCGGGTAGTCGTAGACGAGGGTGCTCCTGGGGTAGAACGATACCCAGACCCTGTCGCCGACCCTGAACTTTCCCAGCAGGATATCAGTCGGCATGAGCGACGAGACGATGTCGCCGTTCCTGAGCCTGACCTCGAGGCGAATGTAGGCGCCGAGGAAGTAGACCTGGGTGACTTCGCCGTCCAGTACGTTCCTACCTTCGCCTGGGTCGTCGCCAGTCAGGAAGGTATTCTCCTCCCTGACGGCGACTATGACGTCCTCCTCGTCCTCGTGGCTCGTGTCTGCGACGTCGACGGAGAGGTTCCCGCGGATCTTCACCGTGCTCTTCTCCCGGTTCCGGGCTTCGACGATCCCCTCAAGGAAGTTTGTCCTGCCGACGAAGTTCGCGACGAACAAGTTCTCAGGCCTGTTATAGACGTGGAATGGCGTCCCGTGCTGCTGGACCCGTCCCATCCTGAGGACGAGTATCCTGTCGGCCACGGTCATCGCCTCCTCTTGGTCGTGGGTGACGTGGATGACGGTGAGCCCGGACTCCTTCGCCAGCCTCCTCAGTTCACCCCTGAGCTCCAGCCTCAGCCTGGCGTCGAGCGCTCCCAGGGGCTCGTCCAGAAGGAGCAGCTTAAAGCCCGGGGCGAGCCCCCTGGCGAGGGCCACACGCTGCTGCATGCCGCCGCTCAGCTCGTTCGGGAAGGCGTCTGCCCTGTGGTCGAGCCTCACGAGCTTCAGGACCCTCATCGCCGCCTCGGATGCCTCCTTCGTGGGTACCTGTCTGGCCATGGGCCCGAACATGACGTTCTCGAGGATGGTCATGTGGGGGAAGAGGGCGTAGGTCTGGGGGACGTAGACGGCATTCCGTTCCTCGGCCGGGATGTCGTTCACCATCTTGTCCTCTATGAATATCTCTCCCTCGTTGGGCTTGATTATACCCGCGATGAGGCGGAGGAGGGTCGTCTTGCCGCTGCCGGTGGAGCCTAAGACGCAGATGTATTCGCCGTCCTTGACCTCGAAGGTGACGTCCTCCAAGGCCCTGGTCCTCCCAAAGCGTTTGGCCAGCCTCAGGACTCGCAGCGAAGGCGTCCCACATTCACCTCCTCCTGTAGACCAGCAGCCTGAGGACGAGCAGCGAAGCGAACGAGGTGAGCACGAGGAAGGATATTCCCAGTGCTATGTCAGACGTCGTCGCGGGCACCGTCTGCTTGACCCAGGAGACGAGCAGGACGGGCGCCGTCTTGAGCTGATCGGCGACGGCCGTCGCGGCTCCGGTCTCGTCCACGCTCCTCGTGAACGTGAGGATGGCGCCAGAGAAGATCGAGTACTTTGTCAGCGGCACTATTATCCGCCTGAAGACGTTCAGTGGCTTGCTCCCGAGCGTCCTCGCCGTCTCCTCCATCTCCGCGGGTATCCCCTCCAAAGAAGCCGCCATCGCCTGGACGAAGTAGGTGTAGGTGATCGTCGTGTGGGCGAAGATGAGTACCCAGAACTCCGGCAGGAAGCTGAACGAGCGCCAGAAGAAGCTGAGGGAGACTCCGAGGGCGACGCTGGGCACCACGATGGGGACGTTGACGGCAGCCTCAAGGAGGGTCGTCAGCGTCTTCCCCAGCCTCCTCCTCGCGATGAGGATCGCCACGGGCAGCCCGGCGGCTATGTTGATCAGGGTCGCAATCACCCCGATGAGGTAGGAGAGCCCCATAGCCTGCCAGTAATTCGACCAGATCCCGACGCCGCTCAGCGCCCTGCCGAGGGTGCCGTCTGTGGCCGCCTCTATCGCGGGGAAGGTTATGAAGACCGAGGGGATCAGGACGAAGAGCAGGAATATGGCCATCGTAGTGGCGTCCCTGAGCCTCACGCTCCTCCTCGAGCTTAGCGCCCCCTCCTGGCGCGGGTACGCGCTCCTCATGGGGATCTTCAGCCTCGTGCCGAGGACCCTGATCAGGGCGAAGACGGCTATCGATGTCAGTATCAGGGTGAAGCTTACGAGCACCATGGGGCCCTCGAGGCCGGCGTCCTTGGCGTTCTTTATGAAGACCGGACCGTTCTCGAACGCTCCGGCCACGATTATGGTCGCACCAGTCTCGGAGAGGGACCTGGCGAAGGCGAGGAGGAACGCCGCGATGAGGGCCGGCCTCAGGATGGGGAGGGTGACGGTCCTCGCGACCGTGAACGCCCTCGCGCCAAGCGTCTTCGCCGCGGTCTCGTAGACGCCCTTGTACGAGAGGAGCTCGCCGACCATCACCCTGACGATGACGGGGAAGGAGAATGCGAAGTGGAGGAGCAGTATGAGTGCCAGCCCTGGCGACAGTTGGAATCCCAGGAAGCTGATTGGGCTAGATGAACCCGTCCAGAAGAGGAGGGTCGAGAAGCCGAGGGCGACCGTCGGTATCACGAATGGTATGTCCACAAGGGCGTCTATGACGCTCACCCACTTCGAGCTGCTCCTCGCTATGAACCAGGCCATAGGGAGGCCAGCGACCAGATCGAACAGAGCTATCGTGAACGCGATGGCGAACGACCAGAATATGGCTCCCTCCGCCCTCGCCATGAGTTCGCCGTTGTTGAGGACGTCCGAGACTAGGTTGAGCTTGAATGAGATGCCGAGGATGGGTGGGAGTAGGATGAATGCAACCAGGAAGAAGACGGCGCCGGCGTATACCAGCTTCTTCGTGGAGGGCTTCGAGGAGATGTCATCCATGAGAACGGAAAAACTATGGATGATTCCTGCCAAACCCCTCGCCCCTCTTACCCTTATTTCACTCAGTTTTTCGTGTAACCCGAGTGTGACTTAGGTTATATAGTTAACCCCGGTAATCTATATAGGCTAACATAGGGTGTTAGCTCTTTTTAAAATCCTGACGTTTATTGCGGGAGTCTGAACTCTTCGAACATGTGAAAAGGATTTAAGCATTCTTCGTTCACCAGTAGTCGGTGCGGGCTTTTGAGCGTCCTGATCTTCACAGATAACCCGGGAGTGCCGGAGACCAGGCTGGTGTTCAGGGAACTCCAGAAGAGGGGCGTCAAAGTTAGTTACCTCGCGCCGTGGGACTTCCACATCCCCGCCCGCATGGGCATGGATTCACGCCTCGTCTACGTACCGAGCAATATGCTGCACAGGGGGAGCACATTCGAGCTCATCCACAGGCTCCTCATCCTCCGCGGCTTCGAGCAGAGATCAGCCGTCGTTAACCCGGTCGACAGCATGCTCCAGTACTCGAAGGAGCACCTCATAGTGAAACTGAGCGGACTCGGCCTCCCGTGCCCTGAGACGTTGGCGACTGAGAACGTTGAGGCGGCCTACGAGTTCGCGGCCAAGCGCCTAGACGAAGGGAAGGAGGTCGTCCTCAAGCCCATATGCAAGGCGAGGGGGATAGGCGTCACGAAGCTCTCTGAGATAAGGAGCAGAGCCGACCTCCTTCAGTTTCTCAGCTGGTATAACCGTGAGCACGCGCAGGGTGTTTTCTACCTCCAGGAGTTCATCCCAAACAAGGGATACGACGTCCGCTGCTTAATCGTCGACGGCGAGGTAGTCGGCAGGGAGCGGAGGTTCAACCCGGACGACTTCAGGTACAACATCGCTGTAGGCGGCTCAGCCGCAGCGTTCGAGGATGATACATACGATGAACTGGCCTTGAAGGCGGCGGAGGCGGTTGGGCTGGGGATCGCTGGCATCGACGTGCTGCCCTCCAAGGACGGGATGCCGTACCTCCTCGAGGCTAACTGCTTCCCAGGCTACAAGGCGCTCATAGATGCGACACATATCCCGGTCCACGAGAAGATAGTCGACTACTTCCAGCGTCTCTTAAGGGAGTGACGATTCAAAAAGTCCTTTTCTAGGGTTTGGATAGTAGAGTTAAGATCTTCCGAACCTGCTGAAGGCGAGGACGCCGGCTATCAGTACGGCGATGCTCATGGCGGCGACTATCGCGAGGTCGAGGAGCACCGCTGGGCTCGTCAGAGGCGCGCCTCTCAGGAAGATAGACGTCAGGGCATCTGTGACGTAGTAGCTTGGGACGAGCCCGCCGACGGACTGGGGGGCGGGGACGAAGGTGCCGAGGAGCATCTGGGGCAGTATGAAGAGGAAGCTCAGCCCCGTGGCCGCACCGCTGCTCTTCACGATCGACGCCGTGATGAGGCCGAAGCCGATGTTGCAGGTGACGAGGAGGAGGACGATGACGAAGGCGTAGGCGACCTCGGCAACGCCGCCGACGGCGTGAAAGCCCATGAGCCTAGCGGCTACATATACAATAGCCACCTGCAATGTCCCCGTAGCCAGGTTCGCCAGTATCTGGCTGACGAAGATATCTGAGGACGTCGTTGGTGTCACGGCGATGCGCCTCAGGAGTCCCTGCTCCCGCTCGGTTGCGAAGGCCTGGGCGACAGTCATGGTGATGAAGATCGCGGCGTAGGCGAAGAGGCCTGGGGCCATGTAATCGAATTGGCTGAGCTGGCTGGAGGCGACCATGGTCGGGTCTCCTATCCTGACGGGCTGGGGCGCGGAGGCGGCCTCGTCCCCGTAGATGGTCGTAGACAGAGCTCTCTGGACGATAGGGGGCACGACGGCGCTCACGATCATCGAGCCCTTGTCGAGGGAGAGCCCGATGGTCGAGTTCACCCATGACCCCGGATCGCCGGGATTGAGCCTGAAGGACTCGATGCTCGCGCCGAAGTCCGCCGGGATGACGATGACCGCGTCGATGTTCCCCTGAAGCAGATCCTTCGCCGCCGTGGAGTTGTCCTGGTAGTCGTTGACGACCAACACGCCTGTGTCTGAGATCCCCTTCTTGAAGGCGCCCGCCCAGGGCGTCGCCGACTTGTCGAGGTTCACGACGCCCACGGCGTACTTCGAGTCTCCTCCCCCGCCGAGGGCGCCGAACGTGGCGCCGAAGGCGACGGTGAGCATGATCGGGAAGATTATGACCATGAAGAGGAGGGCGGGCTCACGGTAAACCTTCCTCAGCTCCTTTCCGGCAAGGGCGAGGACGCGCTGCATGTTCATCTCAGGTCTCCTCCCTGATCTTTCTGCCCGTGAGCTTGATGAAGACATCCTCGAGGTTCGCAGCGCCGTTCTGCTCCATCAGAGCCCGAGGCGTGTCTAGGGCGATCAGCCTACCCATGTCGATGATGCCGACCCTGTCGGCGAGGCTCTCAGCCTCCTCTATGTAGTGGGTCGTGAGGATGATCGTCTTGCCCCGGGCCTTTAGGCCCCTGATGAAGTCCCATGTCGCGTGCCTCGTCTGCGGGTCCATGGCAACCGTCGGCTCGTCGAGGAACGCGATCGTCGGGTCGTTGACCAGTGCCATGGCGAGGTTGACCCGTCTTATCATGCCGCCGCTGTACTTCCCCGTCTTAATCGATGCTGCCTCTACGAGGCCCACGGTCTCGAGGAGCTCGTCCGTCTTCTCCTTAAGAAGGTCTTTTGGTATGTTGTGGAGTCTGCCGAAGAGCTCGACGTTCTCCCTCCCCGTGAGGAAGGTGTAGTGGGCCGGCTCCTGGGGGCATACACCTATCAGCTTCCTGATCTCGTGCATCTCGGTGCGGACGTCGTGTCCACCCACCCTCGCGGCTCCGCTCGTCGGCTCCAGGAGGCCGCAGAGGATCTTGATCGTGGTCGTCTTCCCGGCGCCGTTGGGGCCGAGCAGGCCGAATAATTCGCCCTTCTCGATGCCCAGGCTGAGGTTGTCGACAACCGTTTTCTCCCCGAACTTCTTTGTCAACGAATCAAGTTCAATGTCGAGCATGTCCTTCGCCGATCCTTTTCTCGTGAGAGAAATTTAGCTCTAGATATAAGTCTATTTTAAGCAGCCATTTGAGAAAAGGGATAACTGAGGCCCCTAAAGGAACTTTATTCGGTCTTATAATCCGTGAGAGGGGGCCCATAATGTTGGACCTTTTTTTATCTAGTCTGAAAAACGAGTCTCCTCCCGATAATTTATGCTTCAGGAGAGCACCAGGGAAAGGTATAACCTGCTCCGTTCCCTAAACAAGTACCGGTGAGATTCGTGGTCTACTGTACTAACTGTGGTAAGCAGGTCGAGGACGACGCCAACTTCTGCCAGAAGTGCGGCGTCAGGACCGAGAAGGGGGTGAAGGAGGGGGTCGCGTCCCCATGGATATCGGATCCCCGCTGGAGGCAGGAGCTCGACTCCGCGCTTCAGAGGGCTGGGAAGAGCATCGACGAGGGGCTTAAGGTCGCGAGGGACAGCCTCAAAGACGCGACGAAGCGGGTCGAGGAGGAGTTCCAGTCCGCCAAGCAGGACTTCAAGGATCGGGCTGGTCCCGTTTTCTGCAAGGCTTGCGGCCAGGAGAACACCCGCTACGCGAGGTTCTGCACCAAGTGCGGCAAGGAGCTGAAGTAGCCCCACCTTTTCGCCCTATTTTCTCTGGACCCTGTCCACGTCGACGAGGGCCACTATCACGGCGTTCGCCATCACAATCGCGTGGGTCTTAGCCTCCTCCCTCGTGGTCTCAGCCGGGAACCTGAGGCCCCCCTCGATCACGTTGATCCTCCTCCTTCCCTCTGGGAGGGTGGCAAGGACCGCGTCGCCGTCCACCTTCTCGGGGTTAGGCGTCGCTATTGTCACGTCGACCATCAGCGCCTCCTCCAGCTCCGAGAAGCTCTTCACATTGAACAGTTGGCCTAGCCCGACCATGCTGCTGTGGCTGATCGCGTCCTTCACCGCCTTCTGGGCCGCCTTCGTCTCGTCCTCGCCGTGGAGGTCGACGCCCGTCCCCACCTCGACCAGGTACCGTCTGTGGTCCAAACTCTACACCGATCCTGTCACGCGCCGGCACGGATAAAAGCCTTCACGGCCGACGAGGAAGACATAAAGACCTATTTGCATCTACTCACTAAACTTCAAGTGAGGGATTCGGCATATGGGTGGATCTAGTCTCGTCGACTTGGATAAGATAAGGGAATACCTACGCGAGGACCTTGGGTTTGGTGACATAACGTCAGACGCCCTCATCCCATCGGGCCAGGAGGCGCGGGCGCAACTCTTCTTCAGGGAACCCGGCGTCACAGCCGGTCTCGATGAGGCTTCCGCCCTCTTCGAGATGCTCGGCTGCGTGGCCGAGCCGAGGAAGAGGGACGGGGAGAGGGTGAAGGCGGGTGAGGTCCTGATGGAGGTGGAGGGACCGGCGCGTGCGCTCCTCTCGGGGGAGAGGACTGCAATCAACATGGTCGCCCACATGTCTGGCATAGCGACGGCGACCGCCGAGGTGGTCTCGAAGGCGAAGAAGATTAATCCAGCCGTGAGGGTCGCCGCGACGCGGAAGACGCTGCCGGGACTTAGGGAGCTGGAGAAGAAGGCCGTCGAGCTCGGCGGCGGGGACCCTCACAGGTTGAGGCTAGACGACTGCGTCCTCATCAAGGACAACCACCTCGAGCTCGTCCCGTCCATCACTGAGGCGGTCCGCAGGGCCAGGGAGAGGGTCAGCTTCACCAAGAAGATAGAGGTCGAGGCGAGGAGCCCCGATCAGGCGGAGGAGGCGGCGAGGGCAGGCGCAGACATAGTGATGTTCGACAACATGCCCCCCGCCGAGATCAGGAGGTGCCTCGACTCCCTGGAGGGTAAGGGGCTGAGGCAGGGCAGGCTGTTCGAGGCCTCCGGGGGAATAACGGCGGAGAACGCCGGTGAGTACGTGGCCACAGGCGTAGACGTGATCTCCCTCGGAAGCCTCACCCACTCCTCCAGGAGCCTTGACGTCAAGCTCGAGATCAGGATGATCAAGCGATGAATGTGGCTGAGATCAGGGAGCTACAGGACAAGGTCCTCAGGTTGAGGGAGGAGAGGAACGCGGTCCTCCTCGTCCACAACTACCAGGTCAACGAGATACAGGAGATCGCGGACTTCATAGGAGACAGCCTCGAGCTCTGCAGGAAGGCCCAGAACATCGACGCAGACATGATCGTCTTCTGCGGCGTGGACTTCATGGCGGAGACGGCGTCGATCCTGAACCCGGATAAGAAGGTGATACTTCCTAACCCCGCCGCCCGGTGCCCGATGGCCGCGATGCTCCCGAAGAGCGTCCTGATGGAGGCGAAGAGGGCGCACCCGGGCGCGCCGGTCGTCCTCTACGTCAACACCCTCGCCGAGGCCAAGGCCGAGGCGGACGTCGTCTGTACCTCGGCGAACGCCGCGGAGATCATAGGCAAACTTGGCTCAGACACGGTCCTCTTCGGCCCGGACAGGAACCTCGCCTACTATGCCTCGAAGAGGAACCCAGGCGTGAACATCATCCCAGTTCCCGCGTACGGCTTCTGCAACACCCATCGCCTCCTAGGCAAGGGGGAGGACGCCCTTGAGTTAAGGCGTAGGAACCCCGGCTCGGAGCTTATAGTCCACCCCGAGTGCGAGCCCGAGTTCCAGGACCGGGCCGACTACGTCCTCTCCACAGGCGGCATGTACCGGCGCTGCAAGGGGTCCCCGTCGAAGACCTTCATCATAGGCACGGAGATCGGCCTCGTGGAGCGGATGAGGAGGGAGATACCGGGCAAGATGTTCCTGCCGGTGAGCAGGTACGCGGAGTGCCCGGCTATGAAGAGGATAACGCTCAGGAACACCTACGAGGCGCTCCTCAACGAGGGGCCCGAGGTCAGGGTGCCTCCCGAGGCCGCGAGGCTCGCGCTGAGACCAATAGAACGGATGCTCGAGATGAGCATGTAATCTAAACCTTTTTCAAAACGTCCACCGACTACGATTAAGCGAGGAGTATCCGTGTCCATCATAGAGTTTGAGGGGAAGAAGCCGAGGGTCCACCCCTCCGCCTTCATAGCCCCCGGTGCCTGGGTGATAGGCGATGTCACCCTGGAGGAGGACGTCAACGTCTGGACCGGGGCCGTGATCCGGGGCGACGACGACTCGGTCAGGATAGGAGCAAGGACTACTGTGTTGGAGAACTGCGTCATAGAGGCGCCGACCGGCAACCCGGTCTCCATCGGCGCGGACACCATCGTCAGCCACTCCGCCATAATCCACGGCGCCACCATCGGCGAAGGGGCGATCATAGGGATAGGCGCCATAGTCCTCGACAGGGCGGAGGTCGGCGAGGGGGCGATGGTCGGCTCCGGCGCCCTCGTCTCGCCGAGGGATGTCATCCCTCCAAGGAACCTCGCCCTCGGCGTCCCGGCGAAGCCGATAAGGGAGGTAAAGGAGGGCGAGGTCGCCTACATGAAGAGGGAGCACGAGCGCACCCTCTCAAAGGCGAGGATATACAAGACGATCTACGGGAAGTAGAGTATCCTACTCCTGTTATGTGGGAAGGTGAACGCCGAGGGGCAGAGCCGGCTCACGACGCAGCCCCCGCAGTCGGGCTTCTTCGCCTCGCAGACCCTCCTCCCGTGTGCTATCAGGAGGTAGTTTATGGAGAACCACTTCTCCCTCGGGAAGAGCTCCATCAGGTCACGTTCAATCTTGTCCCTGTTCTTCTGCTCTGTGAAGCCGAGGCGCTGGCTGAGCCTCATCACGTGGGTGTCCACCGCTATGCCCTCGACGACGCCGTAGGCGTTTCCGAGGACGATGTTTGCCGTCTTCCTGGCGACGCCCTTCAGCCTCATCAGCTCATCCATGGTCCTCGGCACCTTGCCCCCGAACTCTTCCACGATCTGCCTCAAGGCCTCCTGTATCAGCTCCGCCTTGCGATGGAAGAAGCCGGACGATTTGATATCCTCCTCCAGCTCCCTCCGGGGCGCGTTGGCATAGTCTGCGGCGGTCCTGTACTTGCTGAACAGGGTCTTCGTGACCTTGTTTATCTGCTCGTCCGTGCTCTGGGCTGAGAGGATGGTGGCGACGAGGAGCTCGAGCGGCGTGCCCCAGCTGAGCTCCGTGCCCTCGACGTCGCGATACTCCTTCTCGAGGAGTTCAAGTATCCTCGCGACCCTCTCCCTAGGCTCCATGGTAGAACTATCATGAGATTATCCGTTTTAAGCTGACGGAGCCACCGACGCCATGTTTATTGCATCCGGTTCCCTAGCTCATTTGAGGGTCGTGTCCTTAAGGAAGAAGACGAGTGAGAGCCGGCTGCCCTCGGGCCAACAGGCGGTTCCACGCATCCTCCGCTGGGGGATGGACCACGCAGGAATAGTCAGCGACCTGCCGGCGATCGATAGATCGAGGTGGAGGCTCACCGTCGACGGGGATGTGGAGAACCGGCTGGACCTTGACTTCGAGGCTTTCCTCTCACTCCCGAGGGCGGAGTCTGTCAGCGACTTCCACTGCGTCGAGGGCTGGAGCGTCCTCGATCAGAGGTGGGAGGGGGTCAGGTTCAGGGACCTCCTGGAGGCGGCGAAGCCGAAGCCTTCAGCTAGGTTCGCCTGGTTCGAGTGCGCCGACGGCTACGCCACCTCGCTTCCCATGGAGGAGCTCCTCGGGGACGACGTCCTCCTGGCCGACAGGCTCAACGGCGAGGACCTCCCACAGCCCCTCGGCGGACCGGTAAGGCTCGTCGTGCCACGGAAGTATGCCTACAAGTCCCCGATGTGGCTGACCAGGATAGCCATAATGGCCGAGGACAGGCTCGGCTTCTGGGAGAAAGGGTACTACAGCAACACCGCGGACCCGTGGAGGAACGACAGGTACCGCCCCCTCTAACCAGACCCGGTCACGGCATCGCGAGAAACATCGATATCGGCTTCATCTTCCACTAAAAGGCCGTTTCTCAGGAAACGCAATCATCAACTTCCGGCAAAAAGACAATAAAAGGTCGTCATTCCCCGGAAACCGTTATAAAATCATGAAAAAAGGAGACTTAGTGGGCAGTAAAAAATGGTTGAAACCACGAAGAACCTCATTTAGCCCGTGATAAGTCGATTCTTTTTAAATCATTTATAGCCCGATAACCTTTTAACCCGATCCTCGCCTATCTTAGCACACCCATAGAAAAAGGTAATCTCGGAGGAGTCCAGTTGGAGAGATCAAACACCGTATTCATCGGACGGAAGCCGGTCCTAAACTACGTGCTAGCGTGTATGACCCTCTTCAAGAGCGGCCAGGAGACGATCCTCGTCAAGGCCCGTGGCCAGTCCATAAGCAGGGCCGTCGACGTCGTCGAGGTTCTGATGAACAGGTTCATGCCAAGCGTCAAGGTAGAGGAGATAAGTATAGGGACGGAGCAGATGCAGTCCGAGGAAAGGAGTACGCCCTCAAACGTGAGCACGATCGAGATCGCGCTCAAACCGTAGGGGCGGCGGCGAACAGGCTCTCGTGGAGGCTCCTCCGGGACGCCGGAGGACAAGTGAGTGCAAACACAACTGTGCACGTTCTGCCTGAAGAGCGGGATGCTCTGTTCGAAGTGCCAGCAGAAGGTCAAGTCAGGCGCCGTGAGCAGCAACTACATCGAGGTCGCCAAGAAGCTTCTGGAGTACGAGGGCCGGAACCAGTTCCTCCAGACCGTGAACCTCGAGAACGTCATCGACGCCGGCAGCTTCCTCGTCCTCGTCGTGGGCAGGGGCGACAGCGGCAAGTTCGCGATCAACCAGAAGGTCACCAGGAACTTGGGGGACGCCTTCGGCAAGCGGGTCCTCGTGCTGGAGACCGGCGTCAACGACAGGAAGTTCCTAGAGGACCTCTTCTCGAGCCAGCAGATAGTCACCATAAACATCATCTGGCTCCCAGATGGCAGCACCGAGACGAGGGTCGTCCTCAAGGGGCGCGGGGCGAAGCGCCTGAGCAAGAAGCGCATCCAGGCGCTGGTCGAGGTCGCCAAGAAGGTCAGGAACATGGACCTGCGCGTCGAGTACACCTACTAGGTCGATCAAAGTTTTTATTACAAAACCCTATTCTACCCAAGTAGTCCTTATCCTACTCGGAGCCTTTGCCAATGTTCGACCGAATCTACGTCGAGGAAGCTAAGAGGAGGCTGGGTGAGGAGGTCGCCATCGCCGGCTGGGTCGTCAGGACCAGGGACCTCGCCAAGATAAGGTTCATCGTCCTCCGCGACATGACGGGGGAGATACAGATCACCGTCAGGAAGGGAGGCGACATCCCGGACGTGGAGCTCGGCAGGGAGGACGTCATCGCGGTCAGGGGGAAGGCGGTCCAGAGCAAGATAGCGAACGCCGGCGTCGAGTTCATGCCTAAGAGCATCGAGGTTGTGAACAGGTCCAGGCAGCCCCTCCCAGTCGACATAGCCGAGACGAGCCAGTCGGAGCTGGAGACGAGGCTCAACTGGAGGTTCCTCGACCTCCGCGCCCCCCAGACGCGCGCCATCTTCACCATCCAGGACAGGCTCCTCGCAAGCTTCCGCGGCTACCTCACGGAGCACGGGTACGTGGAGATACAGCCCCCGTGCATCATCGCCTCGGCGTCCGAGGGCGGGGCAGATCTCTTCAGGCTCAAATACTTCGAGAAGCAGGCGTACCTCGCCCAGAGCCCCCAGCTCTACAAGCAGATGTGCGCCATCAGCCTCGAGAAGGTCTTCACGGTGACGCCGATCTGGAGGGCGGAGAAGTTCAACACGCCGACCCACCTCAACGAGGTGAGGCAGATGGACATAGAGCAGGCGTTCAGCGACGACGAGGACGCGATGAGGGTGCTCGAGGAGGTACTCGTCCACATGCTCGGGGACATTAAGGAGCGCTGCGCGCCCCAGCTGAGGACGCTGAACAGGGAGATCACGGTGCCGAAGCCGCCCCTCAGGAGGATCACCTACACCGAGGCGATAGAGACCCTCCAGAAGGCAGGGGAGGGCATCAGCTGGGGAGACGACTTCACCAAGCCCCAGGAGAGGAGGCTCATGGAGCTCGTGGGGCTGGAGGCCTTCTTCCTCAAGGACTGGCCCTCGGCCCAGAAGGCTTTCTACGCGATGCCCCACGCCGACAACCCCGAGGTCGTCCACGCCTTCGACTGCATCTACGGGGGCATCGAGGTCTGCAGCGGCACCCAGCGCATCCACATCCCGGAGCTCCTCAGGCAGCAGCTCCTGAAGAAGGGGCTGAATCCCGCGGACTTCGAGCACTACATAGAGAGCTTCAGCTACGGTGCGCCGCCCCACGCGGGCTGGAGCATCGGCCTCGAGAGGCTGACGATGGCCGTCACCGGGATGCAGAACATCAGGGAGTGCTGCATGTTCCCCCGCGACAGGGAGAGGCTGGTGCCCTAGGTGGTCGGGGAGAGCCAGTTCGAGTACAAGATGTGCGTCGTCATCCGCACGGACCTCGGTATGAGCGTCGGCAAGATGATAGCGCAGGCCTGCCATGCCGCGGTCGAGGCTTCGGAGGAGGCGAAGAGGACAAATCACACCGCCTGGAGGAGGTGGAGGGACGAGGGGGCGAAGAAGGTCGCCCTTGAAGCGGAGGGCGAGGATGAGCTCAACGAACTCGTGGAGAGGGCTGAGGCGCTCGACATCGTCGCCGTCACGATAGAGGACAGGGGGCTGACGGAGGTCCCGCCTGGCACGGTGACGGCCCTCGGCCTCGGGCCTGACCTATCAAGCAGGCTGGACAAGGTGACCGGCTCCTTACCGCTCCTCAAGTAGAGTAGATTAAACCATACCTCGTCTTGTGAACAGTTTATTGATTCAGAAGCTGAAGGGCTTTAGAACCAGGGATTTTATGGTCCCGTGAATCCGCAGGACGGGCACTTGTACTGCCTGCCGAAGAGCCTGCACTTCTCGCAGCGCCAGATTGTGACGGCTCCGCAGCTGGGGCAGGAGAACTTGATCGCCTTCTCCTCGGGCGAGACCTTTCTCCCGCAGGATATGCATGTAGTCATGTCTCGGTCCAGATGTAAGCCGATGAATCCGTATTTAAACGTTGACGAGGGCCACAAGTTCGGCGATGGCTAGCCTACCGACGCCCCTCATCAGCAGCCCGAGGATGCGTGGGCTCCTCAGCGCCTGCCCGAGGGCGCCCCTCTGGAGGTCCATGTCACCTTTCTCGACGATCTCACGGAGCGTGTCCTCGAGCCCCTCCCCCTTGAGGGATGAGAAGAGTCTGTCGATCCTGTCGTCGGGCAGCCTGTCGAGGAGCCTCCTCGCTGAGAGCATGGCGTCGAACTCCCCACCGTACATTCTTCGCCAAGCCTTGTCGTATCTCCCGAGGAACTTCCCGGAGCAGTCGCCAGCCTCGAGGGCCCCTGAAGCTACTTTGCCGGCCTCCACGGCGCAGAGGCCGCCGAGGACGAAGCCTCCGCCGGTGGTCGGCTTCGTGTGACCCGCGGCGTCTCCGACCAGGAGGAGACCGTCGAAGCTGGTCCTCTGGAGAGGACCGCCCGTCAGCACCATCCCTCCATGGGGAGGCGGGCATTCGACGGGGCCGAACCTCCGCTTAAGGAACGCGCCGAGCCTCTCTGTGGCCCCGCCGTGGCAGGCGAGGCCACAGCGGGCACGCCCGTCGCCTAGGGGGATCACCCACGCGAAGAGCCCTGGCGCATACCTCCCGCCGAGCCAGACCTCCACCATGTTCGGCTCGACCTCCGCCTCCATCTCGACGTTGAGCCCGATCAGGGGCTCTTCCAGGCGGGTGGTAGTCAGCTGCCTAAGAAGCCTCCTGCCCGCGCCCTCCCCGTCGACGACGATGGGGGAAGAAGCCTCGAAGCCGGCGCCCCTCACCCCCTCGACCATACCACCCGAGGTCAGGAGCCCCTCGGCCCTCGCGTTCGTGATGACATCTGCACCGCTCTCCTCCGCTTTATTCGCTAGATAGGCGTCTAAGGCTGACCTTTCGACGGCGTAGGCCCTCGTCCTCCCGCCCCGTACCTCGACGGAGACGCCTGAGGGGGAATAGACCTTGCCGCCGACTATCTCGTGCTGGACAAAATCGGCCGATGGCTCGACGCCGAGGCGCCTGAGCCCTTCGACGCTCACCAGCCCCGCGCAGTGGTTGGGCACCCCGACCTCGGGGTGTTCCTCAAAAACCTTGACATCGTAGCCCCTGGAGGCGATCTCCCGTGCCGCGATCAAACCAGCGGGGCCTGCTCCCACGACTACTGCCTCGGCCCTCACGCTAGAGACCTCGTGGCTACGACCGTTTTACGACCTCGCCGAACTCGACCTCGTCCAGGCTCTTGAAGAACCTGAGGATGTCGTTCGCCAGAGCCTTCTTCGCGATCTGGACGTTCTCGCCGAAGAAGACTTCCTCCGGCACCTCGACGTGGAGCCTCTTCTTCGTCTTCTTCAGCCCGAACTTCTCGGCGTCGACTCCGGGGAAGCGGCGCTTGATGAGGGCTCTAAACTTCGCCTTCTCGTCCTCGATCAGTTCTGTGACCTTGACCGTGTAGACGATCTTCCTGCCCGCGAGGCGGGGGTTGTAGTCGACTTGTACCCTGCCCGCGCCTATGCTGCGTACGACGGCGGATCTGCCGTCGATCTCAAGCTCTGCACCCAGGGCGGGATTGACGCCCTTGGACCTGAGCACCCTGAAGGGTATCGTCTGGACGTTCTCGGCGTCACGTTCGCCGAAGGCCTCGGCTGCCGGTATTTCTATCTTCTGCTCCTCGCCTACCTTGAGTCCCCTCAGCCTGGTGTCGAGCCCCTTCAGGACCCAGCCCTCGCCTGCGACGACTAGGCGTGGTCCGTAGGTCCTCTTCTCGTCGTATGTGCCCTGCTCCTTCGCGGTTTCCTCGCTGGTGGTGTCGAAGACCTCGCCCGTCTCCTCCGCGAGGCCCGTCAGCTCGACGACTATGAAGTCGCCCCTGTTGACGGCTCCCTCTATCCGCTCCTCCTCCGGCTCCTTCTCCTCTTTGACCTCGGCCTTCTCCTCTGTTGGCTTCTCTTCCTTGGCTTCCGTTGAGGTCGTTGTCTCTTTCTTCTCTTCCTCTACCTTATCCTCGACGGGCTTCGTTTCTTCTTTGTCGCTCATTTTCCAAACCCTGTGTGAAGTTACTTGATTGTCATCCCGAGGCTGCCCCCGGTTTCACGGAAGGGAGATACAGAGCCGAGTTTAAAGCCTTTCTGTGTTTGCTGGTGGATGATGTGCCTGTACGCGCCGCGCCGGGTTGGGGGCTTGTCCGGGTTCACCGGTTCCGCGTCGCCCTCTGGGTTAGGGGAGTTCCGCCAGGCTCGTGGTGGGTGTTCCGCTGTGTTCGGCGGCGCGGGCGAGGCGGATGTCCTCTGTGGCGAGGGTGAGGTGGAGCCTCTCCACGGTGTGGGGTAGGAGGCGTCGTGGAATGTCAGGCCGGTGGCGGCGAGGACGCCCCACCTCGGAGACCATCAACTCAAGCACGCCGAATCTTGCCCTATAATTTTACCGAAAAACCTACGATACCAAGCGAACCACCATAAAAAGAGCGCCGCTTCACCTCTTCTCCGCCGTCGCAGAACTATCCAAGAAGCGCTAACACTATAAGCGCTCGCGCCAGACAGAGTAACGGTAAACCCCGTGACGGAGACCGTCAAGATCGACGCCCCACGCGACCTCGTGGAGCGGCTTAGCAGGCGCGGCGCCGACGTCGAGAAGATCGTCCGCGACGCCCTCGCCCGCGAGGCGGAGCAGGCCGACCGCGAGGAACTCCACCGCCTCGCCAGGGAGGCCAGCACCATACTCCAGAAGGTTCCCGACGACGCGATAGTCGAGGCCATCCGGAAGAGCCGTGACGAGCATTGAAAGCCGTCCTCGGCGCCAGCACCATTATATCCCTTGTGAAGAAGCACGGGGAAGACTCCATCGAGACATGCTAGAAGGCTCCGCCACGATAGCGCTCGCGCCCTACGAGATCGGGAACATGCTCCGCACCGAAACCCAGCTGACGCGGACACTCACCGTCGCAGAGGCAGATAGGCTCCTATACATCTTCTACCGCATCCTCGCCGTAGTCACTGTGGCGGCCCCCGCCACCGCGGACGAGGCGATCAGGATCCTCAGAATGGCCCGCGAAACAGACACCAGCTACTACGACGCCGCGTACCTTACGGAGGCGAAGAAAAAGCGGGTACCCCTCGCCACTGAGGACAGGCGCCTCGCCGAGATAGCGGAGAGGAACGGCGTGAAGACATTCAACGCGGACAGCCTGTCATCCTGAGCCAAACCACGGCGGAGATCGTCGTCAAATCGGAGGCAGCACTGTAGCAGCTCAAGGGAGTCCAGGAGGAGTTCGCCGAGAAGCGCTACCGCCCGTAGATCCGCCTACGATGGCCCACGTCGCGGAAGATTACCCGTCCACCCGCGGCGTCGACCTCGTAAAGAATCCTGTAGTCACCCACGCGGACACGCCAGAGTCCCCCTGAAGGGCTCCGACAGCGGTGTGCCGACATACGGGTCCAGCAGAAGCCCCTTCACCGCCTCCACGACGCGAAGAGCCGCCTGGTCAGGTAGCCTCCTCCGCCCCCGAAGGAACGCGTTCGTGAAGACAGCCCTATAAGGCAAGCTACTTCAGAACCTTGTCGACCTCATCGATGGAGCACTCGACGTACTCCCCGCACGCCAGCATCCGCCGGCTCTCCTCGAGGGCCTCCAGAACGCCCGGCTCCTCTAGGGTCTCCAGGGTCGCCATGACCCGCTCCACCCGAGCATAGGCGTCGACGATCTCCCTCCAGAGCGGCTCAGGAACCGATACCTCGCCCCGCCGCCTCGCCTTAAGAACCAACAAGGTTCACCCGAAGAAAACGCGGAGCGAGACCATATAAGCTATGCTGAACCCCTCCGGTACACCGAGAACCCATCACCGCTGGAGATCACCGCCAAGATCGTCAAAAACCTCGAAGCGCACCGGAGCAGCTCAAGGGGGTCCGGGAGGAGCTAGTGAAGAAGTGCTAGTCACCGTAGGCGTCGCCGCGGGGTGTGATCCTCTCGACTGTTACCACACGGCTCTCCTCGTCGACCCAGTAGATGACACGGTAGTTCCCCACCCGCACCCTGAACCAGCCAGATGTTCCATGTATCCTCTTCACATCGAACCTCTCAATGGGAACTGGGTCATCCTCAAGGACGAGGAGGAGATCGAGGACATGCTCCCTCGTCGCGGTCGGCAGATCATCCAGAGTCCGAGTCGCCCTGCGGTGGACCCTGACCCTGAACAAGCTACTCCCGCCGCTTCCCATGCTTCGCAAAAATTTCTTCGACCGGGACGTAGTCCCTGTCCTTCGCCTCATCTCTCATTTTCTGAAGCTCCCGCAACTCCCCCTCCGGGAGCTCCACCTCGGGGATAATCCTTCGCTCCAGCGCCTTCACCCTGGCACGGAGCGCCTCCACCTCGTGGCTCAGCCGCTCCACTTCGGAGACCATCAGAAAAATTAACTGACCCCCGCCCTATAACGCTACCGGAAACCCCGAACCGCGACGACGACCACACACCCCTCCCCCCCACACGCACGCAGAACAAGAAACAAGGTGGGCCCGAAGGGACTTGAACCCATGACCACCCGGTTATGAGCCGGGTGCTCTAGCCAAACTGAGCTACGGGCCCCTTCCACCATAGAACGAGGCCGACCATATAAAAACTATCCCGCAGGCAACCACAAGCCCAATAACGATTATAAAGACGCTCCCCGTCTTACACCACCGTGCTCCGGTGGTGTAGTCCGGACAAGCATAGTGGCCTTTCGAGTCATTGATCCCGGGTTCAAATCCCGGCCGGAGCACCAAGTAAAATCGGCTAAAGGAGCCGTTTTGTGGGTTGTTTTGGGGTTTAAGCGTGGTTTAATCCTTCCCTAGTTTCACCCTTCATGATGGTTCCACGCGAGGGTTTAAATTTACGATTTTGTTTGTTCTGGTCGGTGTAGTCGTGCAGTACTGTGCCTCCCGCGAACGTGTACTCGACGTCCTGGCTGATGGAAGGCCTCTGAGCACTATGGAGGCCTCGAAGAAGACGGGGCTCACGCGGAGCCAGGTGGGAAACGCGTTGATGCTCGCGTGGCGCAGGGGCCTCGTGTTGAGAACCGCGGAGCCCGCCTACGAGGCGGAGAGGGTCAACAAGGGAAGAGCCGGGGTCTCTCGTCACACGCGGCCCTACCACCTGTACCTGGCTAAGCCGAAGGGGCGGGGGGAGGTCAAGCTGGGCGGGCGCATGTTCGTCGGGTTCTCTGAGGAATACTTGGACCCACGTGGCGGAGGGAGCGTGAGCAAGGCGAGCCGGGTGCTCGGGTTTCTGAGGTCGAACTCGGGCGATGCGTTCTACTCCAAGGAGATTGCAGACAAGCTAGCAGGCGAGGGGGTCCAGGTCCGGGATGTGATGGCGAACGTCCGGAGGTGGGAGAAGCAGGGCCTGGTCTACGTGCGGGGCTACAAGACGGAGGAGCGGGAGACGCCGTTCAGGGAGGGTTACCTGGTGACGTGGCTCGACCAGGGTAAGCCCCGGGAGGCGGCGTTGGTGGAGGCCGTGGAGCGGACCGAGAAGGCCCTTGCCGGTGTGTCGGCTGGTAGCCCGCTGATGGAGCGGGTGATGAGGGTCCGCGACGTGGTGGTGGAGCACAGCAGGCTTCGGAGGCTGGTCGGGTTCACCTATCTCCACGAGAAGCTGGGCTGTACTCCTGATCAGGCGGAGAGGGCGGTGACCAGGGCCCTGCAGCTGTATCCGAGTCTCCGGGGGGTGAAGCTCTTCGACGCGTACAGGTACTACCACCACGAGTCGCTGGCGGGTGAGGAGCTCTCGGCGGCGCTGGAGATGAAGCGTAGCTACCTAAGGATCGCGAAGGGCAGGGCGAACCGGGTGGGGCACAACTGGGAGGCGGCGGCGGAGTGGTTCATCGACCGGTTCACCTCTGGTGCCCGGTTCTGGACTCAGAGCCACCGGGAGGGCGGGATGGATCCTCGTAGGATCAACGTTCACCTGCTCCGGGGCGTGGGCGGGCGGAGGCGCTCTGCTGAGCTGGACCGGGTGTGGGAGGTGACTCCGGGGGTGTTCGCGCCGCCGGTGACGTATGTGTTGAGCTGCAGGTGGGGGCTGGTGTCGAAGAGGCT
>Ga0315280_10000932_pt1 | contig 52689 bp, 48 predicted proteins | sample YL17G06_40_MG_FD_203697 | JGI IMG/M metagenome (GOLD analysis project Ga0315280, IMG submission 203697) | Sediment microbial communities from Yellowstone Lake, YNP, Wyoming, USA - YL17G06_40 | ecosystem: Environmental > Aquatic > Freshwater > Lake > Sediment | place: USA: Wyoming | collected... | reverse complement strand
CCCGCCAATCATACATGGAGATGGATGAACGGCTTACGGCCAGGAAGAAGAGGATTCTAGCCTGGAAAGCAAAACGACAAGAGAACGCTCCACGTGATATTCGCAAATTAGCAGAGACCCTTATGGGGAACACAGCTATCCTCGAAAAGTATCCAGAAGACTTCAATCAACAGTTCGACAACTTACCCAAGGACAGTGAAGAAGAATGGACCTAAAGAATACGTTCTCATCATTAGATTTTCAGGGGAAACGAACGGGAAACTGGAACGCATCTACGGCGTCTACGAACAAAAACAACACCAATTCCGAAGCATAGACGAATACGTCCACTGGCACAACCAGATCAAACCACACCTCAGCCTAAACATCGAAGCGCTCGAGACACCAATCCAAGCCTTCCAGAGGAAACAACCACTCAAACAAGAGAAGACCGAAACAACAGAACCCCTAGTGAAATAATAATGGGAAATCACAATGGGCTTTCGAGACGGAAAGTTCTAAATACCGACCGAGTCGCATACCCGACTCTATTGCCAGGTGCGTCTTAATGGCAGAAACAGTCTTTGTAAGGAAAGCGACAGGTCTAGTGAGAGAAGTAGGGCTCCTAAGCGCAATGATGTTTTGTCTTACGTACACGGTTCAGATCTTCGCGCCAATGGTGGTGATGCCATACTACGCCGCGTATGGCAACTTCGTCGGTAACTTCTGGCTGGGTCTAGCGATTGGTCTGGTTGCTGCGCTCTTAGTGAACTCCGTTTACGCCCACTTCAGCTCCGCGATGCCTCGTTCAGGCGGAGAATACGTATTCCTTGGAAGGACAATTCACCCGCTACTTGGTTTTGCTCCCAACTGGGTCTGGGCTTGCATTGCTAGCTTCTGGAACGCTGCGAACCTCGTGTTCTTCGCCAACATAGCGCCCCTGTTCCTCTCGAGTTTCTACTCACAAGAAGCCTTGGCTCCGCTGTATACTACTTGGGGAATGTTCGGACTGGGCTTCATCTGCTGGATCTTTGTGTCACTACTGGCCATGACGGGAATGAGATGGTACCTGAGAGTTCAATATGTGACCTGGATAGTCCAGTTCATCGCTCTCGGAGTTATCGCCTACTTCATCATGGCAGCCGCCGGCAACTTCCCCGCACTCTTCAACCGCTGGGCAATGCAGTATGTGCCAACAGAACCAGACATGTATCACAAGATCATCAACGATGCAGTCGCCGCAGGATTCCAACTGAATCCTCCCGCTGAAGGACCGATGATGCCGCAGACTCTGGCCTGGGCAGCTGCCGTCATCGGACAAGCGGTTCCCTACACAGCAGGAATTATCTGGATCGCTGGTGAAGTGAAGAAGGCGGAGAGCGGAATAAGACAGCACATAAGCATGGAAACTGCGACATTCCTCACTGTTGCGGTCTGGCTTGTCGGAGGTTTGACCTGGCTGATTGCAACAGATACGAAATTCATGGCAGCCTTCTACTACCTAGGCAGCGTGAATGGGCTTCCACTAAGTTTCTTCTTCTGGACATTCTTCCCGGCAATAATGCCGACATGGGCAATCAGTCTCTTCTCCCTCGCAGCCTTGCTGATTTTGATCGTTGTGTGCTTTGCAGGGGTAATGGTTTTCAGCAGGTGTTTGTTCGCCTGGTCCTTCGACAGATTGATGCCGTCATTCTTCGCTCATGTGAGCGATAGGAACAAGACTCCCACAACGGCGCTTGCTACCGGGCTGATCGTAGCCTTGGCGCTGCTCGTGCTAGAAGTCAACGTAAACATATGGACGTACATTGGAGCAGCCTACTTCATGGTCATGATCAACATATTCATCGTCAGCTTTGCAGGCATGGTCTTCCCATATGTACGCAAGGACATGTTTGAGCAGATGCCACTTAAAGCTAGAATCGCAGGGATTCCAGTCCTCAGCATAATATCGTTCCTTGCAGTAGTATTCATGGCTTTGGCAGGCACAAGCTACTTCACGAACTCAGCCTACATGGTGTCCTTTGGCGTTACTCAGACAATGATAGGTTTCGCAGTACTCGTCTGGGTGCTAGGTTTCGTAATCTACTTCATCTCTCGTGCGTACAACAAGAGTCGGGGAATTGATCTGTCCAAGGCATTCGCCCAGATACCGCCAGCATAGAGCACGTGACTGTCCTATCAAGCCCAACCATTTTCCTTTTTTCTTTGTGATGCCTATCCTAGTCTGAAGGCGGGACGAATTTTCGGGTGAACCTATGGGCGTTATGACTGTCTTGGGCGAGATTAGTTCGGACGATCTCGGAATCACTCTACCACACGAACACATACTGATAGACTGCGTTGCATCCTGGTACCAGCCCTCGCAGGTCGGGGAGCGACCTATTTCGATTGACATGCTAGGTCTCCTTAGAAGAAATTCATCCATTTGCAAAGACAATCTCATCCTAGAAGAGGAAGACGCCGTTCCGGAACTTGAGAAATACAAGGCGGTAGGAGGCAGAAGCCTAGTGGACGTTACAGTGGAAGGACTCGGAAGAGATCCTTCTGTCTTGAAGAGGATTTCTGTTCTAACTGGAATAAACATCATTTGTGCGACCGGTTGGTATCTGCACCCTTGTCATCCGGCATACGTGAGCAAAATGAGTGTTGATGAGTTGTCCAGTATCATGGTCAAGGACTTGACTCAAGGGATAGGCGATTCAGGTATCAGAGCAGGCGTCATAGGGGAGTTAGGAACCACCGAACCGTTGCATCCGGACGAAAAGAAGGTCTTGCTAGCGGCTGCGAAAGCGCAAGGAGAAACCGGTGTGCCATTAACGATTCACCCTGCCGGCTATGACATGGTACCGAATCGCCCCAACGGCGTCAGACACAAGTGTGCGAGGAAAGGCGAGGAGTATATTGACATTATCGAGAATGACGCCATTCTGGAGAAAGTGTACATGAGTCATATGGACGGAGTAGAGATCGATCTTGACTACCACAGAAGAATACTCGACAGGGGAATAAACATCGACTACGATCTTTGGGGACTGGACACCGCATACTATGATGATATCTACCCAGGCGCGTGGGGAGTATCAGACAACCAAAGAGCCGACGCCCTTCTAGAACTCTGCCAGCAAGGATATGAAAAGAACATGATGCTATCACATGACACGGCTATGAAAATGCAACTTGCAAAATACGGTGGATTCGGTTACGCTCACATCCTACAGAACGTCATTCCGGTGCTGAAACACAAGGGAATGTCAGAAAGCCAGATAACGGCTATGTTAGTCGAGAATCCCAAGAGAATCTTCTCATAATCCCAGTTGCTTGAGCAAACGGGATATGATGTTCTTCACAGTCAGCTTCGCGTGCAGTTCTTCGTGCTAGCCGCTTGTGAATACCGTGCTCTTGATTTTCCTGTCGTCAAGAGTCACTATGACGCCGCTGAGAATACCCTCCGTGTAGTTGCTGCCCGGGTTCACGCACAAGGTTTTCCCGATTTGACGCTTACCGGTGACTTCGTGGATGTGACCGTGCAGGCCAAGCAGTGGCTGGTACCTTTTGACCATCTCGAGGACAGCTGTGCTGCCTACCTCTGATGTTTCTCTGGGATGCATTTCCAAGTTCTCCTTGAGTCTCGGCGCGACATCCAAACCCGATCCAAATGGCGGAGCATGGAGGTTGAAAATGCTCGTCTCCATGTTCTTGATCTGAGATGCCATGGCCTCGATCTTCTTCTCCAGATCTTCCTCACTGCATTCTCGAGCGGTGTGCCATGGAGTAGGATTTGACCATCCAGAACTCAGCATTTCGTGGCACCCGTCCAAATCCAGCACCCGGCCCTCCGCATCTATTATCACGTCACTCTCCCTCAGAACTGAATCGATGTACTCTTGGTCGTCGTTTCCTGGTGCCACGATGATCCATCTATGTTTGGGTTTGAGGTTCATTTCTGCGATCTTCAACCACTCTCTTATTCTTTCTATGACCTTCTCCTTGAAGATCTCATCAACCCTATCCTTCTTGTCCCTCAGTTCCTCGAGATCCTCCGGGGTACCCTCGAATACGTACATCCCTGCATCAACGATGAGCTTCTTATGCTCCTCAACTTCCCTAGCATCCTTAAGCGTCCATTTTCGTCCCAAGAAGTTTGACGTGCACGTTCCATCTTTCTGCCTGACGACCGGCACAACTGCCTTGCCCGTCATGTCTCCTCCCAGTATGACTTGATCTACCCCGTAGAACTCGCCCGTGCTGACCAGTTTTCTCCAGCATCTTGTCGAGCCGTGGATGTCAGTGCAAAAGAAGACCTTGGTCATCAAGCTTTGAGTCCGCTCTCTTTGTTCTTCTTCATCAGATACTCCGCAAGCATGCCTCTTTCTTTCTCCTCGACTTCATTGTACCAGATCGTCTTCGTTCCAACTTTTTCGCGCATTCTCCATTTGAGGGACTTTGGTTGCGCCTCGATCATGACGAGCAGTTGCTCAGTTCTTGCCTGAAATACCTGGAGCTCTTGTGGTGAGAGCATGTCTCCGTAGTGCTTGAGCGCCAGATTGTTGCTTTTCTTGATGTTCTCGGTCACCGTGTAGTAGAAACCCCAGTCGTTTGAGAGTAGTTTTGCAACGTAGTTCCCGTTGATGGTCTCACTGTCGGTTTCTCCGACTTCATGTTCTAAGAAAAGCACTAAGAGGTCTTTTACATCTCTCTCGTTCATTTCGACGATCTGAAGTTTCTGCAGAACGAGGTCCGCGAGGCTTACAGTGGGAAAGTCATTTTCGAGCCTATCTGCGAACTCTATGACGTGACACATGCTCAGTCTGTCGAAGAAGATGTCGAGTGTGATTCCCTTCGTCTCATGCTCATAGATATCTCGATCCATCCCAAACCTCGCGACTTGCGGGCTATACCCAAGTCCACCCAATAATGCCACAAGCTGCTTCCCGTGTTTGCTCAAAGTCGCGAAATCTATGTCCCTTATGTTCCTCTGCATCGTCACTTGGTGAAGCTTGGCGTGCTCGGGGCAATGAATCCTAACGGCGCATCCGGCCATAATTCTAAGGAGGATGTTCGCATCCTTCATCTGTCTGGCAATGTCGATGGCCTCGCCCACGTATTCTTCGTCTGTCGGAGAAGTCTGAATCACACATAGACGCCCTATCTGTTGTTCAAAGCGAACCTCACGGAGGGATCGATGACTTATAAAATCAGTGGAAATCATCGCGTCTCGGCTCGCTCGTCAGCGTCTTGGCTTACAAGTATGAGCAGAGACGAGCAGTTTGTGTGCACTGCCCGGCTCACATGGGGCGCACATGAACACTCTCAGTCTTCGGTTTTCCTCCGCGGTGCGCCACAGCGACTGCGACCAGAACTGCGATGATTCCAAACAATGCCAAGTAGGGCACCAGTTCAGTCGCCCAAGCCTGTCCCGTATGTTCGAGACTCTCATGGAACATAAGCCAACCTCCCGGCGAGGCGACAGCACGACTGCCTTCCACCCCACCCAGGATGAAGGCTAAAACCGCCAGCACGATGAGCCTGGTGGAACACGACACTGTTGTTCGAGTAGAAGTGAAGCCTCGACGGTAATATCTCTTTCCGGGTCAATCGCTCCTCTTCGGTCGTTATGGCGCCGTTATGGTGCCTGGATTTGAACTCTCAATAGGTGATTGAACTCACGTAGGATGACTCGATAGGATCGCGTCGTCTTGCCATACTTTAATATGAAAAACGAAACGAAAGCGGCCTAAGGATGACTGAGGGTTTGTCGAGAGTACTGGTTACAGGTGGAAGTGGACTCATCGGGGTATATGCGATGAGGAGACTCGTCGACAGGGGACACCGAGTAGTTAACTATGATCTGGTTCCGCCGTCGGGAGAAAGAGCATTCGTCTTGGGCGATCTCAAGGACAAGATCCCTTTCGAGAAAGCTGGAATTGAGGATCTTCCAAGCTTGCTTCTTGCAGTCAAGAAGCATCGCATCCAAAAGATCGTGCATATGGCTGCAATAGTGGACCCCGAGATTCCCCACAAGAGTCCCAGCGTCGCTTTCCGACTTGATCTAGGCGGAACCGTGAATGTGCTAGAGACGGCCAGAATTATGGACCTAAAGAGGGTGGTCTTCATGAGTTCCATAGGCGTCTACACGACTAAGAAGTACGAACCCATCGATGAGAACCATCCTGTGCTACAGAGCAGTGAAGGCCCCGTCAGCACAGCATATGGGGCATGCAAAGTCGGAAGCGAAGCCTTCTGTTGGGCCTACAGGGAAGCCTTCGGGCTGGATTTCGTTGCCCTGAGACCTTCCGCGGTGTACGGGCTGGGAATGGGGTCGTTCAGCTTTGGAATGTTCATCAAGCCCATAGTTGAAAACGCAGTCAGAGGCGAGCCCCTGAGAATCAAACGTGGCAGAGACTATCCAAGAGACTACACCTACGTGAAAGATGCCGCACAGGCCATCCAACTAGCAGTAGATGTGAATCCATCCATATTGAAAGACCGCGTGTTCCTGGTTGGCACTGGCCAGAAGCTTGTCACTCCCGGCCAATTGGCAGACATGATCAGAGAGTTCATTCCAACAGCGGACATCCAGATTGGACCTGGGCTCGATGAATACGACAAGAGAGAGATACTCATGAGGGGCGTTCTAGACATAAGCAGGGCCAAGAAGCAGCTAGGATACGAGCCGCAATTCGACGCGAGAAAAGGAATGAAAGACTACATAGCAATGTACCGAGCGTATCTTGAAAAGTCGAAACAGAAACCTTGATCCTTGCATAGTAGTAGACTGAATCAAAATCGAGATGAGACATACCTTGACCAGAATGAACGGATATCAGGGAGTAGTCCAGGCCCTACTGAAGGAGAAAGTGAAATACTTCTTTGGTATGCCTGGGAACCCTCGCGCCATGTACGAGCAACTTTACGATGCCCCAGAAATCAAACCGATTCTGGTTAGACATGAGACTTCGGGAGTTCTCATGGCAATGGCTTATGCCAGAATTTCTGGAGAGACCGGGGTGTGTTTTGCAAGTCCTGGTCCAGGAGTGGTCAACCTCGTGCCAGGATTCCTGGAAGCGTACTACACTTGCACGCCGCTCGTTGCACCCTGTCCATACATAGACTTGAAGAACGATGGCATGGCAGCACTTCAGGAGTGCGACCAAGTCGGCATGTTTGAACCAGTGGCCAAATGGAGCGTTCGTGTCCCACTCCCTGAGAGAGTACCCTGGTACATGCGAAGAGCATTTTCGTTGGCAAAGAATGGAAAGCCAGGGCCAATCTTCTTGGAAGTCCCTTACAACGTTGGTTTCGCGGAGGTAGAGATGCCTGAGTACTTACCCTCGAAACGAATACGAATTAGAGGAGATCTGGAACTAGTCAGCGCTGCGGTTGATCTGATCCTGAAATCCGAAAGACCAGTCCTCATAGCAGGAGGCGGTGTGGTACTTTCTGGCGCTCAATCGGAACTGATTCAGTTCGCAGAACTCGTTGGCATACCAGTCATCACCACACCCTGCGGAAGGGGAGCAATATCTGAAGAGCATCCGCTCGCGATCGGCCAAGCCGGAATATACAGAACTAAGATCGGGAAGCAAATACAGGACGAATCTGATCTGGTTATCACTGTGGGTTCAAGAAACGAGGAACTGCAAACAGTCGCTTGGAAATACCTCCCAGAAAAGGCCAACCTGATCCAGATCGACATTGACCCCTTCGAGATCGGAAGAAACTGGATTCCAGACGTAGCCATAGTCGCCGACGCAAAGTTGGCATTGCGTGACCTCATCGAAGGTATAGCCGTGAAGGTGAAGAAGAGAAGTCTTGAAGAAATGCCCAGAATCGCAGCACTCATCAAAGCGAAAAGAGAATACGAGGCTGAAGTCGAGAACGAATGTAAAACAGATGCCGTTCCGATAAGGTCGAAGAGAGTTGTCAGAGCACTAAGCACTGTCTTTGGAAGGGACACTATACTCTGCAACGAGAACGGAATGCAGGACCTCTGGTCATACTATTTCCCATATTACAAAGTGTTCAACGGTGGTCGTGTTCTTGCCCCCGCAGATCAGACTCTGATGGGCATCGGCGTAGTGGGAGCGATTGGGGCAAAGCTGGCAGCACCACACAAAAAAGTAGTTTGCACAACCGGTGACGGTGCCTTCCAGATGTTCATGAAAGAGATGCCGACGGCAGTTCAGTACAAGACGCCCGTAACGTGGGTTGTATTCAACAACTATTGCCTAGCGTGGCCCAAGTTCTACCAGAAGATACTCGGTGAGCGCTACATTGCAACAGACTTTGAAGTTCAACCGGACTTCGTGAAAGTTGCTGAAGCAAGCAAATGCTTCGGGCAGCATATCGAGAGACCACAGGATGTAGAACCTGCGATGAAGGAGGCTCTGAAGAGGAACAACGAAGGCATACCGGCACTGGTCGACGTGGTCGTAGACAAATATGATTGTGCCAATGGCTTCAAGGAATTCTTCAGAGTTATGCGGGGCATAGATGTCGATAGATACCTATGATAGGACTAAGACTAGGAAAAGATGTGGGGTCGAGCAGCCCACAACAGGCTTTAACTGCACATTCTAGGACTTCGATTGGTTGGGGAGGATCTTGTCACGGGAGCTTGAGGTCCGAGGTATCTTCGAGATCAACATACAGGACATACTCCCTCCGATTGTTAGCCTGAGACCTTTGGACGAGAAGACCGTCCGCGAACTGATGGACTCGATACGGTCCAACGGGCTACTGCAACCAATCGCTGTCAAGGCTGTCGGCGAGAAACAGCATAGGCTTGTGTTTGGGTCCCACAGGCTTGAGGCCGCAAGAAGGCTAGGCTGGAAAAGGATCCCTGCCATTGTGAGATCTGTCTCCGACGAAGAAGGCTTCCTGATGAACGTGACTGAGAATTTGCAGAGAAATGTCTACGTAAGCCCAGTTGCCGAGGCTAGAGGATACAAACACCTGATCTCCAAAGGTTGGACCATAGGGGAGATAGCTCGAAGAATAGGGAAGAGCGATAGCTACGTCTGCAATAGGATGAGGATCCTTGAACGACTTCACCCTGAATTACAGAAGCAGATAGAATTTCCGCGCGGAAACTCTCCTCTGACCTTGTCCCACGCGGAACACCTGTCCACGGTACAGGATCCTTTGCGTCAACTTGAACTGGCGCGCTTGGTACGTGAGCGAAATCTCTCGTTACATCAGCTGGAAAGGTTGACCCGAAAAACCGTGAAGAAACCAGCATCAAATCTGTGCCTCTGCAGCAATTGCAGCAACTATATGTGCAGTTTGTACGACCGCGCATTGCTTGGCGACACCAACAAGAAGCTCGTGCGGCGATTCATGGAAGCTATTAACATGAAGGACTTTGATCTATTCGATGAACTCTGTGACCGAGACTATGTTTGGCACATATACGTTTGGCACTCTAGGGCCAGTACGATTGCCCACACTGAGGTAAGTGGACTTCAGAACTTCAAGAAAGCCGTGTCAGAATTTCACACAAGCAATCCAGACTTGCAAGTCTCGATAGAAGACATGATTGCTGATGAAGATCGTGTTGCAGTCCGCTACTCGCTGACGAGTGCCGGCGCATGTTCGGGTAGAGAGAGACCCGTGAGAACGGCGGTAAGCATCTATAGGATTGAAAACGGCAAGCTTGCAGAAGAATGGTTGTTAGACGAGGAATTCAGATGGTGTTGAGCCGGACGAATGGAACGAATAGACTAGGCAGGATCGGGGGTCAATCCCGCTTCGAAGGGTAGTCGAACCTCTCTCCCACCCGCAGCACTACGACTTTCATATTGGTCCGTCTGTTTCTTGCCTCTTGTTCGACCAAGTATGGATCTTCCAAACAGATGCCCCACAAATCCCAATGCATTGGAATCAATACTTTGGCATTAAGATCTCTTGCAATCTGAACTACATCGCCAGGATTGTTGTACCATTTCGCCCCGGGAGGGTTCACGCCGAGACTGATGGCGGCTATGTCTATGTCATACTTCCTTCCGATCTCTGCGAATTCTTCCGAGAAAACAGAATCGCCGGAGTGAAACATCCTGATCTTTCCGGAATCAAATATGTATGTATTTGCAGTCTTGGCGTTCGGGTCGTTGGACGCCAAGGCAATGATTCTCACATCGCCTATTCTGGTCTCCTCGTTTTCTTTCACGGAGATTATCCTGTTCTGGGCTATTCCCCAGCTCTCTAGGAGATCTGCGACGCTGGGCGGACAGACGAAGCGACATTTTGTGTTCCGGCTTACTGGGAAGATGAAATCTTCATTCAGATGATCCACATCTTCGTGCGTCACCACAACTGCGTCAATCTTTCTGACGCTTGAGGCGTTGAATGGTATGGGAATCATCCGGTGAAAGACCAAACCTTCGGATATGACGGAGCCGCCCAGATAGGGATCGATGTAGATTGTTGACTTCTTGGTTCTTAGGATGAAACCGGCTCCTCCAAGAGCCCATAGTGTCACAGAGCCCTGAATCGGTTTGTACTCATCAACCGTTTTCAGGAACCAATCAAACCATTCGCTCTTCAGATCGGATACTGGATAGGGCTTCCCTAGTCTGACATCGTAGTATTCGCCTCTTCCCATAACAATCATCTCAGCAGGTCTGGCCGTTCTCTATTGCCCTACTTCTCTGGGTATGTGAAAACCTCGCCGGGTTTCAGCAGCACTGCCTTAACGTGCGGCTTCTCGTCAGATGACATGTTCTTCATCAATTCAAGAAATGCCTCGACATCGGCATTGACCGTACCGAAGTGGATCGGGATCACGTAATCAAGACCAAGCCATTGGGCCGCCAGCGCTGCTTCATACGGCGTCATTTCGCCCGTGAGGTAAGGCGAGTTCTGAAGCGGCCCTGAACTCTGCCTGACGTCTGTATCGCTCACGTTGATTAGTCCGATGTTGGGTCGGTAGAGTTGACCTATTAGCTTGAGATCGCTGAATAATGCTGAGTCTCCTGAGTGATAGATTCTGACATCAGGGTCAGGTTGTATTATGAATCCCATAGGTGGGCCTGAGTAGTATGTGCCATCGGCCTCAATCATGCTGGACCAGTGTCTGCTCTCAACAGACCTTACCACTATTCCAGCCACTTCTGCAGTCAGGCCCCAGATGATGCCTATCAGTTTCTCTGGCGCAACACCTTCCTTGATTAGGTGAGTCCTAACGTCGGCCCCACAAATCACCGGAGCTTTGAATTTCTTGGCTATCTTGCCGGCGTCTCCGAGGTGATCATAGGCCGCGTGTGTTACGAGAATCAGATCGACCCGTTCCAAACCATCTGACTTGATGGGAGATGCCGAGTTGCCGTCTAGGTAGGGATCCACCAAGACTCTTGTTCCGCGACTGTTGGTTATCTCGAACGCGGAGACTCCGAAGAAGCGCAGTTTCGTTGCCAAAACTCATCCCAGCGTCGGCGGTGTGAAGTACCATGTATAAGGGCTTTTTCGGTGCCGCGTTGTTGTTGGGCTAAGGAACACGAAAGGCCAGTCTTATATCGAAAGAAGTGAAATCACGCGTCAATTGCAAAGTTGTGATCGTCCCCATGGAGAAGAGAACGGAGATACTGGAGAGACTGAACAAGGCGGTCCTGGATCGGGACCCAACACTAACAGAGTCAACGGCGAAAGAAGCTCTTCAGAAAGGGATTGATCCCCTCGAAGCAATCTAAAAGGGCTTGGTAGAGGGAATCACAGCGGTCGGCGACAAGTATCAGACGGGGGAGTTCTTCCTTCCGGACCTAGCAATGGGTGCTGAAGCATTCAAGGCCGGAATCAAGATTTTGGAACCGGAACTATTCAAGCTAAGGAAAGAGAGAGAATCCGTAGGCGTAATCGTTCTAGGCACAGTTGCCGGCGACATCCATTCGCTGGGCAAAGACATCGTTGCAACACTGTTGACCGCCGGCGGTTTTGAGGTTCATGATGTTGGAGTAGATGTTCCTATTGAGGAGTTCACCGAAAGCGTGAGGACATTCAAATCAGGAATTCTTGGAATGTCTGCCCTCATGTCAACCACGATAGGGCGACAACGAGATGTAACGAAGGCCCTGAAGGTAGAAGGTCTCAGAGGCAAAGTCAAGGTGTTGATTGGCGGAGCAGCAACCTCTGATCTCTGGAGAAAGGAAATAGAAGCTGATGGTTGGGCCGCAACTGCAGTTGAAGGTGTGAAGAAGGCCAAACAACTTCTTGGAGTGGAGTGAAAAGATGGGTGAACCGAGCATTAATGTTCTGACAGACGCAGAGATCGAATTGATTCACCGATCATCGCTTGACATTCTGGAGCAGGTTGGCGCTTACCTCCCTTTTAGGGAAACCTTGGATATGCTTGCCAGCGCTGGAGCTGACGTAGACTACGGAAAGAACATAGCGACATTTCCATCTGATTTGGTGGAAGAATGCCTACGGAAAGCGCCTTCAGAAGTCAAACTGTTTGCGCGGAATCCAAAATTCAACGCGAACCTGGGGTCTGGAAAGAGCTACTTTGCAGCTGGAGCTGGATCCACCCTCCTCATCGATATGGAGACTGGTGAATGCCGGGAAGCAAATACCCGCGATCTTGTAGAAATGATCAAGATCGTTGACGCATTGCAGCACTTGCATGTCAACAACGAAATCGTGCTCCCGCGAGACGTACCACCAGAAGTATCTGCTCAGCACATGTGGGCAGCCCTTTTCAAAAATACTTGCAAGAATTGCGAGCTATACTTAGGCGAACCGGATGGCGTTAAAGATGCTATTAGAATGGCCTCGGCTGTTGTCGGAGGCGAGGAGAAACTAGCCAAGGAACCAATAATCCACTTCGTCGCCTGTATCGGCCAACCCCTAACCTACGAAAAATCCTTCCTTGAAGGCATTGTTGAAGCAGCCAAGCACAAGATACCCTTGTTTCTCGATTCAGGTGCCGCAGCGGGCGCAACAGGCCCAGCAACACTTGCTGGCACTCTAGCACTTGCCAATGCAGAGATCCTAAGCGCGATTACAATCGCACAGCTCGTCAGTCCAGGAGTGCCAGTAATCTACGCAAATTGGGCCAGAGCCTTCGACTTGAAATCCGAGACCACCTCATTCTGTGGACCAGAATATGCGCTAATGCGGATAGCAGCTGGACAATTGGCCGCACAGTACAACGTGCCCCTTGCTCAAGGAGCATTTCAAGCAGACTCGAAGATACTGGACCTTCAGGCTGCATACGAGAAGTACATCGGGCTCATCTCATTATTGGCCGGCACCGACCTGATCGTTGGAAGCGGAATGCTCGACGCGGCGAGCGTAGTCGATCCGTTGAACTTCATAATTGACGACGAGATCGCCGCCAGTTACTCCAGAATCAAGAAAGGCCTAGAAGTCAACGAGGAAACTCTTGCGCTGGATGTTATCAAGTCTGTTGGTCCTGGTCCAGGGCACAATTTCCTGGGCACAGAGCACACCTTCAAACATTTCCGCAAGGAAACCTGGCTGGATTACACGATCATAGAAAGACGCCCGAGATCCATTTGGACGCGAGATGGATCCAAAGACATGAAACAGAGAGCTTTGGACAAGACAAGACACATTCTGAAGACACATGAACCGGAACCTCTAGCGCGGGAGATTCAAGCGGAACTACATCAGATAGTGAAAGAGGCGGAAGCGAGAGCAGTGAAAAAGGCAATCCAGTAGCAAGGGTCGTTGTTAGCTTGACATAGCATAACAGACCAACATACTGAGCTAACCTCTTCTGAGAAAGAAAGGATTAACAGGATTCACGGTAGGAGCCTCAGATGTGATTAGGTTGAGAGTGAAGCTGGATCACATCGGTATAGTAGTCGAGAAACTCGATGAGAAGATAATCAACTTCTACAGAGAAGCGCTCGGTTGCGAGAAACCGAAGTATTTTCATGCGAAAAACGATGCTGAGGAGCTAAACTACGTCTACCTACCCTTCCCGAAAGGAGACAACTACTTAGAGTTGCTGGCTCCGGTCAGAGGACCATGCTTAGAGTTCTTGAAGAAGAAAGGCGCTGGGACAATGTTCGAGCTTTGCGTTGAAGTTGAGAACATGGAAGAATTCTACGACGAGATGAAGAAGAAAGGAATCACTCTATGTGGCCCAGATGGTAGACGGCTTCCCCCGAAGCAGAAATGGTGCATGATCTCAGGCGACGACAACAAGTACGCCTACCTACCGGTCGACAAGACGTTCGGAACCACAATCGAACTCCTCGAACGCTGCACCTGGAAACGCAGCACTTACTGGCCCTGATCAGCTGACCACTCTGTTGCGCTCAAGATCTCGCCGCGGCTCTTTCAGCCTCGTTGACGATTTCTCTTATTCTCTCGCGTTTCTCTTTCTCGAGCGGTTTTGGCTGATGGGTCTCTAGTATGCTGAGGACTTCTCTTCTAGCTCGCTGCCAGAGATCTGCCTTTTCCTTCTTCCATTCTGCGATTGACAGTCTATTGGAGATCTTCGGGAACCACCTCTCCTTCGGTAGTTGCTCCCGAGTGTGTTTCTGGGACAAGTAGTGTCCTGCTGGTCCGACTGCCTCTATGGCATCTACTGCGAGAGAGGCATCAGAGACCTCAATCCCTCGGAGTATTCTCTTTAGCCCACCGAAGACCTCGTTGTCTATGACGACCTTCTCGTAGCTCGAGATTTCGCAGAACGCAATGAGGCCAATGCCGTTGACAAGGTTGATCCCAGCCATCATTGGGAGCTGCGCGGTCCAAGCGATCTCGTATCCAGTCTGAGCATCGATACCGATTGAGTCTGAGCTAGTGATGCTTGCGTATGAGGGTATGTTGTAGTAGCGCATCATCTGAGCAGATCCGGCAGTCACGAGAGCACACTCTGGTGCGCCGAAACACGCGGTCGCTGTCTTCATGTCGGTGATGGGCGGCGAGGGCCCTGCTGCAACGGGATTTCCTGGATTCATGAGTTGTGCCACGAGCACCATTGACAGGCACTCTGCCAGGGTCTGCACGATAGTTCCAGCGATCGAGATCGGGCTGGTTGCAGCATTATTGGGGCAATTGATGAACGTGATGGGGAGTTTGCGAGAGACGAATTCCTTGGCTATCTGAAGATCATGTGAAGCCAATCTCAGAGGGCTATTGGGCGATGCGAGCCCCAAGATGATGGGTTTCTTCTGGAGCTCCTCGAGTCCTCCTGCGACGGCAGATCCCATTTCGATTATGTATCGCGCTTGTCTGGCGTCGCCCGGGCATACCCAAGGAGGCTTGGTACTGTTGCACATCATTGCCTCTGCTGAATGCACATCTACAAGCGATCTGGTTACATCCTGAATAATCGGTGACATACAGAGCTCGATGTGTTCCATTGCATCTGTCAGCCGCGCGAGCTGTTCAACATCGTTCTTTGTGGCCGGCCTAGGGTCGCCGGTCTTCAAGTCAAGCACGTAAGTTGCTCCCGCTCCAAAAGAGATCGTTGTCTTTCCTGGTCCGATTCTGATCTTCTTCATGTCCCGCGTGTAGATGTCGAAACTGCTGGGCGCTTTCCTGCAGGCGTCTTTGACTAGATATTCGGGAATCCTCGCGCGCCCCTTTTGCTTATCGACCATGGCTCCCGCACTTGAAAGCAGGTCGAGCGCCTCGTTGTCCTCGACAAGGACTCCTACTCTCTCCAAGACCTCCATCGTCGCCATGTGGATTCGATAGACTTCGTCGCTGCTTAGTAGGGAATACAAGTCGCAAACCTCCCAGTTCTACTCCTTGATGTTGAGCAGTTGCTTTGCGACTTTGACCGCTTCCATGGCGTTCATCGCGTAAGCGTCTCCGCCTATTTGTCGGACCCATTCTGGAGTACAGGGTGCGCCTCCAAACATTGTTTTCACTTTGTCACGCAGCCCGGAGGCCTTCAGGCTCTCAACGATTTCTTTCTGGCCTTCGATCGTAGTTGTCAGCAATGCGCTGGCCCCCACTATGGCAGCTTTGGACTCGTTGGCGGTGCTGGCGAACTTCTCCGCAGGGACGTCCTCGCCTAGATCCAGAACTTGGAAGCCTGCCGCAAAGAACATTGAGGATACGATGTTCTTACCGATGTTGTGGATGTCACCGTGAACTGTGCCCAGAATGACTTGACCGAGAGTTTTCATTCCCTTAGTCTTCTTGAACTCTGGCTCAAGTATTTCCCTTACGGCTTTCTGAGCCGGTTCAGCTGCGCTAATCAGGTCTACTAGGAACATCTCTCCTCGCTCGAACTTCTCACCGACGATCCTTAGTCCCTTGGCTATTCCTTTCTCGATAATCTCTCCAGGCTCAATATCCATAGACAGACCCGCTTTCACCGCACTGAAAATCGTTGCTTCATCGTAGCCCTGCACCGCGCGACTGATTTGCTCCAGAGCATTCTCTTTCTCAGACATATCAACGGACTCCGAGCGCGGTCTTCCCGAGGATGGCTAATAAGAGTTACCAGATTCGAATCGTGGGCTCTTGCGGCTTGACCCTTACAATGTCGCACATCATTCCGGCCGCGAGACACTGTCGACACTTCTGACGCAAGAGTAAGTGCAAAGTCATGCTCTCGAAGGGAAAGTCAGCGTCAACTTTTCTGCAAATCGTTCCCACGGTTTGCTCAGGGCGATCTGAATTCGTCGTCTAGCAGCCACTCCTCTGCTAGTTTCGCGTTCTTGATTCTGTAGATGCCTACGCTTGTTCTCGAAGGACGCTTCGCGTCTGTAGATATGCCCGCACTCACCAGCGAATAGCGAACGGCGACGCGGTCTTCGTCCGCAATCATGTCTTGTATGACCACTTCTAGGTCCGGGTTATTCAAGTGAAACTCCGAGACTGCCTTCCTGAAATCATCGAGTCCACAAATCTCAGTGTGGGCTATCGTGCTGACCCTAGCGTGCCAAACGCAAATGTGCCAAACGTAGTCTTGGCCACAGAGTTCGTCGAAGAGGTCGAACCGTTTGGTATTGATAGCTTCCATGAATCGCTCCACTATCGCCTTGTTCGCATTGGATCGCTCAGGCTCCGAACGCTCGTAGAGGCTACACGCATAGTTGCTGCACTTGCTGCATAGGCACCTATCCGGCGTGAGCCTTGCTTTCTCCATACTTCGCGTTAGCCTTTCCAGCTGATGGAGTGAGAGGTTACGCTCACGTACTAAGCGAGCCAGCTCAAGCTGTTGCACGGGATCTCTTATCGTGGACAAATGTTCTGCATGAGACAGAGTCAGAGGGGAGTTTCCGCGCGGAAATTCTATCTGCTTCTTCAGTTCAGGATGGAGCCGCTCGAGCACCCTCATTCGATTGCAGACGTAGCTGTCGCTCTTCCCTATTCTTCGAGCTATCTCCCCTATTGTCCAACCCTTGGAGACCAGGTTCTTGTATCCCCTCGCTTCGGCAATAGGGTTCACGTATGCGTTTCTCTGAAGGTTCTCAGTTACGCTGATCAGGAAGCTTTCCTCGTCGGTAACAGATCTGACTATGGCAGGGATACTCTTCCACCCTAGCCGTTTCACGGCCTCAAGTCTATGGGACCCAAAGACAAGCCTGAACTGCCGCTCGTCAGTAGGCCTGACAACCACAGGCTGCAGCAGCCCATTGGACCGGATCGATTCCATTAGCTCCTCGACAGTCTTCTCATCCACAGGCCTTAGGCTGAGAACTACCGGGAGTATCTCTTGGACATCGATCTCAGACACCACTCCCGCTTCCAGCCGCCGAGACAAGATCCCACCCACACTAATCGAATCCACACGCTAGCAAGTAATAGTTTGTGCACCGTGGGTCTTTAGATGGCTCACGGCTCGTCTGAGCGTGAAGCTTGACACTCTATGCCTTACCTTCATTGCCCCAGTATGTCTCGCGTTTCCATTTGACACGCTCAAGCAGCTCGATCGTGGTCCCGAAGGTCTTGTCGGTTGGCAGATATGCGTACTTGTTGTCGTCGCCTGGAATCATGCAGTATGGCTTCTCAGGTGGAAGGGGTCTGCCACCCGAGTCAACGAGGGTGATCCCTCTTTTCTTCATCTCTTCGTAGAACTCCTTCATGCTGTCAACTTCTACACATAGCTCGAACATTGTGCCTTGGCCCTTCTCTTTCAAGAAGTCCTTACAGGGGCCCCGCACTGGTGCAAGCAACTCAACATAGTTGTCGCCCTTGGGAAATGGGAGATAGACGTAGTTGATCTCCTCATCGGCATCCTTCGCTTGGAAGTACTTTGGCTTCAGGCAGCCAAGCGCCTCCTGGTAGAAGTCAAGTATCTCTTTGTCTAGCTTTTCTACAACGATGCCTATGTGGTCTAGCTTAACCTTCAACCAGATCTCCTCGGCAGAGTATTTCTGAAATTGATCTCATCAGCGACAATATAAGATGTCTTTTTCCAGCTGTTGGCGCTTTTCTCAGACATTTACTCGCCATAACATCTCTATCCAAGTTGCTTGGTACATGGAATTCAACTTCCAATTCAGACGTGACATTGGCTTTGGGTGATTGAACTCACGTAGTATGGCTGTGCACAATCGGCTCGTTGTACTATAGTCTAATATGAGAAACGAAACGAAGGCGACACAAGGATGACCTGGAATATGTCGAGGGTACTGGTTACGGGCGGAAGCGGGCTCATCGGCGTATACACGATGAGAAGACTCGCCGAGAAGGGACATCGAGGAATGCGCGACTACATTACAATGTACAGGAGCTATCTTGACGTGACCAAGGAGGCCCATTGAGATCCTTTGGATCGAATGGAGTTGAATGGATACGTGAACGCGTAGATGACTAAGATGAATGGATACCAAGCGGTTGTCCAGGCTCTGTTGAAGGAGAAGGTGAAATACTTCTTCGGATTACCGGGCAACCCTCGTGCTGTGTACGAACAACTCTATGATGCGCCGGAGATCAAGCCAATCCTAGTTCGTCATGAATGCTCGGGTGTGCTCATGGCTATGGCTTACGCTAGAGTCTCCGGGGAAACCGGCGTGTGTTATGCACCACCCGGTCCGGGCGTGGCCAATCTTGTGCCAGGATTCCTAGAGGCTTACTACACCTGCACTCCGCTTGTTGCACCTTGCCCATACATTGATCTTAGGAATGACGGCAAGGCAGCGCTCCAAGAATGTGATCAGATTGGAATGGTCGAGCCCGTAACCAAGTGGACTGCTCGCGTGCCATTGCCTGAGAGAGTTCCTTGGTACATGCGCAGAGCCTTCTACCTTGCAAAGAGCGGCAAGCCAGGACCTATCTTCATAGAAATACCGTACAACGTGGGTTTTGGAGAGGCCGAGATGCCTGAATACGTTTCGTCTCCACACCTTAGGACCCGAGGTGATCCCGACCAGATCCGAGTTGCGGCTGAACTAATTGTCCGATCTGAAAGACCAGTGCTGATCGCCGGCGGCGGGACGGTACTATCAGGCGCTCAGCGTGAGCTCGTGCAATTTGCCGAGCTAGTCGGTATCCCTGTGATGACGACTCCTCGCGGGAGAGGATCGATAAATGAGGAGCACCCGCTCGCAATTGGCCAAGTCGGGATATACCGGACTAGAGTTGGAAAACAGATTCAGAGCGAGTGCGACCTTCTGATCACGATTGGCACAAGAAACGAGGAGACCGAAACAGCAGCTTGGACGCATAAACCCAACGACGCAAGGTTCATTCAGATCGACATCGACCCGTTTGAGATTGGTAGGAACTGGATTCCCGACGCGGCAATTGTGGGTGATGCGAGACTCGTTCTCGCCGACCTCATAGAGACAATATCATCCAAGATCAAGAGGAAGCGCCTTGACGAGATGCCGAGAATCAAGGCTCTAGTGAAGGCGAAAGAAGAGTATGAAGCCGAGGTTGAGAACGAATGCAGAGCATATTCGGTCCCAATCAAGACCAAGCAGATAATGAGGGAACTCACGAAGATCTTCGGCAATGACACAATACTCTGCAACGAGAACGGGATGCAGGACCTCTGGTCATACTACTTCCCATACTACAAGGTCCTAAGCGGCGGAGATGCCTTTGCACCCGGAAATCAGACACTGATGGGAACAGGTGTTGCAGGCGCGATCGGAGCCAAGCTCGCGGCCCCACAAAAGAAAGTGGTATGCACCACAGGCGACGGGGCCTTTCAAATGTTCATGAAAGAAATGCCCACAGCCGTTCAATACAACGCACCGGTAACTTGGGTGATACTAAACAACTACAGCCTAGGATGGCCCAAATTCTACCAGAAGGTGCTCGGTGAGCACTACATCGCGACCGACTTCAAGATTCAACCAGATTTCGTGAAGGTTGCTGAGGCGAGTAAATGCTTTGGGCAACATGTCGAGAGACCGGATGATGTCGAGTCCGCACTTAGGACCGCGCTTAAGAAGAACAATGAAGGCGTGCCCGCGGTCCTAGATTTTGTCATAGATCCGTGGGACTGCCCAGAAGGGTTCAAGGACTTCTTCAGAGCGCTGCGTGGAATTGACATCTGATATCATGCAGGGGGCCTCGTCATGACTGAGATACGCTACCTTGGCGTTGCGGCCTTTGAGATCACCAACAGTCACGGGTTCAAGATAATCATAGACCCGTATTTGGACGAGAATCCATTTGCGGCCATAAAATCAGACCAGCTAAGCAAAGTCGATCTAATGCTCGTTACACATGCTGCGTACGATCACATAGGCGACGCAGCGAAGATCACGAAGCGATTGAAGACACCAATCGTCTGTGGAGCCGACGTGAAGGCTCACTTGTTGAAAGACGGCATAGCGCCGGACAAGCTGATCCAAGTCGTCTGGGGACTTACGATTGAGCATGCGGGAATTAGAATAAGGTCGGTCGAAAGCCGGCACTGGTCCAACATGACTAGACCCGACGGCGCCTTCTACTCAGGCCCCCCGATGGGATTCATACTCGAGCCAGATCCCGGCGTAAAGATATACCACTGCGGTGACACAGCGCTGTTCAGCGACTTGAAACTGCTAGGCGAAACATGTAGACCCAACATCGGACTACTCAACGTGAGCGACCCGGACATCGGCTCAGTCGATCTAGGCAGCCACACCTCTCTTCTGACAGGAGAGATGACGCCGTACGAAGCGGCCCTCGCAGCGCAATGGCTGGGGCTAGAGTATGCTATACCGATTCACTTCGGAAACATGAACAAAGACGTGGAAACCTTCGTCGAGCTGCTCAAACGCGCGTCATCCAGTGGCGGACCGTGTGTGAAACCGATCGTCTTGAAACCTGGTGAAGCATTCAACTACAAAACAGAGCATGATAATATCCGCTAATGGTGAGATTCGAGAGAACGCGCTAGGGTGAATTCTCATGGGAAGGGGCGAGTACTACGAGGTCAGACTCGGGAAACCATTGCCGCTCGCAGACTTGAGAAGCGAATGGTTCGAATGGTTCCTCACAGACGTGGATCACTACCGACCTAAACAAGGTTCTGTGGCTTTGTGGGCGCTAGGCGGAGCGGGCTCCATTCTGAAGACGCCAACGGCAACGATCTACATTGATCCGTATGTGGGTGGATCAGTCGAGTCAGAGGGTGTCATCCTTCACCGCATGATCCCCATTCCACTAAACGCTTCAAGCGTGCGGCAAATCGACGCAACAGTGATCACCCATGAGGACCTAGACCACCTAGACGAGAACTTCATCTTCCCTGTGAACAAGAACACAAAGTGTCAGTTCATTGGGCCACCCAGCGTCGCCGAGCTGTTGAAGAGCTGGGAGATAGACGAAGAAAGGATAGTCTCATTGAAAGAGAATGAGACAACCAGAATCAAAGACACGAAGATCGTCGCCTTGCCTTCTAACGACGCGAATCCCAAGACGGCCAATACATATCTATTTGACACAGGAGGTGCTAGAATCTTCCATTCTGGAGATTCGCTTGGTCTGAGCGAGTTCGCTGAGGTCGGCAAGAGACACCGAGTAGATATCGCAGCAATTAGTCTGGGACGGAACCCGCCTGGATCGAAATGGTACAACGATCCTAGTGAGGTACTGCAGATCGCAAGAGACCTCAATGCCAAGATTCTGATTCCGATGCACTGGGATTTGTGGTACGGGACTTTGGAGGATCCGCGCCTCGTTGAACGTGAGGCGGAGGAAAGAAAACGCGACATCAGGGTAGTCTCGCTCAGAATTGGGGAACGATTCGACTATCCTTAACACGGTCCACAGAAGCTGATTCTCACGAATCGGACTCCAATGACTAAGCCTACAATCCGGTTTCGTCGACTTCTCTGTACCATCGTTGTCTTGCGCCTGTCTTGACCCTCATCTTCCAACCAAAAGACTTCTCACGTTTGTCTATGGCTTCTGAGAGCCTGTCGATCTTGGAACTGATGCCTGATCTGTCTTCGGGCGACAGGCCTTGATATTCGGGGAGGAATGCACGGACCTTCCCAAGGTTCGTTGTGACTGTATACCAGAAGCCCCAATCCTTTGACAGTAGATCCGAAACGTAGTCGCTGTTGATCGTCTCCTTACCTTCTATTCCGACCTCGTGCTCTCTGAACATTACGATGACATCTTTGATGTCCAAGATGTCGTCGTTTCCTCCGGTCATGTAGATCTTCACTCCCGTACTGCGGAGGCGTTCCTCCTGCCATCTGTATCCATCGCTTCAGCATGTCGAGCATGAGCCGCTTGAAGATCGGCTGCACTCTGGATTCGTCAGCTTGCAACTCAGCCATTTCGCCTGGCTCTGTGCGGTAGGGGTAGTATCCCGCCTCCCGTATTTCCCTCTCAAGCGTTTCAAGCTCGGAGTCATTCCTTGCTAGGCGATCGATTCCGCGGAACTTGCCGCTGTATCCATTGGGATCCTTCACTAGCGGAACGATCACTTTTCCGGTGATGTCCCCGCCCAAGATCAGGATTTGACTCTTGTAGAACGAGGCTGCATTCAGAAACTTGACATATGTCTTCTCGGATCCGTACACATCCGTCGCAAAGAAGATACGTGTAAACGCCAACTCGCGGTTCCTTCCATTTTGGATCCTGTCATGCAGAGCATGTTGAATTGCATGCACTCGGACAGTCATGAAAGGAGAACTAGTCCCAAGGATGTTTCATTCTGTGACGGCAGGTGAAGTTCGTAGAAATGCGAGACGTGATGTCCTCGGTGTGTTAGAAGACGCTTAGCACGTTCTTTGCGACTGTGCGTATTTGCTTCTTGTCTGCTGCGGTGTAGAGCGAGACTGCAGTTACGCCGATCTTCGCGTATTGTTCAATGACTTTGACGAGGTCACTCCATTTGCTGCAGATGTGCGTGCCCTTCCGGACTTCATCAACGGTGACTTTCCTGCCTTCTTCTTCAACTGCCATGGGGTTTGGAATGCTCCACGAATCCTTATGGTAGAGGCCAAGCGTTCTCCACTGGGTTCTCACGATCTCTTCTGGCTTGAGAAAGCTAAAGTTCACTTCTATCGCAACTCCTCCAGGCCCCTTCTTGTTAGCCTCAATCCTACCTTGCCTGTAAGCAGGCAGGATCACCTCTTTCATCGTCTGGAGATCATTTCTGGGGCATATCGTGATCGGCTGGTCTGCGTACATACCAGCATACCGTGCCGCTCTCTTGCCAATCGCTGAGAAGAAGATCGGTATCTTTCGCCTCGGCTTCGTGTAAAGGTGATAGAAGTCTGATGAGAAGTATTTCCCTTCGAACTTGAATGGTTCCTTGGAATCCCACATCATCCGTATCAGTCGGATCCCTTCGATCAGCCTTTCCATTCTTTCGTCCCATTTCGGCCAAGCGCCATTCCAGAAGGGCCTTTCATTAAGGGCTTCGCCTGAACCTACGCCAAGCAACACTCTACCAGGGTACATGTTGTCAAGAGTCGCAGCCGCCTGCGCCACAATTGCAGGGTGATACCTTGCACCTATCGGCACAGTAACCCACGGTCCTACCTTTATTCGATCCGTCTTCTCCAAAGCAACACTGAGCATTGACCAAACGAAGGATGACCGTTTGCCCGAATGGAACCATGGGAAGATGTGATCACCAAACCAAACCGTACGGAAACCCAACTCGTTAGCGCAGACAGCTGCGTTGACGAATTCCTGTGGATCGTAATCATTCTCGCCAAGGTTAAGCTGTATCTCGACTTTCGGCAAGGCCACTCAGTACGCTGGAAGACAACTCACATCTTATGCATTTCGGGACCAAAGAAACTCATGCCCGCGGCGTAGAGGAAGCATGTACTCACAGAGAATGAAGCGCCGAATCGCACAAATACGAAGCTGGAGCTGTTAGGCACGTGTAGCGAGTGGATCAAATGATCGAACAAATACGCGAAAGAATCCGATCCACCTACGCTTCGGCAATCGGCCGCAGCCGCAGAGAGCTGGTCACCCCCGCGCTGATCCTCGACCTAGGAATTCTGCGCCGGAATCTCACCTTGATGGCTGAACTCATGAGGTCGAAGCCGGCGAAGCTCCGTGCGCATGTCAAGGTTCACAAGAGTCCAGACATCGCACGCTTACAAATGGAAGCCGGTGCCATAGGAATCGGCACAGCCACAATCTGGGAGGCGCTTGTAATAGCACGCAGTGGCATCAAGGATGTGTTTGTGATCAACGAAGTGGTCGGACCGGAGAAGATTCGGACAGCAGCTCTCCTCTCTCGCGAAATCCCTCTGAAAGTCGCAGTTGACGACTCATCGAACGTTGAAGTGTTGTCAAAGGCTGCTAGGGAGACCGGCAGCGAGATCGGATGTGTAATCGAAGTCGATACGGGCATGCGACGCTGCGGTGTCAGCTCCCCTGAGGAGGCGCTTAGCTTAGCGCGTCGGATTTCCGAGCTGCCGGGTGTGCGTCTTGATGGTCTTACTGGCTACGAAGGACACTGCTCGCTAGAGTTCCACAAAGCAAGACGCGAATACATGGCTCGCAAAGCCATGGACTATTTTGTTGAAGTTGCCGATCTGCTGATTCGCAACGGATTTCCGTGCCCGATTCTCTCCGCCGCGGGGACCGGCACATGGGAGATCACTGCCTCCAACCCGCGGATTACAGAGATACAGCCCGGTTCATACGCCGCAAATGACGGTTACCACGTCCGCTTAGATCCCAGGTTCCGACAGGCTACTACTGTTCTTGCGACGGTCATCAGTCGGCGGCCGGAGCATATCGTCACCGACGCCGGGAAGAAGACCGTTGGTGCAGCAGAGGCCGTGCTTAAGGATTACGACTATCCGATCCTACGCTACGATGAGGAACACGGGATCTTCAGCACATACGGTTCGTGTCCTCTGAAGGTCGGGGACACCGTTGAACTATTTCCTGGGTATACGCCGTTCGCTGTCAGCTACTTTGACGTTTACCATGTCGTTGAGGGGGATAAGGTCGTTGATATTTGGCCAGTTCTTCCGAGAGGACCAGAGCACGGCGGACTCCTAGACGCATTTAAGGATCGTTAATGGCATAGACATCGTCCTTCGATCCCGTAGAGGGTGACCATGACATGTCTCAGAAGAGGCTAGAGGAAATCGAGCCAGTCGTGCTGGATGACTTGAAAGGTAGGGTTGTGGAGATCGCACGAGGCTTGTTCGACAACAAGCTAGTGGTGTCCACATTTGGAGTTGTTAGTACTAGGATACCTGACACGGATTACGTCTTGGTAACTCCGACCGGTTTCAGCAAAGCACGTGTGAACCCGGACAATCTGATCATAGTTGACCTCGATGCGCAACTGGTTCAAGGCAAGTTTAGGCCATCAGTGGAGACGCCAATGCATACCCACATCCATAAACGAAGACCGGACCTAAGTACGGTCATTCACACGCACTCTCCGATGGCGTGCGCGTTCGCAGCAGCCAACATGGACATACCGTGCGTATCAGCCGAGCAGGCATTCTACTTGGGAGGAAGAGTGCCGATCGTTAGGAAGTATTCACTTCCTGGAACAAACAAACAAGCGGAGCTGGAGAACATCGTAACCGCGCTGAAGAACATCAACGCCGCTCTCTTGAGAAAACACGGGGTCGTCGTGGTCGGCAAGACTCCGGAAGAAGCACTCGACACAGCCATAGTACTCGAAGACGCGGCAACGATTGCGTTGCATTCGATCATGCTATCCAAGCCTACTGAGTTCACGCAACGAGAACTGAAGTATTTGAAGCACTTCAAGCAGACGCGTTACGGGCAGAAACCCGGCACATCGTAGCCGCAGCCGGTGAGTGAACAAAGGAAGCAACCGGCACGCCCTAGTGCCTCGGAGAAAAGAATCAGGCGTCACGTGATGTCTAGTGCATTCCCCTGCCGCCGGCTACTATGAGAAGCTCCCCTGTGATAAAATCGGCCTCGGAGGAAGCCAAGAAGAGTGCTGAGGCCGCTACTTCTTCGGGTGTGCCGTACCTTCTTAGTGCAGTCTCTTCGAGAATCTTCCTCTCAACTTCAGGGTCGGTCTCCGCGACCATTTCTGTCTTTATCCAGCCGGGACATATCGCGTTGACTGTAATGTACGGCCCCAGTCTCAATGCGAGAGCTTTCGTAAGTCCGTTCATTCCGGCTTTTGAAGTGACATATTCGGCGAAGCGCATAGCTGATGGATGATAGAGTCCTGAGTTTGAGGATATCCTTGAGCTGACAATCTGGGTCAGGTCACGAAGAGCTGTCTTTGGGCCAGAGCGACCTGTGTCCCGATAGTCTCATTATTGTGGATATTTGTCGCTAATGGTTGGAGTGAGCCCAGTTGGATGATAGTCACATTGCCGCCATAGATGCTGGAACTGGGAGCGGAAGGTGCCTCATCTTCGACCTAGAAGGTAGACAGGTCTCTTTTGCCACCAAGGAATGGTTGCATGCCACGATTCCGGGCGCCCCCGGTTCTCAAGTGTTTGACACGGAAGGAAACTGGAACCTTCTCTGTCAGTCGATTAGAGAGTCAATTGATCGAGCGAAGATTCGACCCGAGCAGATACGAGCCGTCAGCGCTACGAGCATGAGAGAGGGCATGGTGCTGTATGATTCAGAAGGCAAGGAAATTTGGGCATGTCCGAACGTGGACTCAAGAGCCAGAAACGAGGTTGCTCAGCTCGTCAAGAAGCGTTTGGCGAGGAAGATCTACTTCACTGGCGGCGATTGGCTCTCAATCACCTCGCCACCCAGATTCTTGTGGATCAAGAAGCATCAGCCTGAAGTCTACAAGAAGACCGCTCACATGACAATGATCGGCGACTGGATTCTTTACAAGCTGAGCGGAGAATTCGTGACTGATCCTTCTCTAGGTTCGAGTTCTGACCTGTTCGATCTCTCGAAGAGAACTTGGTCAGACAAGATCATAGATCTGTGTAAGCTGAGGCGGGAAATATTCCCCGAAGTGTACGAACCTGGAACAGTTGTCGGTCAGGTGACATCGAAGGCCGAAGAGGAAACCGGCCTGAAAGCAGGGACTCCAGTTGTCGCAGGCGGTGCTGACACACAGCTCGGTCTAGTAGGTATCGGCGCGGTTCGACCTTACAAGACAACGACTATTGGAGGGAGTTTCTGGCAGCAAACTATCGTGACAGGCAAGCCTATGATCGATCCAAAATGCAGGCTACGCACTCTTTGCCATTCAGTGCCAAACCTCTGGATGACCGAAGGAATTGGATTCTACTGCGGAATAACGATGCGCTGGTTCAGAGACGCGTTCTGCGAGCATGAAAAGGAGCTAGCAAAGAGGGAAGGTGTGGACCCATATTACCTTCTCGAGAAGCAGGCGGAGACGGTGCCGCCTGGCTCAAATGGTGTCATACCTATCTTCTCAGATCTCATGAACGCGAAAAGGTGGATGCATGCAGCCGCGTCATTCATTCAATTCAATGTCGAGCGACCCGAGCTATCCGGCAAGAAGGAATGCTTCAGAGCCATTGAGGAAAGTGCCGCCTACGTCTCCTATGGCCATCTCAAAATCATTGAATCCATCACGAGACACAAGCCCAAGGAGATCGTATTCTGTGGCGGTGCATCCAAGGGCTTCCTATGGCCGCAGATAGTGGCGGACCTCTTCGGGGTCTCGGTGAAAGTGCCAGTTGTGAAAGAAGCCACGGCTCTTGGCGCATCGATCTGTGCAGGTGTCGGCGCAGGACTCTATCCCAACATTCCCGACACTGCTGAGAAACTCGTGAGGTGGGAACGAACCTTTGAACCCAACAGAAACAATCATGCAAGATACACGAAGACCTACCAGCACTGGAGAAAGGTCTATGCACGATGCCTCGAACTGGTCGAAGACGACCTTGTCGAACCGATGTGGCGCGCAGCCGGAACATAGAACGCAAGCGAATGCCATCATATCCTGCCCCACCTTGCACCCGAATCTGTTCATGTGAACGACGAAAAATCCCATTCATAGTCTGAATGATACCCCATGAGAGACGCATTTGCTAGATGCGAAGACGAGAACGAGATTGTCGTGGCTTCTTCTGAAGCGTTATATGACTAGCGGTTTGACAATGGCTCGAGCATAGAGATGAAGAAGCTGATCACCTTGAACACCAGTTGATGATCAATTTCCGCGCGTACTTCATCGCTGAGTATGCGACGAGGTCGTGCCATCCCATTACCGCCAACAGCACTCTCATGAGTCGATCTGCGCGATAATGCTATCGCTACGCGGAAATGTGCGCGGAAACGCGCTACGCGGAAATGCCGCCGTACTCCCTCTGAAGGTCTCTCTGAGGCTTTTGACACTTGCAGCCGTCAAATTACGCTCGCTAGAGTTTCCGCGCACGCAAGCCTAGATGTGATCGAAAAAGAGAAGCTGGTTGAGAAATCGGCAACCATGGGCCGTGATTTCCTGAAACGTTTGAAAGAGATGAAAGAGAAACACAGACTTATCGGCGACGTGCGCGGACTAGGCATGATGTGCGGCCTCGAACTTGTCAAGGATGCAAAGAAGACTCCTGCAGTTGAAGAGACGAAGGAAGTCGTCGAATATGCGTTGAAACACGGTGTCATACTTCATACTTCAACCCCTAGGAGGCCGTTGCCGCCTCTAGTGATCACCGAACAACAAGTGGATTTCGGGCTACGCACCGTGGACGACGCACTCACATTCGCTGAGAAGCGTTGAGAAGGTTGACAATAATGAACAACAATTCCTCTTTCCAGCTAGGACTTGAAGGAAGAGTCGTAGTCGTAACGGGGGCAGCCCGGGGCATAGGCGAAGCCATAGCGAGGGCCGCGAGGGCCTTCGGATCACACAAATGCAGTGTTCTCATTGCCGACCGCATGAAACGGGTAGATGGCCAGCAACGGGCTCAAGCAGTTGTGGATACCATTGTGAAAAGTGGCGGCAAAGCCTTCGCGATGAAAGTGGACGTCTCAGACAGGGCGCAGGACGAAAAGATGTTCCAAGCCGCAATCGACCGCTTTGGTTGAGTCGACATCTTCGTAAACAATGCCGCAATCATGAACCGAGTCTTGGGAGGATCCGTACGAGTTGGTGCGGGTGGAACGTAAGTCGCCGGGTCACGTTCAGGTCACGATTCCGTACTCGATTTACAGTCGCGTCGTGGAGTTCGTGACGGCGATTCAGAGTTCAGCCAAGCCGGAGGAGTACATAGTCCCCATCCTGAAGGCCACACCAGGAGAAGGGTGTATTGAATACTGAGTCACATGATACAAGCTAAGACATAGTCAGGAATAGGTTGGATTCCTATGAAGAACAAGCCCAAAATCGGTCTGTTCGTCACCGGACTCCTAGAGGATGAATACAACAAAACCGGTCACCTTCGGCCCAAGTGTGTTGAAACCACGAATGACCTTGCGAAGATGCTCTCAACCTATGGCGAGATAGTCAACCCCGGCTTTGTAGAATACGAGCCAGACGCCGAACGCGCGGCCCAAATGTTCAACGCCACGAGCGTAGACCTTATCATCGTTGTCGAGCTGGCCTACCAGAAAGGGATCATTCCCATGCGAACATTTCTAAATACCAAGGCTCCGATTCTCGTGTGGAACACACAGCACATCCGCCATCTCCCAGAAGACGCCAACTTCGATGCCATAATGCTCAATTCTGGAATGTGCGGTCTCCCTGAGCTAACCAATGGCCTTCTGCGCGTAGGTCGCAGCTTCAGAACGATCACGAGTCACGTGACTGATCCTCAAGGGCTGGCTCAAATCGGCGAATACGCCACCGCTACCGCTGTCGTAAGGACGCTGAGAAACGCTCGTGTCGGCATAATCGGTCATCCCTATGAAGGGATGGCTGACTTGATGGTGGACCATCTGAGCCTTAGAGAGTCGATAGGCCCAACGTGCTGGCCCATTGAACCGGAAAAAGTGGCTGCCGCACTTGCAACAGTCTCAAGCGAGAAAGTGAAAGACCTCATCAATGAAGAACGAAGTCGCTTCCGTGCCGAGACCGTTCCCCCCGAGATGTTCGAACGTTCAGCTCGTCTCGCCTTGGCCTTGGAGGAAGTCGTGAAAGAGAACCACCTTGACGCGCTGGCCATCTTTGAACAGGTTTGGCTTAGCGATTCTAGAGTTGGTATCGTTTCGAACTATGGCGCCGGTCGTTTGATGTCACTTAACGTTCCCTGCGCTCCAGAAGCAGATGTACCGACCGCGATATCCATGCTGCTGCTGCAAGAATTGGCCGGACAGTCTACGATATTGGAGAACTACGTCATGGACTTCGATCACAACACAATCATGTTATCCCATGACGGAACAGGTAACCCCGCGCTGGCTGCCGGCCCATCTGATGTGTCTGTGAAGCCCAGCGCCTATTATCGAGGGGTCCATGGCTTCGGTGCCGCTTTTGAGTACGCCTATGCCCGAGGCGAGGTAACCATTCTATCGCTAGTCACCCTGGGCAACGGCGAATGGCGTCTTATCGTAGCTGAAGGGGAGTCGCTCCCGATGAAGCCCCGGCCTCTATCTGCTCCCCAGATGACATTCCGCCCTTCGAGCGGCAATATACAGAAGTATTGCGATAGATGGTGTTCTGCCGGCGCGTCGCACCATATGGCGCTGGCCTACGGTAGATTAGCAGACAAAGTCAATCAGGTCGGAGAATTGTTAGGTGTCGAAGTAGTTGTCGTGTAGGTGCTACTGACGACAACGCTACTCATCACAAGGCTTATGTCACGTTCGATATGATTCTCGTAACATGACCGAGAATCGAATTTCCATTCCAAACGTCACGACGAAATCTCAAATCGGGCTGGTGGTAAGAGATGCCCGGCTGCGCGCAGAGCAGATCTCAAAAGCATTTGGTATTGGACCATTTGTCGAGGAAATCTATCCTGGGATATCCGCTACAGTTCACGGAAAACCTGCTGAATTCAAATTACTCTCCCTGACGACGGACATGGGTCCGTTGCTGGAACTGGAATTGTGTCAAGTCTTGGAAGGACGACCAATTCATCAAGAGTTCCTTGAGACGAGAGGAGAAGGCTTCCATCATCTAGGCTTGTACGTTCGAAACTTCAGAGAGGAAATCAAGAGATGGGAGGAGAAAGGAATCGGGGTGCTTCAGTGGTCATACAATCCGCCGCAATATCCAGAAGGTTCAGGCTATGCGTACATGGACACTGAAAAGCTTCTGGGAATGATAATTGAGATTGCGGACATACCTTCGACAGCACTGCAACCAGGGAAAACTGACTGAAGACGTGTGCAAGCATATCCAGAGCCTGCTTCAGAGGAAGATAGGCCCTCACTTTCTCCAGAATGTGGGCAGTCGTGTCACCAGCTGGAAATACGTCTTATATTGGTACTGATGAGATCAATCTCGGAACAGCTTCTACGAGGAGATTTGATTGAAGGTTAAGCTAGACCACATAGGCATAGTTGTAGAGAAGCTAGACAAAGAGATACTTGACTTCTATCAGGAGGCGCTTGGCTGCCTGAAGCCAAAGTACTTCCAAGCGAAGGATGCCGATGAGGAGATCAACTACGTCTATCTCCCATTTCCCAAGGGCGACAACTATGTTGAGTTGCTTGCACCAGTGCGGGGCCCTTGTAAGGACTTCTTGAAGGAGAAGGGCCAAGGCACAATGTTCGAGCTATGTGTTGAAGTTGATAGCATGAAAGATTTCTACGAAGAGATGAAGAAGAGAGGGATCACTCTCGTTGACTCGGGTGGCAGACCCCTTCCACCTGAGAAGCCATACTGCATGATTCCAGGCGACGATAACAAGTACGCCTATCTGCCAACCGACAAGACGTTCGGGACTACAATCGAGCTCCTTGAACGCGTGACATGGAAACGCGAAACGTACTGGGGAAAGCAAAAGGCGTAGCGCGGCAAACGCCAGGTACTTGTTGTGGTTTACTCACGAATCAGTCTCTTAACTCTCTTCTCAATGTCATTCATCGGATGACTGAGGGCCTCTTTCCTGAGCTTGTTGAAGACAGGGTAGCCTGTTGCCATCTCCAACGCCCATTCTCTTGCGAAGAGTCCCGTTTGAATCTCACGCAGATGTTCTCGCATAATCTGCTTGATGTCGTCGTTTATGATTCTGGGCCCTCTGGTCATAGTTCCATACTGGGCTGTCGTCGACCAAAGCTTCAATGCTTCAAAGAATCCCAGTTCAGTGAAGGTGGCGAAAACCTCTGAGGGCTCGTTTGACATATACATCGCTAGAGATACGAGTTCTGGAGGATATCCCGCCTCGACGAGTGTTTCGAATGCCAAGATCATTATCCGCATTATTGCGGGGTATATAATTTGTTCAAGCGAAAGGTTGATCTCGATTTCGTGAGCGAACGTGGTTTCGATCACTCCACCACGCGTGAATCCAGTCGCCATGGCCAATGCCAAGGTTCTTTCCATGGCTTTTCCTGTTGCATCCTGTCCTATTGCCATGTACGCGCCTAGCGACTGTTTGTTCAGGAAACGTTCTCTGACATTTCTTCCGAAGGTGAGGGGGAACAAGTCAACTACGTCGACATCCTTCGGTGGGATAATGAAACCGTAGTGGACCGCGTATCCACTTATGAAGAGTAGCATCTTTCCTTTTGTTAGATGTTGTTTAATCTCAGTTTCGTATACGCCCTTCTGGACTTCGTCAGGAATCATCATGCAGATTATGGTTCCTTGCTTGGCAGCTTCGCTTATCGAGCAAACTCTGAATCCATCCTCGACTGCCTGGTCGTAGCAGGAGTCTCTTATGTTTCCAACAACGACATTGACACCATTGTCCCGCATATTGAGCGACTGGGGCCGGCCCTGGTTTCCATAACCGACAACAGCGACTGTCTCTTTCTTCGTTAGAGAAATATCAGCATGCTCGTCGTAGTACACTTTCACGAGGGCGCACGTCCTAGTAACTACTCTGGCCAAATCCTAAAAAAGGCTACCATTAGCATGCGCTTCATCCTGTTCGTTTCAAGGCTAGCCTATTTCGCCTTTGCGAGACGAAGAGTGTATGACGCCACCGGCGTACTAAGAAGATCACGTGATTGCTGTGGCGAAAGGGGGAGTACCATGATCTAGGGTTCGGAAGGCCAGGTCCGGTATGTGCCTTGAAAAGTGAGTGGTCTGACTGGTTCCTAAGAGATGTGGACCGATACGAACCTGATCACAATTCGCTGGCATTGTGGACGCTCGGAAAGCAGGGTTCATTTTTGAGACTAACGCTTCAACGACATATGGGCCTCCCTACTGTGCCGGATCAATTGAATACAGTGATCTTGTCCTGCATCACATAATTCCTATTCCTTTCAATGTCTCAGACGTAACAAAAGTCGCCGGCGTGTTCAGGCATGAGGCGCCAGATGATCTGAACGAAAGTTGCGTGTTTTGGGTGAACAGAAATACAGATCGTCTGTTCCTTGGGCAGCCGGCCTCCTTCATCTTCTGGAAAGCTGGAAAATAGCCAGAAACAGGACAGTGTCTCTGAGTCGACACGAGTTGACAACCGTCAGTGACATCGCCGTGATTGCGCTTCCGTCTAATGATCTCTTCGCCAAAATACCGAGGGCGTACATGTTTGAAAAAGGAGGAATCAGAGTGTTTCATTCAGGAGATTCGTTCTTCTTCGACAAACTCCTTGGATACGCAGGAAGTGTCCGGTGGATGTGGCGCTTTCGGCTCTGGGGAACGAGTCAGAACTAGAAGACTAAGATGGAAGTGGTGGTGTTGAAGATAGGACAGAGATTCCATTACTCTCAACCCTGAGAAACAGAACCGTGGCGTGCCGTTCGTCCCCTAATGACATCTAGGCGAAACATTCCAAGAAAGCACGTGTTCAACACAGTTTCCGCGCGGAAACTCTTGCCTAACCTTGTCCCACGCGGAGCATCTTTCCACGATCCAGGATCCATTGCGCCAGCTTGAGTTGGCACGCCTTGTCCGTGAGCGAAACCTGTCGTTGCATCAGCTAGAAAGGCTGACTCGGAAAACTACGAAGAAATTGGCGTCGAATAGGTGCCTTTGCAGCCGTTGTACTGACTATGAGTGCAGCCTGCGCAAACGTTCGGGGCTCACCCAATGTGAGGGCAATAAAGAACTACTCCGCCGCTTCAAGGAAGCTATCAATATGAAGAACTTTGATCTCTTCGATGAACTCTGTGACCAAGACTATGTTTGGCACATATACGTTTGGCATGCCAGGGCTAGCACCATCGCGCACACCGAGGTTTGTGGTCTCCAGAATTTTAAGAAAGCTGTATCAGAATTCCACACAAACAATCCGGACTTGGAACTCGTCATAGAGGACATAATTGCTGAGGAAGATCGCGTCGCGGCTCGCTACACACTGACCAGCACTAGCCCATATTCGGACAACAGGCGCGAGTTGAGGACCGCCATAAGCATCTATAGAATCGAAAACGGGAAGCTCGCAGAAGAGTGGTTGCTAGATGAAGAGTTCAGATGGTCCTGATTCGTGAACGAGCCGTTGACACTATCCGGTCTCCGACAACCCGAGGAGTTTGAGGGCATTGTCTCTCAACAGCCGCCGGCCGACGATCTTAGCATCTTCCATCGCGATACTTCCTTCGTCAACTTTCTCCGAAAGCACTTTGGCAATGTTCTGCCTGGCCAATACGGAGCGACCATAAGTGTCCTCCACAAACGAGTAATCGCCTCCGAACCCGATGATCTTGTTGATCGGAACCGTCTCTATCCATTCGCTCAGGGCGCATCTCGCTCTGTATGGCGATATCGCGTGCAGCCAGCACATGTCAATATACACATTCTGGAAATTCTTGGCCAGGGTCGCCAACTCGCCAGTGTAAGGGTAGCCTCCATGGAAGATGTCGAACCTCACATCGGAGTATTCCTCGATGAGATTCGTGAGATCTAGAGGGTTCGAATTCGATATTACGTTTCCAAAGCCCTCCTGAAGACCTGTATGAATCTGGACTGGAAGCCCGTATTCACCGGCAAGCTGTATCACTCTGTGCATCATGAAATCCTGTAGTGGCTTCGCCTCCTTCATGGACGGTCCATACGCCAGCACTGTGCCTGGAAGGAGATTCGGCTTCCAATCGAGCGGTTGCAGTGTGAATATTTCATTGAAGGATCTTTCAGCATCGGACTGTGTAGTCTTCTCGAACTTTATGGATCTGTAATATGCAAGTGCTATCTTTACGCCGACGATTGAGGTGGCGACTTGCTTGAAGTCAATCTCGAGGGCCTTCACCAGGTCTGAAAGACAGTGGATCCTGAATCGGAGTCTGTGAGAAAGGGTCCTGAGGTCGAAGATATTGTTCACCATCACGAAATCGTTGAAGTGGATGACTGGGAGAAAGAGGCTTCTGTCAACTTCGAGCATTCTCACTGGTCTGCCTAGTTCGTCGATAGGATCAAGAATGCATCTGTCTATTCCAGCCTTCTGGTTCAGAATCCATCTGTACAGACCCGGTCGATTTGCCTCCTTCATCTTGCTTGACAGTTGAACTTATGTCTCCTCACGTATCCCGTCAACACCATACAAGTCTCTGACTGCTATGTCCAAAACTCTGGCGTACCCCGTGTGCTTGACGTTCTCCCAAAAAGGCGCGAAGATCCTCCAACGGTCCTCAAGTGGGATAGCAGGATCAATCACTGTCGCGAGATCTTCTGGTGTCATTCCGGATGAGACTAGATCGGAGGACGCGTACAGTCGAAACAGTGTAGCCAGTACATCGACTTCGGATCGAAGCCTCTGCTGTTCCGAGAACAGATGCTCGTGCGAATCGATAATTCTGACTTTGTAGATTTCCTCTCTTATTTCTTGGTAGGAGTCGGAAATATGCGTCAAGTACCTTCACCATCACATGGAATCAATAGCTACGACCCTCGGAGCCGCTATGAAGCTTCCTTGGGAGTTCTGATGCGCTCAGTCGCAAGGTGGTCTCCTCTGCGTTCTTCTGGAAGCTGTTTTGTGAACACCGGCAGCTCCGTAATAGCATCTACGCTAGCCGCACCTGGATCAAGTGAGGAGAAAAGATGAACTTCCCCCGCGACGAGGAGTGTGGAGTTGTCCTGATCCAGGGCCTGTCTATGCCTTTGCCACAGCTCTTTCGGCCTCGTTGACGATTTGTCTTATCCTCTCGCGTTTCTCTTTTTCAAGTGGTTTCGGTTGATGAGTCTGCAGTATGTTCATTACTTCTTTTCTTGCTCGCTGCCAGAGATCGACCTTCTCCTTCTTCCATTCCGCAATTGACAATCTGTTAGAGATCTTCGGGAACCATCTTTCCTTTGGCAGTTGTTCTCGGGTGTGTTTCTGAGACAAGTAGTGACCCCCAGGGCCCACCGCCTCGATGGCGTCGACTGCGAGAGAAGTGTCGGAGACTTCAATTCCTCGTAGTATTCTCTTCAGCCCGCCGAACACTTCATTGTCTATGACCACTTTCTCGTAGCTCGATATTTCGCAAAAGCCGATGAGGCCGATGCCGTTGACCAAGTTTACTCCCGCCATCATAGGGAGTTGGGCCGTCCACGCGATTTCGTATCCCGTCTGAGCGTCGATACCGATTGAGTCGGAACTGGTGATGCTTGCGTAGGACGGTATGTTGTAGTAGCGCATCATTTGGGCGGACCCAGCGGTCACCAGTGCGCATTCCGGAGCCCCGAAACATGCAGTCGCAGTCTTCATGTCAGTGACAGGCGGGGATGGTCCTGCCGCAACAGGGTTTCCTGGGTTCATGAGCTGGGCAATAAGCACCATTGAGAGACACTCCGCCAGAGTCTGCACGATGGTTCCGGCTATTGAGACGGGGCTAGTTGCCGCATTATTAGGGCAATTGATGATCGTGATAGGGAGTTTACGTGATACGAATTCCTTGGTAACCTGAAGATCATGTGAGGCTAGTCGCATGGGACTATTGGGCGATGCATATCCTAAGATGATCGGGTTCTTCTGGAGCTCACTCAGTCCTCCCACGATGGCTGATGCCATTTCGATGATATATCTCGCCTGTCTGGCGTCGCCTGGACAGACTCCTGGTGGCTTGGTACTGTTGGACATCATTGCTTCTGCTGAATGGACATCCACCAACGAGCGCGTGACATCTTGGATAATCGGGGACATGCAGAGTTCGATATGTTCCATGGCATCTGTTAGCCGTGTGAGTTGTTCGACGTCTTTCTTTGTGGCCGGCCTAGGATCACCGGTCTTCAGGTCCAGCACATAGGTTGCCCCCGCTCCAAAGGAAATTGTTGTCCGTCCCGGTCCAATTCTGATTCTTTCCATGTCGCGCGTGTAGATATCGAAACTACTCGGCGCTTTGCCGCATGCCTCTTTGACTAGGTACTCGGGAATTCTCGCGCGCCTTTTCTCCTTGTCCACTTTGGCGCCTGCATTTTCTAGCAGGTCGAGTATCTCATTGCTTTCGACGAGAACGCCTACTCTCTCTAGGACTTCCATGGTCCCCATGTGAATTCGGTAGACGTCGTCGCTGCTTAGGACAGAGTACAAGTCATAATCATCTCCTTGCTAGTCCTTGATGTTGAGCAGTTGTTTTGCTACTTTGACTGCTTCCATGGCGTTCATCGCGTACGCGTCTCCACCTATTTGGCGGACCCATTCCGGAGTACAAGGTGCGCCTCCAAACATCGTCTTAACCTTGTCACGCACTCCGGAGGCCTTTAGGCTCTCAACGATTTCTTTCTGACCTTCAATCGTCGTTGTCAACAATGCGCTAGCCCCTACTATGGCGGCATTTGTCTCTCCAGCTTTCTTGGCGAATTGTTCAGCGGGGACATCCTCGCCTAGATCCAGAACCTGGAAGCCTGCGGCGAAAAGCATCGCGGACACGATGTTCTTTCCGATGTTGTGAATGTCACCGTGGACAGTACCTAAAATGACTTGCCCGAGAGTTTTCATTCGGTCTTGAGTCTTCTTGAACTCGGGCTCAAGTATTTCCTTCACAGCCTTCTGAGCAGGTTCGGCTGCACTGATCAAGTCCACCAAGAACATCTCTCCTCGCTCGAACTTCTCGCCGACAATTCTCAGGCCCTTGGCTATGCCTTTCTCGATGATCTCGCCGGGGTCGATCTTCATGGACAGAGCTGTCTTGACAGCGCTAAAGATTGTTTCTTCATCATAGCCTTGGACTGCTTTGCTGATTTGCTCCAGAGCATTCTCTTTCTCGGACATTCAAGTGGACTCCGAGCCGGCCTTTCATGCAAATGGCTAATAAGAGTTGCCAGATTCGAATTGCAAGTCTTTGTGACTTGGACAGGGGATGTTCTCATATCAGAGTAGAGTTGGTTGGGTTAGGCTGTGAATGCCTTATCTTATGCAGTACTCGACCGAGCGTTCCGCCAAGTCTTAATTGCGAGCAGATCAGTAGGTGCTGGATCGACAGAGCGACTGCAACAATGGTTGAAATGACTTCACGGGAGAGGGTTATCACTACGCTTGAGCACAGTGAGCCGGATCGTGTTCCTCTGGATATTGGGGCGGGTTACAGCACAAGCATCTCCGTTGAGGGATATGAGAAACTCAAACGATACTTGGGAATAGACAAGAAGACCCCTCCCCTAGACAGCATCTTTCGGATCGCGAAGATAGATGAAGAAGTAATGCGGCGTCTCGGCAGCGATTGTTATCCGATAGTCTGCAAATCCCCTTTGAACTGGGCGCCGCCGCCATGTGCTCCTGATGAATTCATCGATCTCTTCGGCGTCACTTGGAAACGGGTGGACTATGGAACGGGCAGCTATATGGAATTGCACAGGAGCCCGTTGGCCAACGCACGAATCGAGGAATTGGATGACTATCCCTGGCCCGATCCGCTAGATCCAGGCTTCACCGATGGTCTTGCTGAGGAGGTCAGGACCATCTACGAGGAGACGGACTACGCTCTGATGGCCGATAGCGGATTCAAGAGCTTCTGGGAAACAGGATTCTATCTTCGTGGTTACCAAAAGTTGCTATGTGATTTGATAAGAAACCCAGAGTTCGCGACTGCACTATTCTCGAAGTTATTAGAAATCAATTTAGCAGCAACGGGACGTTTTCTCGACGAGGTCGGCCGCTACGTTCAGGTTGTCCGCACTGGAGACGACCTCGCCAGCCAGAAAGACCTGATCATGTCGCCTGCAATGTTCAGGAAGATACTCAAACCATTCTACAAGAAGTACAACGATCTGATCAGGTCCAAAACGAATGCTAAGATCTTCTTTCACAGCTGCGGAAATATCGTGAAGCTGATAGCTGAGTTGGTGGAGACCGGTGTTGACATCATCAATCCGGTCCAAGTCTCTGCGATGGGAGACACAGCAGTACTGAAGGCCAACTTCGGGGAAATGGTATCATTCTGGGGTGGGATCGACACTCAGCATGTGCTGCCAACCGGTTCAACAGCTGATGTAAAGGCTGAAGTACGACGGCGAATTCACGATTTGGGGACAGGCGGCGGATTTGTCTTGGCATCTGTTCATAACATCCAAGCCGATGTGCCGCCCCAGAACGTAGTTGCGATGGCTGAAGCGGTCAAAGAGTTCGGAAAGTACCCCTTAGCCGTTTGAATATCTCTCGAATTCGCCTGAATATCTCTCGAATTTGAGGAATTTGAGGAGCGCTTTCACAGTCTGCGTCTCGTGGCTAGCAACATCGATGAGATCTGAACCAAGATCTGAATGGGCACTCCAACTCTTCTGAGAGATCTGCATCGTCTCGACGTCTCGATTCGCTCGTGGTTGATTATTCGAATGGGTCGGAATCCTTTTTTCACCCTTGCGAGTGAGTGAAGGTTCATGACCTTCCGGAACAGAGCTCTCAGGCTGATAAGGCAAGGAAGCCCCGCGATCGGGATGTTCTTCGGGCTAGCGAGCTATGACGCAGCGGAGATAGTCTCGAAGATCGGTCTCGATTGGCTGCTCTTTGACCTAGAGCACGGTGAGATATTCTTTGACAGTCTCCCGAAGCTCCTCGCTGCGACCTCTGCAAGTCAGACGACGCCGATTGTCCGGCTTCCAAGCAACGATCCCGTCTATGCCAAGCTCGCACTTGACAGGGGAGCTCAGGGAGTCATGTTCCCGCAGGTAGAGTCAAAGGAAGAGGCCCTGCGCGCAGTCAGAGCCTGCAAGTACCCTCCTCATGGTGTGCGAGGAATCGGTCCAAGGAGGGCGGCGGACTATTACACCGCCGTTGCCGACTACTTGAAGGTCGCGAATGACGAGATTATGGTGATAATGATGATAGAGTCAGAGAGGAGCGTTGAGAACATCGATGACATACTTTCCATCGAAGGAATCGATGGGATCATGATTGGACCCTTTGACCTTGCAGCTTCCATGGGCTACATTGAATCCCTCCCAAAAAGGGAGAAAGAAGTGGATTACGCAATCGACACGATACTATGTGCGGCAAAAAAGCACGGCATCGCTGCTGGGATGCCTGCGGGAGGCAGTCACGAACTTGCTATCTCGCTCATAAAGAAGGGATTCAGGATCATAGAAATGGGTGAGGATACTGATTACTTGCTACGCGCCCGTCAGGACCTCGAAAGGATAAGAAGCGGCATCGGAAAGTAGCGGTTAGCGGATATTCAACCAGGGTGCGGACATGTATTGGTTCATGGTAACCAATTCGCGGGGGAAGCAACTCGCCCTCCCTGCCTAGGACGTCTCATCGTTGCGTAGGCAACAACTATAGTATCTGACAGAACTGTTTGAATAGTGTCTCTAGCGAGTTCGTCACGTCAGGATCTGTCTCCCCAGTGTCCCACGTTCATTCTCGCTGGAAAGGCTGAAAACTCCCTGAATATGAGATTCTTTCAGCTCAAAGAGCCCGGAACGAAGCTTTTTTGCCCGGACCTGGACCCATATCAGCTGTAACCAGCCTCCATAAGCCACGTAAGGATCGCGGGAGCCCTGTCCTGCGGCCCAGAAGCATCCAAAAACTTAGGTCAGCTACTATAGACCCGCGACATCAACTCTCCGTTTCTTGGATGAACTATTGATCTGAAGAAAATGTCGTGGACCTCTTAAACACGGTAATGTACCAAAGTGTCATATTCCTGCATCTGAGACGAAGGCAGACAGAGCACTAAGGATCCGGCAAGCTCGACGAATCTCGATGCACCGTCATCCTTCTTGAAACCCTTTCCGGAATCCCTCCTACAGACTCTCGGCTTGCTACCATTTCCTGAGACCGTGGCCAAGTATACATGACATGGGATGGCTACCAATCGAAAAGTCCGCTCTGTACTCAAATTGGCTGAAAAATAGCTATTAGACGTCAAGTGACCATTTGCGGTCGAATGGCAATGAAGATGACATTCGAGGTGGTCATAACGGACAGCGAGTTTCCCGACACGAGCGTAGAGCAGAGGATCTTGGGCAGAGTCGGAGCCAAGATCAGAAAGTTCCAGCTCTACGATCCCGCTGAAATCAAAGAGGTTGTCCGTGCGGCCGATGGTATGCTCGTGGACTATGCGCAGATCACACGCGAGGTCATATCGAACCTTGTTCGGGCACGTGCCATAGTCCTGTACGGAATCGGGCTTGACAAGGTTGACCTGAAGGCAGCCACCGAGAAAGGCATCTTGGTCTGCAACGTACCAGATTTCATGACTTACGAGGTGGCACATCATTCAGTTGCCCTAGTGCTGGGGCTCGTGAGGAGGATTCCTTGGGCGGACGACTTCGTGAAGAGCGGCAAGTGGGCTAGGGAAGGGATGCTCGCGTCGAGCAAGATGATGCCACTTGGCCACATCGACGGAAACGTGGCCGGCATCATCGGGCTGGGTAGGATAGGTAGACAGATTGCGGAAATCATGAAGACACTCAGGGCAGATGTGATCGCTTTCGATCCTTACGTTCCACACAAGGAGGCCAGCAAGCTGGGCATCGAGATGGTGGGTCTGCAAACTCTGATGAAAAGGTCCGACTTCATATCTATCAACGCGGCCCTGACGGATGAAACGTATCATCTGGTCGGCGAGAAGGAGATACGACTCATGAAGCCCACGGCGGTGATTGTGAACACAAGCAGGGGCAAGATAATCGACCAGAAGGCCTTGGCCAAGGCTCTACGGTCTCGTACCATAGCCGGAGCGGGCCTTGATGTACTGGAGGAGGAGCCCCCAGATTCAGACAACCAACTTCTCAAACTCGACAATGTCATCTTGTCGCCGCACATAGGAGGTGCGTCTGAGAAGTCACTTTACAACCTCAGAAAGTTGGCGGCAGAAGAACTCGCAAGGATTCTCCGCGGAGAACCACCCAAGCATCTGGCCAATCCCGAAGCCCTCAAGAAGTGATGCCGAAACTATCTTTGACTTGCTCCTTGAGGACCTTTCGGGCACTGGCACTCTTACTCTGTTTTGCTTAGCCACGCCCCAGGTAAGGTTGATCCGCGGGCAACACAATAGTCTCAAGCATATTGATGTGCAGGGGCAACGAGGCCACCGTTACCACCACTCCTGTCAGATCCTCCACAGCGATCATCGGCTCTCGGGAGCCGTCCGGCCTAATGCCGTCCTCCATAGCCGTTGCGACATTTCCAGGATGCAGACAACTTGCCACCACACCAAAGGCCCGGCCTTCCAAAGCTGTGGTCTTGGTCAATGCAACCAGCCCTATTTTCGCACAATTGTAGGGCGCTGCCTTTGGACGCGGCATCTGAGCTGCGATACTGCCAATGTTGATGATACGGCCCCCACCTTGCCGTTTCATGATCTTCATGGCTTCACGCGTACAGAGAAAAGCCCCCGTCAGGTTGACATCCAGTGTTCTCTGCCACATCTTGATAGATGTCTCCTCAAGTGGTGCCTCCTGTAGACAGATTCCCGCGTTGTTGACCAAGATGTCCAACCGCCCAAACTCTTTCACATTCCTGTCGAACAAGGCGATCACCTGTTCCTCCCGACTAACGTCGGTCGGCACGCTAAGTACGGCTGCCCCCCCTGAACGGAGTTCATCAGCAGTGGCATCTAACTTCTGGCGGTTTCGGCTGGCTATCACCAGCTTTGCACCCTCTCTACAAAAAGCCTGGGCTATTCCTTTACCTATGCCACTGCTCGCGCCGGTGACGATAGCAACCTTCCCCTCAAGTCGATTCATCTGGGGCCAATGACCTCCTTCCTCTACATACAAGTGTTGACACATTACAATTAATACCATGGTGGTTCTGAAAGACCGGCCCAAACAATGGCTATTCGCAAGCCATTTGTCAAGTTAGTGCGTTTTATCCTTTCTTGGTGATTCTGATGCATCCATTCTTCTCTTCTCGGTCCGCTTAAGGAGGTGATCGAGACCATCACCTGATGCGCCGCACATTCTGTGTGAAAGACACTCAACATCGTCGACCGAGCCTTGGGGTTGGAGACCATCGAAGCTGTTGGCCCCGGAGGCCACTATCTGTCGCAGAGACATACAGGGCAGCGGCTAAAGGACGACCGATGGCCGCCGAAGATCACAAGCAGAGTCTCCCTTGAGGAATGGAAGAAAGACAAGCTCGATGCTTGCCAGAGAGCGAGGAGCCAAGCCCTCAAGCTTCTCAACACTCACCAACCTGAGCCCCCTGGAAAAGAGGCTGAAAGGGAGCTAGCCCGTCTCGTCACTGAAGCAGAGAGAAGCCTGCGCGGTGCAAGCTGGTAGGTGAACGTGGGATAGACTAACTATCTTGTTGTGTCCGTACCATTCGTGTTCGGACGACCAGTCCTGTATTCACATCTTGGATAGTCTTATCTAGTCACTGAACGGCAAATGGTCTGTACGAGGTAGTGATTCTTGAGTCTTCATGCAGTCTCAAAGATGACTCTGGCAGTCGCGATAGTCGTCATAGTCGTTGTAGCTAGTGCCGCATCGTATATGATCCTTCAAGGGGGTCAACCCTCTCAGGTTACAACCACGTCCTCAGCCGCTACGTCCGAGCAGTATCCTTTAGAGTTCACTATTGATCAGCCGCAATCGTTCGACACATTAGATCCCGTGATTGCAGCAAGTCCATCTGGCGAGGACATAGGCATGATCTGTATTTTGAACTTGATAACGCTCATGCCGCACGAATCGGCAAGCTTTGCTCCTCTCCTAGCAAAGTCATGGGAGGTGAGTCCAGATCAGAAAACTTACACGTTCCACCTGAGAGAGAACGTGTACTACAGTAACGGCGACCCATTCAATGCGTATGCGGTCTGGTGGACAATTTACCGAGATCTATACGAATCTACAGGGGATCAGTATCCAATGTCCCTCGTCTTCAACAAGACAGGTGTCCGACTCGAAGACGTCAATGCTTTGAACAACAGTCAGAACATGCCGAATGCCGACCTGCTGAAACTCATGATGAATCCCGACAACTCAGTTACCGTGGTCGATGCAAATACGGTGGAATTCCATCTGTATCCAGCGATGCCAGCCTTTCTATCTATGCTGACCGGCGTAGCGTGGGAATTCGACGACCCGTACTTCTATGAGCAGCATGGCGGTGTTATTGCCGGTCAAGCCAACAGTTACATGACCATTCACGGCAGCGATGTTGGAAATGGGCCGTACATAGTCGACAGGGCAGTGCCAGATCAGTACGTGGTGTTGGTTGCGAACCCGCACTACTGGGCTCAGAACATAGCGGAAGATGACCCCGGGTACTTTGCGCTGCGACCTGCGCGTATTCCCAAGATTACTGTGAATTTCAAACCTGACGAACTCACACGTGAACTGGATCTGCAGAAGAACCTTGCGCAGGCGGCGGTAATCGCATGGCCAGACATACCGAGGCTTCTGCGTGAGACCCCCGGCCTCGTTGTTCCGGAGTTCGGTCTAACCAACCACATAGACTGGATCACTTTGAACTCACAGAAACCCCCACTGGACAATATCCTAGTTAGGAAGGCGATTATCGAGGCAATAAACGCCAAACAGATCCAGGAGCTGGCGTATGGAGGTTACGCGAAGTCCTTCGTGGGCCCATTGCCAAGTGGTCTTCCATTCTACGATGATTCGATCAAGCCTCCGCCATACGACCCTGATGACGCGAAGAGGCTGCTCGCGCAAGCTGGTTATCCGGATGGGAAAGGATTACCGCAGCTAACCTATGCGTATGCTCAGGCTCCACATTCAACAATCACGGCGCAGCTCGTACAGAGCGACCTTGCCAAGATAGGAATCAACGTACAACCAGTCGGGTTGACGATATCTGGGTTGCAGACAATAGAGTTTGGAACACGTGAAAACGTTTGGAACACTACGACTGCTCCGAACATGATCGACACCTGGTGGGAATGGTGGCCAGACTTCAATGGCTATGCGTATCTTGTGAGCGATGAGCTTGGATTCCTTCAATGGCTGCATAATGACACTATCAACTATCGGGTAAACAAGGCCCTGTACGAACTTGACCCTCAGCAGAGGGCGCTGGAAATATCGAAAGTCACCGAACTGACACAACAACAGTGGGTGTTCATCTGGATTGCACAGTACGAGAACTTCTACAACACGGGAGAGCCAGTTGGACAAGTGGTGTGGAACAAGTGCGCCGTTGGTGACATCTGGATGAGTTATTCATGGTTCGGCGTGCCTTACAACTCGGTGTACTACACGTGCGCACCTGGACAGGTGCTCTCACCCGCAGATATGGCGCACTCATCGTTCATTGCTTCAGTCCAAGTGGCTCCGTGGAGCTATTTCGCGGCTAGGAAAGACCCCTGGATTCTCTAGGGGTCAAACCCCCTCTTTTCCTCTTGAGACTCTCGACTGTCTGTCAAAATCAGCTCTTGACAACAGATTCTTAGCGAGTGCGTTTCTCGACTCGAGTGTGATGGTGTTGAATCGGTCTTCAGACTAGCTGTCGTGGTGACATGCTACAAGGCGACCTTTGATCTGCCTAAGCTGTGGTTCGGTGGTCCTGCAAATGTCTAGAGCATGCTCGCAGCGAGGATGAAATCTGCATCCAGACGGAGGGTTCAAAGCGCTAGGTACTTCACCTTTCAGTGACACGTTTCTAAGGGGCGTTTCAGGATCTGGGTCAGGAACCGATGAGATAAGAGCGATAGTGTAATGGTGAAGAGGTTGCTCGAGCACTTCCCTCGTGCTTCCGATCTCAACCAGCTTCCCAGCATACATCACAGCGATTCTGTCGGCCATGTACTTCACCACGTTCACATTGTGAGTTATGAACAGATAACTAAGGCCGAATTGTTCCTGAATCCTTCTTAGGAGGTTGAGTATCTGAGCTTGAACAGAGGCATCCAACGCACTCGTTGGTTCATCTAGGACGATCAGTTCTGGATTCAGTACAAGAGCTCTAGCAATTGCTATCCTTTGTCGCTGGCCTCCGCTGAATTCGTGTGGAAACCTCATTGAACCATCCTCGGGTAGGCCCACAGCCGCAGCGACCTGACTAACAGTCTCTTCGATTGAGCTCGTCAGAGATCCTTTGAACGCCCGTAGTGGCTCAGATATTATGTCCTTCATTCTCTGTCGCGGATCAAGAGATGAGTTAGGATTCTGAAAGACCACCTGCATCTTCCTTCTCAGTTGTCTGAGATCTTCTCCTCGCAATACGGTGATGTCTACGCCGTTGAATAATATCTGCCCAGAGGACGGTTTCTCAAGCATTAGCACTGCTCTTCCGAGCGTTGTCTTTCCAGAGCCTGATTCGCCCACGAGTCCAAGGCTTTCCTTCTTCCCCACCGCGAATGATACTCCATCAACAGCTCTGATCTGCAATCTTTGTCTTGGTCTCAGCGGGTTTGAGATGCCGGATCGCAGTGGGAAGTGCTTCTTCAGGTTCCTAGCTTCGAGCAACTGTTCGGTCACGAGCTGCACCTCACCGGACATGCGGCTTTGTGGTCTGGCCCTGCATCCAGCAGCTTAGGAGGTTCCTTTGAGCATCTTTCAAGCACATACTTGCATCTCGGATGGAACTTGCATCCCGGAGGAGGCGATCTAAGATCCGGCACATCTCCACTGATCGCCTCGAGTCTTCCCTCGTCTTTGTATTGGCGAGGAAAGGAACGAATGAGGCCCTCAGTATAAGGATGGATAGGTTCGCGAAAGATGTCCTTCACGGTAGCGATCTCCACCATTTCGCCGGCGTACATGACTGCGACTCTATCTGCAACCTGTGCTGCGACAGCGAGGTCATGCGTGATAAACATGATTGAGGAGTCGATCTCGTCTCTCAGATTTCGCATGAGTCCAAGGACCTCAGCCTGCGTGGTTACGTCAAGGGCAGAAGTAGGTTCATCTGCGATCAAGAGCGACGGTTTTTGAATCAAGGCCTGGGCAATCATCACCCTTTGAGCCATCCCTCCGCTTAGCTCATGAGGGTACTTCGCGAGAACCCTTTCGGGATCTGCGATCTGAACCCTTTTCAAGGCGTCAGTTGCTTCCTCGGAGTACTTTCTCTTTTCGTGAATTCTTGAGCTTCCATCCCCAAGAAGTCTGGAATACCCATGTGATCTTCGATAGTCGCGCATCGCCTCGTATCTTCGGAAAGGCCCTTTAGGCCTAGGTGACATCCGTCCCTCCCTGACATCGATCGCTTCGGTTATCTGTTCACCAACCGTATACACAGGGTCGAGAGAGCTCATGGGGTCCTGAAAGATCATACCGATTTTGGTTCCCCTAAGTTTCGTCATCTTATCAAAATCCAAGCTGAGAATATCGGTTCCTTCGAATAAGATCTCTCCACCCGCTATCTGGGCAGCTGGCTTCGGAAGGAGATTGATTATGGACAATCCAAGCGTGGTCTTTCCGCAAGCGGACTCACCAACTATTGCAACAATCTTCGCGCGACTCACGTCAAGGTCGACTCCATTCAATGCGATTACGATATGGTTCGCTACTCTGTATCGCGTCTCAAGATGTCTTACGCTGAGTAGCTTGCGAGAATCGCGTTCCATACTAGCTGAAAAGCCCCCTCGTGGTGGGGTCGAGCGCTCTCTGTAGTCCATCTCCTAGTAGACTGAAACCGATAGCGACGATAAGGATCGCCAGACCGGGTGCCAAAGGAGCCCATGAGGCGTTTATCAGATACTGTTCACTCTGCACCGTCATGAGCCCCCATTCTGATGTGGGAGGTTGAGCTCCGAGTCCTAGGAAACTGAGCACGGAAAAAGCGAGTATGACGCTACCTAGATCTAGTGTTGCGTAGGCGAGAATAACAGGCATCAGGTTAGGCACGATGTGATGCAACACAATATACCGCGCTCTTTGTCCTGACGCTCTTGACGCTTGCACGTATTCTTGAGACTTGATCGAGAGGGTCTGTCCTCTTGCAAGTCTGGTATACCAGGGCCACCAGACAGGCGCCAGTGCAAGGACGGAGTTCCAAGTGCTGGGCCCCAACGCCGCAGCTATGGCAAGGGCAAGAATTATGCCAGGAAATGCTAAGAAGATGTCAGTGATGCGCATAGTTACTTCTTCGACAACTCCGCCAAGGTACCCGGCCGTAGTGCCCGTGACAATTCCAAGAGCTATGGCGAAGGCAACGACCGTAAAGGCGACCTGTGCGTCAATCGGAATGGCTGCCAAGACTCTGCTGAGAACGTCTCTTCCAAGGTTATCAGTGCCCATCAGGTGAATTAAAGATGGAGGAGACAAGACCGAGCTCGGTGAAATCGCCTCTGGGTCGTAAGGCAATATTGCACTGCCACCGATCCCTATTACGACGGTCGACACGACGAACAGGAGAGAGATGATTAGTCCTGCAAAGGCAATTGGGCTTGACCGCAGGATTCTGAGGGTTATCTCGAGCTCGTTGGTATTGAACGGCAGACGGTGTCTGTTCTTACTCTGCAATTTGATCGCCCTATATGGTGATTCGAGGATCAAGAAATGCGTACAGAACATCCGCAATGAGATTCGAGACTACGACCGCAATTGTGAACAGGGCAGTCACGCCGAAAACACTAGGGAAGTTGTAGCTGAGTATCGATTGAACCGCGTAGTAGCCTATCCCCGGCCACTGAAAAATGTTCTCTATCACGACTGTTCCCCCTAAGAGGGAACCGAGCATTAGGCCAGAGATGGTTGTGATTGGGATCATCGCGTTTCTCAGAGCGTGTTTGTAGATTACCGTTCTCCTTGGCAAGCCTTTCGCGTACGATGCTTTGATGAAATCTTTGTCAAAGACCTCCAACATAGACGCTCTCGTGACTCTCGTCACGACTCCAAAATAGGTCAGCGCCAGAGCCGTAGCGGGGAGGACTAGATGCCACAGGGCGTTTTGCAGAACTGGCCAGTTCCCAGTGATGAGACTGTCAAGAACATACAGTCCTGTGAGATGGTAAGGCGGAATCAATGACGAGTCTAGTCTTCCATTGGTTGGAAATATCCGCAGTGTGTAACCGAACACCAAGAGAACCACTAGGGCCACAAGAAAAGGGGGCGACGAGTATCCTGCGAGATAGAATAACCGGATCGAGTGGTCGGCCTTCCTATCATGGTATATTGCAGCCAGTATCCCTAACGAGATTCCAATTAGAAGAACAGCAACAATTGCCGCAAGAGCCAGTTCCACTGTGGCGGGGAAGAAGAGTTGGATATCGCCAAGAACGGATCTGCCCGTGCTAGGGACTATTCCCCAATTGCCTGAGAGAAAATTCACCAGATAGTAGCAGTATTGGACCCAAACTGGTTCTTTGAGATGATACCTGGCAACCAGCGCGTCTCTGGCTGCGGCGGACGGGCGACCACCAGTCCACACTCTTGTAACATCAGGCGTTATAACAAACGAAACTACGAAACTGATGAAAGTGACGCCTAGAAAAACAGGAACTAGCAGGAGAATTCTCTTCGCGATGTAACCTACCACACCCGTGGGCGTCTCACCGACTAGAGTCCGCTTAGAGCGCCTGTCGCCTGATTTAAGCCTAGTTCAGAGGTGACAAGAATTTTGCCGGAGTGGCGGGACTTGCAGCGGTGGTCCCAGGAACTACTTGTCGCGCGTGCGCGTGAACTTCTCGAGCGAGCATCCGCTTACGGCGTTCGCTCTAGTCTTCGTTTTCATAGTCTCACCTCCTTTGTTTTGGATTTCGTGTGGTCGTCCTCGATCCCTGTGCGCCAACGAAGAACGGACTGTGTTCGTGCGTTATCGAGAATCAGGAATCGTGCCGCGCATAGAACCGGTTTCGCTCCCGAAGATGGAGCCAAGGATCACCAATAGATGGTGAGCGCGGGGATGGAGAGGAATGAATAGGGCGGAGAAGAGAGCTGAGCGATAGTGTGTTGTCACAGACAGAAGATTGTTACTAGGGAGTCCGATAGTGCACGCAGAGTTTTCACAACCCTGTATAGAGCATAACTGCAGAAGCTCCGCTTATCATAAATTCCTCATAGTTCCGTCATGACCTGTCCGTGTGTGCCTTGAAGGCCGGATCGAGGCCAAAATACTCTACGAAGACTGCTCTAAAGCACCACAGAAAAGGGCAGGGTTTCTCATAAGATGTGTTCTGACGGAAACCAAGACGCTCTGAAAGAATACGAACAGAGAAGATACAGGGCAGAACAGAGCAGAGAAAAAGCGTCTATACCCACAATTCGTACAGCGCTACAAAAGAGCCGGAGAGTGTGCGCAGCGTCTTCGATGCCAGATTGGGGGTTCTTGATTTGACAGGCTTGTTCGTTCACTCAGGACAGGAGCCTCCAACCGTCAGGGTCGTACCTGTGAATTCGAGCCTTCGCGTCTACGCCGACGAGGCTAATTCCTTTCCGTTGAAATGCTCGCTTGCGTAGCTTCTTGGCAACCCGCAGAGTCGTCACAAGCACCGCTCCACTGTATCTGTCACAGACGGCTTCGTAGCATTGTCCTACTCCGCGGATGATGTCGTCACGTGGAGACTTGATTTCGATGGCAATTCGTTCGCCATCAGGCCCGATCATGAGACCGTCCACGACAGCATTCCCAGCTCTTGCGGGTTTCATGGTTACCTTGTAGCCGCGCGACCGATAGTGTCGTGCTACAGCCCATTTCAGCCATCGCTCGTTTGTCATAGTGGAAGCCTTTCCTTACTTTCGCTTCCTGAATAGCTGGATGCCGCCAATCTCGCTCACATATTCGAATCCGCTTTCAACGAGCGCGCTGGCTTCATCAACATTCCGTGCAGTTTTGCAGATGTACTCGTCTCCTTCGAAGCTGACCAAGTGCGTGTATACGAGCGTGTTTTTGATGTTTCGATGCCCAAGCATCTGCATGACGTGCAGGATGTCTTTCGTACGATGATATTCCATTGTGGCTTTGAAGTGGCGGAGTGTTTTGAAATTGATGTTCAGTATTCGCGGGTTCTGTAGATTTAGCGCGACTTTTCTCCGTTGATCGCTGAATACCCTGCGGAAATCATCCAAGGACTCTATCGGGTCAGCTTCCGGACGATGAAAGACGTAGACCCATCGATGTGGAAGCCCGCCGAGCATCGTCATTAAGTGCGGTGATATTTTCCGTTGTCTGGGGTTGCTGTTCTTCTCGGGCTTTATAGTGATGCAGGAGCGTTCAGAGTCGATGTCCGCCCATTTGATGGACCATGCCTCGCCGGGGCGGGCTGCGGTTTCCTTGATACATTGAAGGAACGCAGCTGACTTCTGGCCTACACCGGCAATTAGTTGGTCAATCTCGCCCTCGAGCGGAATGAAGGGCAGCGTCTCAATGCGTTTGTATCGGGGTCTGTTGAATGGAATCTTCAGGTAGGCGTAGAAGCGTGACACGTCTTCTAGGAGCTTGGTCTTGCGGTTCTCGCTTAGCTCCGCGTTGGCTAGGTAGGATTTGACGGACTCCGTGTCCAGCAGGTTCGCTCTTCTAGCGAGCCCCTTCAGCGCCCGGACGCAGGTTTGCGTTGTAGAGTTTCTGTAGCCTGCTTTTCGCATCCAGAATGCGAACTTGAGGATCTGGCTGAGGACGTTGGGTTCGATTTCTTGGATATGTCGAACTCCGCTACAGGGGGTGGAGCTCAAAGTGCGGGGGGTGGGATTCGCGCACCAGTCTACCAGGATCCGCTACCGCCTTGGGGCAGAACGCTCTAGCCTCAGAAAACGGCATGATTCTCGATGATGATTCTACTTTCTTCTGTACGTTCCCATCAGTTTCGCTTTGGCGAGGTCGTGCTCGTCAACGAGCTTGAAGAAGTTTCCTTTGTTGATGGATTGTAGGTGATCGATGTCTAGCGCGTACAGTCTGAAGTAATATCGGTGCGTTCCTGATGGCGGACATGGGCCACCGTATCTCTCCTTCCCGAAATCGTTCTCGACTTGCTTTGCGCCCATGGGAAGCCCTCCCCGCTCTATGACCCTGATGTCTTTGGGTATGTCGTGGACCAGCCAGTGAATGAACGTTCCACCCGGAGCATCCGGGTCGGTCATAGTCAGAGCGAAACTCCTCGTTTTCTCAGGCACATCCTCCCAGTGAAGCTGCGGACAGATATCCTCAC
>Ga0315280_10000931_pt1 | contig 52709 bp, 55 predicted proteins | sample YL17G06_40_MG_FD_203697 | JGI IMG/M metagenome (GOLD analysis project Ga0315280, IMG submission 203697) | Sediment microbial communities from Yellowstone Lake, YNP, Wyoming, USA - YL17G06_40 | ecosystem: Environmental > Aquatic > Freshwater > Lake > Sediment | place: USA: Wyoming | collected... | reverse complement strand
AGCAATCGCCTAACACACCATCTCCGCAACTTCACTATGTCTCTCGGCTTATCCATCTCCCATCTCACTCTGGCTTCTCAACCTACACCAGAGTTTGCCATATGTGTTTGGCTTCTGCAGTATTCAGCCTTGATCCGGCACTCATACTTAGCCGATATGCCGGTTGCCTCAGACGGAACCTCAGCCCTCCTGACAGGAAGGACTGAACTCAACCTCGCATTGAAGCGTCCGTCAAAATCAGTGAAGTACTTTTCAAGGTCCCCTTCTTGCATACTCAACCTCAGCCCTTCTCTCCCTGAAAGTATTCATATAGAATGAGAATCTTCTTAACTTCGGATTGGTCATCAACCAATGACCCGTCGCCTCTATAATCCCTTTAACCCTATCTCTCTGTCCCTTAGCTATCTTATCGGCTATGAACAAAGGCTTATTGTGGCCGAAGACCTCCGGAATACTGCGTGCCCCCATAGCCCTTAAGATAATCATCAGCAAGTTCTCAAGCCTATTCTGAACCTTTCTATCACGATAAAGGATTACTTCAACAGGCTCAATGGCACCACCGTACTCACTGAGAAACTTGACCGTAGCATCAAGATCGAACTCTGGATGGGCGAGTCGATCGATGAAGAGCACATTGCTCCTAAGCATAGGATCCCTCTTGGCGCAATCCAATTGAACATAAGTCTTCACAAAGAGCCTTCCGGGAGTAATCTTGTTCCTAATTGCTCCAGAAACAAACCCCTTACGACTGTTGAAGTCTGGAACGATTAGTTGGAAAGCCGAATCATACTCGATTAGAGACCACGGGACAGGAATCCGATTGTAATTAGAGAAACTGACCGCTTGCAGAAGCATCCTATCCGTACTCGGAATCCGCTCAAGCTTCTCACGGCCAAGATGCCAGATCCCCTCAGCTACACACACAGGAATAAGATGATTCTTGAAGTCCCTTGCAGTCGTATCCTTCGTAATCCCGACAAGCAGAACACCCCTAGCCCAACACTCCTCAATCAACATATACAAGCAATAGAGGCACAGAAACGCAAGATCCTGTGTCGTAAGCCACTGATAGCCCTTACCCTTCTTCAAACGCATAGGGTTGCCGCCAGTCCCCTGGAACAATTGATCCCCAATCGTTCTCACAAGCTTCTTCAAACGACCCCAACTATTTGCATATCGAAGATTAAGCCTGTAGCAGCCAGTGCTTTCAAGGACGTAATGTTCCTCCACAGACTTCTTCAAGTATTTGAGGACTCTATCAGCTCGATCTCGACTATCTACGCCCAGCCCCTCACAAATCTCTTCGAAAGTCATTGGAGTTCCTTTCGCTTGCAGTAGATAGATCGCCGCATAGCGAACGTAGTCTCCTCTAGCTGGAGGAGTTTGGAGCTTGCTGTTGATGATATAGTGTCTACCATATCCCATCTCATTCATATCAATCGGTACGCCATCAATCTCAAAGCCGTGAATCGCCCCTTCAGTCTTCCAGGCTGGCCTGCGAGAAGTATCATACATAAGGCTCGTCTGGGTATTCGACAAACTCTTGTCCAACAGTAGGATCTTCACATTCTCCTCAATGACAAGCTTGTAAGCCAGATAAAGCTCTGAGAAAGTCATAATCCAACTCGCAATACTCGAGTTATCAACGACAGCTTGCTCGGTCAAAGGCTTCGTCACGGTAACATGACCTGGCCCACTCAACTGCATAATCATCTGGTCAATTTCAGAAATACGATCAACATAGACTGGAACACAGCTGGAAACTCCGTGACCACGTTCGATAAAATCACTTGCATACTCCACGCTAGGCGGCCCGTCCTCTCTGAACTCAATCGTTCCAGTGGAAGCGTAAGCACCTCCCCAAAAGACCGCGAGACCAGAAACCAAACGCTGATCCTGAGAACCATCAACCGCACCAAACTTAACCTTAGTCGAGACAAATAGCCTCTTGGCAACATCATATGCTCTAGCATAATCGAATTCAGCCACGATCAGTTCAGAGAGGAAATCGTCGTACAAGTCACTCGCAGACTCAAGTTGAGTTTTAGACTCATCAACCTGCTCCTCAGCCCCAAACCTCAGCACCTCGCCGAGACGCTTAACATGTAAACTCAGTAACGAAGACAATGTCTATCCTACCTATTCGAGAGAATGTCTTCATTGAGCATAATATAAGGTTGAGAGGAGAGCAACTGTTTCTGCGAAACATCTTAACGCGTCAAGCGGTTCCAGAGTCTCCGGCGGCAACAAGTATTCTCAAAATTGCAGTACTGTTGACTGCTCATGCGACAGAAGAAGGCGCATGAAGGATTTAGTTCAGAGACTCTCCTTTAAGAGGAGCATGTCATATCGTAGCAGATAGATTTCTCAGGAAGACTTTTGAGGACTCAAAGAAGTAGAAGATGTAGGTATCTCGTAAATGTCAGAATCAAGAAATGTTGAGACAGCTAAACATCATCGCATCTCACTTCCAGAAGGATTTAAGATCGCTAACGTTAAGGTTGGATTCGGAATCGGAGACGTAGAGGTCAATGCGTTCGATGAGGTTGGAACATTATTCCAAGGAGACTATGAGAACGAGAAACCGCTGCGTTTTCGGCTTTTACAAGACGAGGGCCAAATCGTTGTTGGAGATTGGTCCTCGATAGACTGGATCCCCTGCTTCTGGTACTTTTTCGGAATCTGCCGCGTCAAACTTAATAAACATATTCCATTAAGAATCGCTGTGGACAGCCGAGTTGGCGATACAAGCCTCAACCTCTTTGAGTTGAGACTTCAAGATTTACGCGTACGCTACTTGCTGGGCGATGTAGACATCCAATTTCCTCAAGTAGGATCGATATTCGGCTCGATTGAATCCACGCTCGGTGACATCACTATAGATGTTCCTCGCGAGTTGGGAGCTCGGATCAGACTCGGCTCAGCCTTTCTAGGTAAATGCCGCATTGAGGGGAACGTGTTCGAGAGACATGGATCTGAATATATCTCAAAGGACTTTGAGAAGGCCTTGAACCGTCTTGACCTCAGAATAGACTTTCATCTCGGTGATCTACGGATAACAAGCATGTAGCTCAAGCGGTAATGTTTATGCATAAACACGAATTGCTGTATCTCTCTCGTAGAGATGTAGAGAGAACAAAGCTTCCCATGGAAGAGATCATCAATCTTGTTGAAGAGGCCTTTCGAGAGAAAGGGGAAGGAAGAGTTGAAGTCCCCCCTAAGCCCGGAATCCATCCTCAAGAGAATTCTTTCATCCATGCGATGCCGGCTCTCCTCTCAAGGGTCAAAGCCGCCGGAATTAAGTGGATAAGCGGATTCATAGAGAATCCTGCCAAGGGTCTTCCATACATGACTGGTCTTATAATCCTCAACGACTTCAACACAGGGCTTCCAGTGTGTGTCATGGATGCAAGCTGGGTGACAGCTATGAGAACAGGAGCCGCTACTGCAGTCACAGCGAAGTACCTTGCAAGAAAGAACTCACGTACATTGGGGATACTCGGCTGCGGTGTTCAAGGCAAGAGTAACCTTGAAGCACTTGCCGTTGCGTTCAATGAGCTTAAGGAAGTCAAAGCCTACGATATTAACGCTGAGAACTTGAAGAAGTATGTTGAGGAGATGACTGAAAGGTTCAGGCTGAAGATCAGGCCTGTGAACTCTCCTAGAGAGGCTGTGGAAGGTTGCGACATAGTCGTAACTGCTGGCCCGATATTGAAGCACCGAAATCCTGTGATAGAAGCTGAATGGTTTAAAGACGGCGGCTTCGCTTGCCCACTGGACTACGACTCATACTGGAAGCCTGAAGCGATGCGTTCAATGGATAAATTCTGCACTGACGACCGCGAGCAATTGATCTACACGAAATCAATTGGCCATTTCCAATACATTCCAGAGATCTACGCTGATTTAAGCGAAATCATCGGAGGAAAAAAGCCCGGTCGAGAGGACGAAATGGAGAGGATCATGTCGATGAACCTCGGCATCGCAATCAACGACATGGCCGTAGCTATTAAGATCTATCAGGTGGCTAAGAAGAAGGACATAGGGACTTGGCTACCTCTATAAGGCATAACGGCTAGCAAATATTCATGGAAAGAAAGGTTCGCGGCCAAGGAGGCTATCTTCTCGAAGACCTGTACAAAGCGCCGACTATGATCAGTATCCCTATGAAGATTAAGATGACAGGCCAAAGGTCTATCGATATCTTGAAGTACTGCTGGATAAAGTAGACAAATCCAAGGATGATCAAGAATATACCGAAGACCACGCCACTCCAGTGGCGAGGCAGGCCGAAACACATCTCCTCCTCCCGCCTAGGTCTTCCCGCACCGGTAGCATAGAGCGGCTGCCCACATTGAATACAGCTCTGAGCAGTGTCCTCATTCCTAGTTCCGCATTTCGCGCAATATACCGCCGTAGGAATAACCTCCACAGTCTATAGTTGGTCTTCACGTCAATATTAAATCCTTTCACGTCACTCTAGTCGGTTTCGACGCTCTTGAATGTAGAAAACCATAAGTTAAGCTTTCGCGCAATTGACCGACAAGTGAGGAAAACCCTATGTCGAAAGCTGGATCGAAAACTGAATTGGAATTGAGGTTTGGCGCCGTTTCCTTCGGAGCGTTCCTTATCATAGTCGCTGTAACTTGGATGTACCATCCTTGGTTGCCGTCAGAGATATTGGCCTACTTCAGAAGCTTCGGAACCTTCGGCCATCCAGTCGCACCTCCTCCGATACTGTTCAAGCCCGCGATCTTCTTTGCGTATGTTCTAGGCATATGGCTACCAGTCCTCGCGGCAATTAGAGCAATAGCCCATGTCAGAGGAGTCTCAAGCGATGCTGCAGGAGGAGTCTTCTGGATCTTCTGCGGCTACCTCTTGGGTCTATACGCTCAAGGAGGAATCTCTGCATGGACGATTATACCTGTCTTAGTAATCTTGGTGGGCATCCTCATCACGATTAGCTCTATAGTGAAAGCCGTACTGAAACGCTAGGAAACTTGGCCTTCAAAGTTGAATCATGTCTCATAGGTTGGAGCTCTCGATAACGCTTGATCTCCGACAGGAAGAGGTTGCAGCTATGAAAGTAATGTTCATCGAACCTCCGAAACAATTCTGGTTCCTGATGGGGGAATACCTCTCGCCCCCTTTAGGGATTCTCCAGTTAGCAGCATACCTCGAACGGGGAAACCCAGATGTTGAGATAGAAGTTGTTGACTGCCAAGCCGAATCGCTAGACTGGAAAGGTTTGGAGCAACGTATCGAATCTTTCGACCCCGATGTGGTCGCATCGAGTGGGCTCGCCACCTGCAACACTTACGCAGTAGCTCGAACATCAGCCACAGCGAAGAAAGTGAAGCCGCATGTTCTCACCGTAGCCGGAGGACAGCATTTCACTGCCACAGCCCAAGAAAGCCTAAGAGAATACCCTGAGATAGACGTTATCGTCCGCGGTGAAGGAGAACAAACTCTTTCAGAATTAGTCCATTCCGTATCAGAAGGAAAACCCTTCTCTCAAGTGAAAGGAATCTCCTTCAGAAGCAACGGAGAAATCGTGGAAACCCCGACTAGACCTCTGATCGAGAATCTGGATGACCTGCCTTTTCCCGGATACCACTTCGTCAAAGACGTTATCCGCAAGTATCATTTCACAATGATGGCGGGTTCAGAAATCATATACTCGATAATCGAAGGGTCAAGAGGATGCCAACACCATTGCACATTCTGCACGCAGTGGAGACATTGGGGCGGCAGATACAGATCTAAATCAGGAAGACGGATTGCAGATGAGATGGAGTTCTGCTATCGAGAGTTCAATAGTAGATTCATCTGGCTGACTGACGACAACTTCACCCTAGGAAAACATGCGAGCGATCTATGCGATGAGATTCTGAAACGCGGACTGGGAGATGAGATAATGTGGTTCGTTCAAGCCAGATGCGACGATATCATCAAACACAAGGATTTAGTGCCGAAGATGCGGAGAGCAGGAAATCGCTGGATACTACTAGGAGCGGAAAGCCATAGCAAACCCATCCTTCAATCGCTTGACAAAGAGATGGATCCTGAAGAGACAAGAGAAGCTGTTGGAATTCTCAAGGAGAACGACATTTTCACTCAAACGATGTTCATCTTGGGACATCGCAAAGACTCTGCAGAATCGATAGCAAACCTCAGAAGATTCGCTAATGATGTGGATCCGGATCTAGCGATCTTCACGCTCCTAACACCATTCCCAAGAACAGAAACCTATAGACTAGCTCGCGAGAACAAGTGGATTGAAGACTCCAATTGGGCCAACTACGATATGATCCACCCTATAATGCCCACACAATATCTGTCTAGAGCAGAGTTGGATGAAGAACTGTATAGATGCTACCGAAGATTCTACGGATCATGGGGCAGGCGCTTAGGAGGCATCTTCTCACCGAATCAACTTAAGAGAAGAACTTACAGGTATATGGCTAATCGAGGTCTCATGAATCATCTTAGGTGGAAAACATAGCAGAGAAATGACTATGACTCAAACCGTTCATCGCAATCTCACTGTACTCTACTTGGTCAGCATATCTCTAATCGGACTAATCCTTGCGTCAATACTCCTGTTCTACACGCCAACCAGTCAAGACTTCCCTTGGCGACGCCCGATCATCAGTTCAACATACGCGTTGATCTGCATCCTCGGAGCCATCGCTGTATTCTTCCCGAAGAGGTGTTCACGAGCAATTTTCCTCAAAAAATGGGAGACAACTCCAACGCCTTACAAGACTCCACAGCTTGACGAGATGAGAACGACAACTTTCTTCGGGTTCAAATTGACGCATGGACATCATCCTAACTGCGAAGGCTTCTCCGGTCATGAGTTTCAAATTGGAAAGAAGACATACTGCGCAGGATGCATAGGACTGCTCATAGGTGCCTCGATCTCTCTCGTGACAGTCTCAGCCTACTTCATCAGCCAAGTTCAACTTGATAAAGTAGCGATCCATCTATTTGGATTCGGTTTCATAACAGTACTTGCCGGCTTGCTGACTCCAATCTTCATAGCCGGGCGAAGCACCATCAGACTTGCCACGAACACATTCCTTATTCTAGGGATGTCATCAATCCTAGTCGGAGCCGATACACTACTACACAACATACAAATCGACTTATACCTAATTGCGCTCGACATACTTTGGCTTACGACTAGGATATCACTCTCCCAACTGAACCATGAAAGAATCTGCGCACACTGCACGCAAGAATGCGTTCCATAGAAGAGAGATATGGTTGATAGCTATCGACGAGGGTAGCTGACAACAGCCCCTATGATCATCGCCAAGCCGATGACGACCAAGAAGACAGGCCACATACTCTCCCAAGGTATATGGTACATGTATTGAGCGAGAAACGCAAAACCTATGAGAATTATCACTATGCCGGCAACAACGGAGCCCCATGGACCTCGCCCACCAAAACACATCTCTTCCTCTCGTCTAGGCCTCTGAGCACGTGTCACGTAGAGCGACTCACCACATTGAACGCATCTCCCAGCAGCATCCTCATTCTTCGCCCCACACTTCTGGCAGTAAATCATGCCATTCGCCTTCTCTCAACAAAAGCGAGTTCAATTTGACACTAAACGTTTCCAGCCATTTAAGAGGATTTTGGTTAATAGGCCTCTGGAGATAGATTTCACGTCTTCAGAACCGGAAGAATGCCTTACCTCGTGAGCGTAGAGGACCTAAATAGCCGTTGGCACAGTCTTCGCGGTCCTTTGACTTCTAGAGGCTGGGCTGTTGAGAGGGGTGTGTGCTTTGGTTACCTTCGGTGCTTTTTTGGGTCCTCTAGAGCGGTGTGCGGGGTAGCTTCAGTTCATGGAGGACGATGTATACCCCGGGACTGGGGCGTGTGGCTGTGCTATGGCTGGCGTATACGGCTAGGGCTAGGGCGACGAGTTGGTCGTCGTGTCCGCGGGCTGGGTGGCTGAAGGTTATCTGCCCCGACTTATCCAACGTGTATGTCTGCTCATTGATCTGTGTTATTAGGGTTTTCTCGCTTGGGAGGATCAGCCGCCCCTGCTCCATCGTCAGTCTGAGGTTTGAGAAGATCTCCTGTTTCGCCTTGGCTGCGAGAGTGATCCCTTCGAGTTGTGAGACGAAGCTCTGTATCTCCTCTGTGATCGGGGCGCCCAGACCGATGCAGTCTATGTAGCCTCGAGAGATAGGGGCCTTCTCTGTAAGGGTCTTTGTGTAACCGACGACCATCGCGTACGGCGTGTCCAGAGGGAACTGTTTGAGATATATCAGTTTCAGAGTCGACCCCTCCCGCTTCACGATAGCCAGAACAGTGTAGTCTTGAGCCTTCCCTAAATCTAGGCCTAGGAAGAACTCTCCCCTCAATTCCGGAGGGATAGAGTCCGGGTCGCCGAGAGAGCGAGAGCCCTCAGAATGAACATCATATACAATGACATTGTTCGAAAGACGTTTGCTGAAGAAAAGTGCGGAGTGAAGCGAGTGACTCTTGAGGAGTTGCTCAAACGGTCTGACTACGTCTCCATGCATGTTCCTTTGACTGAGAAGACTAGAGGGATAATAGGAAAGAATGAGCTTGCGCTGATGAAAAGCAGCGCCTTCTTGATGAATACTTCTAGGGGACCTGTTGTGGACCAGCAAGCGCTATGTGAAGCGTTGAAGGAGAAGAGGATCGCTGGGGCGGGTATAGATGTCTATCAGAAAGAGCCTATAGCATCAGACGACCCTTTGTTGAAACTAGGTAACGTGGTTCTAACGCCGCACATCGGGTCGGACACAGTTGAGACGCGGCCGGCGATGGCGCTGATGGTTGTTGATGATGTCATCAGAGTTCTGAAAGACAAAGACCCAATCAGTGTAGTTAACAGCGAACTTCTCCAAGGAAAATAGGAAGACAGGGCCGCTTTGAGGAAAAGGTTGCACCTTACCCTACTCTGATTCACTCTATTTACTTTATCCGCTTTGTAGAAGCGTTTTCTAGATAAAACGTCTAGAAACACGTTCTGCGTGCCTTATTCACAAGTATTAATGCGGCTAGGTGCGGTGAGCGTAGCTCGAAGCACAAACCTAGGCGGCTTGATCTTGAAGTTCATAGCTCGGGTGATAAGTGACGGAAGAGTTACGATTCCGGAGGAGATAAGGAAACTGCTGGGAATTAGGTGTGGCGATTACGTGTCCTGCGAGATTGAGGGCATCCATAGCCCTAATGCTGAGACGCCTTCTGACGCAGATACCCAAACTGGAGCGCGGACTGACTCAGAGTAGTGAAATGCAGAGGGCATCATAATGGTTGCAATTGCCTTGCTAACCTCTCTGAAAACGAAAACGCTGAGGAGAAGGCTTGAGATGTGAAGCATGTGAGTCTACGTGTTATTTTCTTATCCACTCCAATCAGGAGGGATTGAATAGTGGAGACTTTGGAATGGAAAGAACTGGTTGAAGAGTTGAAGAGGCAGTGGGGAACATTGTGGCTTGAGAGGATAGATGACAAGGTTAGGGCTGAGGGAATAGCCAATAAAGATTATGACATGTTGTTTGTTGAGCGTGGTTTGGTCGTTGTTGCGACTAGGGATTATAAGCCTTTGAATTTTGCTGAGGTTCTGGAGAGGCACAAGCCGCCTGACAGGGTCGGTGGGATTCCTCCTAGTCCTTCAGTTGGCGGTTGGGGTAAGTTCGTTAGGGATGTGTTGAGTAAGGAGAAACGGTTCACCAGGAGGGTGAGACCTGCTCCTCCTGAGCCCGAGCGTGACGAGAAGCAGCAGCGTAAGAAGGGTGGCAGAGGCTGGCTCCACCTCTGAGATGGGGTCGAGAGTGAGAAGAGGAAAAGTGTGGTTATAAGGACTGGATCGGATGAGAGAAGGTCGTCTCTCCATGAAGGAGGCTTTACTCTTGTCACTGTTAGCTATCTCAGGGTTCGTCGCCTTGCTCTACTTGGCGGCGTTTGCACAAATCCTGCTACTGGCTTGGAGAACAGGCCCGGTCATAATCAAGGCTGACAGCTTAATGCCCGTTGAAAGCGCTCTCATGCTCTCGGCTTGCATCGTCATGGCCTTTATAACAATCTACAGCGTCGCGGCAATAGCCTCGGAACTGAGACTCCGAAGGTGAGAATATTCGTGAGTCCTAACGGCGTTAAAGGCTTGGTTCTTTGTGGCAGTGAGGGTGCTAGGCTTCGGCCTCTAACATACTATTTTCAGAAGAGCATGATACCGATCGGTTCTAAGCAAAGGCCTTTATTGGAATTTATAGTCAGGTCTTTGAAGCAGAACGAGATTACGGACATCTGCCTTCTTGTCGGGTACAAGTCGGAGCAGGTGTGCAATTATTTCGATGACGGTAGCCGATTCGGAGTGAAGATCGCGTATGTGCATGATAGACCTGAATATAAGGGCACTGGCGGCGCTGTTTTGAATGCTTACAAGCAGGGTTTCATGAACCGTGAAGAAATCTTGTTTGTCTATTATGGTGATATCTTGTCCAACGTGAATCTTGGAGAGATGCTTAAGGAGCATTTGGTCAGTGAGGCTGAGGCTACGGTCGCTTTGAGCAGGGGTTATCAAATTCCTGTTGGAGTGGCTGAGTTGAATGGGAGTGGAGTGGTGAAGCTTGTGGAAAAGCCTTCGTTTGATGTTCTTGTTGGAATTGGGATACTGGCTCTTGAAGGTAGTGTGCTGGTCGATTTGGAAGGATTGCACAGGGAAGGAGAAGAAGTGGATTTGATGAGGGATCTGCTTCCAATATTGATGAAGAATGGTCGGCAGGTTAGAGGCTATGTAACCGACGCGTTTTGGTATGATGTGGGCTCAACTGAAAGATATGAAAAACTGGACAATGATTCCTTAGCGCACCACTTTGATGACTGATTCTGATTGCTCCCATAGGCCTACTTTATGATGTTTCTTGGGTGAAGGCTCTAGTGATGAAGATTCCGTTATCTAAGCCAGTTTTTGATGAGGAGATGAGAAATGCAGCTCTCGATGCTTTGCAAAATGAAAGATTTGTCATGGGAGAGAGCGTTTTCAAGTTTGAGGAAGAATTCGCTAGATATTGTGGAACTGAGTACGCAGTTTCCATGAGCTCCGGAACCTTCGCCCTGCAGCTTTCGCTCATCGCGCTTGGCGTTGCTCCACGTGATGATGTTGTCACCACGCCGTTTTCATTTGTTGCGACTGCAAATGCTGCTTTGCATGTTGGGGCGATGCCCGTCTTTGCGGACGTAGGTTCTGGAACCTGTAATATAGACATCAAGTTGGCGAAGGAGAAATTAACCAACAAAACGAGGGCGGTTATTCCTGTCCACCTCTACGGTTTTCCGGCGGAAATGAAGAGCATTTTAGATGTCTTTGGGGACCGGGGATGCGCTGTTGTAGAGGATGCGTGTCAAGCCCACGGCGCTGAATATCAAGGTCGGAAGGTTGGAGCAATAGGAGATGTTGGATGTTTCTCGTTCTACCCTTCCAAGAATATGACTGTCTGTGGCGATGGTGGCATCGTGGTTACGAATCATGAAGATGTTGCCCGTAAGGTTGCCAAGTTGCGGGATTGTGGAAGAGCGTCACATTATGAACATGATTTAATCGGGTTTACAGCTAGGCTTAACACCGTGAACGCTGCGATTGGTCGAGTTCAACTGAAGAGACTCGATGAGTGGAATGAAAAGAGAAGAGCTTGCGCAAAGCTCTATGACAAACTGTTGAGCGATGTGGGCGAGCTTGTACTGCCGCCTCGCGGAAGCTCTGACGTTAAGCCTGTTCACCATCTCTATGTGGTTAGGATAAGTCAGAGAGACAAGTTGAAGCTTTGGCTGGAGCAAATGGGGGTTCAATGTGGCATTCATTATCCCTTGCCCATACACTTGCAACCAGCCTATCGAGAGCTGTTCGCATACAAGGGAGGAGAGTTCCCCAAGAGTGAGCTCCTTTCAAAGACGGTGCTTAGCTTGCCTATGTATCCTGAGCTTCGTAAAGACGAAATCGAGAGCATTTGTGAGAATATCCGCAGTTTTTTCGATCATAATTAGTTTGTTCTAGGTGATTTGAGTGCGAAAGATCAGCGTAGGCGTCGTAGGGGTCGGGTACTGGGGCAAGAAGACAGCTAATGAGTACCTACAATTGAGCAAAAAAACCTCTCTCGTCGATCTTTTTGCGATCTGCGATGTTCTTGAGGATAATCTAAAGCATTATGAGAATTATGGCATACCCTGCATGACTAAATATTACGGGGAAATAATATCCTCCTCGAATGTTGAAGCCATCAACGTTTGCACACCCAATGAAACTCATTATCAAATCTGCAGGGAAGCCCTAGAGGCCGGGAAGCATGTCCTAGTTGAGAAGCCTATGACACTCACTTCCGCTGAAGCTTATGAGTTGGTGGATTTAGCTCACAAACAAAACCTTGTTCTTTCGGTTGGACACATATTTAGGTTCAATAATGCGTTGAGAATGACTCGCGATCTTATCAAGAATGGTTTTTTTGGCGATGTATTTTATCTGAAGCTCCAGTGGACGACGCTCATGGCTCCCATTGATGGCAGAGACATAGTAACGGATCTGGCGCCTCATCCATTTGATATACTTCATTTTCTTCTCGGTAGTTGGCCGCTGAAAATCACCTGCAAAGCGAAAGGATATCGCGGGAAGAGTAAGGAGTTGGCCTATATCATGGCTGAATTTGGGAACAATTTGATGGCTCATATTGAGATGAGTTGGTTGTCGCCTGGTAAGACTAGAGAAGTTAATGTGATTGGGTCAAATGGATGTGCGAAGATTGACTGTTTGTCTCAGGATGTGAAGGTATTTGAGAACAATTGTTTTCACGATGTCTATGTTGAGAGGAATAATACGATAGAAGACGAGCTGATGCATTTTATACACTGCATTCAAAACAATGGTGTTGTGAATCATACTTACCTTAATGAAAGCAATGGGTTGCTTGGTGCGCACATTGTGAGACTACTTGAGATAGCTCGCAAGTCTATCGAGGAAGAGAGAACGGAGAGCGTGGATGTTAAGTGAGAAAGATGCGTTCACCGAAGTACTCGATTGCTAAGGATGTTGACGTTGGAGAAGGCACCAAGATCTATGATCATGTTAATATCTATAAGTGTAAGATAGGCAAGAACTGCAAGATCGAGCCGTACGTCTACATCGAAGGAGGAGCTCATATCGGCGATAACTGCAAGATCAAGCCATTTGTCTTCATTCCCACGGGTGTGACGATAGAAGACGATGTTTTCATAGGGCCCAATGTAACTTTCACTAACGACAAATATCCAGAAGTGCGTGGAGAGTGGAAACTTCTAGAGACGAAGGTCAAGAAGGGCGCGTCGATAGGAGCTAACTGTGTCATACTACCAGGTCTGACGATTGGAGAGCATGCGTTGATTGGAGCGGGGTCTGTGGTGACGAAAGATGTGCCAGATTATGCCATAGTGACTGGAAATCCTGGAAGGATCACGAGATATAGAACCCTTAGAACTGAAGCTCTTACCGTTGCGAGATCACAGTCATAAGAAATGAGTTGCATAGATAATTCTCGAAAAATAGTCATAATTCCTGTTTATAATCAGATTGGCACGATAAGGAAGGTTCTGACTAAATTTGCAAATCCTATTGTAAATGAGATATGTGTTGTTGTTGACTGCCCGACGGGGCTTCTCTTGCGAGAGATTGAGATTGCTGGTCGACAAATCAAAATTCCAATTCACATCATTAAGAACTTTCGGCGGATGGGAGTAGGTTACGCTATAAGAGAAGGAATCAAATACGCGCTTGATAACGGGTATGGTACTATTGTGGTTATGGCGGGTAACGATAAGGATGATCCACGGGAGATCCCTAGGCTCCTGAATCCAATCGCAAGGGAGGGATACGACTACGTCCAAGGCTCTAGGTTTCTACCGGGAGCAAGGCGCGTCAAGAATCCCATATTGCGTGGAATATTTTCTCGCGTCTATCCGTTTATTTGGACACTTTTTACTAATGTTCGATGTACCGATGTGACCAATGGCTTCAGAGCTTATAAAGCTCGAATATTTGGCGATGAACGCATCAACGTGTGGCAGAGCTGGCTCGATGGTTATGGGCTGGAATACTATATACACTACAAAGTTTTGACGCTGGGTTACAGGACCAAAGAGACTCCTGTATCGAAGGTATATCCGTATCGGCACAGGGGCGGGTACTCTAAGATATTTCCGCTACGAGATTGGTGGCCAATAATTTCACCGCTCATACTACTTTTTCTAGGAGTGAGAAAGTAGCTGACCATAAAAGTAGGTGTCGTGGGCTTCACCGAAGATGAAGTCGTCGTCTTGGGATACTTGCTGTACCCATATGAAGCCGAACTAAGTGTAGAAGTAAATGACCCTGACTTGATCATCTTGAGAGGCCCTTTTTCTAATTCGCCCAAACCGGTGATTAGGGTGCCTACACGCTCTGACTGGCAAGGGGACTATCAAGAGCCAAGAAGCTGGGGTAACGGAATCGTCGATCTCACTTTCGATTTGATTAATGCGTGTTCGAGGAAACTGGAGAGCGTCATGAACCCTAAAGTTGCATTCGCCTACAAGTTGCTTACTGGCTTACCTTTTCGATACAATATCGTTCCTTCATGGCTAAGGAGTTCTTTTCTCAGGTTACACCATGTTGACTCAAATCTCTCACGTCACCTTGCGAACGAAATGGCCAGGAAAATCTTGGTCGAAGCATTTGGTCTCCTAGGTTTTCGTTTGAAAAGGAAGAATCCGCCTTCATTCTTAGTCACTCATGATGTCGAGACGGAAAAGGGTCTTGGGAGAGCTCTCTCGCTGAAGGGTGTGGAAGATGACCTAGATGTTCAATCCTTTTGGTTTCTGCTCTCTGACGAATATCGGATAACTAGGGACGTTGCTAGGGAATTGGCGGATGGTTCAATAATCGGTTCACACGACCGGAAACATGATGGTAGACTAATTTGTGTTCGAGGGCATGATGAGCTTGTCTCGAGGTTTACGGCGAGCCGATTGAGACTTGAAGGCATTTTTGAGAGGGGCGTTGAGTGCTTCAGGTCTCCGCTGCTGCAGTTTAGTGAGAGGATAGTAGCTGCGCTGAGTGAGGCTGGCTACCAGTTCGATTTCTCACTTCCCTGTTGGGAACCTGTTCATCCTTTGACTATGAAGGGCTTCGGAGTCGAGTTGCTTCAAGCATTCAAGATTGGTGGAGTAACGGAGACTCCACTGACCCTATTTCAAGACCACCAACTTCTCAACGTGATAGGGATGAGTGCGCATGAGGCGACTAGATTGTGGATCGAGGAGGCAAAGCTGATACGATCTTTCGACGGAGATATTGTGCTGCTAATTCATCCAGATTACTCTTTTTCACGGGAATTGCAACTGTATAGAGAACTGCTGGCATCTCTCCTAGAAGTACATATAGGTGCCTCGCGAAATGAATAGCAGGAAGTATATCAAAATTCGACAGCTAGATGCCGGCAACCACAGAATAGCAGCCGAGATAGATTATTCCCGGGACCTCAGAAGATACTTTCTAACAGATTACTTTTTTGTAGAATATGATCAGGATGTAAGTGATGTACATAAAAGCCTACTATACATTCCAATGGTCTCAAGCATGATAACGCTGGCTTGGGCTGTTGGTGCAGACATCTACGTGGAAGAGCTTGACAAGGCTTATCTGGATTCTTTGATCGCGGTAGAGCCTGCGTTTCAAAAACAGTACCCGCAGTTTTCGTTCTCTACCAGGATCCATGTGAAAAAGATCACATTTAATGAATTCAGAGGGGAACGGTGCGGCTTACTGTTTAGCTGTGGTGTTGATTCCCTCACATCATTCTTGAGGCATAGGAATAAGCGTCCGGACTTGTTCACTATCTGGGGTGCAGATGTTTCGACTCATGATCCAAACTATTGGGAAAGGGTTAGAGGGAGGATCGGTCTTTTTGCGAATCAAGTACGGCTAGACGTGTGTTTTGTCAAAAGCAATATGCGCGACTTGCTTAATGAGGATGCAGCAGCAAGACGCTATGGACTTGAAGGTTTGTGGTTTATCGGCAGCGGCCTAACGTCATTGGGCTTGTGCGCACCTCTGACGATAAAAAGAAGAATAGGGACAATGCTGATTGCTTCGCCGGGCAGGTTTAGGGGTTACCGGGATACGACCGATCTGATGAACGAGTTTTCATGGGCAGATGTGAGAGTAGTTGTTGATGGTTATGAGTTAAGCAGACAGAAGAAAGTGAACTGCTTGGCGCAAAACTCAGAATATCTGCCGTATTTGAGGGTTTGCTATTCTTCGCGTTCTAAGTATAATTGTGGACGCTGTGAGAAATGCTCGCGCACAATATTGGCTCTGCTTGCGGAGGGGGTCGACCCGAGAGGTTGCAACTTCAACATAGATGAAAGGACGTTCAAGAACATTAGGCATTGTTTAGTCAAAGGCAGATGGGACTTCGGGCAGTCTGAACGTTCTATGTGGATGGATATACAAGACCGTCTTTCGGACGGGTTTGAGGATTCTGGGATCCCGGGTTCGAAGGAGTTCCTTAGCTGGTTCAAAGAATTGGACATAGTGAAGTGCAAGAAAAATGAGCTTCAGCACTTTTTGTGGCTGATCTCTTACTATATTGGAGAAGAAGGAGTAGTGGAGACAGCGAGAAGATCGCTGGCTTTCATAATGAGGAATTTGCGACGATGATGGTTGCGGCTACTGTTTATAGGGCTAAGAGATACCGTCCTGCTGTGCCGTTGAAGACGACGAGGCTGTGCCGGCCTCGCGCAAGAGACCTGTTTCATCGAGTGCTCGAGAGACTCTATTGACGATCGTGCCTCCTGTTGCTCACGGAGTATTGGAGAGGTAAAACATGGACATCATATCCATAGCTCTAGCCACACTAGGTTTTGCATACGTAGGTCTGCCACTCTTGTATATCCTCTGGATGAGGCACATAGCTCTAACTCACCCGTGGAACGTTAGGAAGGATGAAAGATACCTGCCAAGGGTGGACATACTTCTGCCTACATACAACGAGGAGCAGGTGATCTCTCAGAAGCTTTGGAACCTTTGCATGTTAAACTACCCTCAAGAGCTCCTGCGAATCATCGTTATCGACAGTTGTTCGGCCGATCGTACGTTTGCTTTAGCAAGTAAGTTTGCAGAAGAGAACGATCAGGTCAGGATCTCAGTGATACAGGAGGGGCGAAGGAGTGGAAAATCAGTGGCGTTAAATCTTGGACTTAGCCTTGCACAGGGGGAGACCGTGGTCACCACAGATGCTGACGCTTACTGGGATCCTGATGTGCTTACAAGAGTCATCGCCTATCTTGCAGACCCGGAGGTTGGAGCGGTTACTGGGACCGAAAGTGTACTGAACCCCAGCCAATCATTGGCTACGGTATCTGAGGTCGCGTACCACGATGGGTACCTCTGGATGCGTTTAGGTGAGTCTAAGATACATTCAACCTTGATCACAAACGGGGAGCTCATGGCCTACAGACGCCACTTAAACTTCAAGTTCGATGAGACCAGCGGGAGCGACGATTCAGGAACAGCGGTCAATATCGTCGAGGCCGGGTTCAGATGCATCCAAGTCCCGGAAGCAAAGTACTATGACAATGTCTATTACACTTGGAGAGGAAAGACCATCGTGAAGGCCAGACGGGCCGAACAGTTAGTAGGCCTTTGGCTGAGGTGCCTCAAGGATGCCTTTCGTAGGAGGTTGATCCTCCCAAATCTGGTCCTGCTCTCAAACATTTACCTCCACATTCTCAACCCAGTACTCGGAGTCCTATTTTATTTCGTTGCCATAGTGGCAGTCATGCAGCAACCACTGCTTCTCTTACTGCTGTTACCGTTCCTCGCTTTGAAATCGCTGAGATCGTACGCTGTATCCTTCGTAGCTCACAACGCGTTCTTGTTGACAGGACTCTTCCAACATGCCACTGGGAAGAGGCAGACAGCATGGAAGAAAGTTCAGGAAACACGTGCCTTGCAAGCCGCGGTCCATGGACACTCTGGCTACATTTCCAGTGGCGGTCTATCCCGCACACTACGGTGATATACACATGTTGCCGTTGGCCGCTGATAAACACTGTAAGGGGCATTGTTCTTGACTGTTGGGGTGACACGATCAACCTACCGTGAAATTGACGAAAAGATAAGTGAAGCCGTTGAGCGCGGGGGTGGGTTAAAACTCCATGACCGCGGCAGGGTCGTGATAAAGATCAATTTGTGTGACTTTAGAATGCCAGAGAGCGGAGCAGTCACGCATCCGATATTTCTTCGTGCAGTATTGAAGTACTTGCGGTCACATTTCACCGACCTAGAAATTTGCGTTGTCGAAAGTGACGCAACCTTCGCTCGCCCTGATAGGCTTGTCACTTGGCTTGGACTAGAACCCATTCTGCAAGAGTATCATGCGAGATGGCTGAATCTGAGCAAGGACAAGACGGTTAAGAAGCTGATTGACGGATACGTCTTTCGTGAAATGGAAGTTCCTAAGATCATAGAAGATAGCGATTGCCTTATCACAATGCCCAAGATGAAAACCCATCTTCTGACGAAGATAACGTGTAGCCTGAAGAACCAATTCGGATGCATTCCCTACCCAAAGAAGATACGGTTTCATCACGTTCTTGACGGCGCAATTGCCGATGCCTGTCTTGCGATGAAACCTGATTTCTGTATTGTGGATGGAATACTTGGAATGGGCGGAGTTAAAGGTCCCGACTTGGCAGTGCCAATCCAATCAAACGTCGTAGTGACCGGAAATGATGCGGTCGCTGTTGACTCTGTTTGCGCAGAGATCATGAACTTCCGGCCGAACTTCATAGGCCACATTAGAAAAGCCCAGGCAGTTGGCGTCGGCAGGATTTCGCATAAAATCGTTGGAGAGAAAGTCTCCGCAGTTAGGAAGGACTTTGAGTACAACCCGTTGTATGCCTCGGTTCTCAGATTCGCTATGAGGCTCAAGCGTTTTCATGATCGCAGACACAGAAGCGGATGCTAGAATGAAAGTTGGAATAATTGGATGCGGCTTTATAGCCAGAGAGGCGCACCTCCCAGCCTATCAATCGCTTGGTATCGAAATCACAGGAGTTTCAGATCCCATCGTCAGTAATGCGCGGTCTTGTGCTAGGAAGTTTGGTGCGAAAAAATGGTTCAAAGACTATCAGGATCTTCTGAAGGAACCGGTCGATCTTGTGAGCATATGTACACCTAGTCACACCCATGCAGCCATCGCTATCGACGCAGCCAACGCCGGGAAACACGTGTTGGTCGAGAAACCAATGGCGACAAGTCTGGAAGAAGCAGATAGGATGATTGAGGCTAGTGAGGCGTCGAACGTCAGACTTGGCGTGGTGCATAATTACAGATTGGTCCCCTGCGTGCAAAAAGCAAAAAGATGCGTAGAAGACGGTCGCATAGGCACAATCCTAAGCATGCACGTAGTCGGACACGATTTTATACCTACACATAGCGGCTGGTTCTACTACAAGTGGGGCCTTCTCGATGACATCGGGTCGCATCTGATTGATATCGTGAACTACCTCTGCGGCTCTCCGATGGTGGAGGCGAAGGTTATCGCAAGGGACTACCTAGGAAGCATGAACTGCTTCACTCACGTATTGGCAGTTCTTCTACTCGAAAACGGAGCCGCGGTGAGCCTCGACCTTTCATGGATCACTGGCTCGTACGAGATGACCTTCAAAGTGCTGGGCACGGCCGGTGCACTGAATGTTGACATAAGAAACAATCATCTTTCAGAGATACATGGGTACTCGACTCCTCTTGAGGAGTTAGGCAGTACGCTGAGAAAGTTACTCGGAATAGGTAGAGGAGTGCTTGACGGTACTTACTTCAAAGGCTATTTGCAGTATCATCAACTTGTAATCAGACACTTCGTCGACTGCATCGCAAATGGAGGCCCCACCCCTATGTCCGGGGCAGAAGGAAGGGCCGTCATTGCAATGATCGATTCAATAAAAAGATCCTCGGACGGAGCCGTCTCGTGAATCTGCAGGCACCTGGAATGGTCCATTTATGTTGCATGTTTGCATGATTACATCAGAATTCCCACCCAAATCCGCGGGCACGGGAAATTATGTTCATAATATTTCGAGGAAGCTAGTTGAGAAAGGCCATAAAGTAAGCCTGATAACCAGAGGATCTGCGAATAAAACGAGAGAGACGGCTGTCGATGGAATCAAAGTGTTCAGAGTACCTTTCCTTCCAATATACCCTTTTCATGTTTCGCTGCACGGGATGCTTGTGAACAGACTGGTAAAGTTGTTAGAGCCGGAGCTGACACTTGTTCATTTGCATATACCTTTCCCTCCGCTTGTGAAAACCTCACTTCCAATTGTAACAACGGTCCACAGCAACATGAAAATCGAACTAGATGAACACGAGAGATGGAGTCCACATTCAGTGGCTGAAAGATTGCAGTCGATTATTGAGTACCGACTAGAAGTGGAAGTACTGAAAAGTTCGGATAGGATAACTGCGGTTTCTAGGTCAGCCGCTCTTGAACTGAGAAAGTACGGGCTAGATCCAGGGGAAATAGTTGTTATAGGAAATGGTGTTGAGGAGAGGATCTTTTGTCCCAACCGAAACAAGACGTACGCCAAGAGGTATGTTTTGTACGCTGGGCGGTTAGACTTCGGAAAAGGCTTATTCGACCTAATGAAGTGCGCCAAGCTTGTTTGTGATGCACACCGAGATGTAGAGTTTGTAGTAGCTGGCAACGGCCCACTTCTAGGTAAGCTAGTAGAAGAGGCTAGAAGGATTGGGCTCCAAGACAAAGTAACCTTCTGGGGGCAAGCGAAAAGGGATGACCTGATCCGACTTTATCAAAACGCAACCATCCAGGTCATATCTTCCCATTATGAGGCTATGCCAACGGTTCTTTTGGAGGCTATGTCATGCGGCCTTCCTGTGGTCGCAACGGCCGTTGGCGGCAACAGCGAGGTAGTCTCTTCCGGCGTAAATGGCCTCTTGGTTCCTTCAAGAGCTCCTGAAGAGATGGCGAGAGCCATTTCACAATTATTGGATGATGATGTGTTGAGGAAGAAGATCGGAAGAGCTGCGAGAGAAACGGTCGAAGGCTTCTACACGTTGGATAAGATCAGTGAAAGAGTGCTAGACTGCTATAGATCTGTTATCTAGTGCAACGGGATCTATCTGTAGTGTTTGATCCATCAGGATGACAAAGCTAGCGAGTCACCTCGATCAAACGAGCAGCGCGCAGAAACTACAGGTTGAAGATAGCGATCATGAAGATTCTGGTAATAAATCCATGCAACTGGTACAATAAAGGGGACGTAAGCAATAGGTTAGGCTTAATAGTCGCGCTCAAGAACGCGTTCGGTAAAGATATTGACATTTCCCTTGAATCCACAACCCCGAATCATGACGGGGCTTTTTTCGCAAATTACAAGGTGCGTGTTATCTCAAGTATATTCGAAATGCATCATGCTTATGTAACTCGGCTATTCCTGGCAGCTAAGAACGCTCTTTTGCTGATTGTCTACTTGACGTTGTACAGGATAGGCGGCACCGCGCTGATAGCAACTGGAAAAGAAGGAGTCTTCGTTAAGGAGATTGCTAACGCAGACTTAGTCATCAGCGCGCCCGGGGGTTTCCTTGGTGTCGGCAATTCATTAACTGGTCTTCTTTCAGAAATGTTCAGAATCTTGCTGTCTAAGATCTTAATGAAGAAGCCCACCATTATTTACGCGCAATCGCTATACCCCGTTAGCAATAGACTAGCAAGGTTGATGACCCGATACGTCCTCAATAAGTTGGACATCATCATCCTTAGAGAAGAAATTTCTAAACACATCTTAGCAAATATGGGCGTGAGAAGACGCGTACTCGTGACTGCAGATGCCTCCTTCAGTCTGAATCCGCCACCCGTTGACGCGAAAACTGTATCGCTTGAGACTCCAGAAAGAAAACTGGACAAACCCTTTGTTGGTGTCACTGTATGGGGCGGTTATCTTGAGTCGAGAAAGACTATGAAGAAACATCAGAATTACGTGAAGGAGCTAGCCAAAGGAATCGATAACTTGGTCCGCCAGCTCAACGCCACGGTCTTTATTTTGCCTCAAACTCTAATCCCGCAGGACATTGCCGCGATGAGGTCTGTTTATGAGCTTGTGAAGAATAAGTCGGCAATTAGACTTGTCTTGGAGGATTATTCGCCGCAAGATCTCATGGATATCACAAAGCGCATGGATCTATTTGTTGCAACAAGGTTACACTCAGCTATATTTGCGTTAGTGGTCAACGTGCCAACTGTAGTGGTAGCTTATGAACACAAAGCTCTCGGGGTAATGAATATGATGTCCTTGGGCGATTGGGTACTTGACATCGATGATCTCAATGCCGAGCAGTTCATAGCAAAAGCGAATAGTCTATGGAGGCAGCGGTTCTCGGTGAAGCAGGTCATAATGAAGCAAGTAGAGTTTATGCGTTGTGAGTCTTTGCGCAGTGCGCTAATACTGAATGAATGGTACAATACTATGTTAATATCGAGTAAACGCGCTCAGCATACTCCAAGCGGATCGAAGCCGATGGCGCGAGCAGTCTGAGAAAGTAAGAAGGATTGGATTCGAGTACGACACCGCTCCATACTGAGGCTTCGAACGGGACCACACCTTCAGTCTGTCAAACATACGGAACTCGGAGGCCGAGCTGTTCATGACCAGTCCGCTTTCACAAAGGCCTCTGCAAATGACTTCGAGATCGCAAGCTCTGCCATTGTTGCTACTCGTTAGCGGAGTTGCAACAGTAGCGCTGACAATTATCCAACCCCTCCATGAGAAAATCGCCATCATGGGAAGCGCTTTCGGCCTACTGTCAATACTGGTCGGCGTACACTTGCTTAATGAGCGACCCAGCTCTTCTGCTCTGACTCTCTCAATGCCTTGGCTTCGCTATCTCCCTCTCGTGATGGGAATATCGGTCGATCTGTTAGCTGGCTTGGTACCACCTGCGATTAGTGCATTCGCTCTAGCTGTTGCCCTCACCCTTTTCTTCCCTCTGTCTAAGGCGAGTAATGTTTCAAAAGCGTATATTGTTTTCTTGACAGTTTTTCTCGCAGGATCGATTGCGTATAACGTTTTCAACTATTATGCTTTAGTCCGCGGCGCGGACCCAATGGGATACCTATCTGTTGCATCCGCGATAGCTCAAAGAGGCCACTATTCCGGCGTTATACAACCTACTGACGCGTACTATTTTCCGTTTCCTGTCATGTCGATTGCTACTTCGATATTGTCTTCTGTCACTGGCTTCACCCTTCCGCTATCGTTGCTTATTTTTCCAGGCAGCATGATCCTTTTGCAACCTTTACTGGTATTTGTGCTCTCACGTTTGGTGTTTGATAATGCTGAGGCGGCAGCGCTCTCCGCATTCATAGTGGTTACTGAGTCTGCAGTGACCCAATGGATAACTTCGCCAATCGCTCAATCAACTGCGATATCTATGTTGTTGGTAGTCTTGATTGCGCTGTTCGGTCGGTTTCGATCGAGGAGTCGTACGGTCGTAGCGTTAATTACGTTCCTGATATTGGTTGCTCTACACGGTGCCGTCGGTTTAGTATCCATCGTCTTGGTTTCATACCTGATGGTCTTCGAGAGAAGCTCATATCGGGGAATCCTCCGCCCCATGCTCGCGATTTTCATTGGGTACTTAATGGTGAGCGCTGTGGTTGATGTGATGTTCTCTCGAATGAAGTGGAACTTAGAACGTTTCCTGGAATTCATTTTCATGCCTGCGTCAAGAGTCGGGAGTGAAGTTTATGGGACGGGCAGTATTGGCCTGATTTTCGTCTGGTGGGGGCTGCCCGTTTCTTTGGCTGTGTTCTCCGTTCTTGTGCAGCGGAGAAAACAAGCAAGTCCTTGGGTCTATGCAGGCTTGGGCTTTCTCGGTCTTTCATTCGCTGCTAATATAGTGGCTCCCACCTTGGACATAGACAGATACGGAGGCCTCGCTGCCTGGCTTATTCTCGCCGTAGCCGGTGGTAAAGCTGTAAGGGCGCTGACGAGAACATCTCGCCAGATGCTCATGTTCATACCGATTTTGCTCTTAGTGTCCTCATCGGCAGTGATAGATCCGTCTCTGTCACCGCAATATGGCTATCAGGGCTATCAGGACGTACTGCCAACAACGAATGCCGACAGGGTAGCTCTTGACTGGGTAAACCACTATGTCATCAAGAACATATTCGGGGACCCCAATTCGGCGTTCTATTTGATTTTTAGCCGATATCAGTCTGGCGTGCTTTCCGATCTTAGTGTTCAGGTGCTTTCAAGCGATATAACCAACCCTTGGCCTAACCATGTGCTATTTGTCAGAGGATCAATCTTGGCTTCGGCTTTAGCGAATCAGCATGGAAACCCTATCCTGAACGTTCTCTGCAACAACGGTTTTGACGTGCTCGAAGCGAACCCGGCATGGATGTAAACAAAGTATGGCCGTGCTCTCAATCTTTCCCGAGCTTTTTTCACGTCTCACTATGGGCGCATGTGTTTTGCCCAAAGCTCGCCGACCGTAGTGAGCCCTGAAAGGTCATTTGTCAGCAAGTAGAGATACTCATGATCGGGGTTCGAATATCCTCTGTCGTAGGACCAGTGCATCACGCCCACCTGATATTGTTCTAGTAGCGTATAGAGATCATCCATCTGTTTGATGTTATTCGGCGTAAATTGCTCCTTCTGCGTTCCAGTCTCCATTAGGACGACGGGATAGCCCATATCCAGTAGATTGAAGGCAACCTGTTTATAGAGCTCCTCCATCTGTTGGAATGCTTTGTCGAAATCTCCGCTTCCGTAGGATATTGCGTAGTCGTACCAAGGGTAGTCCCATCCATAGTAGCGATGAAAGGAATAAACTACATTTGGCATCGGCAACGGTTTATTCATGAACATCCCGAGGTCCTCGCTTCCAAGAGCCTCGACAAAACAGATGTAGCTCGGATCGATGCCGTGGATTGCCTCAATCACCTTGGACACATTGAGTCTCCAAATTGCCTCGGCCTGAGTTGCATTGTAGCCTCTGCTTTGCCATACTCTGTATGCGGGCGGTTCATTGAGGAGGTCAAAGCCTATCACGTTTGGATAGGCTGCGTAGCGTCTCGCAAGATCCACCATGAATTCTTTCCATCCGTTGAGTTCCAGAATCACATCAACCTTTTCTTCCCATGTCCATGAGCGATCTTGATCGATATCGTATATGATATGGAAATCTAAGATCACGTAGATGTTCCTTTGAGCCCACTTTTGAATTATCGTGTCTATGGCGGGCCTATATGTCGACGCAGCGTATTCCCACGTCCACTTGTTCAGAGAGAGTCTGACGCAGTCTGCCCCTGTCGACGCAAATAGATCATAAATGCTTTCATTTTCATCCGGAGCGATCAGGGGATTTTTCCAGTAGAAGGTACTCCAATGTCTTGCTGCCCCTTTTATTCTCACTATGTTGCCGTTTGAATCCTTAATCCATCTGCCATCCGTATGAAGCCTTCCGATTGGCTCGAGAACGATCTGTCGGAAAATGGCAGTCAATGTATGTGAAGCTTCCATGACAACGGTATAGTTAGAGTATGAAGAGATGTTCGAACCGTCCAAATCCCAATGGTCAAATTGATATCCGGTAGCTGGCGTCTCACTTACTGTAACCGATGAACCTGAATCATACAAGTATCGTTCCGGCAATGGAGTAGTCAAGCCACCTCCAGCGGGAAACAGACCAATAGTCAGCTGATATTGATATTTTTGGAGAATGGTGTTGGAAAACGAGCTGGAGTACCGACTATCTCCAGAGAAGTATGCCCTGATATATAGTGAGGTTGATTGGGGCGGAGTCCATAATAGAGAAAAGCGGCCATCCCATTTGGTCTTAGTCCACGCCACGACCCCCCATCTTCTCCCGTCAACAGACGAGTCTATCCTCACATTTCTATAGCCAAGATTCCTCGTTCCTGAGAATAGCCTACCTGAAATCGTGATCGCTTGGTCCGGCTCTGAAGGATTTGGGGTCGATTTAACCAGTAGAGTAGTTCCACTTGTCCGCGCAGCAAACACTGCAACGCCCAGTTGAGAAGAAACGAGTACTATAAGGGCAATTGATACTAGGATACGGATGGAGGATGTCTCTTTCATTCTTTTTCTCCCCGGTTGCCGGCCGCGGAATCTGAATCGGAGAGAAAGAGTTCCTTCCCTCTCTCCGCACTACCCAGAGGTTACACGAACAATTTCAGTCAACTGTAACCAAGGAGAAGAGTTATGGGTAACACTGAATTAAGCCCATTTACACCCCCTATGGACGAGAGTGTGAAATCTCTAAACACGACGATATCCAGGAGTCTGACTAAGTACCGGCAACAACGGCTACGCTCGTATTCAATGATGTCGCCCAGAACTCACTGATTCCAGTATGATCTTGTATCCGTTCACAATTTTCTTGTCCATATCAATGCTCCTAGCGGGAATATTCTTGCCTAATCACTCGACCACCACCAAATCTCCGCCCTACTATTGTAGGTGTGGTGCTGGAGTGGATCAACGTGATCGATTCTGTAGAATATGCGGCGCTAAGATGAGAAACTGGGACATCATTGAACCAAGGCCAAAAGAAGCTATAGAATCAACATGCGCACTCAAACCAGCGGATCATGAGCAGACAAATCAAAACCAAATGCAACCAACCAGATACCCTAGGTTATGGTAGAACAATTTGACCACAACCCAAGAAAGACCGAAATGCTCCCTGTGCGGGCAACCATTAACCTACACAAGGACGAGAGATCATAAGAAATGGTACTGTTATGTATGCGAGAAATATACAACACCGGCTCCGGCAACAGAAACAAGTGAAACAGCAGAAACAAGACAAGCGATTTACGACAACCTGAAAGCCATGAGTGTTGTTGACTCAAAAGCAACACTCATCGACAGAGTAAGAGAAGCAAACCTCGACGCAAGAGAAACAGACTGCGCAACCTGCGGCTACAAGAACTCCCCGATTGCAAGATTCTGCGTAAAATGCGGAAAAAAACTTCAAAAACCGGAACCCCGCTCAATTGTTGAAACAGTTCCCCAAACCTCACCTATCGACGTTGAAGCTCCAGCTCGCAAGATTCGGCAACTTGAAGGTGAAAAAGAAGCCTCGAGGCCAAAGCTTCGAAAACAGAGGTTTGGGCGCTCCAAAATAATAGCGTCTTCACTTCTAGCAATAGGCGCGGTCACCCTAATATCATCAATCGTCTTCTTCTCATCTATTCTAGTTTTAATCGGTCTGGGCCTTACGTTTTGGGGCGCCCTATTCTTCTTCATAAGGCCAGTGGCGTATGTGAAGGCGAAGCTCCTGGACTCGACCGCGATTTCATCACTCGTAGCAATTGACAAGATCCTGAGCGAAGAAGCATGTGAAGGGAAAGGTGTGCATCTGGCTCCGAAATATGAGGGAGGGCTTAAGGACGGGATGGTCTTCATACTTGCGAACAATCAGGCCGCCGTACTTTCAATGGACGAAATAGCTGGAGGAAATGTAAATCGAACAGAAGCATTGAGAATTCAACTGAAAAGAGTGTCAGACATGATGGGAACTTATTTAGGCATCCCGCAGCAGGAAGAAAGCTCTGAAGCATCAGAACAGCAAGTGAAGATGCTAGATGCCATCGAGAAAAATGAGAAACTTTTCTTGGAGAACCCTCAGGGTGTATGCCTGCTATCACCCGGATACGGCCTAATGAAACTATTCGAGAAAGAACTTGGCGTCGACTTCTCCAAGGTTGATCTAGACTACTTGCAGAAAAACCTGCCAAAACTTCTAGTAGAAGATCTGGAAATAGTTGAAGGCTTCAGTATAAATGTGGATCTGGAATTTGTCGAAGTTAGGATGGTAGGCAGTATCTACCAAGACTTGTGTCGTGAGGTTAAGAAGCTAAACAACATATGCCTTCGTATAGGTTGCCCGATATGCAGCGCAATAGGATGCGTATTGGCAAAAGTAACAGGCAAAGCAGTGATCTTTGAGGGAGACAAGCTTTCAAAGGATGGCAGAGAAATCCAAGCTCGATACCGCACAATTAAGGGCTGACCAAATGATCTCTCCCCTATCCCTCTGGAACCTAAGCCTCTGGATAGCCATCACAGCAGCAATCCTCCTAGTAACATCTGAGCTTCTCTCACCCCATTATGGAAGAACGAGTATAACAATAAACAAGAAACGGTTAAGGACGGTGTCCCTATCTTTTGGAATCTTGTCCATGCTGACAGTTCTTATCCACCTCTATGAAATGTTACGCTAGCCTCATTTGCGAACCATGCCTGTTTAACATAGGCATCTGCTACTTTGATCTCGTCATCTATTTCCTTGGCTACTCCTTCGCCTTTTCCTCTTCCTTCTTCCTGGCAAGAGTTGGCACCAAACTCTTCCCAAGAAGTTTCGTCGATCGTGTAAAAAACGAAATAAACCTTTTATACTAAATTTCATCTACAACACAAGAAGGCTCTTTTAAGGCGGCTACAATGAGGATCTTAAGAATCGCGCTGAGAGCGGTTCTGGCACTTCTCGCGGTTCTATTGCTTGCAGAAGCAGTTCCAGCAAGCTCAGGGGCTACAGATTATCCTTTTTCCAGTGTTTCAGTCGACAAACCTCTTTACCCATACTGGAAGGTCGGCGGCGAGATCCCCGTTTACGGACATGGCTTCAAGAAGTTGTCCACTTACCATATCTGGTTGCGAAAGCCTGGCCTCAAAACATCATACTTAGCTTCATTTACAGCCACAAGTGAAGGAGCCATACCTAGCGGTGTGAAGATCGCCTTGAGCCGGACAGATCCTCCGGGAACGTATTTCGTCGGCATATCAACATCAGAAACCTTCGAGGATGTCAAAACACTCTGCTATTTTGGCGTTTGGGGAACGAACATAGAAGGTTCTGGCAGAGGCGAGAATGTCACTATTAAGGGAGGCGGCGTAACTCCCAATGGATATGCTCTTATCGAAATTAAAGCTGGGAATTCATCTGTTTCAGGATATCCTCAGACAGTCAACACGAGCTACGAGGGACAATTTGAGCATATCTGGAAGATACCGGGAAATGCTCCTCTAGGAATTTACAACATAACCGTAGAGGGTCGTGGCACATTCCAGAATCGCGATCAGGTATACAGTAGTTCAAGAAATTTCGTCATAACAGGGCATACTGTGAACGTAGCTTTTCTCCTTGAGCCTACGTCCTACTATAAACGACTTGAGACAGCAACCGTACAGTATAAGATAAGCTATTCAAACGGCAGCTCAGTAATCGCCATTAAGAATACTGCAGAGCCAGTCAAAGTTTACAGAGGAGAAGTCAAGGTCGGAGAGCTTCCTCTCTTATGTCTGGACGCGAAAAAGGGCATATGGAAAGTGGAGTGGACGATTCCATGTGATGCACCGGTGGGTAGCGACTACAAGTTTCTCATTGAGGCGAATTCTCTCAATGATGGTTATGGAAGTCATGGTCCGTCGGAGACTTTGGTTTCACGATCCTTCGAGATCAAGCCAACTTTACTCCTAGTATATATGAAAACACTTCGAACGACCTATACGGTAGGTTTCGATTCTATCAAGATAGTTGCCTCAGTCAGGTACAGCAATGGAACCAATCTGACAAAAGGAACAGTAGAGGCTGTCATCCAAGAACAAGACGCACAGATTGCATCGCTACCTATGATTTTCGATCTGGCAAGCGAGCACTGGGTGACGAAATATCAGTATCAATACCCGGTTTTTGATGATAGACAAGATTTGACGATTGTTGTAGAAGCAGATGATGAATATGGCAATGCTGGAAAAGTATCCTCCAACGTCTCTGTATCCTCAGAGTCGTTGCCACCGCTGTATCTATTGGCGTTTGTCGGAGCGACTGCGTCTTCCGTCTTTCTGCTATTTATGAGAAAGGGACGCAAACCTTCTAAGGCAAATGAACCCCTACTGCCTGTTCCTCACAGAACTATAGCGAATGCCGAGGCCAGATTCAAAAGGCTAGGGGAGTTGAGAAAAGAATTGGAAACCTTGAAGAGAAGACTTGAGGAAGCCGATCTCAAATATGGCCGAGGACTTACTACCATTGAGATATTCAAAGAAGAGATTTCGGAGATCGAAGACAAGTTACAAGAAATAGGACGATACATAAGAGAATTGACCGTCTAACTCTGGCATAAAGAAACTCTAGCATCACTTTCTATCGCAATAGAGGGTCTTGGAGTAGAGGTCTCGAAAGCATAGAAAGCAGAACCTAGGCGGCGCTCCACTACGCAACGTAACTACTTTTGTTTTCGACCACAGTAGGGGCAGAAGTTTGCGCCTTCAACTAGCAAGCTACCGCAATGGACGCAAGTTGAGAAAGCCACCTTTTCAATGTTTTCGATTTCTGTTTTGATTCTACTCCTCAAGTCCTCAACCTTAGGATCTGCTTCAATAGTTGAGGCAGATGAAGGAGTTTGAGTTGCACGTTCGGGAGAAGCTTTAATGGAGTCCTCAATGTGTTTCAGCATTGTGAAAGCAATTTGTCTTTCGCCCTCAATTTTCGCTTCGACATCGCGTATCCTTGAACTATACTCCTCATGAAGACGCTTCTTTTCTTTTTCATATTCCTCTAGATTTCTCACAGCCTGGAGCGTTCTTGAGATTTGATTTGATGCCTCCTCAACGAAGGTCAACTTTTCTGAATACCCTCTCTGTATGGCTGCGTACTGAGCTTCGTCGACTTCATTTGCGCTTCGAAGTTTTTCCAGTTCTTCGAGAGAAGACTTGAGACCAGCTTTTTCAACCCGAAGTCTAGCTAACTGCTTTCTCAAATCTTTCATCATCTCGCTTGCATGAGCTTCCGTCTGCATAATTATCCCCGGATACCAGTGGCAGATATTCGTTTTCGAGTAGCGAACATGTGTATACCTTTCCTACGATAAAAATTCTACGCAAACATTGTCCGATTCTTGGATAGAGGAATTGATGCCCGGTCCGTCTTAGCAAAATCAGCTCAGCATCTTCCAGTCGTGAGCTTGAAGAGAAAGACGAGAAGGAGCTTCCTGTGTTGGATAGGCTTGACGAAATCGCTGAGGAGTCAACTCGCGGCGGCTTCTCACTGTTCCTTGGCAACGCAACCGCCACATTTATCAGTGCTATTGTAGTCGTGATTATAGCGCGTCTTCTAGGACCGGACAACTATGGCATCTATTCGTTATGCCTTACTATACCTTCTCTAGCTGTGGCGATGACTAGTCTAGGGATGAGCCAAGCCCTAACACGATATTCAGCTAGACTGACATCTGAGAGCAGAGGACCGGAACTTGCTACAATGTTTAGGTCAGTCTTCGTCTTTAGCCTGCTATTGGCAGTTGTGGCATTGATAGTGGTGCTGCTACTCTCGGATGAGTTGGCTGCCTTTGGTCTAAGCCGACCTGGCATAGGTGAATATGTAAGGTTAGCTTCTCTCTTGATCTTATTTCAGGTAATATTCACGACAACCAGCTCAGCCCTGATAGGCCTTGGGGGAATGGCGGATGCAAGCCTCATATTGACAGTTCAATCGGCGTCGAAGGCGGTGGCTTCGCCTATCTTGGTCTTGGTCGGCTTGAGCGTCGCAGGCGCCATCCTAGGCCATATAGCTGGCTTCGTAGTCGCGGCGATCCTTGGCCTCATACTCCTCTTCGCTAAACGTTACAGGGACCTAAGCGCTGGATCGAGAGGAAGTAGCATCGGCTACGTCGAAAGCTTGAGAGTCGCGGTCAAGTATGGTCTGCCACTCTATTTAGGCGGCCTACTGACAACACTGCTCACGCAATACCAGAACCTTGTTCTGGCCCACGATGTACCAGATTTTGAGATAGGTAACTTCAACGCTGCAGTCAACTTCTCCGCGCTCCTGAGCTTAGTAGCTTACCCAGTAGCAACTGCACTCTTCCCAGCATTCTCAAAGATCGATCCACACTCCGAAAGCGACGATCTCAAGAAGATGTTCGAGATCTCCGTGAAGTACGGATCGCTCCTGCTAGTCCCAGCCTCAATGATCGTAGCGCTTCTCTCGAGGGATCTGGTCTTCACGATTTACGGCGGAGGCTACGGCTCAGCACCCCTCTACCTGTCAATCTATGCTGGCATCTTCCTCCTAGCGGGGTTCGGCTACCTTATCTTGGGACCCCTCTTCAACGGTATCGGCGAAACCAAGGAGACACTGAAGATCACAATTGTCACTGCAGCTCTCTTTCTTCCAGCAGCTCCGTTGATGGCTGAAGCATACCAGGTCGTAGGCTTGATCGTAGCCTTCCTCGCATCAAACCTAGCAGGCACTGCCTATGGTCTAAGCGCGGCCTACAAGAAGTTCCATCTTAAGTTGGACCTCGATAGCTCACTGAGAATCTATCTGGCCTCGGCCATCTCAATCATCCCAACGCTGTTACTCCTATCAGCTCTGAACCTGCCAAGCCTTCTAAACATAGCCGTCGGAGGCTTCACCTATCTAGCTTCATACCTCACCTTCGCCCCATTAACGGGGGCCATCAAGAGACCCGACGTAGAGAACCTATCCCAAATCCTACACAAGATCAAAATCGTCAATCCAATCATCAAGCCGGTCATAATCTACGAAAACCTCCTGCTCTCAAACGGGCGACGTAAAGAGCATGCTCCTCGACACAACCAAGCTGAAGTCGATAGGATGGAAATGTCAAATAATGTTGCATGTGTTTTGGCTTGCGGCTGTCCGGAAAGCAATATTGACTCGGCGCGGGTGGAGAAATTTCTCAAGGAGAATGGATGGAAAACTACGTCTAATTTCAAGAAAGCAGATCTCACAATTTTCAGGGCGTGTGCTTTAACAGAACTAGAAGAAGAAGAGTCTTTGGAGATAATTAGAAAGATTAAGACGGAGAAGAAAGGGAATGCGCGCCTTATCGTTTGGGGATGCCTACCAGAAATTAACCCTGAAGCGCTGAAACGTGAATATGATGGAATCACCTTTGGCGAGAGAGAAATTGGAGCGTTCAATGAAATTGTTGAAGCAAAGAAGCCAATTCAAGAAATAGAGGCAAATTGCCTTATACCAACTTTTCCTCTATATGAGGGTGTTAGTCGTCATCTCCCGGGAAATCTATTTACTCGGGTCGCTGACCGCTTTGATGTCGCAAAACTTGGCCCTCCGACTTTTTTCATTAAAGTATCTACTGGGTGTCTGGGGGGGTGCACGTTTTGTGGAGTCTGCAGGTCCAGAGGAACTGTCCTTAGCAGAAGTATCGATAGAGTTCTATGCGAATTTAGAGATGGATTGAGCAGAGGCTTCAAGTATTTTGGTTTGCTGGCAACCGATCTAGGCGCATACGGAAGAGATCAAGGGTATACTCTCGTCGACCTGTTGAACGAGATGATCAAAGAAAAAGGCGATTTCCATATAGCTTTGAGGAATGTTAATCCATACTACCTAAACGAAATGTTCGAAGAACTACAACCAATCTTTTCATCGGGGAAGATTTGTTTTCTTTCCAGCGCCGTCGAATCCGGCAGCGACAGGATTCTTGAATTGATGGGACGAAAGTATAAGGTCGAGAATTTCAAGAAATGCATTGAAACTATCAACAGGGAGTATCCGAATATTCTATTGAGAACCCAGATCATGGCGGGTTTTCCAACAGAAACCGAAGAAGATTTCCAAAGATCCATGCAACTCCTGGAAGAGTTGAGATTTGACTGGGTTGAAGTCTACAAGTTTTCCAATAGACCCGGGACCATCGCTGCCACGATGGATGATCAAGTCCAAGAAAAAATAAAAGAGGCAAGGTTTCGTAAGATGCTTGCTAGGTCGTTGAAAAAATGTCCCTTGAGAAAAATCAAACATATCATGCGTTTAAAGTGATTATCAAATATTTCAATATCAGTCTAGTGCAAAGCCTCTTCTAGGCGCGCGATTTCCTAGATCTTCTTTTCGCGAGCAAAACTGCGGCTATACCAATAACGGCCAAAGCTATTAGAACAATATCTCTGGTCGTGATAGCTTCTTCCAGAGGATTCACAGTTATCGTAGCTGTAGCGTCGCTTCCACTGTACTTGACTTTACTCGCTCCGGAGTATGTTGCCTTAAGTTGGAATACTCCGGCTTTGTCAAATACGTAGTTGATAAACGCGATGCCTTGAGAATTTGTATAGGCTGAGCCTACCTTGCTCGAAACCCCTCCAACATTGATGTAAAAGTCAATAAGCTCGTCTTTAACTGGAGAGCCGAACTCATCAGTGAGTATGGCGTTTACGACCGTTGACTTCCCTACAGGTACCGTTGGTGGAACATGAAGAGCCAGAGAGGTGCTGATAGCCATTACTGTGAGCATGGCGGTCTTTCTCCTTTGGGATAAAAGTGGAGAGCTGAAACCAGCGCGGTAGGCAACAATCGGGTATGTTCCAGGATTCAATTCAACCTTGAACGTCAAGGTTGCTAGCCCGTATTTATCTGTGGTACCTGAACCGATTGAGGTTGAATTGAGATAGAACTGAATAGTTTGGTTCACGACAAGCTTGTCATCTACACTTGTGAGCTTGGTCGTCAACGCGATATTTTGACCAACTTTCGGTAGGGCATCCCATACGATTAAAGTCATCAAAGGGATTCTGGGCTTCACATCCTCATATATTCTTAATGTCAGGTGACAATAATTGTCGCTGTAATCATCGTCGATCTGGTCCACAATTCTAAAAGTGATTGGACCCCCTTCTCCGGTATAGTAGATGCTGTAGGTATGCCCGTCTTTTCCATTGTTGAAAGGCCCCCAATCAATATCTTCCCCGTTGATTTGCAGAAACGAGCGTCCACCAGGCGCGGGAAAATGGTCTCTCCACTCCGAATAGACGGTGGGATAAGTCGAATAGTATTCGGCGTCAGCCGCTAGGTTGCTCGGATTGTTGTACCAGAAAAAACCTGTTGCCACAATGCGATATGGTTTCAGATACTCCAATATTGGAGAGACAACCTCTTCTCCAGAGCTGGAGACTGTTCCCTCCCATAAATGTGAGTCAGATGCGGCAACCGGCGCCACGCCGATATTGCACACACTCATTAGACACAGCATCAACATGAAAAAGGAAAATGTTTCTTTCTCGCGATACTGCATATCTCGCACGCATTAGGAAGAGAAACTCTAGGGACCGCTTAATAAAACATTTAGTATCGTCCGGTAGTTCTGCCGGTTTTCAAAAAAGGAATCCGGCGGCCGGCGATACCCAGCGTCTAGCGGAGCGGGCATCAATTCCTCCATATGTGAGGCAGTAAGGTCAGAAGATTTTGACAAATCTTGAAGCAGATCAGCTGCTCAGCGGCTTGGTCGCGTTGAACCACATCTGTAGCCATGCAACCCTGTGTTCCCCGCCTGTCCTCCAGCCAAATATCAAATCCTCGGTCGATGGATCAAAGGTCCAGAACTCGAAGATGATGCGGAGGTTATGTCCGTTCAACGCACTCACTTGGCCGCTTCGGACCTCTACACCATCCTTAACGTTGATTGCGATCACCGTAGCGTAAGTCATGTTGCCATCCATACGGATCTCCCCGATGACCCATGTGAACGGAAACTCCCAAGTTTCATTATCCATCAGGACTCTTCCAGATTCTAGGAGGACCGGTGCAGGTGAAGGCATGTAGTTGATATCATCTGGCGCCTTAATAGTTGAGTTCCCCAGCTTAACCTTGATTATCACGTACTGGACGGAGCCCATGAAGTTAGTGGCTCCCAGATACCATTTGACCAATCGCCCCACAGGAATGTTCGTCCTGTTGTCAGGGTAGTAGCGTTCAGCCATCCGGGTCTCGCCTAGGACGTAGATCTGGAAGAACTGCTCTTTAGGCCTAGGCGTCACAGCGACATATGCTAATGTGGAGAAGATGATTGTAGCCGATATGAAGATGGTTACAGCCCTCTTCATATCCTCTGATAGTCTAGGCGTCGCTACTCCTCCTCAGGCTCTTTGATCTTCTTAATCTCCATCCGCATTATGCGGTCAACCTCACGTCTACGCCACATCTTCCATCCATGGTGAGCTCCAACTGTCAAAAGAAGCGAGGCAACTGGTGCCATACCGAAGGCAAAGATCTTTTCACGGTAAGTTCTCATGGAAGCCTCATCACGTAGCTCAACGGCTTCCAATACTACTCGCTTGGAAATATCGATCGTCTGACGGGCCATCGCATCGGCCTCTGTGATATTCCCTTGAAGATGAAGGCGTTCAGCCTCATCGATACTCCCAACAACCATGTTCAGCCGCTCAACCAGAACTGCTATTCTACCCTTATCTGCTCCTGCAGCCTCTGCATCCCGAACTGACATAAGCGCCGTCTTGAACTCGGTCTCAGCCTCATCGATAGCTTGAGAGTTACCGCTCAATGTTGAAGAATGGGTGTAGGCATTCATAGTTCCACGGATTGAAGCCGAGGCTCCCAACATCGCTATGAGTGCTAGCAAGACAACGCCAAGCATAGGGAGCTTATTCTTCAAGACAACTCCACCAAGCTTCTCAAATGGCAACTAAGCTAAAAGATTACTAGGCTATATTACAGGAATAAATCATCTACGCTCCGAGGAGCCATCGTTGAAGGCTAAGAGGGTTGAGATCCCTCTGAAGGAACTCATAACTCAGAGGGCTAAGGCGGAGAACCCGCACACCGTGAGAGAACTCTTCGAAATTGTGAGGGAGAGACAGCCGACATTGGCTGAGGATGAGTTCATCCAAAGTATTAAGGAGTTGAAGGATACTGGAACACTTGAGCTTGAGCTGCCTCCACCAAAGGTTGATTCATACTTAGCCTACCTAACGCTCCGCAGTGAGAATACTTGGTTCCATCTGGTCGTTGTGGCTGCACTAACAACCATCGTAGCCATCTACATTCTGCCAAGCACGTATCCAATCGTCGTATTCAGATGGATTTTGGGATCCGTGTTCGTTCTCTTCCTACCAGGGTATGCTACTATTCAAGCATTGTTCTCTGGAAGGAAAGAGCTTGACGACATAGAACGGTTTGCCTTAAGCGTAGGCTTAAGCCTCGCTATCACGCCTTTGATGGGCTTACTTCTTAACTATACGCCATGGGGGATAAGACTCGACCCCATAGTCCTAAGCCTATCCATATACACATTGGGGACAGCCACAATTGCGACTCTAGCGAGGTATAGTCTAACATCAAAAAGGCCAACGGAAGGGACTTGAATCAAAAATTGCGCTTTCCCATCCTTCAGCCTCCAAGACTTCCCGCAACCAACCTTTAGAATGTCCACTTTCGCCAATCTTAACACTCGGTGTCGCCAGTCGTTAGATCGCTTTTAGGTAGCGACAGAATAACCGGTCGATACCTGCAGCGAGATTGCAAAGGCAGGCTTATCTGAACCACTTCTTGCCAGTCATTCTCATGCTATATCCAAGGTCTATGAGAACGGAGGAAGCGAAGATAGCTAGGTAGGTGAGGTGTGGGATGACGAGCTCTAAGGGAACGTACCATGGGAAGCTGAGGAATGTGGGGAGTAGAACTGTGAAGACCGGTATAGATAGGAGCAGGTTTGATGGGTGATGCTGAAAAAGTATCCATATATCTTTTGCTTTGAGCATGATTGCTAAAGATGCGAGGAAAAAGATCCATTCTATGAGAATATTGGTTAGACTTGTCATCTCGATCCCTACGCCATACCAATCAAGGTTAACGGGCCAGAGTAGTTGTATGCCTTCGCTGGTCAGGTAGTCGCCTATGAGTGAGTGTTGGGCCATAGCTGCGAAATAGGGCGCGGCCCTTTTTCCGTAGATCGTGAAGATGGGGGGGAAAACAAGAAGAATGATTATCAGTGAGTGGGTTGGTCCTCGATGTTCTAGACTTGGTATCAACAGGTCAAAATCAGAAACAACAGAAGCCACGAACAGTAGAGGAATATTCACATCAGCATCTAGAAGTTTAGACGTCGCCTTCCCCGTTATGTATCCTAAAGCCAGGTGACCAACCGCAAACGTTTATTGTTCCTCTCTATATTTGTGGCCTACTCATCTCTCTGAGGCTATGAAATAAGTGTTTTGGTAAAATGTTCAGACATCTTCATTCGCGTACTTGAATCATCAAAGACATATCTTGAAAAACGCTTAACAAAGCATTCAATATCGTCCGGTAATTCTGCTGGTTCACAAAAGGAAACCCAGCGACCGGCGATACCTAGCGTCGAGGGTAGTGCCTTAAGACAAACACTGGCGAAGTTTTGATATTGAATGCCATAACATTTGATGAGTTAGCAAGCAGGATTAAGGAAGCAGCGGAGCTACACTTGGAAACTGAAGGTATCATAGCTAATTGTAAGATTGAACTCGTTGGAGTCCAATTCATAGAGGCCCCGTCAAGTCGGCCTGAGACCTTTTCCCGCTGAGAAGAACAGCCAAGGCTGGAGGAGGAGCGGCGGCCTCCCGCTGGCCATCGATGAAAAAACGCTTAAGATGATTTCCGGCATTCGAGGAAAAGTCAGGAAAAGTTTTTTAACTCTGACTACCGTGTACCTCTCTGGTAAAGGCTATGAGTCTGACGATTCAAGCGTTCGTCGGCAAGAAATATGCTATCTACCTCCCTAAAGCTGTAGTTAAAGCTCTCAATCTGAGAGAGGGCGAAAGAGTACTGCTGAGGGTTGCGGGAAACAGTTTAGTCTTGGAATTCCTTCAAGACCCCATCCAACTGGCCCTTTCAAGTAAGAAGTTTGCCTCTGTAACACCAAAGCAGATTGAGAAGATAAGCCTTGAAAAGCAAGCAGAACACGTTAAAGCTTCTCCTTGACACAACATTCATACTCCCTTCGCTAGGGGTCGATGTCGGTCAAGAGGTTTCGAAAGGTCTTGAGAAGCTTGCCCACATCGAAGCCGACATATACTGCTCCCGATTCAGCATACTAGAAGCATTATGGGTTGCAGCTAAGCTCTCAGCCAGCGGAAACTTCAACGCAGAAAGGTTCAGGCTGGGTCTGAGAAGCATCCTAGAAAGCGGCAGATACATGAAGGTTGAGGAAGATTCAGAAATATTCAATGAGGCGCTTGGGCTGTATATGCTCGGTCACAAAGACATGATAGACAACGTGCTCTACATGAGCTCTACCCGCCTCAACCTGAAGCTACTAACGTTAGATACAGAACTCAAGGAGTTTATACGTAACAAAGGCCTGAACGATACTCTCATATTTCCAGATCAGATCCGCTAATCCCATGCTTCCGCTTTAGTGTTTAAATATATGTTTAAACATATCGACAAAACATGGTTAAGACACTGACGATAAGGGATGAGGTCTATAGGAAGCTGTCAACGGTTAAGCGAAAAGGCGAAAGCTTCAGTGAACTCTTTGAAAGGCTCCTAGAAGGCGTGAACCCTCTAGAGACTTTGACGAAGCTTAGAGGATGTGTTGAGTTCAAAGATAAAGAGAAGATGCTTTCTGAGATCCATGCTTCAAGAGCTGAACGCAGACTATGATAATAGTAGACACAGACGTTCTGATCGAAATCCTTGATAAGAAGTCGGATGAGGGCGATGAGGCTCTAAGGAAAATTCTTGAGAGCGGTGAAAACATAAGCATCACAGCCATAAACCTTCACGAAATATTGTATGGTCTCGAAAAATACGCCAAGCCTACCAAGGAGGTTCTGCGACTGCCCGTGCTGAACTACACTAAGAGGGACGCGAATCTATCCGCTGAAATAGAACTGGAAGCCGAAAGGAGAGGACTTCCCATACGTAGAACAGATGCCATGATCGCCGCCATAACTATCAATAGCGAAGCAAGCTTGTTCACCTTCAATTTGAAGCATTACAAACCTCTAAAAGCTCTTGGGCTTAAACTATTCACTTGACGCAGCAACAATGAAAGAGAATAAACTCACCCAAATCGTAACAGACGATAAGTACTTCGACGGAGTCAAATGGACAAAGCACATTCAGTTCTAATCCCCGAGAGAGAACAACATTCAATGAGAACATGTCGTTCGCAAAATCGGAGATAATTCGGTTATGCGGAACAGGCTTAGAACCGACAAGCAATGCGGCAGACCATCCAGACATGAAACAGCTAACGCGATACCTTAGAATGTGAGGGCGGTGTTATGCCAAGGAGCTACTTGAAGATCATCGTGACCGGGGGAGCCGGATTCGTAGGCAGCCATATAGTCGATAGAATTCTGAGCCAAGGCTATCAAGTAGTAGCCATCGACGACCTATCGGAAGGAAGACTAGAGAATATATCTCAACACCTTAACAAAGAGAGCTTCAAATTTATCGAGGCTGATATCCGAGACTCTGCAAAAGTTGAAGCGATCGTTAAGGATGCTGACGCAATATTCCATGAAGCCGCTGTCGTGAGCGTCACCAGATCGCTTGAGAACCCAGCCAACACCAATGATGTCAATGTGGCAGGAACATTGAACCTACTGAAAGCGTCCCTCAACTCAAACGTCAAGAAGTTCATCTATGCTTCATCATGCGCCGTATACGGCGACGCGGAAGCGCCTCACCAAAGTGAAGAGACCCCGACCTCACCGAAATCTCCTTATGCTGCCACAAAGGTCGCAGCTGAGAACTACTGCAAGACCTTCAATAGGCTATACGGATTGGAGGCGATCATCTTGAGATACTTCAATGTCTATGGCCCAAGACAATCCTACCGCCCGTATAGCGGCGTCATAACGAAGTTCATCGATTGCCTCATTAGAGAGGAACCGCCGGTCATATATGGCGATGGAGAGCAGACAAGAGACTTCGTAGAAGTAAGCGACGTAGTAGAAGCCAATATGTTAGCTCTAGAAAGGACCGGCGTTCCAAGCGACCCCATCAATATAGGGGTTGGAACAGCAACCTCGATCAAAGATTTAGCGGACCTCCTCATAGATATCACGGGCAGAAGAGACTTGAAACCTGCCTTCGATCAACCGCGAACCGGAGATATAAAACATAGTTGCGCGGATATAAGCAAAGCAAGAAGAGTCCTCGGCTACGAGCCTATGGTTCCGCTGAGAGAAGGGCTCGTAAACCTGCTCGCTTTCACCAAGAGCCGAATCTCAGCTTGAGACTCTCCGTATCCGGAATCGAGAGGGTACTCTCCACAATCTTCCTCTTCTCGTCAGCCATCCGAGAATGGTGCCTGAGCTCATAGTACTCTTTCAAGAACTCCAGTCCTTTATCGGTCGCTGAGTAGAAGGAGCCTCCTCCACCGACTTTTATTAGGTTTGCTTGCTGGAGCAGCTGCAGATACTTCGTCAGCAACTCAAAGCTCAAGTTAGCTTGATACATTATGTTCGTCTTCCTAGTATCGTTCCTGCAGATCTCTAGAATATCCGCGACGATCTCAACCTTATGACGGTTCGTCCGAAACTTCCCCAAACAAGCATCCTAGTACCCGAGAGCAACTCAGGCACTCGTACATAAACAAGAACAGAAGAAAAGGACTTGTGAAAGAGACTTCTAGAAAGCTGTTCTAGCTCCATCTTGAACAGAAAAATGGGTCTCGTGAAAGAAGCATTTCCAAAATCATGGCCAAGACATGCGGCGACATCGCACCGTCTCGTAGCATCAAGGACGAAGAGTTCGGTGCAACTCTGACAAAACCATATCGGGCCAGAAACCCTATCACCTCATCAACGACCCCCTGAGGTAGACCGGTCTTGCCAGCCAATTCCGTTAATCGAAGACCTTTTCTGCTGACGAGACATGCCAAGATGCCATCTAGCGCGCTCGCGTCTTTCATTATTCAACGATCCTACAAACGTCTTTACCTACGTTAGTATATGACTCGAATGTTACCAATGTTCAGAAGTCTTCGTGACAACTACTCTATCGCCTCGGATTGAACAAAGCTCTTGTTGCGTGGACGCTTTAAGCCTGTATGAAATATTTGTGCCGACTTTTCCATAAGATGGAACAAGTTATTGACAAATCCGTTCTTGACGAGCATGGGAAGCCGAGTCAGTTCCCTAGTAGCTATGCTGAAATCAGATGCAGCCAAGGTTAAAGACGGTGCGCGTGGAGAAGATTGTTCATTCTGCTCCGCCATCTATTACCGCCTCATTAATCTGTTTAGCCTTGCGTAATCTTTGAGGAACTGAAGGCCCTTCTCAGTCACCCTGTATCTGGGCCGTGCATCTGTCGGATCTGTTACGACAGTGAAGAAACCCATCTCAAGCAGACGGTTCAGATAACCCGTTAGCTGCCTATGGCTTAGGTTGGCCCTATACATTATGCGGGTCTTGATCGGCTCATCCATCGCAACCCTTAGGATGTCTGCTATTACATTAATCGGGTTCCTATGCCCTCCACTATCCAACACATTCTTTTTCAAGCCGTTTCTCCTCGGTTGCCGGCCGCGGAAATCTGATCAAGTAAATACCAGCAACATGGTAATTCATCTGTACGATGGACTGGGCAAAAGCGTTCAGAAATCTTTTGCAAGAGGTTCTCTCGTGTCACCACCTCTGTCTCACCCCAAATTGTCGCCATACCGATTATACATTTACGCACGTACCTAAGCCTCACGACATATTCAGGCATACCACGACTTCTTTGTGACACACATTCACATTCCCTGCAAGCGAATTACCGTATCCTAGGAAACGCACGGAACTGCAGCGAAAAGCTTTTCTCACTCAAAAAACAAACTTGTTCTCGCTGGTCTTCCTTTTGACGGGTTCTCCTCGGTTGCCGGCCGCGGAAATCTGACAAAGGAAGCACCAGCAAAAGTTACTTCTCTCGCATTCAATTATGTCGCTCAGAACCTACCGATCCATATGTAATCTGACTAGTTCTTTGCGTTAGGCTAGCCACCGATCCATTTCTCAGCCGCTAGGTAGCAGGTGAAGAAGAATTTGTGTAGCGCGTTGACTCCGGATCCATTCTTTCTTCTAGGCTAGCCTTCTTCACTCGTCTCATTACGAGCTCGTGGATTCCGCTTCTGCTTAGTGGCTGAATGGATTTTGCTTTCAAGCCCGTGAAGATCGGTTCATCTCTATTGTTGATTCAAGAACTAGCTAAGGTTACAGAAACAGTGCGCATGGAGGAGACGGGTCAGTCTCTTCTATCTTCCTTTATTTGCCTAGTAATCTGTTTAGCCTTGCGTAATCTTTGAGGAACTGAAGGCCCTTCTCAGTCACCCTGTATCTGGGCCGTGCATCTGTCGGATCTGTTACGACAGTGAAGAAACCCATCTCAAGCAGGCTATTTAGGTAACTCTCTAGTTGCGCATGACTGAGGTTCGCCCTATACATTATGTGGGTCTTAAGCGGCTCGTCCATCGCAACCTCCAGGATGTCCGCGATTATGTTAAGCCGGGTTCGATTCTCTCCCTTGCCCTTAGTTATTTGATGATTAAACTCTGCAGGAAAACTCAACTACACATTCCCGGCTTTTCGCTGTAATCTCATACCCAGAGCATAAAAGACCTTCGATGCCCCATCGAGCCTGGACAGATCCCGTGGAATAGCATAGGCAACGCGCCTCAACTTTCACATGGAAATGTAAAAGTGCTATTCGAAATACGTCTTCTTAGACTGCGGAGCCAACTCTCTTGGGCACCCGGGTGAGGACGGCCCTTCTCTTCAACGCTTGATCGGTCTCCACATCGAACACCCTGCTTATTCCAGGTTCGCCTCAGTAGCTCGCGACCAAGGCACTCGTTATTACATATGCTATATGCGCACTATTCAACTGCTTGACTATCCCTTTTTCCGAATATCTCAAATCTCTTAGTAACGCTTCATTTCGGCTTCAAACTCAAGTGTACACCAATAGAAAAATCCATCAGATGAAAGCAACAATCTTATCTTCTTTCCTTTTGTTATTTTCATCTCTCTTTTGAAAAGCGTCGTGGAGATCTAGGTGAGAGTGCTTGTCGTAGCCTCGTTATCTCTGTAACTGGAGGAAAAAGGGTCCCAAGAAACCTAGCGAAATAGATTTATTGCTCCATCAACACAATGCCAACACGTTCAATGGAGGAAGACTTTCATGGAATTGAAAGGAAGCAAGACCGAAAAGAATCTTTTAGCAGCGTTCGCAGGGGAATCTCAAGCGAGGACCAGATACACCTATTTCGCTAGTGAAGCTCGAAAGGAAGGCTACGAGCAGACATCAGCCATCTTTGAAGAGACAGCTGAAAACGAGAAGGAGCATGCGAAGATATTCTTCAAATTCCTTGTTGGCGGCCCCTTGGAGATCACAGCTACATATCCTGCAGGAGTAATCGGCTCTACACTTGAGAACTTGAAGGCAGCTGCAAAAGGGGAGAAGGAGGAGTGGGGAACCCTATATCCCAATTTCGCTGAAGTGGCTGAGAAGGAAGGCTTCAGAGATGTTAGCGAAGCTTTCCGAAGAGTTGCAAGAGTCGAGAGCTACCATGAGAGGCGATACGTCAAACTCGCAATCAACATAGAACGCGAAGAAGTCTTCAAGAAGAGTTCAGTAATAAAGTGGAAGTGCCGAAACTGCGGTTATGTTCATGAGGGCGCTGAAGCCCCCTCCAAGTGTCCAGCCTGCGCGCATCCCCAAAGCTTCTTCGAGGTCTGGTGTGAGAACTACTGAACAAGAAAACTGGAGGATAACGATAGCGAACCTGAACTACACTTTTCTTCATCGAGACTGGGAAACTTTAGCCGGCAGGTTTACTCCCAGCGTCTCAGCCAACTTGGCAACTTCAGCATCACTCATCCAGTAAACCTTCAAGTAGTTGTAGATCTCCATGTCGCTCATCCCTATTCGCCTAGCCTCCTCAATCGTAAGCCTATACGCCTCAATCTCAGTCGGCCTATCAACATACTCAAAACTGTCGTCAAACAGCTCCTCGCCATCCATGAACTGCTTCACATGAATCAACTCGTGAATCAAATCCAAATAGATCTCTTTGGCGTCGCCATGCTTCAGGTAGTATGTACTCACCATCAGATGGCCGTCCTCATCGCTCACTCCCATGTATCCCCATCTCGACGAGAAGAACTCAACCTTCAGGTTGCGAAGCACCTCCTCAGCCTTCTCGCCGAAAATCCGTCTAACCGCTTCAACCTTCTCGAAGCCTTTGAAGTGATCATTGAATCTGCACAATGCAACCTTAGCGCTTCGAGGGATCTCAACATCAGGCATGCCTTTCATCTGATTAGCCTTCCTCAAATTCGCTGGCGGAGAGGATAAAGGTGAAACGCCAAGTCCTCGCCTATATATCTTCTTGAGTAAACCTAAACGCTTTAAGTGAATATTTACGATTCTTGGAATTGAAACAGCTGCCATACTAAATGGTTCAACATAGAAGTTGAAGATTCCCTAGCCGAACGTTCTGCAATCCTTCCTCCATCGCAGCTTCAAGGCATTCGTAAGCATGCCTCCGACTCGTAGTTGGGAGATCGTACATCTCATAGTTAGGCGCAAAAGCGAGCAGAGTGTACGGTATCGAAACGTCTATTCCGCTGATGAATGAAGAGAGGTTCCTAACCTCGTCAACATCCACGTAACCCGGCACAAGTAGAGTACTCGCAGTCAAAACCGGAAGCTTAGATCTTCTCTTATAAAATTTGTCGCCGACAGTCTTGAAGTTCTCTAGCGAAGGCTTATTCGAGACGCCGCACATCGACTTCGCGAGGTTCTCATCCCAACATTTCAAATCGAATTTGATGTTCCCGCCGCTCTCAAGTGAAAGTTCGACCGCGCGCTCGAGAAACTGCGGCTTCATATAACCATTCGTCTCCCAATAAATCCGCATAATCCGTCCTTCCGCCTTCGCCTTCTCAATAGCCAGCTCGCTTGTTCGAATAACATGCGGCATCTGAGGGGACGGGTCTCCACCGAAATAGCAGATACATGAAACATTCCCAGAAGCCCTTGAAGCAAGGCTTTCAGCCGAAACTATGGGCTCCTTCTTCCCAGACAAGAGACGAAAATGATAGTTCTGGCAGAAGAGGCAATCGTAAGAGCAGGCTCCATAAAATACGGCGAGATTTGAGTGGTCATGTTCAGGCCTGGAATTACTCCAGGAATAATTTGGGTAGCCAGCGCCTGTGCATCCTGGACAGAACCACCATGCAACACAATTGGTGGGCAAGGGATCATAATACCATTCAAGAACGCCGCTTGAAGCTGTGCCTCCGTGCCTCACAAGCCTACCCTCAACGTTTGAGACTAAACCGCAAAACCCAACCTCACCAGGTCCGATTCTACAGTCGTTCCAGCAGACTCCGCATGGAACGCCTCCTTCTGATTTGGGAGGAAAGCCCGGCAGCCCGTAGGATTCCCTGGCCCTAATGTGAGCTATCTCAGTAACGTGCAACGCGTCTTCAGGGCACTCACGAATACAACGTAAGCATACACCAAGCCCAACGGTAACTGAGCGCCCTGAGTCGCCGCAGACTTTGCACTTGCCCAAGTCTATTCCGCCATGAAATGAACGGGACGAACGCGTCCAATAAGCCTTGTCCACCAGTAACTTAGAAGAGAAAAGAATAATACTGTACTGTCAATCAAGCTTGAGGTTAGTTGGGTGAAAGAATGACGAAAGCTCTGTATCTTGAAGATAGCTACCTTAAAGAATGCGATGCCACGGTCACGTCAGTCAAAGAAGACAAGTATGTGGTGATTGATCAAACAATCTTCTATCCCAAAGGCGGAGGGCAATCATGGGATACAGGCAAAATCATTCGAGGGCTAGATGAATTCAATGTCGTCTATGTAGGAAAGTTCGGAGGCGAGATCTCTCATGAAGTCGACAAACTTGGACTTAAAGAAGGAGACAAAGTACATTGCGTCTTAGACTGGGATAGACGCTACAAACTCATGCGTAGCCACACAGCAGCGCACATACTCGCTGCCATCCTATGCCGAGAGACGGGCGCTCTAATCACGGGAAACGAACTGGCAACCGACAGAACAAGATTTGACTTCAACCTAGAGAATTTTGACAGAGATGCATTCCAAAAGTATGTTGCGATGACAAATAAAGTCTTGATGCAGGACATTCCGGTCAAATGCCACAACCTTCCTCGAGAAGAGGCGTTGGAGATGCCTGGGACGGTGAAATTGGCTGAAGCAGCGCCGCCTGATATCCCGATCCTCAGAATTGTCGAGATCGAAGGTGTAGACAAACAGGCGGACGGTGGAACACATGTGAAGAACTTGAAAGAGGTTGGACAAATCAAATTTATGAAAGCTGAAAATAAAGGAAGGAACAATAGACGCGTCTACTTCGAGTTGATTGAATAAAACATATGGCCAAGTCGATTGAAACTTCTCCGCGAACGACCAGAGGAGCTGTAGCTGTTGGATCAACCCATAAAGAAGATTCTCTTCGTCTGCGTGGGAAATCAATGTAGAAGCCCGATGGCTGAACATCTATTCAAGCAGATCCTAGCAAGAAGCCAAAACCCAAAAGCCAAAGAGATAGCTGTCACATCAGCAAGCACAGGCATGTATGATGGCGCACCCGCCTCAAGAAAAACAATTGAGGTTATGGGCAGAAGAGGAATAGATCTGGCCGGCTTCCGAGCAAAACAGGCAACACCTGAATTGATCGACTGGGCGGATCTAGTCCTAGCGGTGGATAGACGTAACAAGAAAGCCATAATCAACATGTTTCCTGACGCTGCAGCGAAAACATTTACGTTGAAAGAGTACGCGGGAAACGATGATAACCCAGACGTAGAAGATCCGGTTGGTCAACCGGCCGAACAATACGAAAAATGCGCCAAAGAGATAGAAGAAGCACTTGTCAAAGTAATCAAGAAATTGTCTGCTTGAGATAACAAACTAAAACGAGGAACGCATCATAAGGAAGGTATAGTTGTATACGACACATCGTATGGAAACACGAGGAAAATCGCCGAGGTGTTAATGGAGTCCTTAAGGGAGAAAGGCCATGAGGTTGAACTTGTGAAAAAACTTGACGCCAAGACTGTGGAGAGCCTAAGAGCGCTATAGAAGGTTCCAATCACCTCTTTTATCTTACAGCACAAGATTCAACTTCCCAATCTTTATCTTACGCGTTCCTCTTCAACTAGATTAGCTTCGGGAATATGGGTTGGCAATAAAGCCTAGAATCATCTTCCACATAGATATGGACTCTTTCTACGCCTCTGTTGAAATACAGCGGAATCCAAGTCTCAAAGGTAAGCCAGTCATAGTAGGTGCCGGCCCGAAGGCAGGAACCGGAAGAGGAGTTGTCTCAACCTGCTCATACGAGGCGAGGAGATACGGCGTAAGGTCGGGGATGCCAATATCGAGGGCGTACAGGTTGTGTCCGAATGGAGTCTACCTACCAGTAAACATGCCGCTGTACGAGAGGATCTCCAACAAAATTGAATGGATCCTGAAACGATACGCTGATAAGGTTGAACGAGTTGGGATAGATGAAGCCTTCATGGATGTCACTGAGAAAGTGAAAGAATATGGAAGCGCGAAACAGCTCGCTCTCAAAGTAAAGGATGCTATCTACGTTCAAGAGGGGCTTACGTGCTCTATCGGCATAGCCCCGAACAAATCAGTCGCTAAGATTGCTTCAGACTTCAGGAAGCCAGATGGACTTACAATAGTTGAACCCAACCAAGTGAGAGAGTTTCTAGACCCACTCCCAGTCACCAAGATTGTCGGAGTTGGAAAGAAGACCTACCGCGTACTCAAACGTTTCGGACTGGAAACTATTGGACAAGTCGCACGCTATCCCAAAGAGGATCTAGCCCAAATATTCGGAAAATTCGGCATCTATCTGTGGGAGGTCGCCAACGGAATGGATGACAGTGAAGTTCAAGAAGCTGGGGAACCAAAATCCTTCAGCCTAGAACACACTTTTGAAGAGGACACAGACGATCGAGATCTAGTTTTCGAGACTCTACATTCACAAGCCGAGAACCTGTACAGACAGTTAGCTGAGATGCGATATCAGTATAGGACGGTGACATTGAAGATTAGATTCGAGGACTTTGAGACCTTTACGAGAAGCAGAAGCCTACCAAGTCATACACAAGACAAAGAAGCGATAGCGGCAACGATGAAGATTCTGCTGAAAGAATTTGAGAGTGACCCTCGAAAGATTAGGCTTGTAGGCCTTAAAATCTCTGATCTGAGGAAGCTCAGTCAAGGCGCAGAGAAGATTGAGAAATGGCTGTAGCGTGAGAATTCTAGGTTGAAAGCGCCATGACTGAACACTTCCCCTTCGACAAAGTGATAGATGATGAAAGCTTAAGATCCGAGAGATGGGTCTTCAAAGATAGAATTCACGCTGGCGAACTCTTATCAAAGAGGCTTTGTAAATACAAAGGAGACGACGCGATTGTTCTCGCCATACCCGCTGGCGGAGTCCCGGTTGGATATACAATAGCTGTCGACCTTCAACTTCCGTTGGATCTAATAGTCGTCAGAAAGCTACCGATACCAAGTAACCCGGAAGCAGGTTTCGGCGCCTTAACAACTGATGGAACCATTGTCCTTAACGAGCCGGTGGTTGAAGAACTTGGCTTAACGAAGGAAGCGATCGACATTTATGCATCAAAAAGAATGCGGGAGATTCAGGAGAGACTAAGGAAATTTCGTGGAGAAAGACTCTTTCCAGATTTGAAAGAAAGGATTGCCATAATTGTTGACGACGGTTTAGCCTCAGGTTACACAATGACAGCTGCGATTCTCTCCGTTAGAAAACATGGACCTAAAAGAATCGTAATCGCAGTTCCTACAGCTCATCTTGACGCACTGGAGAAGATCTCACCATACTCCGATGAAATTATATGCCTTAACATTAGAAGCGGGTTCCTCTTCGCAGTTGCAGATGCGTACGTGAACTGGCATGATTTAGACGACTCGGAGGTTATCGATTATCTGAAGAAGGTTTGGCGGAGCGGCCTCAATCTAGATACCGAGCTACCTAAAAGTGGAGAGTCCAAGATGCAAGTCAGCTAAAGCACAAATCTTTGAGATTCAGAGCTTCGACAGTTGAGTACTGGCAATACGTGCAAAGGATGCTCAAATGACCTCTGCCGGTAAAGTCGTTCTATGAGGGCTTTTACTTGTGCTATCTGCAAATACTCCTCTTCAGAACAACTATGAGTAAGAACTATAAACGCGAGGAAGTATGCTTGCATCAAATTGGTAAAAGGTGACTGTTTGACGAGGACGTTGGTGGTTCTGCTTCTTTCCATTCTCCCGTTACTTTTCTGCGCCCCTCAAGAACTGGCATACGCCGACATTATGCCTAGTGCCAGAATAGTTCACATAGAATATCCTGAAAAGGTTCTGGTAAATCAGCGATTCAGTGTCAATGTCACTATTCAATATGTTTACCCCAACTGGACCATAGCTGACTTAGGCATCCAAGACCCAGAAGAAATTGCCACTCTGGACTGCATCAGATACTATCTCACAGGGAGCGATGTGAAGACCTACTCGTTTAATCTGACTGCGCCGCCAGTCGAAAAGACATGGCATTTGGAGGCAATAACGCGCTACTGGTTCAAGAACAACTGGCTTCTAGACGATTCGGACGGAAGCCAATCATTCTGGGTAGATGTGACGAACGGAGTGGATCTTGTAGTTAAGGTACCGAATGACAGGATACGCATCAGAATAGATGGAAGAGAATACGCAGGCGATTCTGAAGGTATTATTCGAATAGAAGCCCAACTGGGATCCCACGCGATTGAAGCCCAATCAATATTGCAACTCACAGAAGATACTCGAATGTTTTTTAGTAAATGGAGCGACGGCTTTAAGTTGAATACAAGAACCATACTGGTCAATGGGCCTATCGTTCTAGAAGCCACATACACTACACAATACCGATTGATCGTCGAATCACCATATGAGAAATCCTTTGGCGCGGGCTGGTACGACATCAATTCAACAGCCACTTTTAGTGTTCCGGAATACATTCCAGCAAGGGATCTGACTTGGATTCTAGGCACAAGGTATAGGTTTGAGAGATGGAGCGGTGACTCAACATCATCTAATTCAACCTCAAGCCTTGTCATGGATAGCCCAAAGAGAGTATTGGCTATTTGGAGAGTAGAGTATGGTTCGGCTTACATAATCGGCCTGCTCGTAGTCGGCGCTGCAGTCGTTTGGATAGCCACGTATCTGAAGAAGGAACGAAAATGAGAACTGTCGCCGCGTTCTTACTGTTGCTTTTCACGTTTTCGATAGTGGTATCCCAAGAATCACGCCAGACTGAAGCTTCACCAACAATCGTCTCGATAGATAAAGCGGAATGGTATTATTGGAAAAACTCTGGAAGCGACACTTGTCTAGTCTGGCTAGGTGGAGGTAAAGCGTTCGCGGATCACGTTACAATTAACCCGTACTATCTAGAATCCTTGAACACAATACGCTATATTCAAGACCTCTCCACTCAATACAGCATCCTCGCATTGTACAAAGGCCCCGAGATTGAATACGTTTATGAAGCCAAATCAAAAGTCAGCGTTCTATCCTAATATGATAATAGCCAATTTCTCCATGAAATGCATGAGTGGATAATAGAAAACGGATACGCATACTCATACTTGGTGGGGTACTCTACTGGAGGAACAATCGTAGGATACGAACTTGCGGCGCGAGATAGGAATACGTGGACATCCCCAAATGGAGGAATAATCGTAAGCGGAAGAGTCAATCAACCGATGAAAGATTGGAAGGGAACAGGCCTCTATGAAAGCGCTGCTCACGCCCGAAACATCCAAGCCAATGTTCTCTTGATGTACGGAAGAATATGGAGTGAAGATCTGTGGCCTCAAGGGCGAGAATACTATAAAGACGCGCCTAACAACGGTGAGATCGACGGCAGACTGTACCACAAAGAATGGCATCTATTCAACGAATCTGGACACGAAGTATGGACTCGCGAACAAACGGGGATCTATGATCCAACGGCATTTCACATAACAGTGAATTTCATCGAGAAGTCGAAGGCCCTTTCGCTTAAGAATATAGAAGAAGCCATCGGTAAAGCAGTGACCGGTTCTGGCTCCACATCCGACACTCAAATCGGAACTTCCATAGTCGCCATCAAATCACCGAGTAAGGCGCATCCGGGTCAATTATTGAGGATGGAAGTCACAGTCAAATATTCTTTTAGAGAAGAAACGCGAATCGCGACGGCTCTTTGGGACATGAAATCTGAAGATTTGGTCTCAGCATCGGAGAGGATTGTTCAAGGAGACGGTGTTGAGGAACACGCTCAATTGGCATATGCTCCGTCCAACGAGAAGAATTGGTCACTTGCCGCCGTTGTGCTAATTTGGAGTAGGAACCAAGTCTCTATAACGAAACCGATTCTCTTTGAGGTAACTGTCTCGGATAAGCATCTTCTCTCGATCCAAGCTGGATACAGTAACATCTCGATCATGGTTGACGGTGCAATCCATAGAACGGATCATGAAGGAGAGGTTCAGATAGAAGTTGAGCCCGGCATACATACCATTGAAACTCAAGAAGTCGTTCCATTAGGGGAGGACTCAAGGCTAGTCTTTAGAAACTGGCAAAATGGTGTCGATTCGAACAAGATAATCGTTAACGTTAGTGATGATGAAACGCTTAGCCCTGTCTACGTACGACAATATCTTGTAACAGTAGATTCGTCCTATGCTGAAACGGAAGGAGCTGGATGGTACGATGAGAACACTAGAATAAGAATCGCAATAAGGCCGAATTCACT